>ENA-OQJH01000783-OQJH01000783.1-human-gut-metagenome-genome-assembly--contig:-NODE-783-length-15669-cov-21.323317_pt1 | contig 15669 bp, 20 predicted proteins | sample MGYA00242597_ERZ504763 | MGnify/ENA primary metagenome ERZ504763 (study PRJEB26092, sample SAMD00036359) | human gut metagenome | host: Homo sapiens | study: EMG produced TPA metagenomics assembly of... | reverse complement strand
TGTTTCAATTAAATGTTAATCAGAGTTCTTAAAAATTTTAAAAATCTTTTTCTCCCCCTTGTTTTTCAGCCTAAATAGTTTAGAATAAGCACATAAGTGGTAGAAGTGGTGAATAGTGGTGGTGAGTGGGGAATAACGGCAGAGTCCATTACCACCTGAGAAATCTGAAGGGGAGATTCAGATTTTGCGAGAGTAGGTGAGTAACATGTTCATGGGAGAGTATAACCACACGATCGACGCGAAGGGGCGTCTGATCATTCCTTCTAAATTCAGGGAGCTCTTAGGGGAAGAGTTTGTTCTGACAAGAGGGCTTGATGGCTGTCTTTACATTTATCCGATGGATGAATGGGAATCCTTTGAAATGAAGCTCAGATCTTTACCACTTACAAATAAAAATGCCAGAACTTTTTCACGATTCTTTGTAGCTGGAGCAACTACATGTGAACTGGACAGGCAGGGACGAATCCTTGTACCGCAGACACTGCGCGAATTTGCCGGTCTGGAGAAAGATGTGGTTCTGACAGGTAATCTGAACAGAATTGAAGTTTGGAGCAAAGAAAAATGGAATGAGATCTGTGATTATGATGACATGGACAGCATTGCAGAGAGCATGCAGGACATGGGAATCACAATCTGACAGGTCTCGTTTGAAGTATCTTGCAAAGTAAATCCAGACAGGAGACGGAGATGGAATTTAAACACAAATCTGTATTACTGGAAGAGACCATTGAAGGTTTGGATATCAAACCGGACGGAATCTACGTGGATGGTACTTTAGGAGGTGCAGGGCATGCCGGTGAGGTATGCAGGAAACTTTCTGCCAAGGGGAGATTTATTGGCATAGATCAAGACCAGGATGCGATAATTGCTGCGAGTGAGAGGTTAGCCCCCTATAAACAGGCGACGATCATTCGCAGCAATTATTGTTACATGGTACAGGAACTGGCAGCAAGAGGCATCTATAAAGTCGACGGGATTCTCCTTGATCTTGGAGTATCTTCCTATCAGCTTGACAATGAAGAACGCGGTTTTACCTACAGGGTAGATGCACCGCTCGATATGCGCATGGACCAGCGCCAGACGCAGACAGCCGGCGATATTGTCAATGGCTATGAAGAAAAAGAATTATACCGTATTATTCGTGATTACGGTGAAGATAAATTTGCAAAAAATATTGCAAAACATATTGTTGCCGCCAGACAGGTGAAACCGATCACAACCACCGGAGAACTGACAGAGATCATCAGAGAATCCATTCCCATGAAGATGCAGGTGAAGTCAGGACATCCGGCCAAGAGAACTTTTCAGGCAATCCGTATTGAGCTTAACAGAGAACTCGATGTGTTGCGGGATTCTCTGGATGGAATGATCGATATCCTTGATGATGGCGGAAGACTTTGCATTATCACTTTTCATTCTCTGGAGGACAGAATTGTAAAGACGATTTTCAGAAAAAATGAGAATCCGTGTACCTGCCCTTCAGATTTTCCTGTATGCGTATGCGGGAAGAAATCCAAAGGAAAAGTGATCACAAGAAAGCCGATTCTTCCAGGGGAGACAGAGATGGAAGAGAATCCGCGTTCCAAAAGTGCAAAGCTTCGGATTTTTGAGAGAGTATTATAATTAGAGAGGCATGAAATGGCGAGAACGACCAGGAGTGAAACAGCAAGAAGAAGCAGAACCAGTGCCAGAACAAACAGAGGAATGTATGTTGACGGAAATACGGTCAGACGTCTTGCAGAAGTTCCGGAGAGAAAGAGGCAGCCGGGAAGACAGAATCCGGGAAGCAGCAGGCCAATCGAAACCGAAGAGTGCAGGCGAGTCCTGCGCAGGTACCAAGGCAGAAACATCAGTTGAGTAAAGAAGCACAGAAGAACAGGCAGAAGGCGACTGCAATGAACTGGGGATTTGTAGCGTTTCTGGCAGTTGTATGTGTGGCGATATTATTCTGCTCTGTGAAATATCTTCGTTACAAATCAGAGATTACCGCAAAGATGAGTACAGTTGCATCTCTTGAGGAGGAACTGGCAGATTTAAAAGAAGACAATGATGCATATTACAGCCAGGTGACATCAAATGTGGATCTGAATAAGATCAAGCAGATCGCATTGGGGAGACTGGGGATGAAATATCCGTCAGATGATCAGACAGTAACCTATTCTACATCGGGTAACAGCTATGTAAGACAGTATCAGGATATACCAGATTCAAAGTAGGTGATTAATTGAGCAATACGGGAAGAAAGAGTCGAAGAAGACCACAGAGAAAAATAAATCAAAACATGAAAGAAAAGCTGCTGATATTGTTTGGAATTGTGTTACTGCTTCTGGTAATATTAGTGCTGAGAATTACTTATATTAATGCTACCAGTGGAAGCAAATACAAAAAACAGGTGTTAAGTCAGGCACAGCAGAAATATGAGAGCCAGGTACTGCCGGCAAAGAGAGGCGATATTTATGACAAGAACGGAAATATACTGGCTACCAGCAATAAAGTTTATAATGTGATCCTGGACTGTAAAACTGTAAATTCAGATGAGGACTATGTAGAGCCAACAATACGTGCCTTAAATGAGGTGCTGGGGATTGATGAAGAAACAGTGCGTTCTCTTTTGGCCGATTCAAGAACCAGCCAGAGTCAGTATCAGGTACTGACAAAACAGCTGTCTATGGACAAAAAGAAAGAATTTGAAAAATATAAGGCAGAGGATGAAGATTCCGGTCTTACTAAAGCGCAGGCAAAGGAACGGGCAAATATCAAAGGCGTCTGGTTTGAAGAGGATTATCTGAGAAGTTACCCGTTTAATGAAACAGCATGCGATACAATTGGTTTTGCACTGGACAGAGATGTGGCAGATATCGGACTGGAAGGGTACTATAACAGCACACTGACAGGCGTAGACGGAAGACAGTATGGGTATATCAATGATGATTCAGATGTGGAGCAGACCATTATTGCTGCGGTGAATGGAAAAAGCATTCAGACCAGCATTGACATCGGTGCACAGCAGATTGTTGAGAAATATGTTAATGGATTTAAAGAGGCAATGGGGGCCAAGAATATAGGTGTCATTGTTGAAAATCCGTCCACCGGTGAGATTATTGCCATGGATGGTGGTGACCGTTATGATCTGAATAATCCGAGAGATCTTTCCGCTGTATATACAAAAGATGAAATCAAAGCGATGAATGATGTGGAAACAGTGGAGGCTCTGAATGGTATGTGGAGTAATTTCTGCGTCACAGATGCCTATGAGCCGGGATCTGTTGTAAAGCCGATCGTCATGGCTTCTGCATTGGAAAAGGGTGCGATACAGGAAACAGATACATTTGTATGCGATGGATCGCAGACTTTTGGAGATACTATGATCAAGTGTGCGGTTTATCCGAGCGCACATGGCACAGAGACACTGGGAGAGGTAATTGCAAACTCCTGTAATGATGCAATGATGCAGATTGGTGCCAAGATGGGAGCTACTCAATTTATCAAAGCACAGAGTCTGTTTAATTTCGGAACAAGGACAGGGATTGACCTGCCGAATGAAGGCGCAGGTATTATCCATACTAAGGACAGTATGGGGAAACAGAACTTGCATGTTCTGCTTTTGGACAGGGTTTCACCTGTACCATGATCCAGGAAATCAATGCGATGAGTTCCGTTATCAATGGCGGATATTATTATCAGCCGCATCTTGTGACAAAGGTTCTTGACAGTAATGGCGGAACTGTAAAAACAATCTCGCCGATACTTCTGAAGCAGACGATTTCCTCCAGGATTTCCAGTGATATCAGAAGCTATATGGCATTGAGTGTACAGCAGGGTACCAGCCGTCATTCCAAAGTGCAGGGTTACAGTTCAGGCGGTAAAACAGGTACAGCGGAGAAATACCCGCGAGGAAACGGAAAATATCTGGTTTCTTTTATTGGATTTGCTCCTGTAGATGACCCGGCTGTGGTAATTTATGTAGTTGTAGATGAACCGAATGTAGAGGATCAGGCAAACAGTACTTATCCGCAGTATATTGCACAGGGAATCCTTTCGGAGCTTCTTCCGTATCTGAATGTAGTGCCGGATGAATCTGAAGATGGAACAGTGCCGGAGACAGAATTGTGGGAAGGGTTTAAGGGACATTTAAAGAGTACTTCCATATCGGACAGTGAACTTGACAGTGACGGTAATCTGGTGGATGCAGATGGCAATCTGATAGACTGGGATGGAAACCGGATTGATGAAAACGGATATCTGCTGGATGCCAATGGAGATCACATATTGGATGAGGAAGGCAATTATAAGATGTCTACAAATCTTGTCAGTGCTTCGGGAAGTACAGAAGTAGATTCTTCAGGAGATGCAGTATCCAATCCTGATGCACCTGCACCTCTGGAGGATGATGAAGCTGAGACGACTGAGGATAATGACGAAGAGACAGACGGTATTACCAATGAAGAAGCAGGTCTGGAATAAAAACGTATAGTTATAGCTCCGCAGAGAATGGTCATATATTGTTATGACAATCTCTGCGGAGCTTTTTTATGAAAAAAAATATGACGTTTCACAAGAGAAAAATATGGGTGGTATTACTCTGCTGTATTTTAATGATGACAGGCTTATCGGAAGACTGGTATATCTTATGTGTTTCAGATCAGACTATTATTATAAGAAAGCAAAAGAACTTCAACGAAGAGAGAGAGAGATCAAAGCGGCCAGAGGGAGATTCTGGATGCAAAGGGAAAAGTTCTGGCATCAAACAGGACGGTATGTACAATCTCTGTGATCCACAGTCAGATTAAAGAACCTGAAAAAGTAATCGCCCTGCTGTCTGAAAAACTGAAAATAGATGAGGCAGAAGTGAGAAAAAGAGTGGAGAAAATCTCTTCCATAGAAATAGTAAAGACAAATGTGGAAAAAAGTACAGGTGATGAGATAAGAGAGTGCAGTCTGGCAGGGGTGAAAGTTGATGAGGATTATAAGCGTTACTATCCATGTGGAAGTCTGGCTTCAAAAGTCATTGGCTTTACGGGAGGTGATAATCAGGGAATTATCGGTCTGGAAGTGAAATATGAAGAAATCCTGAGGGGACAGCCGGGTAAAATCCTGACAACAACAGATGCCAGGGGTGTGGAAATTGATAAATTGGGTGAGACAAGGGAAAAACCGATAGAGGGGAAAAGCCTGATAATCAGCCTTGATGTAAATATTCAGGAATTTGCGCAGCAGTCAGCTTTGAAAGTAATGGAGGAAAAGCAGGCAGAACGTGTATCTATCCTGCTGATGAATCCACAGAACGGCGAAATATATGCATGTGTCAATGTGCCGGAATTTGACCTGAATGATCCTTTTACCCTGACAGATGATCTGAATATGCAGTTAAATGAATCCGGGATAACAATACCGTCGGAAGATCACAATGAACAAAGTGAACTGGCAGTGCAGACAGCATCAGGAAAAACAAATACAGAAAGAAAGCAGGAATTACTGAATCAGATGTGGAGAAATCCTTGCCTGAATGATACTTATGAACCGGGTTCCACATTTAAAATTATCACTATGGCAGCCGGACTGGAGGCTGGTGTTGTTTCACCTGGGGACCGTTTTTATTGTCCCGGATATAAAGTGGTGGAGGATCGCAGGATCCACTGTGCAAAAAGAACAGGACATGGATCCCAGAATTTTGTGGAAGGTGCACAGAATTCCTGTAACCCTGTGTTTATAGAGGTGGGGCTTCGCCTTGGGATAGAACGTTATTATAAGTATTTCAGACAGTTTGGACTTCTGGATAAAACCGGGACAGATCTTCCGGGAGAGGCAGGAACTATTATGCATCAGAAGAAAAATATGGGAGAAGTGGAACTGGCAACGGTTTCTTTTGGACAGTCTTTTCAGATTACACCTGTTCAGCTGGCTGCAACAGTAAGTTCACTTATAAACGGAGGCAGACGGGTGACACCGCATTTTGGAGTTGCAGTGTTAAATCCTGACAGAACAGAGGGGGAGAAACTGATTTTTCCGGTAAAGGAGGAATTGTCTCTGAAGAAACCTCGAAGGAAATAAGAGAAATCCTGGAAACAGTAGTATCTCAGGGCTCCGGAAAAATGCAAAAATTGAAGGATATGCCATCGGTGGGAAAACTGCCACTTCTCAGACACTGCCAAGAAGTGCAAACCGTTATATTTCCTCTTTTTTGGGATTTGCACCTGCAGAAGATCCGCAGATACTGGGACTGTGTATTATTCATGATCCGAAAGGAATCTATTATGGAGGGACAGTAGCTGCACCTGTGATACGTGGTATTTTTGAGAATATCCTGCCATATCTTGGAATTGAAAAAAGTGATGTTTCTGATTTTTCTGCAGAAGGCAATTAGGGAAATTCCGCAGGCAGGGTTGATAAATAAGCAAAAAAGCCTTATACTAAAAGAAATCTGAAAGTAAAAAAACTTTCAGGAAAAAACAAAAGAATGAACGAGGTGTAAGATGGAATTTCAAGTTGTAATCCCTGTGCTGATTTCTTTTGCAATCAGCGTTGTATTAGGACCGGTCATCATTCCTTTTCTCCGGAGACTGAAGATGGGCCAGACAGAAAGAACAGAGGGCGTACAGTCCCATTTAAAGAAAGCAGGAACACCTACAATGGGTGGAGTGATCTTTCTGATCGCCACAGCGATAACTGCATTATTTTATGTAGGGGATTATCCGAAGATCATTCCGGTACTGTTCCTGACTCTTGGATTTGGAATTATCGGATTTCTGGATGATTATCTGAAGGTTGTGCTGAAACGCTCAGACGGACTGCTGCCATGGCAGAAATTTTTACTTCAGGTAGTTCTGACTGCAATTTTTGTATTTTATATTGTTAAGTATACAGATATCTCACTGACTATGAGGATCCCATTCTGGAGCGGACATTTCCTGAATCTTGGATGGCTGGCAGTTCCGGTTCTTTTCTTTGCTGTGATCGGTACTGTGAATGGAGTTAATTTTACGGATGGTCTGGATGGTCTTGCTTCCAGTGTGACTCTGATCGTTGCAGTATTTTTTACAGTAGTTTCTATTGGAATGAAATCGGGGATCGAGCCGATCACAGGTGCAGTTGTGGGAGGACTGATGGGATTTCTGCTGTTTAATGTATATCCGGCAAAAGTGTTTATGGGAGACACAGGTTCTCTGGCATTGGGCGGTTTTGTTGCAGGTACGGCTTATGTGATGCAGATGCCGTTATTTATCCTGATCGTGGGTCTGATTTATCTGATCGAAGTACTTTCCGTTATCATTCAGGTAACTTATTTCAAGGCAACACATGGAAAGCGTATTTTTAAGATGGCACCGATCCATCATCATTTTGAGTTATGCGGATGGTCTGAAACACGTGTAGTTGCGGTATTCTCAGTTATTACAGCGGTTATGTGTATGGTCGCACTGCTGGCACTGTAAGATTTTGGCTAAGCAGATTTCAGCGTTATGCTGATAAAAGGGAGGAAAATTATTATGGAATTACAGGGAAAAAAGGTACTTGTATTCGGTTCCGGAAAAAGCGGAATCGGAGCATCTGACCTTCTGGCAAAGGTAGGAGCATTTCCGGTTATCTATGACGGAAATGCCGAAACAGATAAAGACGCAGTTGTACATAAAACAGATGGGACATATCCGGTCACTGTATATGCAGGAGAACTTCCGAAAGAAGTACAGGACAGTCTTGATCTGGTAGTTTTAAGCCCCGGAGTGCCGACAGATCTTCCACTTGTAAAGAGTTTTTATGAGCAGGGGCTTCCGGTATGGGGAGAGGTGGAACTGGCATACAGAGTAGGTGACGGTGAAGTGCTTGCCATCACAGGAACAAACGGAAAAACTACTACAACAGCACTTCTTGGAAAAATTATGCAGGATGCACGTGAGTCTGTTTTTGTAGTCGGCAATATCGGAACCCCATATACTTCCAAAGCACTGGAGATGAAGCCAAATTCTGTAACTGTTGCAGAAATCAGCAGTTTTCAGCTGGAAACGATTGATGAGTTTGCACCAAAGGTATCTGCAATCCTGAATATTACAGAGGACCATCTGAACCGTCATCATACAATGGAAGAGTATATACGTGTGAAAGAACTGATCACTGAGAATCAGGGTACAGAAGATGTATGCGTGCTGAATTATGAAGATGAGGTTCTGCGTGAGTTTGGAAAACATCTGACTCCACGAGTGGTATATTTCTCTAGCGGACGTAAACTGGATGAGGGAATTTATCTGGATGGAAATAAAATCATCCTGAAGGACGGAGAAAAAGAAATCGAAGTAGTTAAGACAGAAGATCTGAAGCTTCTTGGAAAACACAATTTTGAGAACGTTATGGCCGCAGTTGCAATGGCTTACTACGATGGAGTATCCTTGGACAGCATCCGTAAGAGCATCTGTGAATTTACAGCTGTTGCACACAGAATCGAATATGTGACAGAGAAAAACGGCGTTGTATATTATAATGATTCCAAAGGAACTAACCCGGATGCGGCAATTAAAGGAATCCAGGCAATGAACCGTCCGACACTTCTGATCGGCGGCGGTTATGATAAACAGTCCGGTTATGATGAATGGATTGAGGCATTTGACGGAAAGGTACGTTATCTGGTGCTGATCGGTCAGACAAAGGAGAAAATCAAAGAAGCTGCTGAGAAACATGGTTTCCATGATATCATCCTCTGTGAAGACCTGAAAGAGGCAGTAAAGGTATGTGAGGAGAAAGCACGGCCTGGAGATGCTGTTTTGCTTTCCCCCGCATGTGCAAGCTGGGGACAGTTTGATAACTATGAACAGCGTGGAGATATGTTCAAGGAATATGTAAGAAATCTGTAGAATATCTATAAGTAAGAATTATAGCTGTCCGGCAGAGAAAGACGAATCTGCAGTGACCGGCTATAGATAATTTTGCGGAGAAACAGATGGCGCGAAAAAGAGCGACAGATTTATCAAAAACAGATATGACGATGCTGGTACTGATAGTACTGCTTGTGATTTTTGGCCTGGCAGTATTATTCAGCTCCAGTGAATATAATGGCAGAGTACGTTTCGGCGACTCTGCCTGTTATTTTAAGAAACAGTTATTTGCCACAGCATTGGGTATGGGAGTGATGTATATGGTTTCTTCCATTGATTATCATTTTTTTCTGAGGCTGGGACCAGTGGCATATCTGATTTCAATGTTTTTGTCCGGCGCAGTACTTTTTGTAGGTCAGGAGATCAACGGCTCAAAAAGATGGCTGAATCTTGGACCTTTATCTTTTCAGCCTTCAGAGTTTGCGAAAGTTGCTGTGATCCTTTTTCTTGCATGGCAGATCGAGCGGACAAAAAAAGCAACCATGGGATTTGGATTTATGTGCAGGACAATACTGACCCTGCTGCCGATCATTGGTCTTGTAGGTTCCAATAATCTGAGTACAGCGATCATTATTCTGGGTATCGGTGGAATCCTGATTTTTGTATCCAATCCGGGATATCTGGAATTTATCGGGCTTGGCAGCGCAGGTGCAGGTTTCATAGCTGTTTTTCTTGCTGCAGAGAGTTATCGTCTGGAACGTCTTGCAATCTGGAGAAATCCGGAGAAATATGAAAAAGGATTTCAGACGATCCAGGGATTGTATGCCATTGGCAGCGGCGGAATATTCGGCAGAGGCTTTGGAAACAGTCTGCAGAAACTTGGATTTGTTCCGGAAGCGCAGAATGATATGATTTTTTCGATTATATGTGAGGAAATGGGAGCAGCCGGAGCTATCTTTCTGATTTTTCTGTTTGCAATGCTTTTGTGGCGGCTGGGTGTGGCTGCCATGCATGCAAAAGATCTGGCCGGAGCTCTTATCTGTTGCGGGATTATGGGGCATCTGGCTCTTCAGGTTATTTTGAATATTGCAGTGGTGACCAATACAATCCCCAATACAGGCATTACGCTGCCTTTTATCAGCTATGGAGGAACTTCGGCAGTGTTTCTTCTTGGGGAAATGGGACTTGCGATGAATGTTGGGAAATGTGACAGGATAAATTGAATTACAGGTTTCAGAATGGCGTAACATATAATAGAAAAAGCCATAAACTGTAAAGTAAGAGACTCTTTGGGAGCAAAAGGTTGGATGAAATCCATGTGACAGGTAAAGCTTCTCTCAGCGGAGAGATTTTTATACAGGGATCTAAAAATGCAGCACTTCCAATGATAGCCGCATCTCTGATGCACAGAGGACTAAGCATTCTGAGGGGATGCCCCAGAATTTCAGATGTTTTCTGTATGGAAGAGATTTTGAAAAGTCTTGGTGCAGTGACCTGGTGGGACGATCATGATCTTTATCTGGATTGTTCCTGCGCAGACGGAACAGAAATTCCTGCAGTCTATACAGGCAGAATGCGTTCTTCGATCATTCTGGCAGGTGCGGTGCTTGCAAGAAACAGAAAATGCAGGATAGGGTATCCGGGCGGATGTACGATCGGGAAAAGACCAATAGATCTCCATCTTATGGCACTGAGAGCACTTGGCGCGGATGTCCGGGAAAATGCATCAGGCTGGATGGAGAATGTGTCAGATTTGAAGGGCAGGATATTGTGTTCCCGAAATCGAGTGTGGGAGCTGCTCAACAGGCAATACTGGCAGCAGTTCTTGCAAAAGGTGTAACACATCTTTATAATTGTGCGAAAGAACCGGAGGTTTTCTGGCTCTGCAGATATCTGAAAACAATGGGAGCACTGATAGAAGGAGAGGAAACCGGTGAAATTACGATCAGAGGAGTGGATGAACTGAAAGGCGGAGACTACCGTATTCCTCCGGATCGTATTGTTGCAGGTACTATCTGTGTGCGGCTGCGGCAGCAAGAAGTAAGATTATTCTTCATGATGTACCTGTGGAGGAGTTGCAGTCGTTTATGGAAGTATATCGGAAAATAGGTGGACAATATCAAGTAAATGGTGGTACACTAGAGGTCAATGGAAAGAATGCTGTCAGACCGGCTGTTTTAGTAGAAACAGAAATTTATCCGGGTTTTCCCACAGATCTGCAGGCTCCGTTGATGGCGGTGCTGACAGGTGCGCAGGGACAGAGTACCATACGGGAAAATATTTTTGACCGGAGATTTGGCAGTGCTTTTCAGATGAAAAAATGGGCGCAGATATTTCCGTAAGCGGAAACCAGGCAATCATAAGAGGGGGAAAAACTCTTAAGGGAACACAGGTACAGGCAGGAGATCTCAGAGGTGGTGCAGCCCTGCTCATTGCCGCACTTATGGCAGAGGGAGAAACCTGTGTTACAGGAGCCGAGTTTATCAGCAGGGGCTATGAGCATATCTGTGAAGATTTACGGACTTTGGGCTGCAGAATATGGCAGCCGGAGACAGAGGATTTGAGGATTTATGAGAGAAAGTAATTATGGGAAAAGACCTCCTATGAGTAAAAGGACGAAGAAGATGCTGGCAGGTATGATAGGCGCCGGAGTTATGGTCGCTGTGATAGTATTTTTTCCTATTATAAAGTAGATACTGTTGAGGTGAGGGGCACTTCCCATTATACAGACGAAGAAGTAAAGAATATGGTGCTTCGGGGACCGATGGCTTCCAATTCGGTCCTTGCACCACTGCTCTATAGCACTACAAATACAGAGGACATTGCATATGTAGATGCATTTAAAGTTACCCAGCTGAACCGAAATACCATCTGTATCAGCGTAAAAGAGAAAAAAACAGTCGATGCATCCGATATCTTGACAGTTACATTTATTTTGACAGAAATGGCATTTTTGTGGAGGGTTCTCAGAACAGAGATGAGACGGTTCCGTATTTTGACGGAATTCAGGTGAACAGCATCGTGATGGATGAGAAACTGGATATTAAAGGAGATACTGTACTGAATACAGCTGTAGCATTGTCTACAATCTTTCAGAAAAATGATATGATCCCCGATCATATCCAGTTTGACAGCAGCTATTCTATCAGCCTCATCTATGGGGATATAACTGTTCAGCTTGGAAAAGATGCTGATCTGGAAGAGAAGATGAACCGAGTGATAGCGATTCTGCCCAAAATTCAGGGAAAAAAAAGGTATTCTTCATATGGAGAGTGTGGCTACGGAGTCCAATACCTTTGAAGAAGAACTGGAACAGGAAGAAGTTACTGCTGAGAACTGGAATGGCGGTTATGATGAAGATGGCAATTATACCGGAGACGGCGAGTATGACGAGGATGGTAATTATGTAGGTGCAAAACCGAAGACTGCTCTTGAGGAAGCAATTGAAAATTGGAATGGCGGTTATGATGAGGAAGGGGATTATACCGGAGCAGGTGAGTATGACGAATCCGGTAATTATGTGGGACCGAAGCCTACACAGGAATCTCTGGATGCGGCATCTGATGAGTCGGGAGACGGTTCAGGAGATGAAAGTTCCGCAGATGACCAGAGTTCTGAAACTTCAGAAGATGGAGAAAGTGATTCATCATATGACGACGGAAACTCAGATGATTCAGATGGATATGGTGATTATACAGAAGATAACAGTGATTATCAGGGGGATGATTCTGAGGGATATTGATAGTATATGGAAACTTTGAGATCAGAGAAGGCTCCGTACACTGATACAACATATTTACCGGAATTGCCGAAAAAGAGTGAAAAAAAGTATAAAAAAACAAAATTAATGGTTGATTAATTCTCAAAAAAAATATATGATATATCTATATGTAACTTTGATATAAATCACTGAAAAGGATATCAGGTATAAATAAAGGAGGAAGTACGTTGTTAGAGATTATGTCAAACGAGGCTGAATCATCTGCCAAGATCATAGTGATCGGTGTAGGTGGAGCCGGAAATAATGCAGTAAACAGAATGGTGGAAGAGGCCATCGGCGGAGTAGAGTTTGTAGGTGTTAATACTGATAAGCAGGCTTTAACTCTGTGCAAAGCTCCAACTGTACTTCAGATTGGCGAGAAGATTACCAAAGGTCTTGGTGCAGGAGCCCAGCCTGAGGTTGGACAGAAAGCAGCAGAGGAGAGCATTGAAGAAGTAAAACAGTTAATGGAAGGTGCGGATATGGTATTCGTTACCTGTGGTATGGGAGGCGGAACCGGAACCGGAGCTGCACCTGTTATCGCAGCAGCAGCGAAAGAAATGGGTATCCTTACAGTTGGCGTTGTTACAAAACCTTTCCGTTTTGAAGCAAGAACTCGTATGAATAATGCACTTGCAGGCATTGAGAATCTGAAGAAAGCAGTGGATACATTAATCGTTATCCCGAATGATAAATTACTGGAAGTTGTAGATCGCAGAACAACCATGCCGGAAGCTCTGAAGAAGGCTGATGAAGTTCTGCAGCAGGCAGTACAGGGCATTACAGACCTGATCAATCTGCCGGCTCTGATTAACCTTGACTTTGCAGACGTTCAGACTGTAATGACAGACAAGGGAATTGCCCATATCGGTATCGGTGAAGCAAGAGGAGACGACAAAGCTATGGAAGCTGTACAGCAGGCCGTATCTTCTCCACTTCTTGAGACAACCATCAAAGGTGCTACACATGTTATCATTAATATTTCCGGAGATATTTCTCTTATGGATGCCAATGATGCTGCAAGCTATGTACAGGAGCTTACAGGTGAGGAAGCAAACATCATCTTTGGTGCCATGTATGATGATACAGTTGCTGACTACTGCAGAATCACAGTGATCGCAACAGGTCTGAATGATGATAACCTTCAGCAGACCCCTTTCGGAAAAAGAAGCACAGCTTCTTCCTTTGGTGCAAGAAGACCTTCTTCCACAGCAACGACAGGTACAGCAACAGCCGGAACTGCAGCAGGAAGCGGTATGAACATGCCTAGCTTCAGCCTTCCAACTATGAATGCCACACCATTTGGAGCATCTAAGACTCCGTCAAGCACTGTTCAGAAGAAGGATATCCAGATTCCGGATTTCTTAAGAAACAGATAGGATTATCTGTTTTGCAGTGAAATAATTTACAGACAGACAAAAGAGACATATTCCATATAGATGGACATGTCTCTTTTTTTGACCGGATCAGGGAAGTTCATTATCCCTGATATACGGGTGAAAATCCTGTTGCCATGGTGTTGATATTATGCGCCACAATGGCACTGGAAGGTGTCACATCTTGTATCGGAAGATGCATGTGCATTAGAGCCGTCTACCTGAATGGAGGATGCTGTACATTTGCAGTTATCATTATAGGTACAGTTATGGGCTTTGCAGTCAATCTGGATTTTGTCGCAGCCACAGTCATCTGTATAGCTGTCTTTCATGGAACTGCCGGTTCTCTCTCGGAAACTGCCGCAGCTTGTCTCATTTGCAGAAGTAGCATTTTCGCCTGTCACGTCAATATCACCCTTTGAACAGAGCTGTTCTTTGTTGTAAACACAGGTCATTGCTGAACATTTAAGAATTGTCATAGAGTTACCCTCCTGAAAAAATCTGAGATAACTATTCAATACTGCTGTAGTGCAAGAGTACTGAACAGTTACATTGAATAAGCTTCGGAGATAGGATGTGCAGTTTGAGAGAAAATATACATGAGATCGTTACTGTTCACTCCGTTCACAGTAACGTAGCCAAAATTCATTCCAAATTGCTTGTGGCAATGGAATTTTGGCTTGTATGTCTCGGGATTTTGGCATATTCATGCCAAACACCTCGCGGAATAGTGGTGTGTGAACAGTAACATGAGATTTAAAAAATAAAGAAAATGTAAAAAGTACTTGACATAGCAGACTGAACATGGTATCTTATACAAGTACGTAAGAAAACAAAGCAGAGTTCCACTCTCACCTCAGCGCATTTAGTTTAGCGGCTTGGGTTTATATTGCACAGAGAAGGCTGATATTTAAGATTGGCAGGAATAAAGAGATTGTTCCGCAGATTAAGAAGAAAAGATATCAGCAGTGTGATAGCGGAGTGTGGATTTTGTCCACGCTTTTTTTATGTAAATGAGGCGACGAGAAGTCATTAGAATCTATCTAACAGGTATGGAGGTGCACTACAATTAGCAATTTAATGATTAACGAACAGATCAGAGACAAAGAGGTACGCTTAATCGGTTCGGACGGAGAACAGCTTGGAATCATGTCCGCGAAAGAAGCAATGTTCAAAGCTCAGGAGGCAGGGCTTGACCTGGTAAAAATTGCCCCGCAGGCGAAACCGCCGGTATGTAAGATCATTGATTATGGTAAATACCGTTATGAGCTTGCAAGAAAGAAAAAGAAGCCAAGAAGAAGCAGAAGACCATCGATGTCAAAGAAGTGCGACTTTCTCCAAACATTGATACCAATGACCTGAATACGAAAGTCAACGCCGCCAGAAAGTTCCTCTCCAAGGGTGACAGAGTAAAGGTAACATTACGTTCCGCGGAAGAGAAATGGCACATATGGCAAGCAGCAGACATGTGCTTGATGATTTTGCAAAGCAGCTTGCAGATGTGGCAACAGTGGAGAAGGCACCGAAGGTTGAAGGCAGAAGCATGACCATGTTTTTAACGGAAAAACGTTAAATATAATAGAGATACAGTTTAAGGAGGAATTAACAATGCCAAAAATTAAAACTTGCAGAGCAGCAGCAAAGCGTTTCAAAAAAACAGGTACAGGAAAATTAGTAAGAAATAAAGCTTATAAGAGCCATATCTTAACAAAGAAATCTCAGAAGAGAAAAA
>ENA-OQJH01000781-OQJH01000781.1-human-gut-metagenome-genome-assembly--contig:-NODE-781-length-15750-cov-2.560328_pt1 | contig 15750 bp, 22 predicted proteins | sample MGYA00242597_ERZ504763 | MGnify/ENA primary metagenome ERZ504763 (study PRJEB26092, sample SAMD00036359) | human gut metagenome | host: Homo sapiens | study: EMG produced TPA metagenomics assembly of... | reverse complement strand
CCTGAATTCCCCAGTACTGTACTCCGGCCGGGAGAGGTTTTCATAGTCATACGGTTTATAAGTTTGAATAATTGCTAATCTGTCAATTTGCTGATGTGCTAATTAGGGGTGCTATATATGCCCACACGGTTATTGGTATATTAGCAAATTGACATGTCGGCAAATTATTTTTCATTTTGATGTAACGTTTCCCTACCTCTATGTGTCATACTAGTGAACATGGAACAAAATAGATTTGAAATAGAGGCAAAACGAATGCGGCCGGCTTTGTTAAGAATGGCTATCCGTTATCTGGAAGACTCCGATGAGGCAGAAGATGCAGTACAAGATGTACTGTTGAAACTTTGGTTTCTTCGCGACCGTCTGGACCAATATCGTAGCGTGGATGCACTGGCTATTGTTATAACCAAGCATTTGTGTATTAATCGTTTGCGAGGTATTCGAATAGAGAAAGTCGATTTGGAGCAAGGCATCAGCATTGGTGGAGGTGAAAACCCTGAAATGAAACTGGTAGAGGAAGAGAATATGCAGGAGATACTGGAAGTAATAGGTACTTTACCTGACTTGCAACAGTCTATTCTCCGCATGAAGCACTTGGAAGGTTTCGAAGTAGAGGAGATAGCCCGTCTCACAGGAAGTACGCCGGTGGCGGTACGAACCAATTTGTCGAGAGCTAGAAAAAGAGTAAAAGAACAATTTATGATACACAGTAAGGTATGGAATTAGATAAGAGGAATATAGAAGAATACATTAACCGTTTCTTGGAAGGGGAAACTACGAATGCCGAGGAGCAGGCTATTTATCGTTTCTTCCATACAGGGGATGTACCTTCTCATCTGATGGGATATGCTCCGATGTTTGCCTGGTATGAGGGAGGTATGCAGGGAGAACCGGGTATGTTGCAGCCAGACGGACAGAAGGAGGTTGCTGGAGGAAAGAAATCAGAAAAGGTACCGGTGGTTGGAAAAGAAAGCTTTTATCAGCGTATTCCAATAGCTGTCTGGAGTGCCGGTATAGCGCAATGATGGTCATTGCGCTGGGGTTAGGTTTTATTTTCTATTCGGAAAACCAAGCAGACGGAAGTGGTGAGTGGTCGTGCTACGAAGGTAGTTATGTGGAAGTGGGAGGCAAGCGCATTTCGGATGTGAAACAGATTATGCCTTGTATTATTGAAACATTGGAAAAGGCGGAACGGGTGGAGAAACTGGCCCAGGAACGTGTGGAAGAAATTCATCGTTCCGAGAAAGAGATAGAAGAAAAGGAATTATTGGTAAGCGAATAAAAAACATAAAAAATAAGATATGAAAACAAGGTTTATTTTAGGAAGTGCATTGGCGGCTGTTTTGCTGCTGTGTGGTGGAACAGGCAAGGTTATGGCCCAGAAGAATATTGATAAAATGGCGGCAGAATTGGAAAAGCGGGATGATGTGGCTATCAACTCTGTAACGAAACGTGACTCTAAAACCCGCAAAGTGGTAAAGGTGGTGAAAAGTTTTTCGTTAAAGGATGAGAAAATAGGCGCAAGGTTGATTGAGGCTTTCGAGAAGGATGAGGAATATGCAGAAACTGCCATTAAGGATATGCCGAAGGGAAGGGGCAAGGCGCAGAAAGCGAATTTTACATTCATTTATAAGATGGATAATGAGAAACGTACTTACACCCTTAATGTCAATGAAAACGGAAATGTAAGCATGACCGTTATTATCAGTCCGATGAAGGATGGGAAAGAAGTGTATTCTGCTGTCCTTGATTCGGAATATTGGGATTCGTTCAATGAGCAGATGGCTGAATTGGGGAATAATCTAAGAGATTCCGGTATAGAGGTGCGCCAAATGAGCCGGGAAGAGATGGAGAAGATGCAGAAAACTATCCGCCAGTCATTGAAAGGACTGGATGCTTATGCCATAGCTGAATAGATAATGGCATTATTTTTCACGAACACCAAGATAATAAAACACTTCTCTTTTAGTTAGAATTACAAAACTTTTTAATTGTCTTGCCTTTCCGGAAGTTGTGAAACCACCGGAGAGGCTTTGTTTTTAAGATGAATCTCCATGAAAAATCGAATTGTTTTATATCTTTGCAAGTAATATAAAAAACACACATTAAAGAAGAAAGATGAAAAACGAAATTACCGGAATGAAACTCAGACTGATAGTCATGAACTTCTTACAATTTGCCGTATGGGGGGCTTATCTTACTTCCATGGGGACATATTTGTTTAATATTGGCTTGGGTGCTAGGATAGGCCTGTTTTACGCCATGCAGGGGATTGTTTCCTTGTTTATGCCTGCTGTAATGGGAATTATTGCCGACAGATGGGTGCCTGCTCAAAAATTATATGGTTTCTGTCATTTTATGCTGCCGTGTTTATGGTGGCTGCCGGGTGGTATGGCTATGTGGATGGTGAAGCGGTTAATTTCAGTACTTTATTTACATTTTATTCTTTTAGTGTAGCTTTTTATATGCCAACATTGGCATTGACAAATTCGGTAGCCTATACCGCACTGGATAAAGTAAAACTGGATCCTGTCATCGCTTTTCCTCCTATCCGTATTTTTGGAACGATTGGTTTCATCTGTTCTATGTTGCTGACGGATATCTTGGGATTCCAAAATAATTATATGCAGTTCTTTTCTTGTGCTTGCTTTGGAGTGATACTGGCCATTTATGCGCTTACTTTGCCCGAGTGTCCTGTAAGTCGTGGTGGAGAACAGAAATCGCTGGTAGATGCTATGGGATTGCGGGCGTTACACTGTTCAAACAGAAAAAGATGGCTGTTTTCTTTATATTTTCTATGTTGTTGGGGGTTTCTTTACAGATAACCAACGGTTTTGCCAATCCGTTTCTCAGCAGTTTCAGGGGAGTTCCAGAGTATGCTGATACGTTTGGAGTGAATCATGCTAACGCATTGATATCTTTGTCTCAGGTGTCGGAAACGTTGTGTATTTTATTAATACCTTTTGTATTAAAGCATTTCGGAATCAAGCGCGTTATGCTGATAGCCATGTTGGCATGGGTACTTCGTTTCGGATTGTTCGGACTGGGGAATCCAGGGCCGGGTGTCTGGATGTTTGTACTGTCCATGATTGTGTATGGTGTGGCTTTCGACTTCTTCAACATTTCAGGTTCGTTGTTTGTTAACAATGAGACTGATTTATCCATTCGTTCCAGTGCTCAGGGATTGTTCGTGATTATGACAAATGGTATTGGCGCTACAGTGGGAACGTTGGGAGCTCAAGCTGTGGTAAATCGTTTTGTTGATATGAACAGCACTGCTCCGCAGATGGAGGGATGGAGTATGACATGGTTTGTTTTTGCAGGATATGCCTTGGTGGTTGCGGTATTGTTTGCTGTCATATTCAAGTATAAGCATAATCCCAGGCAAGTTTAATAAATTATTTTTGACCATATCCGATGTAAACAGGAGTGGTAGAAGGGAAGTTAAAATTATGGATGAAATAGAATTGAAGGTACATGATATGTCCTCTACATTGCAGCCGGCGGATGCATATGCGCTGGTGTTGGAAGAAGTGAATGGTAACCGTAAGCTGCCTATTATTATCGGTTCGTTGGAGGCGCAGGCTATTAAGGTGGTAATGATGGAATATAAGATGCCCAGACCATTGACGCACGATCTTTTTCTGACAGTGACCAAAGAGTTGGGGGCTGCTTTAAAGAAAGTGTTGATATATAAGGTAAAGGATGGAGTCTATTATTCCTATCTGTTTTTGGAAAAGGAGGGTGAGGTATTTAAAATAGACTCACGTACTTCCGATGCGATTGCGTTGGCTATGCGTTGCGGATGTCCTGTTTATACTACTAATGAGATCATGGAAAGTGAACAGTTGCATGAAGTTGGGAATACGGCATTTTCTGTCAATGTAAATACAGTTGATGTGGTGATGCTGAAAGAAGCATTGTCAAAGGCTATAGAAGAAGAGAATTATGAGCAGGCATCCCGTTTGCGTGATGAGATAAAACGACGGGAACAAGAGGAGGAGAATACGATAGTTTGATATATAAATTGAAAAACAAGAAGAACTATGCATGTTTTTTATACCCCTGATATAGCGAGTAACCTTGAACTTCCAGAAGAGGAAGCAGGACATTGTTTACGGGTTTTGCGTCTTTCCATAGGCGATGAGATAATGTTGACTGATGGAAAAGGTTGTTTTTACAAGGCTGTAATCAGTGCTGCAAGCGGTAAACGTTGCCAAGTGAAGGTAACGGAAACGATTCCGCAGGAAAAAGGGTGGAACGGGTGGTTGCATATTGCCATGGCTCCCACTAAAAATATGGATCGTACTGAATGGTTTACAGAGAAAGCGACTGAAATAGGCTTTGATGAACTGTCTTTCTTGAACTGCCGTTATTCCGAGCGGAAAGTAATCAAGAAAGAACGTATTGAAAAAATTCTGGTATCGGCAGTGAAACAATCGTTAAAGGCGACTATGCCGGTACTGAATGAAATGACGGACTTTAATAAGTTTGTTTCACGGGATTTTAAAGGGCAGAAGTTCATCGCCCATTGCTATGAAGGGGAAAAACTTTTGTTGAAAGATATATTGCGTTCCGGAGAAGATGCTTTGGTGATGATAGGTCCGGAAGGGGATTTTAGCGAGGAAGAAGTGGCTAAGGCTATAGCGGCAGGTTTTCAGCCTGTTAGTTTGGGAAAGTCCCGTCTTCGCACGGAAACAGCCGCATTGGTAGCCTGTCATACACTGAATTTATTAAACCAAAAATAAGAATATGAGAAAAGGTATTTGGGGATTTGCATTGGTGGCGATCATGCTGCTTATGGCTTCCTGTTCGTCTAAAAGTGAATATGCCAATGCTATTCCTAAGGATGCGGCAATGGTCATGTCATTCGATTTCAAAACAATGGCAGAGAAGAGTGGCATAAACGGTAAAGGGGGAGAAAAGGTGGTAGCCAAACTGACGGACGCATTAAAAAGCGGTCTGGAAGGAGAGGCCTATAAAACTGCCGAGAAGATTATTAAAAGCCCGTCTGAATCCGGCTTGTCTTTTACTGATAAAGTATATATGTTCATTACTCCTCATTCTAATGCTTTTGCTTTATTGGCAAATAGATGATGAAGGTAAAGTGGAAGATTTGCTGGAGGCGTTGAAGGAGGAGCAGATATGTACGGAATTGAAAAGCGAAAGCGGATGTACATGGACACAGATGGTACGGCGCTGTGCGCTTTTAATAAGGGCACTTTCCTGTTGATGGGAAGTAATAAAGGAGATGCTCTCAGCTTGAAAGGAAGTTTGCTTTCATTGATGCGCCAGGATGCTGAAAACAGCTATGTAAAGACCACAGACTTTGGTAAGTTGGCCTCGTCGAAGGGTGAAATTGTCACTGTGATGAATATGTCATTTATTCCTAATGATATTACCATGCAGATGCGAATGGGAATGCCTGCCTATTTGAAATTGGAAGATATCAAATATCTGGTTTCCGCTACTTTCGAAAAAGGTAAAATTGTAGTGAAGATGGAAACATTGATTGAAAATAAGGATTTGATTGCTATGTATGAAAAGCAGTCGGCTGTTTCCGCACTCATCAAAGGAGCTTATTTGGAGTATTTCCCTGCTAATATGTTGGTTTGGCAGGTGGTAATATCGATGGAAAAGGAATTTATGATTTACTTTGCGAAAATCCTACCATCAAGCAAGCGTTGGATAATCCGATGTTGCCAATAGATATTGAAGGTATATTCTCTTCTATTCATGGGGATGTTGCTGTTGGCTATAGTTCCTTGTCAAATAATGACTTGCTGATTTATGCTGATGTAACGAATAAAGACTTTTTGCAGTCCTTCGAAGACCTGAGACCTTTGTTGGCTATGACCGGTGGCAGATGCAATTGAACTCTACGGGCAAAGACCAATATGAGTTCCGTATGTATCGCCAGAGCATTTGGTTTGGTGTGAAGGATAATCTGCTTTATATCTCGAACAATGAAAGACTGGCAGATGAGGCAGGCCGCCGTTACGGAGTTTCTTTGCAGAATACTCCTTGGGCCGGAGAGGTGGTGAAAAACCGTTTCTTTATGGCGTTCAATGCGGTGCAGTTGGTGAAGGACGTTCAGGAGAATCCTCGGTTAACCCGTATGCTGGGTAGTGATGCCGCCGTGTTTAATGCTATTTTGGGATCTTGCGACTATGTGGATGTGATGGCTCCCGATTGGAGAAGCGGTCAAATAAATATTGTTATGAAAGATAAAGAAGTCAACGTGCTACAGTTGATCGTACATGGATTAGAGAACTTATGAATACTATAGAATTACAACGGACCCTTCCTGCTGTTTTTGCAGGGAGGGATTCTATTATATCCGATGTCTGGCATCAGTTGTTGACCCTGCAACGTGGGGAAGCCTATTTGGTGGAAGCAGCATCCGGCACTGGGAAATCATCGCTTTGCAGCTACATATACGGATATCGTAACGACTATCAAGGTATCATTTGTTTTGGCGAGAAAAACATCCGTAGTCTTTCGGTGCATGACTGGGTGGAGATTCGGAAACGTTCCATCAGCATGTTGTTTCAGGAATTGCGTTTGTTCACGGAGCTGACAGCGTGGGAGAATGTGCAGTTGAAGAATTCGTTGACCGGATTTAAATCTAAAAAGAAATCAAGGCTTGGTTTGAACAGTTCGGTATTGCCGATAAATGGGATACACCGGTAGCTAAAATGTCTTTCGGGCAACAGCAGCGTGTGGCGTTGGTCCGCGCACTTTGTCAACCTTTCGATTTTATCTTTCTAGATGAACCTATCAGCCATTTGGATGAAGAAAACGGACGGATTATGTCCCGGATATTGGTGGAGGAAGCGGATAGACAGGGGGCAGGTATCATTGTGACCTCTATCGGCAAGCATTTGGAATTGAACTACACAAAAACGTTGAAACTATGAGGTTGGTTTGGAAATTATTACGTCAGCATATCAGTTTCCCACAATTGGCGGGTTTTTTCTTTGCCAATCTGTGTGGCATGGTCATTGTGTTGCTGAGTGCCCAGTTTTATAAAGATGTGTTGCCTGTTTTTACGGAAGGTGACAGTTTCATGAAGAAAGACTATGTGATAGTAAGCAAAAAGGTAAGTACATTGGGCTCCTTTGTCGAAAAAGTAAGACTTTTTCCGAACAAGACATTGCTGAAATCAGCGAACAGCCGTTTACCAAAGGAGTAGGGGCTTTTATGCCTTCCAATTTAAAGTGTCGGCAGGCATGGGGATGGAGAACGTGGGGTTGCACATGTCTACAGCCATGTTCTTTGAGTCTGTACCCGATGAGTATGTGGATGTGAACTTGGATAAATGGGAGTTTGATGAAAATGAACGGGTTGTTCCTATCATTATTCCCCGTAATTATCTGAATCTGTATAACTTTGGTTTTGCACAAAGCCGGAGCCTGCCGCAATTGTCGGAAGGGGTGATGGGTATGGTTAATTTGGATATACGTATTACTGGTGCAGGGCATACGGAAAACTTTAAAGGAAAAATAGCAGGTTTCTCCAATCGCCTGAATACGATTCTTGTTCCGGAAACATTTATGGCGTGGGCTAACAATGAGTTTGCTCCGGGGCAGAAAAGCGAACCGTCACGACTGATTGTAGAAGTGAACAATCCTACGGACGACCGTATTGCCAAGTTCTTTAAAGACAAGGGATATGATACAGAAGATGACAAGTTGGATGCGGGAAAGACTACCTGGTTCTTGAAAGTGATTGTAGGAATTGTGCTTTCTGTAGGTTTGCTTATCAGTGTACTCTCTTTCTATATTTTGATGCTCAGTATTTACTTGTTACTGCAGAAGAATACGTCTAAGTTGGAGAATCTGTTATTGATAGGTTACAGTCCGGCTAAGGTGGCGCTTCCCTATCAAATGCTGACATTGGGCCTCAATGCAGTAGTGTTGTTTTTATCGGTGGGAATTGTGATCTATGTGCGGAATAGCTATATGGATATGATAGAAAAGTTATTTCCACAGTTGGAAGAAGGAAATCTGGGACCAGCCATGGTTATAGGTATTTTGCTTTTTGTGGGTGTATCTTTGTTTAATATAATAGCAGTACGTCGTAAAGTGGCATCTATATGGATGCATAAAGGTTGATAATAGTTATGGTATCTCAGACAGAATTTACGCTTCGTCCCCGTACTAGGGGATTTCACCTGATTACTGATGAAGTGGTGCGCAATTTGCCTCCACTTCCCCAAATAGGTTTGCTTTATTTGTTCATCAAACATACCAGTGCGGCATTAAGTATCAATGAAAATGCTGATCCGGATGTTCGTACGGATATGGAATCTATTTTTAATCACTTGATAAAGGAACGCGAACCCTATTACGAACATACTTTGGAAGGTTGGGATGATATGCCTGCCATGCAAAGTCAACCATTATAGGAGCTAGTCTTACTATTCCTATTACAGATGGTCGACTGAATATGGGTATTTGGCAGGGAATTTACCTTTGTGAGTTCCGCAACCATGGAGGCGGTCGCAAGATTGTGGCTACTGTAATGGGGAAATAACTCTTTCAGATATTCATCCGGGTTATTATTTATTTAAAAAAATAGATTAATTTCACTTTAATCAGAACTCTTTTTTTAACTTTGTACCAATTCTTGAAAACAGATGAATATTCATTTGAAAACAAGAAGGGACATATATAATTAAGAGCGTTTAAAATATTACCTTGTCTTAGAAAATCCCCAATTTTCAAAGCTGCACAAGTGTAATACAACAAGCGCTCACGTCTTGTGTTTATACTCCTTTACAGGATTAGTATATTCATAAAGACGTGGGACACTGTTGTTATTATTTGTGCAGCTGGTATGGGGATACCTCTAAGGCAGATAAAATATTAAGCAGGTCCCACGTCTCTTTTTTATGTTTGTACCATAAAAATGAATGGATAAAACTAGCCTGAGTGATGAAAATTATTGTTTGGAATTCGCAGGATAAATGTGTGGCTGATTATCATAGGTTGATAAGAGGTTGCGATGTATTGTGCCTGTTGGATTGCGGGCAGTGGACGGTTCCGATGTATGCGCTTCAGATACAGAAGGGTCTGTTTCATTGGAAAGTTGAGCATGAAGGTCTTTCCTATGATATATTTTATTGCTTGGAGAAGGTGGCGTTTGTATGTCGGGATGGTTTGTATAGTGGAGAGTCTGTTCTATATAGCATTCATTCTAATATAGGATCTTTGATAGGTATTCGTTTGCAGGATGATTTTTGGTTATTTGCACACCATGAGCCTAATCTGGTTAATGCCTATCATATAGGTGAGTTTTATTTACGTGAAATTTCGGACCGTTTCAGAAAAGCGGCGTTTATAGCCGATTTTAAAAAAAAGTCTTATTCTTGGGTGCAGGAAACGTAGGTAAGTTATATTGCATCGCTCTACCCGAAGGATATTATCCACATACTGTTAATTATTTATTCACTATCCATGTGGCCTGTACAGATTTATATCTGTTGGAAGGCTATAGCGAGACCTCCAATCAGCCTACTTTCTTTGAATTGGATATTTAATGTCCAGATTAGAACCTGTCTTACTGAAAGAAATCAATTAAAGTTCGGTGAAACTGATGACAATGCTGATGAAAATTAAACGAGTTCTTATAATTTCTTGTTTTTTCCTTTGATAATAAAAGAATTAGTGTATATTTGCATGTGAACAATTACATTTTCTAAGGAAATCATCTTATGGGCAGAGAACTTATATTTGACCGGTTTTCACAGCAAGCTCTCCAGACCTTGCACCGGTATCGTGCCGTTATGTTCAGTCCTACGATGCTCATGTCTTTAGTTGTTACCTATGATTTTTTTTAATCCTTAATTCTTACACATTAACATGAGTTTACTATGGACAACAGACCGACTATCGCCGAAGTACAAGAATGGGTACTGAAGCTTTATAACACGTGTGAACAAACCATCACTAGTGAGGAACGTAAAGAACAGCATAAATATGCCGTTATGGTACAACGGCCACAGGACAAAAAGTTCTTGGTGAAGATGCTGGACGAATCTTCTCAAATTCGTGATCGTAAGAAATTGGCAGAACGTATCAAGAAGCTGATAGACCGTTATGGTGTACCTGAGTTCTTGAATAAGCGTGATGCTTTCCTTTTTAAGATGTACCAAGCTTTTGGTCATCATTTGATTTCATAGCCATACCAATCATAAAGAAGCGTCTTCGTATGGATACTTCTAAAGTAATTCTGAACGAAGCGCGTCCTAAATTGACAGATCATCTGGTACCCGTTTCAAACAAAAGATTGGTCAGAACGTGAATTTGTTAGGCGAGGTCGTTTTAGGAAACGGAGAAGCGGATCATCGTTATTTCCACTATCTGGAAGCCTTGGAAGCTCCTGATATCAATTATATTTCTGTGAAAATATCGGGTATCTACGCGCAGACTCATGCGCTGAATTATGAAGAAAGCTTTCCGGAGCTGGTGAAACGTATGTGTGCACTGTATCAGAAAGCAATTGACTTTCCTTACGTGGATGAGAACGGTGTAAAACGCTCCAAGTTTGTCAATCTGGATATGGAGGAGTATAAGGACGCTCACTTTACATTACGCTTGTTTAAAGAAGTGTTGAGCAGACCGGAGTTTAAAACTATTCGGCAGGCATCGTTGTGCAGGCTTATCTTCCCGATGCATACGAATTTCAGACTGAATTATTAGAATTGCCAAGCGCGTGTGCTGATGGGGGTGCACCATTAAAGATGCGACTGGTGAAAGGCTGTAATTTGGAAATGGAAACGGTTATTTCTTCCCTTCGTGGCTGGCCTAATCCTGTAAGGACATCGAAAACTGAAGTGGATGCCAATTATTTGCATATTCTGGAACGTGCTTTATTACCCGAAAACGCAAAGGCGTTGCATGTGGGGGTTGCTTCTCATAATTTGTTCACTATTGCATACGCCTATCTGTTGAGTCAGAAGCTGGGAAGCGCGGAGTACATGACTTTTGAGATGCTGGAAGGTATGGCTGACCATGTATGGCGCGCTCAATCCCAATTGGGAAATCATGTGATTCTATATGCGCCGGTGGTAAAAGATGAGCATTTCCTGAATGCAGTATCTTACTTGGTCCGTCGTATGGATGAAAATACGGCTCCGGACAACTTCCTGACCCATTCGTTCAATTTGAAACCGGGTACGGATACTTGGCGTTTCTTACAGAACCAGTTTGAGGAAGCTTATAAAATGAAAGATGTTATTACACATACTCCTGCCCGTACACAAAACCGCTTGCATCGTTATACTCCCGTTCCACCAGCTGATGTAATGAAGAATGAACTGATACTGATTTTGATTTGGCTCAGAACCAGGAATGGGTTCGGAACATTTTTGCGAAGTGGAAGAAGTCGCCGACGGATTCACCTGAAATTATTCCTTTGCAGATAGGAGCTGAAACGGTGGTTTGTGAGAAACGCCATAAATATATGGACCGTTGCCAGGATGATGAAGTTTGTGTATGCGAAATGTCACAAGCTGATGCCGGACAGGTGATGAAAATTTTGGATATAGCCGAAAAGAATCCTGCCGGATGGAGAAAGACTACATTGCAGGAACGGCATAAAATAATGTATGAAGCTGCCAACAGACTGGGTGAGATGCGTGGTGATTTGATAGGTTGTATGTGTGCCGTGACAGGGAAGACAGTAGTGGAAGGGGATGTGGAGGTGTCGGAGGGTATCGATTATGCTCGTTTTTATAGCACTAGCATGAAGCAGTTTGCAGAACTACCGGATGTGGACATTGCTCCTAAAGGGACTATTTTGGTTATTTCTCCGTGGAACTTCCCGTGTGCTATACCTATTGGTGGTATTGTGGCAGGACTAGCAGGAGGAAATACTGTAATTTTGAAACCGGCGACTGTTGCTGCCCCTGTGGCATGGTTGTTTGCCAAGCATTTTGGGATGCAGGTGTGCCTAAAGAGGCTTTGCAGGTTATCATTACAGACCGTGAGGCATTAAAGGTATTAACTACGGCTCCGGCTGTCAAACATATTATTCTGACAGGAGGGACAGATACTGCTCAAAATATTGCACGCAGTAATCCGGCTACTCCATTGTCGGCAGAACCGGTGGTAAGAATGCAATTATCTTGACGCTTCCGGTGACCGTGACCATGCTATTATGAATATTGTGGCTTCTGCTTTTGGCAATGCCGGCCAAAAATGTTCCGCATGTTCTTTATTGCTGGTAGAACGCTCAGTTTATGAGGACAAGAACTTTCAGGATAAGTTAAAAGATGCCGCAACTAGTATGAAGGTGGGTAGTGTATGGAATCCAGGGAATGTGGTAGGTCCGATGATTACCAATAAGAATGATAAATTATTGAAAGCTTTGGAATTGGAAAAAGGGGAGTCCTGGCTGGTTCCACCTCGTTTTCTTGATAAGCATAAATATGTATTGGCTCCTACAGTGAAGTGGGGGGTACGTCCCGGTAACTATTCATTCAGAACCGAATTATTCGGTCCGATGCTGAGTGTGGTTTGTATTGAAAATTTGCAGCAAGGCATCAATTGGGTAAACAGTTTGGATTATGGTTTGACTTCAGGCTTACAGAGTCTGGATGAAGGTGAACAGAAATTATGGAAAGATTCAATTATGGCAGGTAATCTTTACATCAATCGTGGTATAACGGGGGCCATTGTAAATCGTCAGCCGTTCGGTGGAATGAAATTGTCAGCTTTTGGTGGCGGTGTGAAAGCGGGTGGTCCTAACTATTGTGCTTGTTTTGTAAAGATTACAGATAAACTAGGCAGTACCACTGACTATACACAAAGTTATGTGAAGGCATACGAGCAGGAATTTGCGCATGCGCGTGATGTCAATAATCTGTATGGCGAACAAAATGCATTCCGCTATCTGCCTTTAAAGAATATGGTTTTGCGTCTTTTCCCGGGAGATAACAATGAAGATGCAAAGATGATTGCTTTGGCTGCCAGAATTTGTCATACTCCATTGAGCATTAGTTTTGAGCCCGGTGATGATCGTACAGCTGCATTGGCTTCCTTGGGATGTCCTTTAAAAGAAGAAGCGTTGGCCGGATTCCTGAAATCAATGAAGAACTATGAGCGTATCCGTACTTGTGGGGCGGATATTCCGATGGAAATGTATGAGGAAGCTGCACGTATTGATAAGTATATTGCTACAGCTAAACCGGTGAAAGATGGACGTGTGGAATTGATTCATTACATCAAAGAGCAAAGTATTTCATTTGAATATCATCGTTATGGTAGTATCTTGGAGGTGCCGTCGGTAGAATGATGAAATACTTTTATTAGTATGTCTTTTGTATAACTTTATTAGGAGTCTCGATTTGTATGGGACTCCTAATTATGTTTTAGAAATTATTATTAGAATTATTTGGTGGAGAAGAATGAATGTGTATATGTTCAGACGTGTTTTATCAATAGAGGCAATAAAAAGGGTAAATAATCTTTTAATTCAATACGTAATTGTTTTAGTGCCTGTTGAATGCGGTAGTCTATGGTTTAGGTGATACTCCTAAAATTTCTGCTATTTCTTTATAACTCATATTTTTAAAGCGATGCATTACGAAAGCTTCTTTATAGGATTCAGGAAGTGTTTCTACTGCTTCTTGGATACGTATAGTCAGTTCTTCTATAAGATAAAAATTAGTGTCATCTATTAGGGATTGCATCTCTTCATAAAAATAGTTTTCGACCCGGCTTTTTACTTCTTGCTGTTTGATACGGTTTATAGCACGATGATGTACAATAGAAAATAAATAATTACTTAATGAAGACTGAATGACTAGCATATCTTTATTTTCCCAAAGCCACAGCATGGCATCTTGTACACATTCTTCTGCATCTTCTAATTCTACGAATTTGTTTCCGTATGCACATAACATGGGATAGTATTTCCTAAAAAGTGTATCAAATGCTTTCTCATTGCCATTTTTGATGGCTAATAATAGGGATTGGTCTTCATAGTTATACTCCGTTTTCATTATTTAAAGGTTGATTTGTGTGCAAATATAATCTTTTAAAACTAAAAAATATATTGTATTTCAGTAATTCTATTCTATGGAATACTATTTTAGAGGAAGTCTTGATTAAAGTCGTTTGTAGTGTGCCCTTGGGTATTATGTATGCCCAAAGGGCACATAGGAAATATATTTAATTATTTTTTACTTTGAAGCATAATACTATCGGTTCGTTTTTGAGGTTACGGGGTAAGAACACCTTTGTCTTTGGTATATTTTATATTTTTATTGCCTTGTAGTGGAATCATTTTACCGTTAGGAATATTGCCGGCCCATTTATTGTTTCTGGAAGTTCCTCTCCTTCTGATAAAGCGTAAATAGCATATAAAGTTTTTCCGTTTTTGTCTGCAGTGAACCATATATTCTCATTGTTATATATAGGAGTTGTACGAGTGGCATAAATGGCTTTTCCGTTTCATGTAAACGTTTTATTACTTCGTCTTTGATGGCGTCAGACCTACTCCTAATAATAAACAACCTCCTTTGGCAATGATTCCTATTAAAATATTAATAATTTTTTGTGGTGATTTAAAGGGAGCATTAGGTGTCCATCCCCAATCATTGCTTAGTGGTGGACAACTTTCCCAAGGATAGTTAAGCTGTGTTTCGGAGTTTAAAAGAAGATATCACCGAAAGCCAGACAGATATCCGCATTCAGAAAAGTGATTTGTTTGAAATTCCTCTATCATTGAATACTCTTCAGATAGACAATAAACTTATTATATATAACAAGATGGAAAAAGAAACTGACTTCTTTTTATTGAAGGATTGCAAAAAGGGAGCTTTCATGACAAAAGCGTCAGATCATTCTTCAAAAACTCCTTTATATAAATTATCTGATCATGTCTATAAGGTATTTTCCGGGATTTAGCTTTACAAGATACATTGGCAGACCGGATTGCCGATTTGATGAATAGGATCGGCTTAAGTCAGATTTCTTTTGATAGATTGGAGGGATGTTCCTATACCGGGCATGACGAATACGCTATTTCCCGCTTTGCGCCCCGTTGTTATACTCAGTTTAATTATAATTAATAAATGACGCCAGTCGTTTGAATCATAATTTATGGCGTATTCACACAAGAATGAATTGAGGTGAGCCTTGGGGAGAAGTTATGCGTACGGAACAAATGGCTAATAGAATTAAGAACCAAAATTTTTTTTTCAAAGGAATCTTTTTCCACGTATGTTTGGATGGTTTCTTATTCGATTGGTCGACCGGGAATTTGAATGTTCTACTTTGGAGGATGTGGAGGGGCTTTGTCCGAGGCGGCAGGTTTTGATGTCGGTTATGATTAATACCACTATCTTAAATCGGTATGGGCAAATAGACCGATTGCTACAAGCTATCAAACATTAGGATATACTACATGAGGCTTAAGTTTTCACCGAAAAACAAAAACAGCGTTTGAAAGATCTGCAGTTCGAATGGCATTTGCAAAAGGTGGATGAGAAGAACTATCTTTTTCTTGTGAACTAGAAGTGGGAGAGGCTCCTGAAGTAGTTGTACGGTATGTAACTCGTGAAAATCCTGAAAAAAGTTTCTCTATGAAAATATATTTTTGAAAATAAATGCATATTTGTTTAGGAATGTGTTTTTCTCGCTTGCCATATAAGTAGAAGGACTTAAAAACATACGTATGGAGTATAATGAAACGAATATAGAATTGTTACTTCCCCGTTATTGTGAGGGTATTGCAACG
>ENA-OQJH01000780-OQJH01000780.1-human-gut-metagenome-genome-assembly--contig:-NODE-780-length-15752-cov-3.219584_pt1 | contig 15752 bp, 15 predicted proteins | sample MGYA00242597_ERZ504763 | MGnify/ENA primary metagenome ERZ504763 (study PRJEB26092, sample SAMD00036359) | human gut metagenome | host: Homo sapiens | study: EMG produced TPA metagenomics assembly of... | reverse complement strand
TCGCACGTCAGGAGCCAGGAACGTATGGCAAATCTGTTTTCCATCGTCATGATTGCATATGTATGGTGCTACCTCGTTGGTATCTATATTCACGAAAACATCAAGGAGATTAAGGTTCTGCATCATGCAGGAAAGCCAAAAGCCTATTCAAATACGGCTGGAGTACATCTCACACTGCCTTCTGAACCATACTAACCGTTATCGAATCGATATTTTCAAATTTTTGTCATATACTTAGACCGGGATTATATTTCATTAGTTCCCCTTCATGAATAGCCATTGCAATCCAATCACCATAATTACAAATAAAATTAATATTCTTTCCCTTTAACGAACGCCCGGTTTTATCAACACAATATTGTTCAAATTTATCCGTATTTCTATCATATCGAAAAAGTCCGACTCCCCATGTACCAACCCAAACATCACCATCAGGGCGTACCAAAATACAATCCGGAGCTTCTGTTTTAAAATGCTCTTTGTTGGTTACTTCATAAAAATAAAGCTTCTCATCCTTATAGCGAAAAACTCCCTGATCAGGAATTACAATCCAAATATTCCCAATAGAATCCGCCACAATATTAGATACCCAATTATTCATATTCACCCCTTCTTCTGTTTCCATATTCATTGCCGTGAATATATCCAAGGCAGGATTATAACGATAGACTCCTCTATCCGTTCCTACCCATAACTGACGTTCCTTATCTTCAAACAAAGCAGAAATATTATGGTTTCCCGTACCGGCTACATAGTCATCACAGTTCATCTGTACAATAGAAGTTCCATCAAAACGGTTCAAACCATTTTTTGTACCAAACCACATAAACCCGTAACTATCCTGAATGATAGCCTTCACATTACTTTGTGATAGTCCATTCTCACCCGTTATATGAGAAAAATAAAAATTGGACAATCCCCTATCAACTGCCTGTAATGTAAATACAACATACAAACAACATAAAATGAGCAAAGTCTTTTTTCATAGCTTGTTCAAAATTTGAGTCAAAGATAAAAGAAAAAAAGGATAAATAATGCCAATATAAAAGAAATAGAGGGTTGCCCCTCTATTTCTTTTCACGAATGACTATTACAAATCCCCCACCAGAAGCCATAAACATTTCAATAATATTCTTATTATCTATATCCATTATTTTATGTTCGTATAAATTAGCATTCTTGTTACTTCTTTTTTTATCCTGAAAAATTTCAATGGTATATTTCTTATCCTGAGGCAGGAAAGAGCAATCCACCTGAATTGTTCTCTCTCCCCAAGCATTCAATCCGCCTATATACCAAGTATTTCCTTTCTGCTTGGCCAACACGGCATATTCGCCCACACGGGCAGCTAAGGGAATCGTCTGATCCCATGAAGTCGGTACTTCCGCTAAATACTTTAAAATATCAGGATACTTACGATACTCATCCGGAGAATCACATAAACTGGCAAATGGTGCGGAAAGTACAACAAACAAGGCCAATTCATGTGAACGAGTCCCCAATGAACTAGGCAACCCCGGATCGATCGGCTTAAATTTCTCCAATGTGCTGTTACGCATCGAACCCGGAGTATAATCAATTCCACCTCCCAGCATACGGGCAAAGATACATTGAAGCTGATAATCCGGATTAGAAGTGGTATCCCACTTAAAACATTCCGCACATCGCATGGCTTCATAAGAAGGATATTAGGATATGCCCGATGAAGTCCGGTAGGCTTGCTGCATCCATGAAAATCCACCATAAGATGCCGCTCAGCACAAGCCTTTGCCAGATTTTCATATTGAGGGATTATTTGGGCATCATCACGATCAAAAAAATCTATTTTTACCCCAACAGCACCCCATTTGCTGATAGAATCCAAATAACAATGCGGATGTTGGAATAAAGTAGCAGCAACAGTCCAAAGCCATACACCTACTTTTTTTCTTTTCCATAGCGTATCACCTCTTTTATATCAATATTCTTATTCAAATCAGCATGATTAAAAACATTGCTCCAACCGGCATCGACCAGCAGATAAGGTATCTTGTTTTCGGAAGCGAAATCAATATAATACTTGTACATCTGCGTCGAAAGGTTTTGATGACCGGAAGGGAAAGGAGCTTTTTCCAAAATAGCACAATGCCACCATTCCCAAGTTGCTTTACCAGGACGAATCCATCCGTATCCTTTATTTGTTGGGGCTTGGCCAGTAAGTAAATCATTTCATTAGTCAGTAGTTCCTTATCATCTTGCTACAATAGCTATACGCCAAGGGAAAGCATGATTACCAGCAGTACGTGCTAAATAATTCTCCCTCTCTTTAACTACCGTAATAAAATTTCCCCAACTGCCCATCTCTATTTTTTAGGATAGGCCGCCCAATAACCTTTCATCTTGCCATCTTCCTTACGAAGATACATACCCGGATAGTTATTCAAATCTGATTCAGCCACCACAACACGCACATTCTGCATCTTGTTTGTAAATAAAGTTGGTGTAATACCATATTTATGTTCTTCTATTTTAGAAATGCCCTCGTAAAGCACATTGCTCAACTCCCAAGCTGTAAAATTAGTTGTTTCGGGTAAAATAACTGCCGGATCATCGCCCAGATTAAAAGAAGCTTCTTCATCAGCTACAATCAAAGAATCCTGCTCCGGAAGATTTCCACAAAAACGATATGCCATTCCTTCATTATACATCCGGAATATAACTGAATAACCATCCTTGAATTTCAAAGAAAGTTCATTATAATGGTCTGTTAATTCACGATAGTTACCAGCTACCGGATAAACCTTCTCGGAAGTACTCCTTGTAGAAGCTCCTACCACTTCACCATTCTTTCCCCATATATTTCCATTTCCATCGTCATACAAATAGCAGAGGGATGAATGACAGGCTTACCTTCCAAACTTAAAGAATATTGTAATACCCTTCCATTCTCTACAGTAAGTGCCAATTGCCCGTTTGGGATGATAATTCATAAGCTGACGGTGTTTGTGCCTGTGCAAAAACACACAGACACCATGTTACCAACAAAAGGAAAATATTCTTTTTTTTCATACGGCACACAAGTTACGATGGATTTGTCCACCTTGATGATTAATATCCAATTCTCGCACCTTATCCAAAAATCAATGGCTTTTCCCATTTCACGCAATCCTAAACAACCCAGTCCCATCACATAATTGCAATGAATGCGGTTACGTTTATCCAAGTCATCTTCAATAGCCAAATCAGGCAGAGAAACAGCAAAATAATCAATCCGGCAGTGGTCAAATAAATGCTTTTCACCATGCTTTATCAATTGTTAAAGCAACCGCACGCCTTGTCTTCCCTGCCCAATGCACGCCATGCCAAACCTTGATAGAAAATCTTGTCGGGCTGTTGGTCATTGTAAAAGAAAGCCTGTTGTGGTTCTGACGAGCCAATGGTTGCTTTGATGAAGCAATCTATAGCTTGTTGCTCATTTCCCAATCCACGAAGCGCCTCACCTTTATAATACCAGATATCATTCTCTTCAGCATTTGCCAATTTTCCCTCACCCAAATTAAATGGATAAACATTCGTTTCATCCAAAAGGACTAAAGCATCGGCATAACGTTTTTCACTTAAAGCAATCTTTGCTAATTCTATACGGCACAATACATATTGTCCGGTGATTTTTCCTTCTCCTCCTTCCCATGGATGGAAATTACGTGCGGCAATCAATTCTTTTGCTTCAGTATAGCGCCCTAGTTGATTATACAAAGTGATACGCTCAATGGACAGATCATCACGCTGTTCCACTTCAGACAGATGTGCTTCCAAAAAAGCCAAACGTTCTGTATGAGGTCGGCCTAAACGTTTATAAAGTTGGTCCAACTCCATTAATATACGAGAATCGTGCTCATCCAATGCATAAGCTTTTTCCAGAGTTTCCAAAGCCCTTTGTTTATCATTACGCTTATTATAATAAGCTAAAGATAAATTACGCCATACGGTAGGGAATGTTGGCTCTATAGCAGCCGAATGTTCCCAACAAGCAATAGCATTATCATACTGACGGTTAGCATACCAAAAGTTTCCTAAACTATATGCCGCTTTTGCTCCATGAATATTCAAACGTACGGCATCTTGAAGAATCAATACTTCTTCTATACGATTCGGGAAACAATATGAATGATTTTCCTTTTCTGCTCGCTGATAATATTCCAATGCTTTACTCTCATCTCCCTTACAGGTATGGAAATACCCCATTGTATAATAAACGACAGGATATACTTCTGTAACTCCGGTTACGTAGCATTCCAACAAAGAAAGAGCTTCCTCGTACAGTCCGGCAGCAGCAAAATCCAATGCATATTCTATATATCCGTGAGCCCAGCCACGCATCAACTTTTTCATTTCCTCCAACACTTCCACATCCCGGGTCAACAAATAATGTTCAAAACGGCATCCCATATTAAAACGATCTATCTGCAATGATTCGGCTACGAGCGCCAAAGCTTCCTCTTTACGACCCAATTTGCGTAGAATGGAAATTTTCAACTGACGCGCTTTGTGATTATGCCAATTACGAATCAATGAACGGTCTATCTTGTCCAAAGCACTTTCATACTTTCCTTTACGAGTGTCAAGTTGTGCTAGTGCATAATAAGCCGCATCCTGCCAAGCAGCATTCCATGCCGACTTAAAGAAAGCATCATAAGCCTCATCCCACTTCTGTTGCATCATACAACTCCAGCCCAAATTATAATAAGGTTCACCGTCATAAGGATTCGGATTACGTTCAGTCAAGGTTTCCACCGCTTTCCGGAAATAGCTTTCTGCCATTGCAAATTGTCCTTTACGCATCAACAATAACCCCACCGCATTGTTACAACGTACATCTCCCGGTTCACGCCTTAATGCTTCCATATAATAATCCATCGGATTATAAGTAGCATGGCGATATTGTTCCAAGTGTAGTCCGGTCAAAAACAGTTGTTCAACAGAAGCAATATTCTGAGGATCTTTAGCAGCCTTAGCAGGATCAGGAACCGGCCTGATTTCCGGTTTATCCGCCTGATAAGAAAGCAAAATTTGTCCTTCCTTATCACGAACCTCTACACATACCTCCTCTTCTTTTAGTCCTTCTGCCGCAAAAGTCGTAATAAACGGTTCTGATGGCGAAATTTGTGTAGTCTTATCCAATAAAACAGTGCCTTTAATAGCTTTTACTATAATACGTACTCCACTATTCACTCCCGTAGTATAAAGCACCAAACGGGCTTTACCTTCCTTTATTTCCAAATTCAGCAAAGCATCTTTAGTTGCATTCTTTACATAACCCACTTCACTATAAGGCATAAAATACTGTACCCATGATTTTTCCTCATAGGGCTGTAACCAAGTAAAGTCCGGTTGGTTATCCGTATACATACCGGTCATCAGCTCAATGTAAGGTCCATCCTCATCGGTCAGATTGCGATCCCACGCCTTACCGAAATCACCATTCCCCCATGTCCATTGTTTCTTTCCCGGAGAAACATGATGATCGGCCACATGCAGCAGACCGCCATGGGCATCTTCTTCATAACCACCTACAAAATCATATTTAGACTTGATAGCCATATATGATGTAGGAACCGGAATATTTTTATATTTAGAGATATCCACCCCAGCAGAATAATCCTGTTTATAATAAACTCCTGTAGCAATAGGAAAAGAAGAAACATCGCGCTTGCCATGATCGAACACCGCATTCACATCAGGTGGAAATACCGAATGATAATGGTCATTGACTACTACTGCAGGATTGGCCCACCACAAAAAAGTCTGAGGGAAAGACGTACGATTATAAATCTTCACTTTTATTTCTATATAAGCTTTGCCCGGATAAAGCGTAAATCCCTGCATACCTTTGGTGCGGAACATTCTCTCCACTTCATTGCACCATACTGTCTTACTGCCATCCGCATTTTCCTCTATCAAAAATCAGTAGGCAAAAAGTAGAAGGACGGTGATGCTGAGGCCAGTTAAATTCGATGCCTCCAGAAATCCAAGGTCCTGTCAATCCCACCAATGCCGGTTTCACTACTTGATTGTAATAAACAAAATGACGTCTTTTCACCTTATCATAAGCCATGTGTATACGACCACCCAGCTCGGGAAGTATCATCACCTTGATGTATTCATTCTCGATAAATAATGCATGATACCTCTTGTCTACTTTTTTATCTGAAATCTTCTCTACCACCGGATAAGGATAGACTGATCCGCAACTTCCCTGATAAACCCTTTTTTCAAGAAAAATAGGATTCTTCTCTTCCTTTCCTATCTCATAAGTAGGAAGCATGATATCTTCCTCCCATGCACGCACCTCACTGCCATGAACGGTACTTTGAATTAAATATTGAGTTATTTTCTCCATAATAAATATTGTTATTTCACTAATTCTTTTTCAATTTCTTCCAAGCTCTTCCCTTTGGTTTCCGGCAAACGGAACACAACAAATATTCCTCCAGCCAGGCAAATCAATCCATACAACCAGAATGTTCCGGCAGCTCCCAAACCACTATTCAGCATTGGGAAAGTATAGGTAAGTATAAAACAAGCCGCCCACAAAGCGAAAGTGCAAACAGACATAGCAACTCCACGAATACGATTCGGGAAAATCTCTGAGATAATGACCCACATCACTGTAGCCAAAGTCATGGCATAACAAGCAATGGCCATCACGACAATAATCAATAGAACAACTCCTGTGATATGAAAATAATAAGCGGCTCCCATAAAGGTATAAATTACTGCCAAGCCAAATGATCCGATCAATGTCAATGCCTTACGTCCCCAGCGGTCTACCACAAACATAGCTAGAATAGTAAATATGACATTCGTAATACCGGTCACCACAATATTCATCAAAACATCAGACACGCCATAACCTGCTGCCATAAATATTTCCTGTGCATAGTTAAAAATAACATTAATGCCACACCATTGCTGCAAAATAGCCATAACAACACCTATAGTCAACACTTTATACATAGCAGGATTTAATAATTGACGGTAGCCTCCTTCTTGCGTCTGGCAGGCTGAAGCAGCTTCTATAGCAGCCAACTCAGTAACAGCATATTCCTTTCCTCCCATACGAGTAAAAACCTTGAGTGCCGCCTCCCGTTTTCCCGAAGAGGCTAACCAACGAGGACTTTCCGGTAATATAAAACTAAAAACAAAGAACAAGGCGGCCGGGACAGTCATTGCCCAAAACATCCAGCGCCATCCCATCTGTCCGTTCCATGATTCACGGATCATTTCATGAGTAGCTCCTAATGCCACAGGCTCAGCTATCTGCCAATTTACAATCTGAGAAGTCAAGATACCTAATACTACCGTCAACTGATTGATGGACACAAACCGTCCACGCAGATGCGCCGGAGCAATTTCTGCTATATACATAGGTGACAAACTAGAAGCAATCCCTATAGCAAAGCCCCCTACCAAACGAAATACATTAAAGAAAGTAAAAGAATGAACAGCCCCTGTACCGACAGCCGTACAGATAAACAGTCCTGCCGCCAAAATCAAAATCGGCTTACGTCCCAAACGGTCACTCAGCTTACCGGCACTTAGTGCCCCAAACAAACAGCCAATCAAGGCACTGCTCATTGCCCACCCCTGCATGACAGGATCATTTGCTATACCAAAGTATTGTTCATAAAAAGGTTTTGCTCCTCCGATTACCACCCAGTCATATCCAAACAGGAAACCTCCCATAGCAGAAATCAAAGCGATAAGAAATAGATAAAAATTAGATTGTGTTTTCATGAATATCATATATTAGTTAGTTTTATAATGCAAAGTAACAAGGATTCAAGGACTTAAAGAATAGAAAAAATTACTGAGAACATGGACAATATTACTATTTCATCACTTTGCAGGTTGTCTTATCATAAAACGAGGACTACACCTCAATATACTAAGATGTAATCCTCAATCAAGCTATGCAAAGTAGCCTGTTTTTTTACAATAACTCCAGCAAATCTCCACGTTTCATATCCACCGTTATTAAACCCTTTGCATCAGGATTTGCAATTGCCTCCTTACCATTAAAAGCACTCTATATTTTTTCCCTTGAGGAATTTTCACTTTTAAAACCTGATCAGCAGTAGCTTTTAAAGAAGCTTTATTGATGACAGCATTCGTCCATTCAGCAGTTGCTTCAGCTCCTCCCTTTAAACACAGACCTTTAAAACTACCATCTTTCCATTCAACAGGCAAACAGGGTAAGAATTCTACATAACCCTCATGATTCTGTATGAGCATTTCTGCCATACCAGCTGTACCGGCGGGATTCCCATCAAACGAATAAATATCACCTTCCGCACCAGCAATGCCACCAGGAGATACAGTCATTAAATTTTCACGTGAAGCTTGCCCTGTAATAATTGGACACTCTTATATGCTTCCTGCGCATCTTTCAACCGAGCATACATACAAATCATATTGGCACGGCTCCATTCTGTATCTTCCCAGTTTTCGGCAGACAAACGATTCTCGATAGTCTTACGGGCAGCTTCCGCCAATTCGGGAGTCTTCTCCAAAGTGATCTGGGAAAAAGGATACAAAGCTAGCAGATGGGAAGTATGACGATGATTGGGATGCGCTTCTTCAAAATCTTCAAACCACTCACGGATAGCACCATTGGCACGTAACTGGATAGGAGGAAGCTGGGCGATAGCGGTACGCAGGCTATCGGCAAACTCACGGTCTGTATCTAATATTTCTGAAGCCCGGACACAATTCGACAAGATCTCGTAGGCCAGCTCACGGTCACAGGCAGGCATCATGGAAGCAACCATTTCTTCACCACCTGCTGTACGGAACCAGTTTTCGGGTGAGATGCTCGGCCCTGTCATCAGATAACCACTCTTCGGGTCTTTTGCCAAGAAATCCAAAATGAACTGTGCATTACCTTTCAAAAGCGGATAGGCAGTTTCGGCCAGGTATTGCTTATCTTGTGTAAATTCGTATTGTATCCAAAGATGAGAAGCAATCCATGAGCCTGCCATAGGAAACAGTCCCCAAATAATCGTGCTGGATGCGGGAGTATATCCCCAAACATTAGCGGTGGTATGGGCAGTCCAGCCTTTACATCCGTAAACCACTTCAGCAGTCTTCGCACCGTGATGAGCTAAATCCTTTATATAGGTAAAGAGGGGGGCATTACATTCGGCAAGATTACCGACATTGGCTGCCCAATAATTCTGTTCAGTATTGATATCCAAATGATAATCATTCGTCCACCCCATATTACAAGCCTTGTTATCATTAAAGAAACCTTGCAAAGCTATGGGCAGGGGAGAGTTCTCGCGCGAACTGGCAATGGTAAGGTAACGACCATACTGGAAGAACAAGGCATCCAGTCCGGTATCGGTCTTGCCTTCCTTCACTTGTTTCCAACGGACATCCGTAGGCATCGCCCGGTTAGCGTCTTGCCCGAAATGGATAGAAACACGATTGTACAACGTATTATAATCCTTTATATGCGCCTGCTTCAATTCATCATAAGATTTAGCTGCAGCCTTCTCCACACCGTCAGCACAAAGAGTCTTGTAATCAGGACTTTTATAATCCGTACGCACATCGACAATCAAAGTCACGGCATCAGCTTCTTTGATACTTACCCCAGACTGTTCCATCTTTACCTCTCCGTTATCGGCCAAAACGGCTATTCTTCCTTCAAAACAGACTCCGCCCGGACCATGCAAAGGAAAATCTACTTTCCGGTAAACACCAATTGGTTATTTTCTACAGAAAGATCAGCTTGACGCATCAAATCCAATCCCATGTTCATAGTAATGGACTTTTGCTTATCAGCGGTCAAGCGGAGTACGAGAACATTATCCGGGTTTGTAGCAAAATACTCACGTTTATAGTTCACACCACCGGAGTTGAAAGAAACGCTGCTGACAGCCTCATCCAAGCTTAACGAACGGCGGTAGTCGGTCACTTTACCTTCGGGGTAAATGAATTGCATCTTCAAATCTCCAATGGGAAGATGAGTTCCGAAAGAAGTCTGGTTGCCATGAAGATTATCTCCGGCTATACGGTTTCCTTCCGATAGTTTTCCCTCAAAAAACAACTTTCTGAGCTGGTCCATTTTCTCCCGTCCGAAAGGTTTGTTCTGGTTCTCATTGTACTGGCCGGACCACATTGTCGATTCATTCAATGCCAGTTTCTCTTCCTCTATTCCACCATAAGTCATAGCTCCCAAACGCCCATTACCGATAGGTAAAGATTCCATCCAAACTTTTGCCGGTTGGGCATACCACAATTCTGTAGTTTCACAGGAATCAGTTGCACTCTGGCATCCGGAAAGGGCCAAAGCCATTGCTGCTAAATAAGTCTTAAAATGTTTCATATTTTTCATGATTAATAGTTTCTTCTGAAACAAAAGTAGATATACCTCTCCCATTAGGTAGAGAAAAACTCGCCATTTTTAGACTCTTTTGCTTCAATCGTAACCTATAAAAGGGAGTTATTCAACATTTAGAAATCTTTCCCGGCACAAATTCCAACACTTCACCATTTGTTATCATTTTCCCGGTGAGGCAGTCATAACAAACTCCAATATTCCGCCCTTCATGATATCCTGATGAGTAATATAATTCTTCGTATATTTTTCACCATTCAGTTTCATGGAACAGATATAAACCTCATTGTCCTCCTTACGCGGAGCTTTTACCGTAAAAGTCTTTCTATCGGGTAACTGAATGACAGCTTCTTCCAACATAGGAGTACCAATAACGTACTCCCCACTTACCGGATTTACCGGATAAAAGCCAAGTGCTCCAAACACATACCAAGCAGACATCTCTCCACAATCATCATTCCGGCATAACCTGAAGAAGAATCGTTATACAGTTCATTCATGATATACGCCACGTATTTCTGTGTTTTCCAAGGTTCCCCCGCACAAGCATACAGATAAGCCACATGATGACTCGGTTCATTACCATGCGCATACTGTCCTACAAAACCGGAAGCATTGTCATTCAATGCACCACTTTGGTAGCTAACCGTAAAGAATGTATCCAACTTTGCGACAAAGGCTTTGTTCCCCCCTGTCAGTGAAATCAAATCGGGGATATTCTGGGGTACATACCAAAAGTATTGCCAAGCATTCCCTTCAGTAAAAGGATAACCTCCATTCGCCCCATACTTATAAGGGTCAAATGGCTCAATCCACTCACCCTTATCATTCTTAGGCTGGAAGAACCCGGTTTTAGAATTGAACAAATTCCGATAGAAAGCAGATCGTTTCATAAAATGATTATAATCCTTTTCTTTTCCCAATCGCTTAGCCAACTGTGCGACACACCAATCATCAAAAGCCTGCTCCAAAGTAATAGAAACAGATTGTGTCTGAATATTCTCCGGCATATATCCATATTTCTCCCATACTTCAAAAGGAGAGTTCGGATGAGACACGATAGAACTATTAAAAACCGCTTCATAGGCTTTCTCTTCATCCACCCCGCAACACCCTTCAGAACAGCATCCACAATGACAGGAATGGAGTGGTTGCCAATCATACAATAATTATCCTGTCCCCATAATTGCCATACAGCAAATAGCCATAATAATCGTATTGCCTCATCATGCTCTTAACAAAATCGGGAATGCGGTGCGTGTGTATCAAAGTATAAAGTGGATGGGCGGCCCTGAAAGTATCCCATAAAGAAAAAGTAGAATAATGCACCTCCCCTTTTGCCACAGAACGAGTGACGTAATCGGATGCCATATATTCACCATTAACATCACTCATCGTATTGGGTTGTACCATAGTGTGATATAAAGCCGTATAAAAAATCTTTTTCTGCAAATCGGTACCTTGAATGATAATCTTCTTCAATTCTTTCTCCCAACTAGTTTCGGCAGCACGAGCAATATATTCAAAGTCCCATCCGGGACCTCAGTTGCCATATTCAACCGGGCATTTTCAATGGAAACCGGAGATAAAGCGACTTTACATATCAATTCTTTATTCCACTTCTTATCGAAGCAAAACAATCCACGCAGTTCCGTACCATTAATGACAGGAGTATTCTCATACATCCGATTGCCATCATATAACTGATTGGATAGGACCGGTTGGGAAAATTCAAGATGAAAATAAATCTTTCTCAGCTTTGCCCATCCCGTAATAATACGATATCCCTCTACTACGGTAGGAGAAACCATGCGGAGTTGTGATTGAATAATCCGGCGGTTCCAACTCCCCTTATTTGCCGAGTGGTCCAAATCCAACCATAATTTCAACTGGTCACCATCAGAACAGGTATAGCGATGCACTCCTACGTGTACAGAAGCCGTCAACTCCGCTTGAATCTTCTCATCTTTCAATAATACCTGATAATAGCCCGGACGCGCCTGTTCGTGTTGATGAGTGAAAGTCGATTTCCTTTTATCACTGATGGTAGGGAATAGAAGTATATCTATAAAATCAGAAGCACCGGTTCCGCTTAAACGCGTATGACTGAAACCATAAATAATAGAATCATTATAATCATATCCTGAAGCTTGCGCCCAATCAGGAGCTTCACGAGTGTCGGGACTCAACTGCACCATACCAAAAGGAACAGTAGCTCCCGGATAATTATTCCCAGAAAGACTAGATTGAACAGCACCGGTTCCAATAAACGGATTAACCCAACGAGTAAGATTCTGGGCGCTAATACAATTTACAGAAAGAATAAAAGCAGCCAATAAATTAACAAGTCTTTTCATCATAGATTTAAGTTTCATTTATTGGCAAAATTAGTATATCCACGCTCCCCAAACAGATAAATTTTCGTCTATTTTAGCTTCATTTGCTTCATAAAGTCCGGTTTCTTAGCCTCATCACCACAAAATATTACAATTATCCCGTTTTATTCCAATTCATTTACCGCCAACAAGGACTACTCTAACATTTTCCAAATAAAACTTATAAATTCGGGAATGTTACCCCAATTATCATATTTTTTTTCACCTATTTTTCTATATTTGTGCATTATTCCATCACACAAACGTAAAGACAAATGGACCAAACCTTGCTAAAATACTGGAAAACCTGCCTTCAAGATGCAGAACGCAAAGCCATTGCTCCCAAAGGAGCACGAATCACCTTAAACATCGGTGATAAAATACTTAAATTCGTTCCTCTCAAAAGTATTCCTGTTATTTTCCCTGATTGGAAAGCAGAAGATAGCAATGAAAAACAAAAAGTAATGATTGCTCCTTGTATTCTTTTGCCCGAATTTGAAAACGGCTGGACTTCCCAATCAGAAAGACCGGAATATCCCTTTTTGATTACTGCCACCATGTTGCCTGACGGTAAACTAACCGTATGCGAGAACGAATCAGACAGAATTCCAATCTTTATTCGTAAATTTTTGGAACCCAATGCAGCCAATGACCGCACCATAACCTCTCTTCCAAAAGTAGACCGACTACTATCCGATTTCAATACAGAAATTACAGAATGGGAAACCTATTGGCGAGCATGCGAACAGCTTTTCAAAAAAAGCAACCGGCAAAACTTTCAGAACGATGAACTACCATGATAATCCAGAAATCATTATCATAAAAGCCTCCGAACGTAATATGGCACAGCCATAATCACACTATATGACAAGCTCTTAAAAGATAACGATACCACTCCGCATCCTTTGTTGAATTTATTGATACAGACCAAACCAACCAACGTTCTTCCCAGTCCAACCACCCGAAAAGTTTATTGCAACCGAGAACATTGGGCACAAATGAGTGGCGACTTCCCTTTGTCTGTATCTCAACGCGAAACACTGGCAATGTATACTACACCGGAATGTACTGATATTTTTGTCGTCAACGGCTCCGGGAACAGGAAAAACCACTTCCTGCAAACAGTCATAGCAAACAGACTTGCCCATAATATCCTAAACAATCCGGAAGAACCGGAAATTATAGTTGCAAGTTCAGCTAATAATCAGGCGATCACCAATATCCTGAAAGATTTCAAAGCGGAAACAACTAATGACACGGCACATCCCCGGTTATCCAACCGCTGGCTACCCGAACTAGATACGTTAGGCTTATATCTGTCAGGAAAAAAGAACTACAAGAACAATACAAAATGATGTTCAACCATGGGGGATGGATTTCCAGCAACATACGATACTCCCGAACGTCAAGAGGAATACAAAAACTTTTATCTACAATGTTTCAATAACTTTTTTGGAAAAGCCTATCAAGATGAAACAAAATGCCAACAATTCCTCCGTAAGGAAATGCAAGCTCTCCAAAAAAGATTATCTTCTGTATCCAAGCTGCCGAAACAACAGAATATGGAAACCGGAAGGAAAACAATATATTACAGAAGTTTATCCGCAAATTCCATGAGCCATTACCCTCCTATGACAAAGTAATAGAACAGTGGGCTTTGACAGAAGAATTCAAAGAACGTTACGAAAAGATCAGTTCCAACCCTGAGTATGGCAACTTGCCTTATACAGAAGACATGGCAGTAAGACTGGATATCAGTTATCGGTATCAAATGTTCTGGTATGCCATACATTATCGGGAAGCCGAGTTTATTCACCGGTTAAGCAAGTGCGATGAAGGTAAACAGCGTACACAGGAAGCCTATACCCAAAGATTAAAACGTCTGGCTTGTGTAATGCCTGTTTTCATCTCTACTTTCCACTCCCTACCCAAGTATATGACCTATGCGGAGAACGGAAAATGGGATGTTCCCTTATACAATGGAATAGACCTGCTGATTGTAGACGAATCCGGACAAGTTTCACCCGAACTTGCCGTTCCCTCCTTCAGTTGGCCAAACAAGCGATTTTAGTAGGCGATATTCAACAAATAGAACCCGTATGGTCCATTTCTGATGAATATTCATTCATTAATTTAAAGAATCTGGCATTGTTTCCAACCAGTCCTCGGAAAAATACCGTTTCTTGGAGAACAACGGTTTCCTTTCTTCTTCCGGAAGTATAATGAAACTGGCACGTAAAAGCTGTAATTTTACAGTAAAAGGTGAAAAAGGAGCTTTTCTGACCGAACACAGACGATGCGTAGATTCCATTATGCTTATTGCAATGATTATGTTTACCACGGCAGGTTACTTCCTAAAAAAGGTAACGAAGTAAAATACAAGTCCCTCCCCTCTAAAGGATATGTACACATCAACAGTTACAGCAGTCCCGGAAAAACAGGAAGCCGCCTCAACCGGGCTGAAGCGGAAGCCATTGTCTGTTGGCTGGAGCTGGAGAAAGATAATTTGGAAAAGACCTATAAAAAGCCTATTCATAAAATTGTAGCCGTAGTAACTCCTTTTAAAGCCCAAGAGCCGAGATACGGCATCAAATACAAAAAATATCGGGAAATGAGAAATATAAAGAGATGATTATCGGCACAGTACATTCCTTGCAAGCGCCCAATGTCCGATTGTTCTTTTTTCAACAGTCAACTCTCCTGAAGACCATTCTCTTTTTATGGAGCGTGATGGAAAATACAATATGCTCAATGTAGCGATATCACGCGCCCAGCATCATTTCATTGTTTTGGCAACATGAATATTTTCCATCCGGAAGAAAATACTCCGGCAGGGAATATGGCTAAATGGCTTTTCGATGCTCCATCCAACGAGATTTCCAACAACTTATTTACCAACAGGAAATCCCACTGTGCACCTACCACCCACCCTTCGTCTGTCCACCACAGAAGAGCATGTTCCAGACTCTTCGATCAAGCTTTTGAAGAAAGCA
>ENA-OQJH01000778-OQJH01000778.1-human-gut-metagenome-genome-assembly--contig:-NODE-778-length-15755-cov-1.980356_pt1 | contig 15755 bp, 28 predicted proteins | sample MGYA00242597_ERZ504763 | MGnify/ENA primary metagenome ERZ504763 (study PRJEB26092, sample SAMD00036359) | human gut metagenome | host: Homo sapiens | study: EMG produced TPA metagenomics assembly of... | reverse complement strand
AAGATATTGTAGCACATACGAATATGACATTAAAAAAGATATTGAATGATACAGGATTTCTATCCGGAAACAGAACACCTTGTATTTGTATCGGATAACACATACAACGGACTTGCCGAACTGGCATGGTTCAAGAAAAACCTGCAACATTTCCCACAGTTGTCTATCACCTACGTCGATGGCCGCATCCATACACTCAATATGGCTGCCAGTCAATTGCGCAATCTTCCCAGAAACACAGTCATGTTGCTTGGCATCTGGAGAATCGATAACCGGGGTATTACTTACATGAATAACTCCGTTTATGCTTTTTCCAAAGCCAATCCTCTCCTGCCTATGTTCAGCATGACTTCCACTGCAATAGGTTACTGGGCTATCGGAGGATATGTCCCGCAATATGAAGGAGTGGGACAAAGCATGGGAGAATATGCCTACCGCTTTTTAGACCAGAAGGAAACTGATATCAGCAGTATCAATATCTTACCCAACAGATATAAATTTGATGCGAAGAAACTAAAGGAATGGGGATTTGAAAACAAGAAGTTACCTGTTAACTCAATGGTAATCAATCAGCCCATCCCATTCTTTGTGGCCTATAAGACAGAAGTACAATTCATCCTGATTATATTTCTCGTATTAGTAGGAAGTCTAATGATTTCGCTGTATTACTATTACCGGACTAAAATCCTGAAGAATCACCTTGAAAGAACTACGAAACAACTACGGGAAGATAAAAAGAAGTTGGAAGAGTCTGAAGTCGAATTGCGTGATGCTAAAGAGCGCGCCGAAGAAGCTAACCAACTGAAAAGTGCCTTTGTTTCGAATATGAGCCACGAGATACGGACTCCGCTAAATGCTATTGTCGGTTTCTCCAGTCTGATTATCGGTTCGGTAGAGCAGAATAACGAACTGAAAGAATACGCAGATATTGTCCAGACCAACTCCAATCTGTTGCTCCAACTGATTAGTGATGTACTGGATATATCACGCCTGGAATCAGGAAAACTGCAATTCAACTATGAATGGTGTGAGCTGGTGAACCATTGCCAGAATATGATTACTCTGACCAACCGGAACAAGACAATGGATGTAGACATTAAACTGCAAATGCCTAAAGAGCCTTACATGCTCTACACAGATCCCTTGCGCCTGCAGCAGATTATTATCAATCTGCTGAACAATGCCTTGAAATTCACTCCTGCCGGAGGAAGTATTACGCTGGATTATGAAGTGGACGAAAAAAAGCAATGTATGCTGTTCTCGGTAACTGATACCGGCACCGGAATCCCCGAAGATAAACAGGAGCTGGTATTCCAACGTTTCGAAAAGCTGAACGAGTTCGTACAGGGTACAGGATTGGGACTGGCTATCTGCAAACTGACCATCCAATATATGGGAGGTGATATCTGGATTGACAAGAATTACAAAAATGGCGCCCGATTTATCTTTTCTCATCCTATCAAAAACAGGAATCAACAGAAAAATGAAAAAAATCGAATGATTTAGTGTTTTTCTGTTTCTTTTTCACTTACTTTGTCCCCGTAAAGACAAAGGGGTGCCCCATGAGGGCTGAGATTATACTAGGAACCTGAGGCAGTTAGTACTGACGTAGGGATTGTGTTTCTTCTTATCGCCTTTCCATTCAAGCACGCTCTTTGTATTTACTTTCAACTTATTTATTCTGATAGGACAATGAAAGTACAAGTGAACAACAAAGAGGTGGAAATTACTCCCGACTCTACCCTTACACAACTGACAGCACAGCTCGAACTTCCGGTTCAAGGCATTGCTATCGCCGTAAACAACAAAATGATTCCCCGTACCGAATGGGAGGGTTTCATATTGCATGAGAACGATAACCTGGTGATTATCAAAGCTGCTTGCGGAGGATAAGGGAATGGTCAGTCTACAATTTATCACGCATCAGACCGAACGGTACTCGTACCTCGAATCGGCACGTATGGCACTCGAAGGCGGGTGCAAATGGATCCAACTACGCATGAAAGAGGCTCCTCTCGAAGAAGTGGAGGCAGTAGCCCTGCAACTGAAACCGCTTTGTAAAGAGCACGAAGCAATTTTGGTTCTGGACGATCACGTTGAACTGGCGCGAAAGCTGGAAGTGGACGGTGTGCATCTGGCAAAAAGGATATGCCTATCGACCAGGCCCGCCAAATTCTTGGAGAGGCTTTCATTATCGGCGGCACTGCAAATACATTCGAAGATGTTGTACAGCACTATCGTGCCGGTGCCGATTACCTTGGCATCGGTCCTTTCCGGTTTACTACCACTAAAAAGAATTTAAGCCCTGTACTGGGATTGGAAGGCTATTCCTCCATCCTTTCACAGATGAAAGAGGCGAATATCGAAATCCCCGTAGTAGCGATTGGAGGAATCACTTATGAGGATATTCCTGCCATACTTCACACAGGAGTAAACGGGATAGCCTGTCGGGAACCATTCTCGGAGCGGATAATCCGATAGAAGAAACACGTAGAATCCTGAATCATGCGTAAAGCAATGATGTACAATCAGTAATTTAATTTATAATATATATAGAATGGAAAAGTTAGTAATTGCGGGACGCGAATTTAACTCCCGTCTTTTCCTGGGAACAGGAAATTCAATTCCAATGAAGTAATGGAACAAGCTATTCTGGCTTCAGGCACGGAAATGGTTACTGTTGCCATGAAACGAATCGACATGGACAACAAAGAGGATGACATGCTGAAACATATTATTCATCCGAATATTCAGCTATTGCCCAATACTTCCGGTGTACGTAATGCAGAAGAGGCTGTTTTTGCAGCACAGTTGGCTCGTGAAGCCTTTGGAACAAACTGGCTGAAACTGGAAATTCACCCGGACCCACGCTATCTGCTCCCTGACTCTATCGAGACACTGAAAGCTACGGAAGAACTGGTAAAACTGGGTTTTATCGTGTTGCCTTATTGTCAGGCTGACCCTGTACTCTGCAAACGTCTGGAAGAAGCGGGCGCAGCTACCGTTATGCCGCTCGGTGCACCAATCGGTACCAATAAAGGATTGCAGACCAAAGAATTCCTGCAAATCATTATCGAACAGGCAGGTATCCCGGTAGTCGTAGATGCGGGTATCGGTGCACCCAGTCATGCTGCCGAAGCAATGGAACTGGGAGCTTCCGCTGTATTAGTTAATACCGCAATAGCCGTTGCCGGAAATCCGGTAGAAATGGCAAAAGCATTCAAAGCGGCTACAGAAGCCGGAAGACAGGCTTACGAAGCAGGATTAGGATTACAAGCCGTCGACTTCGTGGCAGAAGCAAGTTCACCTCTAACGGCTTTTCTTGATTAAAAACGAATAAACTATGGAACAAAAAATAAAATTCCCCCGCTCGCAGAAAGTCTATTTACCCGGTAAACTTTATCCGAATATCCGTGTAGCGATGCGGAAAGTGAACAAGTGCCCAGTGTCAGCTTTGAAGGCGAAGAAAAGATAGCAACACCGAACCCGGAGATATATGTATATGATACCAGCGGACCGTTCAGCGATGCAGATATGAGCATTGATCTTAAAAAAGGACTGCCCGTATGCGTGAAGAATGGATTGTAGGCCGTGGTGATGTGGAACAACTTCCCGAAATTACTTCGGAATACGGACAAATGAGAAGGGACGATAAAAGTCTCGATCACTTACGTTTCGAGCACATCGCTCTGCCCTATCGCGCTAAAAAGGAGAAGCAATCACTCAAATGGCATACGCCAAAAGAGGGATTATCACCCCTGAAATGGAATATGTAGCAATCCGCGAGAACATGAATTGCGAGGAATTGGGAATTAAGACCCACATTACTCCAGAATTTGTCCGTCAGGAGATTGCAGAAGGACGTGCTGTATTACCGGCCAATATCAACCACCCAGAAGCTGAACCGATGATTATCGGACGCAACTTCCTTGTGAAAATCAATACGAATATCGGAAATTCGGCTACTACCTCAAGCATAGATGAAGAAGTGGAGAAAGCATTGTGGAGCTGCAAATGGGGTGGCGATACCTTGATGGATCTTTCCACAGGAGAAAATATCCATGAAACACGCGAATGGATTATCCGTAATTGTCCCGTACCCGTCGGCACGGTTCCTATTTATCAGGCACTTGAAAAGGTGAACGGCATAGTGGAAGACCTCACCTGGGAAATCTACCGGGATACATTGATTGAACAATGTGAACAAGGTGTAGATTACTTCACCATTCATGCAGGGATCCGCCGCCATAATGTTCATCTTGCCGATAAGCGGTTGTGCGGTATTGTCAGCCGTGGAGGAAGCATAATGAGTAAATGGTGTCTCGTACACGATCAGGAAGTTTCTTATACGATCACTTTGATGATATTTGTGATATCCTGGCACAATATGATGTAGCCGTTTCTTTAGGCGACGGACTTCGTCCGGGTTCTATCTACGATGCGAACGATGAAGCGCAGTTCGCCGAACTGGATACCATGGGAGAATTAGTGCTTCGTGCCTGGGATAAGAATGTTCAGGCATTTATTGAAGGCCCCGGACACGTTCCGATGCATAAAATCAAAGAGAACATGGAACGTCAGATTGAAAAATGCCATGACGCCCCATTCTATACACTCGGCCCGTTGGTGACGGATATTGCTCCCGGATACGACCATATCACTTCTGCTATCGGTGCCGCACAAATCGGATGGCTGGGTACGGCTATGCTTTGTTATGTCACTCCGAAAGAACACCTTGCCTTACCCGACAAAGAGGACGTACGCGTAGGAGTCATTACCTACAAGATAGCCGCTCATGCCGCTGACCTGGCAAAAGGACACCCGGGTGCACAGGTACGAGACAACGCATTGAGTAAAGCTCGCTATGAGTTCCGCTGGAAAGATCAGTTCGACCTGTCTCTCGACCGGAGCGGGCGCAGACCTATTTTCGTGCAGGACATCATATCGATGGAGAATATTGTACGATGTGCGGACCTAATTTCTGTGCAATGAGATTGTCACGCGATTTAAAGAAAAGCGCTAAAACCAACAAATAATGAGTAGGGAGAAACAGAAAGTCAGCCCACTGACCTACCTTCTCCCCTCATTTCAATTTTTAATTTTTTAATTGATTAAAATGTTCTCCGACGAATTAGAAAAAATATCCTGGGAAGAGACGACAAAAGCCATCTATTCCAAAACAGATGCCGACGTACGCCGTGCATTGGGTAAAAAAAGAGCATCTGGATGTCAACGACTTTATGGCGCTGATTTCACCTGCCGCCACTCCTTATCTGGAAGTGATGGCACGCCTTAGTCAGAAATATACGATGGAACGGTTCGGTAAGACTATCTCCATGTTCGTACCGCTCTACCTGACTAATTCATGTACCAACTCCTGCGTCTATTGCGGTTTCCACATCAGCAATCCGATGAAGAGAACGATACTGACAGAGGAAGAGATTGTCAACGAATACAAAGCCATCAAACGACTGGCTCCTTTTGAGAACCTACTGCTCGTAACCGGTGAAAACCCTGCCGCAGCAGGTGTTCCCTACATTGCCCGGGCGCTGGATTTGGCAAAACCTTATTTCAGCAACCTGCAAATTGAAGTAATGCCCCTTAAAGCAGAAGAATATCAGGAACTGACTAATCATGGTCTGAATGGAGTGATCTGTTTTCAAGAGACTTACCATAAAGCAAATTACAAGACATATCATCCGAGAGGCATGAAGTCTAAATTCGAATGGCGTGTAGACGGCTTCGACCGTATGGGACAGGCAGGTGTACATAAGATTGGCATGGGTGTCCTGATCGGCTTGGAAGAATGGCGGACAGACGTAACGATGATGGCTTATCATCTACGTTATTTGCAAAAGCATTACTGGAAAACGAAATACAGCGTAAATTTCCCACGTATGCGCCCGTCTGAAAATGGCGGCTTCCAACCGAATGTAGTCATGAACGACCGGGAACTGGCTCAACTTACATTCGCGATGCGAATCTTCGACCACGACGTAGATATCTCCTATTCCACCCGTGAAAGTGCAGAAATCCGAAATCACATGGCAACGCTCGGTGTTACAACCATGAGTGCGGAGAGTAAAACTGAACCCGGAGGATATTACAGTTATCCTCAAACCCTGGAACAATTTCACGTAAGTGATGAGCGAAAGGCGGTTGAAGTGGAACGTGACTTGAAGAAACTAGGTCGCGAACCAGTTTGGAAAGATTGGGATCAGTCTTTTGATTTTAAAAGATAGGCAGATGCGATACGATAGACAAATCATACTTCCCGAAATCGGAGAAGAAGGTCAGAAGAAACTGCAGGAAGCCAAAGTGCTTATTGTAGGTGTGGGAGGGCTAGGCTCTCCCATCGCTCTCTACCTGGCAGCGCCGGTGTGGGATGTCTCGGACTGGTAGATGACGATTTGGTAAGCATCACTAACCTGCAACGACAAGTTCTCTATTCCGAAAAAGAATTGGGTAAACCGAAAGCTATCTGTGCAGCGGAACGGCTCTCCGCTCTCAACAGCGAGATCAGAATACATCCCTACTCTACCAGGTTGACAAAAGAAAATGCTTATCATATCATTCAGGAATATGATATAGTAGTCGACGGCTGTGACAACTTTGCCACCCGTTACCTGATTAACGATATCTGCATAGAGCAGAAAAAGCCTTACGTATATGGTGCTATCTGCGGTTTTGAAGGACAGGTTTCTGTATTCAACTACGGAAACCAGAAAAAGAACTACCGGGATCTTTATCCTGACGAAGAAGAAATGCAACGGATGCCTCCTCCGCCTAAAGGCGTGATGGGAGTTACTCCTGCCATTGTAGGAAGTGTTGAAGCTACGGAAGTGCTGAAAATAATCTGTGATTTTGGAGATGTTTTAGCCGGCGAACTATGGACAATCGACCTGCGGACATGGCAATCTAACAAATTTTCACTATAAAGGTTGGTTTCTGACATAGTTAATTAGTAACTTTGCTAAGCAATCCAATTTTAACAAAAGAAATGAAACTAATTGTAGTTACCACCCCTACCTTCTTCGTCGAAGAAGATAAGATTATTACCGCTCTTTTCGAAGAGGGGCTGGATGTCCTACATCTTAGGAAGCCGGAAACTCCGGCTATGTATTCGGAACGGCTATTGACACTTATTCCGGATAAATATCACCGCCGTATCGTCACGCATGAACATTTCTATTTGAAAGAAGAATTTAATCTGATGGGTATCCACCTGAATGCACGTAATCCCAAAGAGCCGCATGATTATTATGGTCACATCAGCTGTTCGTGCCATTCAGTGGAGGAGGTAAAAAACAGAAAGCATTTTTACGACTATGTTTTTATGAGTCCTATTTATGATAGTATCTCTAAAGTGAATTACTATTCAACATATACTGCAAGAATTGCGTGAAGCACAAAGAGCCAAAATTATCGATCGAAAGTGATGGCATTGGGAGGTATCAATGAAGATAATTTGCTGGAGATTAAAGATTTCGGTTTCGGAGGAGCTGTCGTATTAGGAGATCTTTGGAACAAATTCGACGCCTGTCAGGATCAGAACTATTTAGCCGTAATCGAGCACTTTAAAAAGTTGAAAAAGCTATCAGATTAATAAAAAGCCGATAGTAAACTGACTGTACATTCCTATTGTATATCCAATAAAGGAAATGACTTTCTCAATCATAAAATAAAAAGCCGCCGCGAATTGTCTTCCGCAACGGCTTTCTGTATTTCGGTGTTTTCTTATCAGAACTTATATCCCACGATAATAGAGAAGTTCATGTTTTTAGGATTACCAACTTTTCCACATCAACCAGACCAAATTGACCATCCAAGCCTGCAATGATTCTACCAAATTCCAATGCAACTCCTACACCAAGACCTGCATCAAAACGCTTCAAAGCATCATCACCAAAAGTGTCGACTTTACGTTCTGTGTCATTACCTAAGTCAAACTTTGTTTTACCGGCAATACCACAAGCAAAATAAGGACCTGCATTCACCACCAGATTAGTATTATCTGCTACATTGAAACGTGCAGCAGCCATTACTGGCAATTCCAAATACATTGCATTAATGCTATTGCCATCTTTCTTTGCACCTTTACTAGTTAAGAATAATGAAGGTTGCAGTGACCATGTATCAGTAAAAGCATATTCAAAACCTCCACCAAGTTTGAATCCAACCTTTGCATTCAGATCAAGATCACCGGTGTAATTACTAAAGTTCATACCTACTTTGGCATTCCAACCTGTAATTTGAGAGAAACCTGCCACTGAAATCAGTGCAAATAAAACAAACAAAACACTCTTCTTCATAATTTTAAAGTTTTAAATTAATACTAAAGGTTTTTATTGACCTCATTGTTTAACAATACAAATGTATAATTGTAATTTGTATTAAACAACTTTTTCGTTAACAAGTGCGCAATTTATAGAGATTATACATAAAAAAAGGGAATTCCCTATTTTTGAGAACTCCCTTTCCTAATTTGTTGATTTGTTTTCTTCTTATTAGAATGCGTAATGGAAACCAATTGAAAGATCTTCACTAGTAAGTTCAAGACCAAAAGAATCTCCAAGCGTATTTATATTTCTACGATATCCCAGGAAACCATACTTGGCAATGAAAGAGAAGTGATCATTCAATTTAACAGCAATCCCCGGTCTAAGTCCCACTTGTCCGGCTTTAGTAGTGTCTCCGTCTTTAACCTTCACGAAGCCGAGAGCAGCAGTTCCGTCCAGGAACAGGCGAACCGCACCGGTTTCACAGTAAGACCAACGAATGTATGGAGCAACAATTACTGAATTTTTTGTTAGTCCACCATTATAATTATGTGAATAATCCAATTCAGCACCCAATGCCCATGTTTCATTAAAGTTGTATCCAACTTCCGGAGCAACTTTAAAAGAAGTAGTGTTGCCTGTGCTGTTACGCCAAACGTTCAAAGATCCGCCTACGTAAATGTCTTGTGCTTTTACAGCGATAGTTGCTAACATTACAACTACCAATAATAAACCCTTTTCATCTTCTTTCTTTTTAAGTTATAAATAAAACATGTTTTGTTTTCGGGGGCAAAATTAAGCTACTTCTTCATCTTAAACAAATATTTAGTTAGTTTTTTATAATAATCACCAAACAAATCATTATTAATGGCTGATTATCAGGCTGAACAAATACAATTAAAAATAACATCATCCAACAAAAAAGGCTGTAATCATTCTCTCACGAGACGATTACAGCCCAATTATCAGAAAGTTAACTTTCTAACCAGTTTATCTTTCTATCCTTCAATTGCTGCCTGCGCCGCAGCTAATTATCGTTGCTTTTCAACGAGTTCTATAATATTGTACAACTATTTGTTAGCAGCGTTTTTCTATTGAAATTTATAATCTAAAGTATATTTTTCAATCCTAGCATCCTCTAAACGATCACTTAATGAATTCACTTTATACTCTATTGTCATTCTACTAGGTTTATTTCCTTTCTCCGATTCAAATCGGCTAATTGCAGACGCTATATCAAACGCACAATATTGTACAGTATATAATGTTCTTATCCTATATTCATCATCCGAAACATTATGTAACAAACACAACCCCAAATTACTATCAGAATTTCCATTAGAATCATACACCAACATAAAGGAATGCCGTTTTAACTCTTCTTGTATTGCATCAGTCGTACTAGCAACCCAGAAAAACATAGGAATAATTATAGTATGTTCATCAAAAAGTACAGGTTTAACTTCATTATAATTAGATGAATGAAAAGGAGCATTTGAAGGGTATGCATCAACACTCTCAAATCCAATTGATAATCCACTTATACAAACAGGATCACTCAAAAGCTCTAGATGTATTTCTTTCTTTTCTATATCAAACATAGAATCTTTATACTGACCTGCAATATAATACACATCACCAGGTGTTGAGAAAATCGAAATAGCTGTGGGTATTAATTTATACCCATCCATGGTTTTAAATGTAGCAGGAAAAGAATTTGTAGCTTTTGCAAAAGTTGTAAAAGTTTTCCAACCCTCTTCATCTTTATTACCATCATTTTCTTGCCTAGTCAAAATCACTTCCTTACTTACTCTTTTTCCTTCAGAATAATAATAAAAAATAAGAGTAGCGTGTTCACACTGTACTTTGTTTATCTCACGACCATAAGTTATTTTAATAGTACCATCTCCGTCACCTGCAAGTGGAGTAACATCCAAATCAATAACCGGTATTTCATCATTTTCAACTAGTATCGTCCACCTCGTATTGGAAGCAATATTTATGTAAGCTGTACCACCTTCTTCCTTTAATAAAACACGGTCGGTATTAGCTTCCAAATATACCTCAACATTCTCAGGTTGGCTATCAGAGTTTGAACACCCTATAATTAAAAGCAGACACAACCAAAGACCTATACAGCTTAAACCCTTTCTCATTTCCGTTCCATCAAAACACTTATCAATCTTTCTTTTTCTGCAAGAAGTTCCTCTAAATGTTTCACTTTTTCTTGCAAAACAGCAATATCCATGTTGCCATTCACCGCATCCCCATGGATTGAAGCCGGTGAGAAATCACCATGAGTTAAAACTTGCTCAACTTTTGCTGTCTCTTCCCCTGTGAGAAGCCAACGAGCGTCCACATTAAGTACATTGACGATTTTAGCAATCATATCAACGGAAGGTTTAGACGCTCTTTGCTTTCCTAAATAATTAGATATACTTGTTGGCACGATTCCAATGGCTTTTGCAAAAGCAGCTTTATTACCATCAAATTTTTCATTGACAATCCATTGCAGCCTGTCGTTTATGGTCTCCATGTTTTAATAATAGTTAATTTACTTGTTAAATCAGTATATTTACTCTTATAATCAAGTAGATTGATTATCTTTGCAGCATAAAGTTAAACAATAAACCATAAACCTCAAAGAAAATGGCAGAAAATCAAGTAAAAGTACGTCCAGCTTTAACGGATTTGAAAGTAGGCGGAGAGATTACTTTCCCCATAGCGAAAACCAAGAGTGTGCGTGCCCAGCGTCTGACCTCGGGTTAATTCTCGACCGCAAGTATCAAACAGAGACTGATCGCGAAAACGCACCATAACAGTAACCCGATTAAAATGATATCATATGAATTTCAACAGAGTCACTAAACAAATCGTCGTTTTTTGTAGCAGGCTTCATTATGTTCTTCTGCTTACTTGGTATAGCAGGTACCACTGATCGTACAGAACAAATAGTTTATGCTATGCCACAAGAGGCATACGAGGCTATATATCTGAAACTCGGTAATGGATGCACCGACCGCCAAATAGCCGATGAATATATGGCCAATAAACAATATTACGATGCATTGTCACAATAATAAAAGAAAGTAACACTCTATGTTCACACTTGATTTCACAGATAAATCTGTCACTTATGACACATTCATCCACGATGTTGCTACATCAGTGGTTCGAATGCTTGCTGACACACGCAACGACCCCGAAATGGTTAGTCAGCGACAAGCATACGCAATGTTCGGTCGCGGTAATGTGGATAGATGGCGCAAACAGGGTAAAATAAATCCCTGTAAGCGTCCGGGCAAGTTGAATATCGCACAGTAGAGTTACGCGCTCTTCAACAGAAGAAACAAGATTATTTCAAGTGACAATCAGACCTGATAGTGTAATGGTAGCACATCAACTGAAAGTAGTAGTTCAAATCTGCTTCGGGTCACAAAAGCAAACTGTATTATAAACCTTTTAAATTATTAATTATGAGCAATGCTATTTCATTGGCCAAAGAATTGCAACAAATGAAAGCAATTGACGTAATACGCAATGAACGTGTACGTAGCCAGTTATCAGCGTGTATAATTCCATTTGGAAAGAAGGAGGAGAAAACGTCTATGAACGTGAAGCTATTTACTTCAACCAGCAGTTACGCGACAAAGATGAGTTGCGCTTATGCTCCGGAACATCTATCTTCTATGCGTTTATTGACCTTGCTGTCAAAGGTATCACATTGGCTCCTGGTGCGCAAGCACTGTGTTATCTCCTTACCCGTAACTGCAAAGTAGGAGTTGATTCAAACGGCAAAGAAGTTTGGGAGAAAGTATGCAGCCTCGCTATCTCCGGATATGGAGAGCTGGCACTGCGTGCAAAAGTTGGACAAATACGCCATGCCGACAATCCAGTTATCGTCTATGACGGAGATAGTTTTGAATATGGAGAGAAGAACGGAGTGAAGATTGTCAATTATATGTCTGCATTTCCTCGCAAAAGCGACCGTATTGTTGCTTGCTTTGTCAAAATCACACGTGCAGATGGGTCAATTGACTATTCTGTTATGACAGAAACCGACTGGAAACGGTTACAAGGTTATTCAGAGAAACAAAATTCCTATAAAGACCGCCGCACCGGAGAAACTGTAGTGAAAAGCAATGCACTCTACAATATCAATGGGCAGATTGATACCGGCTTCCTCATTGCCAAATGCATCAAACACGCTTTCAAGACTTATCCTAAAATCAATATCGGTAAAGGTTCCGTCATGGAATCCGACATCATTGAAACCCCGCAAGGAGGTTTCGATCCTTACAGTGGAATCGATACCACACAACCCGAACCACAGGAAAAGCAAGAAGAGCAGCATTTCGCGCCTCAACCTGACATGTCGGCAGGGGTAACTATTGACCCAGCAAGTCAAGGAGATAACGATGATACTTTCTAACCTTAATACATTGTACATATGTCTTCAGAATTAGCAATCATCAAGCAGGAAAATATACAAACCATAGTGTCTGCTGCTCCACAATCATATAATGACAATAAACTGTCATGTGAAAGATGTATCAGTGCCGGACAATCCATACTCAATACTATTACAGCTAATGGTGGGATGACGGACGAAATTGACAAAGAAGCAGCTCTTTTCATTGAAAAGCACGTAAAACAGTCAGGAAAATGAACGAGAAACGTTCGCCTGTCACAAAACTTTTTGATGACATCCGTCGAGAGTTTACGGTAATAGAGAATGCTATTGACCCAACCAAAGTTGATACTATCCCCTATAAACTCCAACAATACCGTAACCAATATGCAGCAAAGAAACGTGCCGAAGAAGAAAAACGCCGTCAGGAAGAGTACAAACGTCAACAAGCGGAACAAGCCCGTATAAAATTGAGACAAGACATTGAAGGGGATTTTAAGGCACAATTCCAAACATATCTCAATCAATCCATCAATTGGCTCACTACAAAGGATAACAGTGTTACGCTCGAGAACTATAACACAGTGTACAGTGAGGTAAAGAACTTTTCGGTTTCTCTTCCTGCTGACTGGTTACATAATCTTCATACTCTCATCCGTATACCTGCCAATATTTCGGTAGACGAGCTTCGACAATTTGAAACTGACACAAAGGAACGCCTTGGTAAGCAATTTACCGAACAATACACTGCAGAAATCCAAGACAACAAGGATTTCATTCTTGACCGTCTGCCCTCAAAGAAAGCAAACCTCGAACGCATGGCACAAGCTGATGCGGCCGAAGCTGCACGTGTCAAAGCTGAAATGGAAGAACGCCAACGCAAGGAAGCCGAAGAGCGAGAGGCAGAACGCAAACGCAAAGAAGAGGAAGAAAAGCAAAAGGCGGAAATGGCACGCCAGCAAGCTGAAATGAACGGATTATTTTCTGAACAGGCTTCTATGCAGAATTATCAGCCAAAGTAAAAGTCACTCAAAAGATAGAGTTACTTAACCCTGAAGGTATCATGCCAATACTCTCAATGTGGTGGAGTAAAGAAGGGTGCACACTTTCGGTTGAAGAGTTGAGTAAGTTATTCAAGAAACAAATTACGTTCTGTGAAAAACTGGCTAACAAGGATAGTGTCTATATTGAAAATGAGAGTGTACAATATATTGACGATGTGAAAGCAAAGTAACCATGAGTCACAATCCCGATACATATTACAATCGTAGTGAGGTTAGTAACTCTGACCTCACTGAACTAAAAAACATTCTCCATCCTCGGATGCAATTCGGTGATAAAGAAGCTGCATTTCGTTTCGGCTCGCTGGTAGATGCAATTATTACCGAACCAGCACGAGTAGACTACTACCGCCTAACAGTAGATGATGAACAATATACCGAAGATGAGTTCCGACATGCACAAGAAATGCAGAAGGCACTTCGCATGGAAGCACGCCGCGATGAGTTCCTTTTTAAAGTGCTTGGTTATGCCGAAACACAGCGTTTCATGGTAAACACACAACAACAATTTACTTATTGTGGTTTCCCCTTTTCACTTGATACACGATGTAAGTGGGATTGGTGGCTCGGTCTTTTCGGCGGTGATCTTAAAACCACATTTGCCTCAACACAGCAACAGTTTGAAGAAGCGATTGACTTCTTCGATTGGGACAGGAGTCGTGCTTGGTATATGGACATTGCAGGTTCCAACCGTGATTTCATTTATGCTATCAGCAAAAAGAACTGCAAAGTATTCAAGAAGTTCATCAATCGGGATGATAAGGTCTACAACCGTGGACGCGAGAAATATGAAGAATTGGCTTTCCAGTACTGGTGTTTAACTCCACAAGACAATTAACAATGGATATATATTGCAAAGTAACTCAATATGGATTAGTTCCTCTGTATAATACAGACCTCGAACTAAAGAAACACTTGAAGATTGGTAATGTAGTCAAGTGTAAGGTTAGCAATCCCCGCAATTATGAGCACCACAAGAAGTTTTTCGCTTTGGTACGCCTTACTTTCGACAATTTGCCCCTACCATTAGTCGAAATGGCATATACATAATGAACAGGATATGCTTCGCAGATTCAAACGTGACCTTGGCTACTTCACTAACACTCTCAACGAATATGGTGAACATGAAATAGAGTATCTCAGTATATCGTTTGCCGCCATGGAACAACACGAATTTGAGAGGTTCTATAACCAATGCATTGACCTTGTTCTCAATAAGTACATCAAAGGAATTGACAAAGATGATTTAATCACAGAAATAGAAGAATTCAAATGAAACCACAGGTAGGACAATATCATTACTCTCCACACGGACGAGGATTCCGTATATACCGCTATACAGAGGTAACAGATAATTTTCAGTCAGCCTCTCCGGTACTTAACGAGCCAATCTTCTACGACCGTGAGAAAGCAAAGAAACGTGTTTATGAACTTAATGGATGGAAATACAATGAACAGACTCAAACATCATCTGCGCGTTGAACCATACGACTACCAACGTGAAGGTATAGTTTATGGACTGGAACACCGCCGTCTTATTATCGGTGACGAACCGGGATTAGGAAAGACATTGCAAAGTATCGGCATTGTTGATACAGCCAATGCATATCCTTGTCTTGTTATCTGCCGTCCTCGCTCAAAATCAACTGGCAACGCGAGTTCGAGAAATTCACGGATAAATCAGCGGTCGTTCTTGACAATGCTGTACGTACGACATGGAATTACTTGTTATCTATGGGAGTGCATCAGGTAGCAGTGGTAAATTACGAAAGTTGCGCAAATATTTGTTTGGGACATCAAAGCGGAAAGTAAGCAGTTCCGTCTTAAAGATGTTGTATTCTGTCCTCAAATACAAATGTTCAAGTCAATCATCATCGACGAAAGCCATCGTGTGAAAGACCCGTCTGACACACGCAAACAATCTTTACCAAAGGTTTGTCTGTTGGCAAGGAATGGATAATACTCCTGTCAGGTACCCCCGTTGTCAACCGTCCGGAGGATTTG
>ENA-OQJH01000777-OQJH01000777.1-human-gut-metagenome-genome-assembly--contig:-NODE-777-length-15758-cov-3.838462_pt1 | contig 15758 bp, 22 predicted proteins | sample MGYA00242597_ERZ504763 | MGnify/ENA primary metagenome ERZ504763 (study PRJEB26092, sample SAMD00036359) | human gut metagenome | host: Homo sapiens | study: EMG produced TPA metagenomics assembly of... | reverse complement strand
TTGCATTCTACATATATCACTTGTTTACTTATTTACTTTAAATTTCGGAAATGTAATAAGTAAACAAGTTTTTTGCTGATAAAACTCTTTATGACTTTATGAACAAGGTATCATATTAAGCCGGCAAACAATGACACATACTTCCGATAAATATGTCACGGACGAAGAACTGGAGCTTGTCACACGTGGCAAGGCGGACGGCATATACATGAAAGCTCCGAACGGCAGTCCGACTTCCCTGAATGAGAGGCAGTGGGTCCAAGTGCGCACCAGAGCATTCAAGAACTGGTTTGGAGACTGGGAAAATGTACCGGAGGCAGCTTCAAGGATTGTCGATGAGAATGGCGAGCCTCTGGTTGTCCACCATGGAACACCTTTGCGCAGAGACCAGATTACTCCCGAGAGGGGATGGCAGAGGGACGGGATCACTTATATATCCCAAAAGGCTCCGTTCCACACATTCAAGGGCGTGAATATTCCGGCCTGATTTTCACCTCCGTCGATGCGGAAAGGCAAGAGGTATTGCAGAGACGCGTGCAATGAGCATTCCTGATGACAAATATGGCAATGAACAATGGACGGAAGAAGGATACGTGTATGACCTGTATGTAAATTCAAGAAACCCTTTTGACCCGAAAGACGGGCAGGCCGTAAAAAAATCCTGCAGTCATTGGGCAGCGAGATACCTGTCCTGTCTTTTTATGGAGGAAAAGGAGGTACGGTATCCCCAGAGAAAGCGCTGGAGCTGGCATCAAGCAAAAGAAACTGCTGGATGCTGACGGAAACCCCGGAGTTTTTGTCCAAAGTCAGGGAGGCGGGCTATGACGGGCTTGTCGGTTACGACGAGGGAGTGAAATACATAGCCGTGATGTCTCCAGGACAGTTGAAGGACGCTTATGAAAACACGGGCGCGTTTTCCACATCAAATGACGACATCCGCTTCCGTCAGGTCTATCACGCAGTCCGGCCTCCTTCGGGCATTTCGACCATGCCTTTACCGGAACCGGTGAAGGGGCGCAGGCCTACGGATGGGGGACATACGTGACGGAAGTGAAAGGAATCGCCCGCAAATATGCGGGCATCGGTATAAAGCGGGGAAACCACATCACCTATGACGGGGAGCCTTTATCCCCGGTGCTTGACAACGAATATTATTTTGATGAGGTATGGAGGATATGGAAACGCCAGATCCTTTCTTCCACCGATGTGGACAGTTTGAAACGGAACATTTCTTCCGTGTATATGGACGGGCGTACCGCAAGCGCATACAGCGGACGGAGAAAGGCATTCGAGCAACAGAAGCAGGAGCTGCTTTCCGACATAGATGCGGGCAGGATACGCATTGAGCCGCCGCGCCACCTCTATACGGTGGAAATCCCGGAAAACAACGGGATGAACTATCTGTACTGGGACAGGCCGGTATCCGCGGAGCAGCAGGGAAAGATATTCCTGCAACTCCGCAAGGAACGTTTCTTCTTTCCGAAAGCCACGGCGGAGTTCTGGAGCGGCAGGTCGCATGTATGGAACAGTGGGAAAGAGTTCTACGGCTTTCTGGACCATATGTTCATGAATCCGGACCGGGATACCGATTCACAGCGGCTTGCCAGCGGGTTTCTTTCGCGAGCGGGTTTTACCGGGATTGACTATCCGGCGGAGTGTTCAACCGGCGGCCGGGCTGACGGCGCGCGGAACTATGTCATTTTCAGTGAGGCCGACCTGAAGATAACCGCACATGAACGTTTCCGCTTCATCGGAGAGAAAGGGGCCTCCAGACTTGACCGGTCTGAAGGGGCCTCCCTGCGGCTGGAGAACCTCGCCGTCGCCCGCGAAATGGAAAGTCCGGCAAGGATGCCGGAACAATAAAGGCGGCGACAGGCTGGGAACGCGGGGCTGACAGCAAGTGGCGTTATGAGACGGCGGATTTCGAATACCATCCGGCCGGAGATCTGGGCTATTCACGACTGCTGGAAAAACAGTCCTGGCATGGGGAGCTTGAAAATCTTCTTGACCGGCAGATAGAGGGCGAAGCACTCTCTGAAGCGGAGTGGAAACGTTTTGAGGAACTGACGGAGCTGGCAGCCGGACTGAAGGAACAGGACGCGCTGCGTGAACGGATCTATCTTGATGACTATGTGAAGGACGATGAACTGTTCCAGGCCTATCCTGAAATGAAACGGACCCGGATGGAATTTGTGGACCTGCCGTCGGCCGAGTATTGCGGGGCCTACCTCCATTCGGACAACAGAATCGTGATAAACATCTCCCGGCTGATGATGTGAGGTCTGTCCTGGCCCATGAGATACAGCACACCATACAGGCCATGGAGGGGTTTGCGCGGGGAAGCAATCCCGGGGAGTTTAAAAACACGACGGAGAATGTGATCCTGGACATCGTGCGGGCCACTGACGGAAGGATTCTGGAGGGCGGCGGTTTTGACAACACGCCGGACGGCATTTTCGCCGCGCTGAACCGTGAGACAGCCTATGGCGGGACAATATTGAGGGACAACAGCTCCAGCCTGGACGCGGTGGCAGGCAAATACGGGTATGAGACGATATTCGATCTCGTGAACGACATCGGCAGCTTCAGGAGCAGTATACAGGAATACCGTTCCACTGCAGGGGAGGTGGAAGCGCGCAACGTGGAAAGCAGACTGGACTTTACTTCCGCCCAAAGACGGAACACGCTTGCCGTTTCCACCGAGGATATCGCCCGGGACGGCAGATATTCCTTTCAAGGGACGTCCGGATGGACGAGCTCGCACGTCATGTGTCTTTTCTGGCCGGGAAACTGCATATTCCGGTGGAAGTGATCCGTCATGCCGACGAGGTAGGCTCTCCCGACATACGCGGCCTGCTCTCCTGCGGGAAAGACATCCGGGGCTGGTATGACATCCCCTCGCAACGTGTCTGCCTGTATCTTCCGCATGCCCGGGGGAAAGCGGATGTCGAGCGTACCCTGCTGCATGAGGGTGTGGCACATTACGGCCTCAGAAAGCTTGCAGGTCACAAGCATATGGATGCTTTTCTGGATGACATCTTCAACGGATGCGGAGAAAAAGTACGGGATGAGATTCTCCGGATGGCGGCTGCAGACAGGACGGACATACGTGTCGCAACGGAAGAGTATCTGGCACGGATGGCCGAGGACGGTACGGACCGGTCTTTATGGGACAGGATTGTCACCGCCTTCCGGAATCTCCTCCGAAAGCTGGGGTTCTGCCTGGAAATCGGCACAAGGAACTGAGGGGCATACTCGCCGCCAGCCGGAAAAATCTCACCGGAATTGCGGAACCGGCCGTAATACAGACGGCAAGAGGGGACCTTGAACTCTCCTGCGGATACGGGCGGGCGGTTCTCAGGCGGCAAGGAGTCGAGACGGATGCGACCTCCCTTCTGGAACGGATGAGAAAAGCGGGAATCAGCCCCGCCTCTCTCGGGCAGGAGGACTGGAAAGCCGTCTTTAACGGCGGCATCATCCTTCCCGGCGGCAGGAAGCTCATGGCCGTAAGGGAACCGGCCGGATACGGGATGAGGATATCCGATGTGTCACCGGGGAGTGCAAGAGAGTCGGGAATGGAAATGTAAAACAGGATACGGAAAAATAAGATATGGACGAGTGCGGTGAAAAAAATGCTATAAGCCTTTCATGGGGAAGGCGGAAATCCGGATTTCCGGAGAGGGGGCCACCCTGTATGTGAACGGTGTCCCCCATGACATGACCATGATGCTGGAGACTATCCGTGGAGCCGGCGCAAGGCCGGAAAGGATATCCCCGGCCAGATGGATCTCCCTGTTGAGGGGACGGCCTACCGTGCTGCCGGGATGTGAAAGCCCCCTGGTCATGGTACGGGTCCCTTCCGGATATACGGTCAGGTGTCTGTTTCCGGCCGGGGAAAAGGGACACTCCTTCCAGGCGGAAATGCAGTAATTGGACCGGATTACTTATAAAGTATGATATTAATAAAGTTAATAGCGGTAAAAACTAAAAAAGTACAATGGAACATTACATTTTCTATTGCAAGCTGTCGCTTCTGGCAGTCCTGTCACTGATAACGGCCTGCTGCATGCTGAGCCGGAGATGGTATGTCAACCTGGCCGCATTTCTTGCATGCCTCTCGGGCGAGACCTTTCTGGCCCACCTGTTCTTCCCCGGATACATGCTGTGTCCGGCGGCCGCCTCGTTCATAATCCTCTTCCTTTCCCGGATATGGGACCTGTCCAGAACCTCGGCAAAGGGGAACGGGCTGATCCCATCCGGCTGCCGGTCAGGTCAGGAATCCGGGAGTCCCGGCTCGAATTCTATTACTATTACTCCAACTTCCTGGTTTACGGAGGGGCCGGTTCCGGAAAGACGAAAAGTATCGGAAAATGGCTTCTGAGCGAATACATGCGGCTGGGATTCGCCGGATTCATCTATGACTTCAAGGATACGGACTATACCCGTACCGCCTACAACCTCATTAAAAGGCACAGGTATCCGCACAAGTTCTACTATGTCAGTTTCGACAGGCCTGAACGGTCGTACCGGTTCAACCGCTCAAGGTGGTGAGGGACCGCACGGAACTGATCCAGCTGATGGAGGACGTGCTGCTCGCGCTGCTTCCCAAGAAGGAACAGCAGAACGAATGGGTCGCCGGAGGTCTGGGCATCCTCCGCGGCGTGGCGTTCCGGTTCTGGGACGAGTTCCCCGAACATTGCACGCTGCCGCATATACTGGCCTTCATCATGACCGCCTCGGCAAGGCAGCTCTCCCTGTTCCTGCAGCAGAACCTCGTGTCGGAAATGCTGGCCGGCGCTATCTGAAGGCGGAAGGTTCCGAGAAGACCCAGGCCTCCTATCTCTCCACGCTGTGTAACAATCTGGCCACTGTTTCACAGAACGAGGAGATCGCCTATGTCCTTTCAGGGGACGATTTCGATTTCAACCTGATCGATCCGGAAAATCCGAAACTTTTGCCATCAGCAACAACTTCTCCAAGAATTCGGTCTATGCTCCGGTCATCGGCATGCTCATGAGTATATCCTCCCGGCAGTTCACCATGCGGAATAAGGTTCCCTTCGTCTATTTCCTGGACGAGATGACGACAGTCAATATAAGGAACTTTGAGACGATGCCTTCTGTTCTGCGCGAATACAAGGTGGGATTTGTATTACAGACACAGTCCGGTTCCAAAGTGGAGAACCAGTATGGCAGGCTCGACCGTTCATCCGTGGAAGCCAACTTCGGGAACCAGTTTTTCGGACGGACCAAGGACGTGGAATCATTGAAATATTATCCCATGATCTTCGGAAAGGAGGAAAAGGAACGGAGATCCCGCAGCACGGGAAAAAGCGGTGGAAGCACGAACAGGAGCGTGACCGTATCATCCCAGAAAGAGGACATATATCAGGGAAAGGATTTTGCGGATCTGGAACCCGGGGAGTTCATCGGTTCCGCCACGCGTGCCAACGTCAGCTACTTCAAGGTAAAGCTGGAGATGTATGACGACAGGAACGAGGAACCCCTGCCGATGTTCGGGTCCTTGAGCCGGGAGAGCTGGGCAGGAACTTCGCAAGGATCTTGAGGAAGTACGGGAGCTGTTCCCGTGTGAATGACGGAACGGGGGGGTATTGTAGCGCCCCACCCGTTAAAGAATGGCCTTGGAACTCTTTTTTAGCAGATGCGTATTACCGAAAGAAGCCTATTATGGCATCCTGCATTTAGTTCCAAAAGAATTAAAATCTGTTGCTGTTTCAAAGTAAGGGATAAGCAATTCAATAAAGCGACAAAAACAAGTAATAAATGAGATATTCAGGGATTTTTTGAACATTCTTAGATGATATACTAAAAAAACTATCCATATAATATGTCGTTTTGCACGTTTTTAATATATTTGCATCGTTTTATTAAATCTATTTTAATAGAAAGAAATTAATTCTAAACAAATAACAGATACCCGTTTATTAGAATAGAGACAATAAACATAACTAACCTTGTATTAATTTAAATTTAAACTATGTTAGATCAATTCAAAACTGTAGGCATGCTGTTTGCCTTTTTGGGTGCTTCTACGGGAACGGTATCCGCTTTTACCCCCCCTATAACACGCTGATACACAGTGATATTACACAGCAAGACGGTGTGTGTAAAGGTGTAGTAAAGGACAATCAGGGAGAAACTGTCATCGGTGCGTCCGTTGTTGTAAAGGGAAGTACCAATGGTACCATTACAGGTCTTGACGGTGATTTCACCCTTGACAATGTAAAGAGAGGTGATGTTATCCAGATTTCTTACATCGGCTATGTGAGCCAGGAAGTCGTATGGCAGGGAACTCCGCTTAACATCACATTGAAAGAAGACTCCCAGACGTTGGAAGAAGTCGTAGTGGTAGGCTTCGGCTCGCAGAAAAAAGCCAACCTGACAGGTTCGGTTTCGCAGGTCAAGATGGATGATGTGCTGGGCGAACGTCCTGTAACCAATGTCAAGAATGCCCTGCAGGTTCTATGCCCGGTCTGATGGTAAGTGGTGGTGCATCACCGGGTGAAGCAAAAAGCTTCAACATACGTGGTACAGTATCCATCAACGGTATGAATCCGCTGGTGCTGATCGACAACGTTGAAGGTGATATAGACTTGTTGAATCCGGAAGATATTGAAAGCGTCACCGTACTGAAGGATGCGGCATCGTCCGCCATCTATGGTGCACGTGCTGCTGCCGGTGTTATCCTGATTACCACCAAAAAAGCCAAGAAAGGCGAAAAATTCAACTTGAACTACAACGCCAATTTGGCTTCCAGACTTCTATCAACAGTCCCAAACAAGCTTCCCTTGACGAATACCTGAGAGCTTACCAGGCTGCCGGTTTCTCTGAAACTTACTATGCCGGAAACGGATCCGTGAGTAAGTGGCGCGAATACCTGGCCGGATATAAGGAAAATCCTGCTGCTTATCCTACCGTGGGTGACGGTATCTATATCGGTGAAGACGGTGCTCCCTATTACCTGAACGACAAGGATGTGTACAAGGCCTTTCAGGAAACCAGCTTCATGCAGACGCATAATCTGACTGCCAACGGAGGTACTGAAAAACTGCGCTACCGTCTGAGTGCCGGTCTCACCAAAGAAGACGGGCCGCTGATTGAATCGAAGGATACCTACATGCGTAAAAACATCTCTTCTTTCATCAGTGCAGACATCACCGACTGGCTGACACAGGAGGCAGACTTCCGTTATACCGTGGCAGACCGCTCAGAACCGATGGGTTCCGGTGACGGTATCTACTGTATGAACCACATCTCGTTCTATCCTTCAGGTATGATGCCCGGTTCGGTCAATACATCGGTAGGCAAAGACTTGCCTCTGATTACTCCTGAAAACCAGATCCGCTATAACAACCCGTATCTGACAGACACCGATAACACGCGTATCTACCTGCGCACCATTATGCGTCCCATCAAGGGACTGGAGCTGGTGGGTGAATATACCTACGACCGCAAAAACTGGCAGAAGTCATACTATGCCAAAAAGTGGGAATATACTACTGAGCAGCTGGGTTCCAATAATTCAGTTACTTCAGACTACCTGTTCAAGAGCGAAGACCATGAAGACTATAATGCCCTGAACCTGTATGGTACGTATAACTTCTCAATCAAGGAAGACCATATGTTCAAGGTAATGGCCGGTTTCAACCAGGAACGTAAGCAGAATTCATGGATTTCCGTACAGACGCACGATATGATTGCTCCTTCGGCTCCGTCATTCACCAGTGCCACAGGAAAAATCATTCCTCAGAACTCATACAGCGACTACGCTATCCGGGGGGCATTCTATCGTATCAATTATAATTACAAAGACCGCTACCTGTTCGAGGCCAACGGTCGTTATGATGGTTCTTCCAAGTTTCCCAAGGATGACCGCTTTGGTTTCTTCCCGTCCTTCTCTGTAGGTTGGAACATTGCCCGGGAATCCTGGATGGAAAAGGCATTGGATTATGTAAGCGACCTGAAACTGCGTGCATCCTGGGGACAGATCGGTAACCAGAATATTGGTAACTACGGCTATTATTCTACCATGCAGCCGGTGGGTAACAGCAACTACTGGCTGAAAGACGGTGAATTCATTACTTACATCAGTACTCCCGGTCTGGTATCCAATTCCTTCACATGGGAAACCGTAGAAACCTTGGATATCGGTTTTGATGCTTCCATGTTCAACAGCCGCCTGCAGGTGACTTTCGACTGGTACCAGCGTACTACCCGTGATATGCTGATAGCCGGTATCCAGCTTCCTGCCGTAGTAGGTACTTCTGCTCCGATGCGGAATGCAGCTGACATGCGTACACGCGGTTGGGAAATTGCCGTAAACTGGCGTGACCAGATTGGCGACTGGAAGTATAACGTAGGCTTCAACCTCTATGATTATAAGTCAAAGATTACCAAATACAGCAACAATGAAGACAAACTCTTGTCTCAGAATTACTACGAAGGAAAGACGTTAGGTGAAATTTGGGGTTATGTAAGCGACGGGTTCTATACCATTGATGATTTTGACGGTCCCGGTACCTGGCAGCTGAAAGACGGGGTTGCTTCGCTTGACGGATATAATCCGCGTCCGGGTGACGAGAAATTTGTGAATCTGAACGATGACCGGGGTACTAACGAAATCAATAGTGGCTTGAATACGGTAGATAGTCCCGGAGACCAGAAGGTAATCGGAAACAGCACTCCGCGCTATAACTTCGGAGTCAATTTAGGAGTAAGCTATAAGGGATTTTCTTTGAGCGCCATCCTGCAAGGTACTGCCAAGCGTGATGTATGGATCGGAGGCATGTCACTCTTCCCTTTCGGCGGCAGTGCAAAAGCTATTATCCGGTGTTCTACAACCAGACCGACTATTGGGAACCGATGGGCAGCTGCGACGGACAGTACACCGAAAACGACCGCGAATATTGGGTAGCCAAGAACCCCGATGCGTCTCTGTATCGTCTCTACAGCAATATGCAGAACCATGGTTCCAACCAGCGTGCGTCCACCAAGTATCTGCAGAACGGTGCCTACATGCGTCTGAAGAACATCACCCTGGCCTATACCTTCCCCAAGGCACTGATCAGCAAAGTCAGCCTCAGTGCACTGAAGGTATTTGTCAGCGCAGAAAATTTGGCCACCATCAGTTCACTGCCTAAAGGCTACGACCCCGAGAGATTGAGCTGGGGATACCCGTTCTACCGTACTCTCTCATTCGGTCTTAATGTTACACTCTAAACCTACGATTGAACCATGAAAAAGATTGCAAAATATACAGCCATTGCCGCATTGGCCATAGGCTTTGCGGGATGTAATGACAGCTTTCTCGATAAAGCTCCAACTACCACCATCAGTGAAGTGACAGCTTTCGAATCCTATAAGTCCACTCAGGCTTATATGTGGCCATGCTATGCCATCCTCTACAATACCACCATTGCCACCTCGCCCAATGACCACGGCTATGCGTCGGTATATAATGGTGATCGGAATGCCGGTTATTTCTCCAACCGTACACCGGAGGATATAATGCCTATGCCTTCCAGACGGTAGCTCCGTCCTCTTCGGGCAACGGCTGGGATTTCGGATGGATCTATCACATCAACATCATGCTGAAGGGACTGGAAACCTCTTCCATGCCTACTGCCGAGAAAGAGCACTGGCAAGCGGTAGGATATTTCTTCCACGCTTTCTGGTATATGGAGTTGATCAACCGCTTCGGTGATGTGCCTTGGATTGATAAGGTGCTCAACCCCGACACCGATGAGCCTTACGGTCCGCGTACTCCGCGTGATGAAGTGGCCAACAACATCCTGACCCGTTTGAAATGGGCGGAAGAGCACATCGGTAATTTTGAAGAACAAGACGGCAGAAACGCCATCAATCAGGCTTGTGTTCAAATGGCCCTGTCGCGCTTTACCTTGCGTGAAGGTACCTGGCGGAAATATCACGGTCTGAATGATGCAGACAAATACCTCACGGAATGCGTACGGGTATCGAAAGAACTGATAAACAAATATCCGGAACTCTATACCGGTACAGACGGTCAGCCGGCTGCCGGCTATGGCGAACTGTGGACATCGCCCAGTCTGGCCAATGTGCCGGGCGTGATTCTGTACAGAGAGTACAAGACCGACTTCCTGACCTCCATGTTCAATTTCCGCGAACGGAATGACCAGGCAGTCTATCAGCTGTCACAAGATATGGCTGATATGTATCTGACCAAAAACGGACTTCCCATAACCAATGCACAGAATACACAGTACAAGGGAGCCAGCAAGGACATCTACGACATCTTTACCGACCGAGACCCGCGTATGTATCATACGGTGACTCCTCCTTACTCTGTCATTCAGGAGGTACCGATAAACCGGCTGAAAACCCTAACTGCAGCTGGGGATATGATACCCGTGACCCTAAATACCGCAAGTTCATCGATATCATGGGGGCAGATGTGACGGTAGCTAACCCAGGCAGGCGCAGATGAAACGTTTGCCCATCAGCAACTGGAATGCAGGTAATCTGATCAAGAAAATGGCCTAACCTTAGGGGGGACAACGGACCTTGCAGTACTGCATCGGGCTATTATCTGTGGAAAAACTACAATGGCTGGGAATTGAGCAACAACAATTCAGCCATGTGCGATTCTGACAAGCCTATCTTTAAGGTAGAAGAAGCAATTCTGAACTATGCCGAGGCTGCTTGCGAACTCGGGCAGTTTGACCAAGCTGCAGCCGACATCTCTATCAATCGCCTTCGTAAACGTGCCGGTGTAGCCGACATGGAAGTGGCCAAGATTGACGCCTCGTTCGACCCGAACCGTGATAAGGCAACAACCCTCACTGGTCCGGTGAAATGCCTGACTATGAAGTAGAACCACTTTTGTGGGAAATCCGCCGTGAGCGCATAGTGGAATTGATGGGGGAAGGTTTTGGTTTCTATGATGTACGTCGGTGGGCCAAAGCACCTTATTTCATCAACCGTCAGGAAAAAGGCATGTGGTGGAGTATGACGATCCTCTCTATACGGCCAACACCAATGGTATCCTGAATACCAAAACAGGCTTGAAAGATGAAACACTCCGGGAAGGTTACATCTACGTTCAACCCAGTCCAAAAGTGGAAGGGAAGGGATGGATTGACAAATACTACTTGTATTGTGTACCTACCGAACAACTTTTGCTGAACAAAAATCTAACCCAAACCCGGGATGGCCTACGGTTAATGAATAGCTTATACAGAAGTCGGAGCAACTTGACAGATGGAGTATTGTTCCGACTTCTGCTTGTTACCCGACTGATTTTTTCTATCACCGTTGCTCAGCATACCTTGAACCCGCATTTCCTGGTGACACTGCCGGGGAAGTGAGATAAATGGAGATTCTATTAAGAATATTGCTTCAGAAGAACTATTGGGCTACCTTACTCATTTCTTTGTGTACTATTCTGCGAAACTCCTCACTTTTGCAAAATTCCTATCTGTTCGCCTTTGCACATATCGTAAATTATAAATGTTTTTACGATACAACCGACAGTCATCTCTCCCTTCCGGTCAGAAGATCGGTTCCCAGCCTTTCCAGTTCCTGGATAATGGCCTTCCTGGGATTTACTACGAACCGGTACAGACGGCAGACATTCATGTACAGCCGCCTTTCCTCCCTGAATTCCCCGTGCAGGATCTCACGCTTGATTCTCGATACAGTCTCGTTCCGCAGCTCGTTCCTTGCCTTCCATTCCCCGGAATATTCCTTCAGGCCCTCATCCTTGGACCGGCAGTAAGGGAAGTAGCCATACCGCTGGTTGAACCTGGAGGCGCACCGGGCGGACCACTGGGAACGGTCAAAGCCGACCACCACATCCCTGCCGTCAAGAACCTGCCGGTTTCCCCTGCTCTTGGACAGCGGGGAAAGGGACGACGGTCTGGGATCTGTCCATGCGGGAGACGATAATATGCACATGCAGCTGCAGTCCCGGCTTTCTTTCACCGGCTTTTGCCTTGCCGGCTTCCACCTCGGGATCATCGCCTTTATAGTGGCGTTCTGTTTCCACACGCCCATACCATACCAGATCGTCACCGGATCTGATTTTCTCCCGGTAAAAATTACGGCATATTCATCCATGCACTCACGGGTGAGCCGTTTCATTTCAGCCAGGACTTCTTTCTGTTGCTCCGGGGAGAGCTCCGGGAATTCGCCGGTCTTTTTCCCAGTCACTTTTTCAATGAGGTGCTGCTGCTCCTCACCGCTGGGATTGATGGTGAGCATATAGAACTTGTCGTCGTTCCTTTTCAGTGTCCTGTGGTTGTTGTCCATATGATACATGACGGTCAGAGGGGTCACATAATCCTCTTTCTGTGAGAAAAAATTATCATAATAAGTACGCTCCTCCTTCAGCTCCTTGCTGAGATATTCCACCAGCTGCACGCATTTTCCCTTGTTGTCCGACACGCCCGGAGTATTTACAGGCCGGTGGACTTTACAATACATATTCCTCGTTGATCTTCTTGATGAGCAGCTGCAGGGTGCTGACGGGAATCTTGACGTCATCACAGAATTTCACCTTCGGGAACTTGTCCGGATTGAGCTGGAATTTTATCAGTTCTGCCAGCCTGCGGAGCTTCTCCCGTTCTTTTTCCACATCCGCCGGGGAGCCCTCCCCGTACTCCGCCAGCTGTTGCTGGAGCTTCCTGTTCCTTTCCTGCAGATCGTGCATCTCATTCATCAGCCTTGCATAGTCCGGGGATTCATGGAGGCCGCCTCCCATGCCGGCCAGTTTTTCAAGAATGGGCTTGAAAATGTCACGTTCCTGGGACTTACTATTCTGACAAGATCCTCAACTCTCTTTTCCACCAAAGCCGTCGGATTCCTTGAGGCATAGCGTGGATTGTACCCGGTCACTTCAAAAAAAGTGAGCATTCTGTCAATGACAACATTTGGAGTGTCGCCTCCCTGAAAGATTTCCAGTCTTTTCTTCACACTTGGGGAAACCCTGACCACTTTGGTTGATATTTCCTTACCTGTACTCATTTCCGTTACATTTTTTAATTCTGAAACAAAGGTAATTCAAATGCATTCCGGATTCAAGTGTGACACCTACTTTTCGGAGGTAATATATTATAATATTCTGAAAATTAGTAAAATAGTAGAACAGTTACAAAAAAAACAACGCGAAGTTAACGACGGGAGACGCTATAAATCAATATTTTGGCAGATTTTTGTTAATCGAAGTGTAACACCAATGTTTACAGAAGATATATATAATATACTAATAATCAACGCTATGCGTCGATTCATGTTCACGTGTGCGGGAACTCCTCTTGCTCTTCCTTATCAGGAATTCACTAAGGGGATGAACCCCTTAGCCCCCTCGGTAAGGAAGGGCAAGAGGCATGTCCGGAACAAGGCGTTTTTAGGGAAGGTCCATCCCATGAAAAGAAATGACATGCAGAAAAGGGGAAAACGTATGGAGGAAATGACGGGCATGTGGAAAAATCCCCATGAAAGAAGGAAAAACGGCTCATGGAAATACCGGATACAACTTTTAGCAGAAGCAAAACAAAGCTAACACGCTGATAAATAGCATGATAAAACTTGGATATTCGAAGAAAAATCATTACCTTTGATATGTAATAATAAAGGAGATAACATCTTATGAATGAACAAATTAGAACCATTTTAGCCGAGGACGGTACAAAGACCTCGAAAATCAGAAAACTTCTGCTGCTCGGACTCACCCACCGTGAAATTGCCGATCTTGTAACCCGTGGAAACCGTGGGTTTGTATGGAATGTCTACAAGAGAATGAGGGACGAGGGGCTGATCGTATCCGCAGGGACTCCTACCACCACACCCGAACTTGATTATTCTTTCAGAAGGAAATTCGGTGTCGAGATAGAAGCCTATAACTGCACATGCCAGCGGCTCGTACGCGAGCTGACGGAAGCGGGAATCGAGGTGGCCTCGGAAAGATACAACCATGACCTCCGTCCGCACTGGAAACTGGTAACGGACAGCAGTCTGAACGGGAATGACACATTCGAACTCGTAAGCCCCATACTGGAGGGAGAGGACGGACTGGAGAAACTGGAGAGGGTCTGCTGGGTGCTGGACTCCTGTAATGTCAAGATTAATGGAAGCTGCGGATTGCATGTGCACATGAATGCGGAGGACTTCAACATCACTACATGGCGGAACCTGCTGCTTTCCTACAAGCATGCCGAAGCGGAAATAGACAAGTTCATGCCAGCCTCGCGCAGGGGCGGCAGCAACACTTACTGTGGCTCCCTCATCCAGTTTCCCGATGAGCGGATACGCTCGGCACGAAACATCAGGGAACTTCAGGGGCTGTTCCCCAGCAGGTATATGAAAGTGAACCTTCAAGCCTATTCACGCCACAGGACGGTAGAGTTCCGCCAGCATTCGGGAACCATCAGTTTTACAAAAATAGAAAATTGGGTGTGTTTTCTCGACAGAATGATTACCTTTGCATCCGTGGGTTCTCTGCCTGCAGGAATCAGACTGGAAGATTTCCTTTCCTGGGAGAGAAACAAAAGTTGTATTATAAATTAAGAACAAAAAATTAGCCGTATGAATAATATGAACAAGAAGACATATATGTTGCCTGGTGACGAGCGTATCGTTGCCGGCAACGCCGAAGAGTTTGTGCATGAACTCCGTGTGGGCAGTTGGATGGATTCCGACTGTACCGACGAGCAGTATATGCACAATTTTGCCGAACGTTATGTGGTGCAGGCCGGGGTGAGGATTGCCACCGATACTCCGGAGAAATTCCTATCCGATCTCATACGGACAGGATATGCAAAAGAAATATAACGGACGGCTCTCCTTTATTATTACCGTGTCCCCATTTTCCTTTCAAGGGAAAGTGGGGATTTTTTATAGAAACAAGTAACTTGCATATAAAACTTCAGGCAATGATTTACTTTTTTCTATTATTATACATATATACTTTTTAAGTAAATTGCAGAATACCGTTCACCTCCCTGCCAAACGTTTTCCCCCGTACATTTCTCAAGGAGGGCGGCATTGTCTTTGGTAAAAAAGGTACGACAGTTCCGGGAATGGCAGTCTGAAGAATAGTACCCGTCCCCGCTACAGTTCACACCCGATAAAAAATAACCTTGTTCTCACTTTTATCCGGAATGAATGTTTTTTCAAGTACGGCCGTTCCGTATATCCCGCCCAATGCGGGGAATTCTTATCCATGTATGTAATTTGTAACTTTACCAGCAGGAAAATGGAAAATGTGAATACAGCACTTTTCCGGGGATGCCTATCTTTGCCGGCTCAAAAAGACAGACATCATTATGATAACAACGAGCCGATTTTTTAAAGAGAAACAGTATATGTGGTACAAGGTTAGAGAGCTTCAGTCAAAAGGATTAAACAAGACACAGATCGGGAAGCACCTGGGAGTGGACAGAAGCACCGTGCGGAGATATCTGCAGATGTCCCGGGAAGATTTTGTAAGGAGGCGGAATTCGCATCGCAAATACACGCTGAAACTGGCAGGATACGAGGAGTATGTGCGGGGAACTCTGGAGGAATATCCGTATATATCGGCCGCAAGGATACATGACTGGCTTAAGGAATGCTATCCGGATTTCCCGGAAGTGTGCGACAAGACCGTATTCAATTTTGTAGAAAAGGTGCGCTGCAAATATGGCATCGGAAAGAAGTCGGAGGCCAGGATACGCAGGGACTATGAGAAACTGCCGAGACCACCTACGGGGAGTATGCGCA
>ENA-OQJH01000776-OQJH01000776.1-human-gut-metagenome-genome-assembly--contig:-NODE-776-length-15760-cov-4.806307_pt1 | contig 15760 bp, 24 predicted proteins | sample MGYA00242597_ERZ504763 | MGnify/ENA primary metagenome ERZ504763 (study PRJEB26092, sample SAMD00036359) | human gut metagenome | host: Homo sapiens | study: EMG produced TPA metagenomics assembly of... | reverse complement strand
CGGAAGCCTTTGGCCTTGCAGACTATCTGAACGATGATGTCACAGACCAGCCGGCCAGAGCATGGGAGCCTACTGGGAACAGACCCGGAAATAAAATGGCCCTCTCCGTCGCGCAGATGCGGCCGCCTAGCCTTGGGGGAAAGACGGCAGTGCAAAGCAATGACAGAGAGGGTCATTATTTTTTACTTCTTGTGGTACATCCGGTCTGCTTCCTCATAGGTGGGCTCGCAGGTCAGATACATGCCCAGCTTCTTCACGGTATCCATATCCACGCTGGACAGGATGACGGTGGAGTGCATATCGCAGCCCTTCAGGTGGGAGAGCTGCTTGAGGGCGGCTGCAGCAGTGGGATTCTGCGCGGCCGAGCTGGACAGGGCAATCAGGATCTCGTCGGTGTGCAGGCGGGGGTTCTTGCTGCCCAGATAGTTGGTCTTGAGGGTCTGGATGGGCTCGATGGCGGCGGCAGAAACGAGGTCAAGCTCCTGGTCGATGCCGGCCAGCTTTTTCAGCGCGTTGAGCAGAGCGGAGGAAGCGGCACCCAGCAGGGGGCCGGTCTTGCCGGTGACAACGGTACCGTCCGGCAGCTCAATGGCGGCAGCGGGGGCACCGCCGGTCTTTTCGGAGACTGCATGGGCGGCCTGCTCCACCGGGCGGCTGCCCAGGGTCAGTCCGGCCTGATTCATCAGCAGCTCCAGCTTGTAGACCTCGCTCTGGATCTGTGCGCCGTTCTTGAGGTCGCACAGGGCCTTGAAGTAGCGGCGGACGATCTCGTTGCGGGAAGCTTCGCAGCAGGCCGCATCATCCACGATGCAGTTGCCGGCCATGTTCACGCCCATGTCGGTGGGAGAGTGGTAGGGGCTCTTGCCTGCAATCAGCTCAAACATGGCGTTGACCACGGGGAAGATCTCAATGTCGCGGTTGTAGTTGACCGCGGTCTTGCCATAGGCCTCCAGATGGAACGGGTCGATCATGTTCACATCGTTCAGGTCGCAGTGGCAGCCTCGTAAGCCAGGTTGACCGGGTGCTTCAGGGGGATGTTCCAGATGGGGAAGGTCTCAAACTTGGCATAACCGGCCTTCACGCCCCGCTTGTATTCGTGGTACAGCTGGGACAGGCAGGTGGCCATCTTGCCGCTGCCGGGGCCGGGAGCCGTGATAACCACCAGCGGGCGCTGGGTCTCAATGTACTCGTTGCGGCCATAGCCCTCGTCGCTCACGATGCGGGCAACGTCGTTGGGGTAGCCGGGGATCTTATAGTGCCGGAAGGTGCGGATGCCCAGCTGTTCAGCCGCTTCTCAAAGGCTTCCACCTCGGGGGCAGCGGTGTACATGGTCACGCATACGCTGCCCACAAACAGGCCGCGCTCCTGGAATGCGTCGATGAGGCGCAGAACGTCCAGATCATAAGTAATGCCATAGTCACCGCGCACCTTGCTGCTGACGATGTCCTCAGCGTTGATGACGATAACGACCTCGGCCTGATCCTTCAGCTGCAGCAGCATCTGCAGCTTGGAATCGGGCTGGAAGCCGGGCAGCACGCGGGAGGCGTGGTAGTCATCGAACAGCTTGCCGCCGAATTCCAGATACAGCTTGTTGTCGAACTGCGCGATCCGCTCCCGGATGTGCTCCGACTGCATCTGCAGGTATTTGTCGTTGTCAAATCCTTTTTCATTCGTTGCTCCTCTTCCTGATTTCGGTTCCCATATCCTGCCCGGGCAGCGGGTTCCACAGCGGAAGTGTGCCCGGGGAATTACACAATACAAAAACAGTATATCATATCAGAGGAGCGGGTGCAATAAAAAATCAACAAAAGTCCCGCTCCTTCCAGCAGAAAGCTTTTGCCGGAAAGAGCGGGGCAGGGAGGAACAGTGCGGATTACAGGGTCAGCTGGATGCCGCTGAGGGTCACGGTATCCGGATCGGGCTCCTCATCCTTTGCTTTGGCGCGGGTCTGTTTGGGCAAAGCGTCCTCGTGGACTACTTTGCCGCATTCCAGCTCAGGGATGGCAAAGAAGGCCGCTTCCAGAGCATCAGGCAGCTCTACTTCACCGGTAACATGCAGGAATTCGATCTGAGCCAGCAGGTCTGCGCTCTCTGCGGGGATGACAGCATCACCCAGCACATAGAGGCGGGTGCCATACCGGCGCAGGGAAGAGGCAGTCAGCTCCAGGTCGTCCTCCACCACGGCGGTGCCGTCCGGCACGATGATCAGCTCGGTGGAATCCGGGAAGAGCGGGGCCAGAACGGGCGCAAGGCTTGCGCACAGGATGGCCTTTGGAGCGGAAAAGCTGCAGCCCTTTGCGGCCAGTGCGGCAGTGTCGAGCCTGGGGTCAACCGCCAGGAAGCGATGTTCATTCCAGTACAGGCGGCTTTGTGCCCGCAGCAGGAAGGTGTTGTCCAGCTTGATGGAGCTTCCCGGCAGGAGCACTGCATCATCGGGGTAGACCGCCAGCTTTCCGTTCAGGATGCAGCGGGCGGATACCACTGCCGAGAGGCACTGCGGGCAGTAGATCATACCGTTGACCAGAATGCAGGCGTACTTCTGTAAAACCTCCGCAGCATCCGGTGTGATCATCAGCTTGCCGTTGACCACCAGTACCTGCCCGGCGGCGGTCTGGCTGGCAGAGCTCAGCGTGACCTTGCCATTGACCACACCCACCGAGACCTCCTCCGGGACATTTTTGCAGAGCTCGAATCCAGAGAAATGTTGTGCTGGCTCAGGAGCGTCTGCACCCGGGGCGAGGTCAGCGCGATCATGCAGTCCAGCTTGATCTGCTCATAGCGGTCAAGAAAATCCTCCTGCACATTGCGCAGGTCCAGGATCATAGCGTCCACATTCAGGCTCTTTTTCATCATTTATTCCTCCGTAAGTTCAGTTTTGAGGCGATGGCGTATCTGGGTAAGGCGGCTGCGGACCGTGCCGGGCGGGAGACTGAGCAGCTGACCGATCTCACTGGCATTGTAGCCCGCTGTATAGCGCAGGGTGAACAGCCGCCGCTCTTCCGGGGTGAGCAGAGCCAGCAGACTGGCGGCTTCCACCGTGTCCAGCGCGAAATCCGGTTCAGCACTGTCCTCTTCCGGGAAAAGGTGCTGAGCAGCTGCTCTTCCTTTGCCGCCCGGCGGAGCTGGTCGCAGTAGAGATTCCGTGCTGTGGTAAACAGCCAGGCCTTGCACTGCCGCTCTGTAAAGCTGTTGATAAGGGTCCGGTTCTGCAGTGCCCGCAGAAAGACTTCCTGGGTCAGATCCTCTGCCCGGGCCTCGTCCCGGCAGAGATTGAAACAGAAGTGTTCCAGCCTGTCCCAGAAGGTCTCGTACAGCAGCTCCCACATGGGGCTTCCTCCTTTCATTGCGTCGTTCTGCCTGTAAGACGAAGGAGACCGGGGAAGTGTTGGATAGATTCGGAAAAAATAAACCCTCAGTCTCGCTGGCGCTCGCCAGCTCTCCTACCAGGGGAGCCTTTGGCATGGCGGTAAACAGCGTGAAACTGAGGGAAACTCCTTGATTTAATGTTTTGCTTCCAGTGCTTCGAGATCTTCTTTGATCTCTTCCACATCTTCTTTCAGGAACATCAGGCAGAAGCTGACGGCCAGCAGCAGGCAGGAGAACCAGATGGCCTTTGCGCCGCAGAGATCCAGCGCCAGGCTGCCCAGGCCCGCGCCCAGCGCAAACAGGAGGATGATGCCCCAGTAATAAAGGGATTTTTTCAGGGCGGCAGGATTGCGGTTGAGCACCCAGCTGCAGAGGGAGTCCATGCCGCTGCGCATGTTGCCGATGCACATGGTGCTGGCAAAGGCATAACCGTTCACCTTGCGGAAGGTCTGCACCTGCATCGCACAGGCAAACGAGACCAGCGCATTGGCCATAAGATTCCACTCCTGCGGGAAAAAGCCCACCACGAACAGCATCACGATCTCACACAGCACCACCAGCTGCCGCCAGTGGAGCCGCTGCAGATTCTGCAGCTTCTGGTGCATCAGCTCTGCCGCGAACACGCCCAGCGCAAAGAAGCACAGGGGCACAAGATAATGCAGCACACGCCCCCACTCCCCGGCAAAGGCATGGACAGCCATCAGCACGATGTTGCCGGTCTGGGCGTTGGCAAACACCTTGCCCCGGAACAGATAGGTGTATACGTCCTGCAGGCCGCCGGACAGTGAAAGGAACATTGCCGTGCAGAAGGCTTCCGACATCTGGCCGCGGCGCTTTTTCTTGGAATTCATGCAAATTCCCCCTCTGTTTTTTACCTCTATACTATAGCGCGGGTTGACGGATTTGTCAAAAACAAAAGGTGCTTTTTGGCAGTTTTGACTATGTAAAACGAATATGCCTGCCATGTATTTTGCAATTGCATCCGGGTTGTGCTACAATAAGACCATTCATACAGAAAAAGGAGAATCTCCCCATGCCCAATATCATCGAGATCACGGATTTTCACGCGCCGGAGCTGGACCCCTACGCCCGCCTGACGCAGAACCAGCTGCGCAGTCGGCTGGAACCCGAAAAAGGCATCTTCATTGCCGAGAGCCCCAAGGTGATCTCCCGGGCACTGGATGCAGGCTTTGTGCCGGTCTCCCTGCTGATGGAGCGCAGGCAGATCACCGGCCCAGCGGCGGAGATCCTGACCCGCTGCGGGGATGCACCCATTTATACTGCTGACCGGGAGCTGCTGGCTGCACTGACAGGCTACGAGCTGACCCGGGGCGTGCTCTGCGCCTTTCAACGTCCAAAGCCCCGCACCGTGGAGGAGCTTTGCCGGAATGCCCGGCGGGTGGCCGTGCTGGAGGGCATTGTGGATTCCACCAACGTGGGTGCCATCTTCCGCAGCGCGGCAGCGCTGAACATGGACGCTGTTCTTATCAACCCCTCCTGCTGTGACCCGCTCTGCCGCCGGGCCGTGCGCGTGAGTATGGGCACGGTGTTTCAGGTACCCTGGGCGCAGATCGGCGAAACGCCCGCCGATTGGCCCGAAAAGGGGCTCGCCCAGCTGAATGCTCTGGGCTTCAAGACGGCTGCCATGGCCTTGAGCGACCGTTCGGTCAGCATCGATGACGAAGCCCTTGCCCGGGAGCCGAAGCTTGCCATTGTGCTGGGCACGGAGGAGACGGCCTTTCCCATACCACCATGCATCCTGCGATTACACAGTCAAGATCCCCATGTCCCACGGGGTCGATTCCCTGAACGTTGCCGCCGCCAGCGCCGTGGCGTTCTGGCAACTGGGCAAACAGTAATTCATAAGCCATACAGCAGCAAAACTCCCGCCCGGCTCCGGGCGGGAGTTTTGCTATGCCTTAGAAGGATTCAAAGGAGAAATTACTTTTTCATGTAGATGTGGTGGGGCAGACCTGCAATGTACAGCGGAGTCAGCTCAGCCTGGATCAGCGGGCGGGCATACTCGAGGAATTCCTCGGTCATCTGGGTGTGATTCTCGTTCATCCAGCTCAGGGGAACCTTCTTCTCGAGGTTTGCAACTTCACTGATGGGGTGCAGCTCGGTGATGTACTGATAGGGGCTGTTGGAGATGCGCTTCAGGGCGACCATCTGACCGGTGACACCCTCAAAGGCAGCCTTGGCAGCAGCGCCGCCCACCTGGTAAGCCTCGGTGATGTCGGTGCGGCTGGTCAGGTGACCAGCGCAGCGCTGCAGGGTAGACAGCTCGATACAGCGGGTCTTGGTATCCAGATTGCGGGCGACCACATTCGCCAGATAGCGTGCGGTACCAGTCAGTGCCTTGTGGCCGAAAGCGTCCACTGCGTGCACATCATCGGCCAGCTCACAGACGTAACGACCGTCCTCGAGCTTGACACCCTCGGAAACAGCGATCACGATGCTGGGCTTCTTCTCCTGCATGGCGCGGACCTTCTCAATGAAGTGCTCCACGTTGAAGGGGACCTCGGCAGGCAGATCATATCCACGCCTCGCAGTCATCGCTCTTGGCCAGAGAGGCAGCAGCGGTCAGCCAGCCGGCGTTGCGGCCCATGATCTCGACCACGGTGACATAATTGGTGCCGTAAACGGTGGCATCGCGGATGATCTCCTTCATCACCACGCCGATGTACTTTGCCGCAGAGCCGTAGCCGGGGGTGTGGTCGGTCACCATCAGGTCGTTATCGATGGTCTTTGGAACGCCCATGAAGCGGATGTCGCTCTGGATGCGGTTGCCGTATTCAGCCAGCTTGCCGATGGTATCCATGGAGTCGTTGCCGCCAATGTAGAAGAAGTAGCCAATGTTCAGCTTTTCCAGGATGGCGAACAGCTTCTTGTAAACGGTCTCGTCATCGTGCCAATCGGGCAGCTTATAGCGGCAGCTGCCCAGGAAGCTGGACGGGGTGCGCTTGAGCAGCTCGATATCCAAGTCATCGGTCAGCACGGTGGAAAGATCCACCACGCGCTCCTCCAGCAGACCGGCAACGCCGTTGCACATGCCGTAAACGATCTCAGCGCCGCGGCTCTTGCAGCTCTCGAATACGCCTGCCAGACTTGCATTGATGACGGAGGTAGGGCCGCCAGACTGACCGACGATTGCATTTTTACCCATGATGATTTCTCCTTTTCTTCTGTTTCGGCTTTTATATTATCGTGCAGGAGCACGAAAACAGACCACGAGGGGGGAGGAAACGCGCAAATGAAACTTACAGGCAGATATGGCGCGGGGTACCGTTGACGTAGACCGGTGTCACTTCGTCCAGGATGAGCGGACGGGCATACTCCTCAAATGCCGCCGTCACCTGCATTCCGTCCGGGGTGATCCAGTCCAGCGGCACCTTTTTCTCCAGGTTTGCCACCTGCTGGACATCCACCGACTCGGTGATGCACTGGTAGGGGTAATCGGAAATGCGCTTGAGCGAGATCATCCGCCCGGTCTCGCCCGCAAAGGCAGCGGAAGCGGCAGCGCCGCCCACGGCGTAGGCCTCGTTCACATCGGTGCGGCTGGCCAGATGGCTGGCGCAGCGTTGCAGGGTCGAGAACTCAATGGCACGGCTCTTGCAGTTCAGATTGTCGTGGATGAGGTCAGAAAGATACCGGCTGGTACCGCTGAGGATGGCCTTGTGGCCAAAGGCATCCAGCTGCCCGGCGGTGGAGACCAGATCGCACAGATAGGTGCCGTCTGCAGTCTTAACACCCTCGCTGGCTGCAATGATGACATTGGGCTTGACCCGCTGCAGCTCGTCCACTCGGGTCAGGAACCTGTCCGGGTCAAAGGGAACCTCAGGCAGCAGGATGAGGTCGGGGCCTTCGCAGTCATCGCCGCCGGCCAGGCAGGCCGCACCGGCCAGCAGCCCGCGTGGCGGCCCATGATCTCGGCCACCGTCACGCTGCGGATGTTGTAGACGGAGGAGTCACGGATGACCTCCTTCAGGATGGTGGCAATGTACTTGGCGGCAGAGCCGTAGCCGGGGGTGTGGTCGGTCAGGCAAAGGTCGTTGTCGATGGTCTTGGGCACACCGATGAACCGGACGCTACTGCCCACCTGGGCACCGTAACGGGAGAGCTTTGCAATGGTGTCCATCGAGTCATTGCCGCCGATGTAGAACAGAGCACAGATATCGTACTTGTCAAACAGGGTGAACAGCTTGATGAACGGGGTAGAGTCCACATCCGGGTCCGGCAGCTTGTAGCGGCAGCTGCCCAGATAGCTGGACGGGGTGCGCTTGAGCAGCTCAATGCTCATGCGGTCATCCAGCAGAACGTTCAGTTCCAGCATCTCTTCCTTTAAAAGGCCCTCGATGCCGTACTTCATTCCGTAGACTTTATCGGCCCCCAGACTGCAGGCAGCTTTGTATACGCCTGCCAGGCTGGAATTGATAACGGCGGTAGGGCCGCCGCTCTGGCCGATGATGACATTTTTTGACATACGTCCTCCTTATCCAAAAGAACAACAGTTCACGTCCTGCAAAGCGCGGCAAGTCCTTCTGTGTCCTCCCAGAGCCTGCACTGCCCGGGAAAGGAGATTGCGGATGCGCGCCGCAAGTCGTACAAAAAGAATGCAGGATGTGCATCTGATTCAATGAAAACTGTGCAATTCCTGCAACAATACTATTGTAAACTATTTCTCTGTTGTATGCAAGACCTGATTGGTTGCACGGGCAAAAAAATTATGATACAATATTTGGCGTATCCTACAAAAACATAGGGTCGGTCGGAGTGCAGAATGCAAACTCTGCAATTTTTCGGGGATACTGACCGTAATGATAGAGAAAAGAAAACAGGGAAAGGCGGGAAAGAGAATGGGAATCTCACACGAATATCATTCCACCCATGGCCGGAGACGGCGCAGCAAGGCAGGCACCGGCCTGCGGCTGGCGGGGGTCATTGCAGCGATCCTGCTGCTGTCGCTGGCCGTCACGGCCATTCTGGAAAATGGCGAAAAGCAGAGCGAGGCTGTCCAGCAAAGCCCGGCGGCGGGCACAGCGGCCAATATCCTGGCTCCGCTGCCCATGCAGGGAGATACGGGAGCCTCTGCGGCAGACAGCGCCGGCGGTACGGCAGGGGAAGGCAGTGGAGCCACCGATGCGTCGGCTGTCACGCTGGAACAGTTCGGCCCCGCCCGGCAGGCAGCGGGGGCCTATCAGGTCAAGGCGTATGACAGCAGCGTGATCCGTCAGCCCAGCTGTGGGCAGGTGGATCTGAGTTACTTTTCGGATGCGGCCCTGCTGGGCGACAGCCTGACCGTGGGCTTTTCCGATTACAGCATCAACCTGGGCGGGGCGCTCATCTGCGGCTATACCGGTGTGGGCCCCGATGCCATCGTGAACCGCAGCGCGGTCAAGAGCAGCGTGCGCGGCTCAGAGGTGGCAATGGATGTGCTGACAGCGGCCCAGCCGAAAAAGCTCTATATCCTGCTGGGCACCAACACGCTGACCACGCTGGGGGCAGCAGACCGCTTTCTGGCCTACTATGGCCAGATGCTGGATCAGCTCAGGCAGGCCCTGCCCGGCTGCGTCATCTATGTCCAGTCCATCCCGCCGGTGCGGCCCCAGGCCGCTGCGGAAAAGCCCGGTCTTGCGTCCGATGTCCTGCGCTCGGTGAACGAGCAGCTGGCAAAGCTGGCTGCAGACAAGGGCTGTGTCTACCTTGACCTGTGGGAGACCTTTGCCGATGAGAACGGGAATCTGAAGGAGATGCTGGCGGCTCCCGATGGGGTCCACTTCTCGGCCGGAAACGGCTATGGTGCCTGGGTCACCTACCTGCGCAACCACGCAAAGTATTCGGCTTCCAACTCCTGGACCATGGGCAGCGCATACAGCGCTGAATAAAGAGCGAAACGCAAAAACGCATCGCAGACCGATCGGTTTGCGATGCCGTTTTTTATGTTGATCGGGAAGGGAAGCAGCTTACTTCAGCTTGCTCTTTGCCTTCATGCGCTGGTCGTGGTTCAGGATCTGCTTGCGGATGCGCAGATTCTCAGGGGTGACCTCCAGCAGCTCATCCTGTGCCAGGAACTCCAGGCAGCCCTCCAGGCTCAGCTTGCTGACGGGGATCAGGCGCAGAGCGTCATCGGAACCGGAAGCGCGGGTATTGGTCAGGTGCTTGGTCTTGCAGACGTTGACATCCACATCCTCGCCGGAAGCAGTGTAGCCGATGACCATGCCCTCGTAGACCTTTTCGCCAGCGCCCACCAGCAGGGTGCCGCGCTGCTGCGCGTTGTACAGGCCGTAGGTAACGGCTTCGCCGGTCTCAAAGCTGACCAGAGAACCGGTGGAACGGTTGGCGATCATACCGGCCCAGACATCGTAGCCATCAAAGATCTGGTTGAGGATGCCTTCGCCGTGGGTATCGGTCAGGAACTGGTTGCGGTAGCCGAACAGGCCGCGGCTGGGCATCCGGAACTCCAGGCGGACACGGTCGGTGCCCAGGGACTCCATCTGCTGCAGAACGGCTTTACGCTGGCCCAGGCCGGTCATCACAGCACCTGATACTGGGTGGGAACGTCGATGACAACGTGCTCCATGGGCTCGTAGGTCTTGCCGTCGATGACCTTGGTCAGAACGTGCGGGGGAGAGACCTGCAGCTCGTAGCCTTCACGGCGCATGGTCTCGATCAGGATGGACAGGTGCATCTCACCACGGCCCATGACGCGGAAGGAATCGGTGGTGGGAGAATCCTCCACCTTCAGAGCAACGTCCTTCAGCAGCTCTTTCTGCAGGCGGTCACGGATCTGGCGGCTGGTGACGTACTTGCCTCACGCCGGCCAGGGGGCTGTCGTTGACGGAGAAGGTCATCTCCACGGTGGGGTCGTTGATCTTCACGAAGGGCAGCGGCTCAACCTGAGAGGGAGCACACAGCGTGTTGCCGATGGTGACATCGGGCAGGCCGGAGAATGCAACGATATCGCCTGCGGTGATGTTGTCGCAGGGCTGGCGGCCATTGGCCTGGAAATCGTACAGCTTGGTCAGGCGGCCGCGCATCTTCAGGTCGGGGTTGTGCCAGTCGCACACGACCACTTCCTCACCGACTTGGCAACGCCGTTCTGGATGCGGCCAATGCCGATGCGGCCAACGAACTCGTTGTAGTCAACAGAGGAGACCAGCATCTGGAAGGGAGCCTCGGGATCGCCCTGAGGAGGCTGGATGGTGTCCAGCAGGGTATCGAACAGGGGGATCAGGTCGGTGCCGGGCACATCGGGTCCAGGCTTGCGGTGCCCTGACGGCCGCAGCAGAACAGGATGGGGCATTCCAGCTGCTCATCGGAAGCGCCCAGATCCATCAGCAGGTAAAGCACCTCATCGATGACTTCCTTGATGCGGGCATCGGGGCGGTCGATCTTGTTGATGGCAACCACCAGGCTCAGGTTCTGCTGCAGAGCCTTCTGCAGAACAAAACGGGTCTGGGGCATGCAGCCCTCAGCAGCGTCCACCAGCAGCAGCACGCCGTTGACCATCTTCAGCACGCGCTCGACCTCGCCGCCAAAGTCGGCGTGGCCCGGGGTATCAACGATGTTGATCTTGACACCCTTGTAGGTGCAGGAGCAGTTCTTGGCCAGAATGGTGATACCGCGCTCACGCTCGATATCGCCGCTGTCCATGACACGCTCTGCCACGACCTGATTGTCGCGGAAAGCGCCGCTCTGACGCAGCATGGCATCCACCAGCGTGGTCTTGCCGTGGTCAACGTGAGCGATAATGGCGACGTTGCGCAAATCGTTACGAACCATAAATAACTACCTCTCTATTTTGAATCTCTGTAGAAGTTACGTCATACGAATAAGTTTATCTCAGTTGGGGGTGGTTTGTCAAGATTGTATAAAAACTTTTTCAAAATTTCGGCGCTTTGCCCGATAACTCTTGACACGATTTGGGCAGATGGATGCGGCGAGTTATGCTATACTTAGGATGCAAAAACCGAACCGGGAGGTGTATCTATGAAGCTTACATTTTTGGGAGCCAACCACGAGGTCACGGGCAGCTGCACCCTGCTGGAAGCAGCAGGGCAGCGCTACCTCATCGACTGCGGCATGGAGCAGGGCAAGGATGTTTACGAGAACCAGCCCCTCCCTGTGGCACCGGGTGAAATTGACGGCGTGTTGGTGACCCATGCGCATATCGACCACACAGGCCAGCTGCCGCTGCTGGTGCGCAACGGCTTCCGGGGCAGGATCTATGCCACCAAGCCCACGACTCAGCTGTGCAGCATCATGCTGCGGGACTCTGCCCACATTCAGGAGTTTGAAGCTGAGTGGAAGAACCGCAAGGCGAAGCGTGCCGGTGCCGAGCCGGTGGAGCCGATGTACACCGTGCAGGATGCCGAGGCGGCCATGCAGCTATTCCGGGGCATGGAGTATAACACAAAGATCGAGCTGGCCCCGGGCCTTGTGATCCGCTTCATCGATGTGGGCCATCTGCTGGGTTCTTCCAGCATCGAGATCTGGGTCACCGAGAGCGGCACCACCACCAAGCTGGTCTTTTCCGGGGACATCGGCAACCAGCATCAGCCCATCATCAAGGACCCGACAACGATCCGGGACGCGGACTATGTGTTTATGGAGTCTACGTATGGCGACCGCAGCCACGGTCCCCGCCCGGACTATGTGGGGGAGCTGAGCAGGATCCTGCAGCGCACCTTTGACCGGGGCGGCAATGTGGTCATCCCCAGCTTTGCGGTGGGCCGTACCCAGGAGCTGCTCTACTTTATCCGTGAGATCAAAAAAGAGGGTCTGGTCACCGGTCATGGCAATTTCCCGGTCTACATCGACAGCCCCCTTGCCATTGAGGCGACCCGCATCTTCAAAGATACCGATCCCAACTGCTTTGACGAGGATACCCGGGCGCTGCTGGCCCAGGGCATCGACCCCATCCAGTTCCCGGGGCTGCAGGTCAGCGTGACCAGCGATGAGTCCCGGATGATCAACGCCGACCGGTGCCCAAGGTCATCATCTCGGCCAGCGGCATGTGCGAGGCAGGCCGCATCCGCCACCACCTCAAGCACAATCTGTGGAGGCCGGAGTGCACGATCCTTTTTGTGGGCTATCAGGCCGTGGGAACGCTGGGCCGCACCTTGATCGATGGTGCCGTCAATGTCAAGCTGTTCGGTGAGACCATCGACGTGCAGGCAGAGATCTGTCAGCTGACGGGCCTTTCGGGCCATGCCGACCGCGAGGGCCTGCTGGCTGGGTGAACGCGTTCAGCCCTAAGCCTAAGCGGGTGTTCGTCATCCATGGCGAGGACGAGGTGGAGAACATCTTTGCCCAAACCCTGACCGAGCAGGGCTTTACCGCCTGTGCGCCATATAATGGGGAGCAGTGGGCCATTGGGGCCGAGGGTGCGGTCTGCCTGCAGGAAGGCTCCCGTGCCCGGCTGGAGCACAAGCCCAGTGAGGGCGCGTCCCGCGCCGCAACGGTGTTCCAGCGGCTGGTCAGCGCTGGCAAGCGGCTGCTCCGCGTCATCGAGCACAACGAGGGCGGGGCCAACAAGGATCTTGCCAAGTTTGCCGACCAGATCAACGCCCTGTGCGACAAGTGGGACAGATAACCATAGAACCAGAAAAACAGCACGCCGTTCGGTTTCGGCGTGCTGTTTTTGGTTAAAAGGGAAAAGGCTCTGCCGGGAGAAACGGCAGAGCCTTTTCGGGGTATGGAGAAAAGTGTGTGGGAGAAGAGCATGGAGGGCGCTACTGGTCGTCAGAGAGGCTTTGGGAGGAAGCCTTGTCTGCAGCATCCGGGGAGAAGGGGCGGTGCAGTGCTTTGTACTGCCTGTACCGGATGCCGAGCAGCGTGAATACAACGCCGGTGACAAAGGAGCCGACGCTGACCACGATATAAGCATCAGCGCCGCTGTGCAGCAGCACCGAGCCGTACCCGGCCAGAACGATGGAAAGACCCGGAACATGCTCCTGATACAGCAGGGACGCAATGCCGACTGTCAAAAACAGACAAACTGCGGAGAGAGCGCAGTTGATTCGATGTGCCCGCCTTTGACGAAGCCTGCGTGTGCGGCGGCGAATTTCCTCCATACGAACACTCGCCTTCTGGGTCATGGACAGTCCCTCCTTTTGAGAGATCCTCAGAGCGGCTGCTTTCCGTCCTCTCTATCTCCTATAATACAGTTCGCGCCGATTCCTTTCACCCAAATTTGAAAAAAGTTCAAAAAAATTTCCCGCTCCGGAAAAGAGCGGGAAACGGTCAGTGAAAAACAGTGTGCCTGCCCCTGTGGAGCAGCCTTGCCGCAAACAGGGTGACGATGATGGCAGAAGGAAAGAAGTACCCGACCATCTGCCAGAAGCCGTCGGCGGTGATCAGCAGATTGTAGATGCCGTGCAGCACCATGCAGACCCCCAGAATCCCCACCGTGCCGGTGCAGGTGAGCCACGGACGGCGGAACACATAGGCCAGTGCCAGACCGGTCAGGATGCCGCAGACCAGATGCAGGGCCCCGGCGGACATGCCGCGGATGAGCAGGAAAACAAAACTTCCTGCACCGTTTTCGGTCAGGTAGCAGACGTTTTCAAAGGTAGCAAAGCCCACTGCAATGCCAATGGCCGCAGGAGTCAGCTTGTGGGAATCCGGCTCAAAGATCAAGAAGTAGAGCAGCAGAGGCAGCAGTTTCAGGATCTCCTCGCAGACAGGTGCGATCTCAATGGCGGTGGTCACGGCACTGCACTGGTGCCGCCCCATGAAAAGCTGCTGACATAAGCCGAAAGCAGGCAGGTGGCCATGCCCAGCACCACGAACAGGGTAAAGCGCCGGGGGCTGCCCGATGTGAACAGCAGGGAGAGCAGCATGGGAAGCGCCAGGCACAAAAAGATGTTTTCAATGTAGGTCATGGGGCTCCTCCTGCAGGATACGGGGCAGGAAGCTGACCAGCGTGAGGGTCAACAGGATGTCCACAGCATAGTAAAGGCTGAACCGGGTGTAATCACGGATGAACCCGGAGGCAACGAACAGAAGGATCTGCAACAGCATTTCAAACAAAAGTGCGATCTCATAAGGCCGGAGCCGTTTTTCCTTTTGCAGGGCCGAAAAACAGAGATAGGCCAGCGTGCCAAAGGTGAGCGCCAGCGCGCCGGACATCAGCGGAGAGGGGCCAAACACCTGCACCCGCATGACAACTCCGGCAAAGACCACCCCACCTGCCAGCGCAAAAGGCGAGAACGGCGGACGCAGGCCTCCCAATAGAGGATCTCCAGCGAGAGAAAAAAGAAATACGAGGCCATCCAGGAGCATTCGGCCACATAAAACACCTGCGGCCCATGGCCAGAATGATCAGATGGAGCAGGTAGTACAAAGTGCCCATCATAAAGCTGGCGTAGCGAACGCCAGGATCAGGCAGGAGCGGCTGCTGCGCCGGAAGGCGAGGAGAAAGGCGAGGAGCGCCATCGCAGCCAGCACGATCACCTGAAAGGTGTTGTCAATGATCTCAAAGCTCATCGTCGTCCCTCGTGTGCTTCTTTTCACTGCTGCGGCGCAGGCGGTAGAGCAGGATGGTCACGCAGGAGCCAGCAGGAACGAGAGTACGCCCACCAGGATATAACCGTCGGCTCCGCGCTCACTCAGCATCCCGGCGGTGCCGGTGGGGGAAACATGCAGCGCGACCGATGTGCCTGCCCAGCCGGGCATGGCAAGGCCCAGGCAGACCACCAGCACAAGACAGGCCGCCATACAGCCTGCATCGATCAGCAGCATCTGCCGTGCGCGCGCCTGACGCTGCAGCTGGGCCGTGCGCTGGCGGATCAGCGCCATCCGTTCGGCATCAGTTTTCATACTGATATCCCTCCTGTTCCAAAAGTTGTTTCAGCTGCTGCTTGCCCCGGTACACAAGGTTCGTTACCTGCTGCTCGGTGCGTCCCAGCACCTGTGCGGCCTGCCGGTAGCTCAGTTCTTCAAAATAGACCAGAAAAAGTGTCTCCCGGTATTCCTTTTTGAGTTTGCCCAGTGCGGCGTACAGCTGCTGGTGCTGTTCGTTCTGGAGTAATCCAGTCTCGGCCAGTGCCTCGTCCGGCAGTTCAAAAGGCAGTTCCTCCAGCGGCAGAAAAAACCGCCGCCGGGTCTTGCAGCGCAATGCGAGATTGCGCCCGGTTTTATAGAGGTAAGCCTTGAAGCAGCCATCCTGAATGGGCCGCTCTCTTGCAAAAATATGGGCAAAGGCTTCGATCATCAGATCCTCTGCCTCGTGGATATCGCCCAGCACGCCGTTGATGTAAAGGGTCAGCGCGTCGCCATACCGCTCCACCAACAGCTGAGCGGCAGCCTCGTCTCCGGCCAGATACTTCCGGTAGGCTGTTTCGTCTGAGACCATCCGGATTGTTCCTTTCCGTGTTGTACATCATTTCAT
>ENA-OQJH01000775-OQJH01000775.1-human-gut-metagenome-genome-assembly--contig:-NODE-775-length-15774-cov-1.523551_pt1 | contig 15774 bp, 21 predicted proteins | sample MGYA00242597_ERZ504763 | MGnify/ENA primary metagenome ERZ504763 (study PRJEB26092, sample SAMD00036359) | human gut metagenome | host: Homo sapiens | study: EMG produced TPA metagenomics assembly of... | reverse complement strand
GACAGCGGAACGTTTTATTTTCAACGATAACTGTTGGAAAAACAAATAATATAGTTTTAGTCTCCGCATATATTCTTACATTAATTTGACGGCTATAAATATATGAATTTAAATTAGACATCTTACTAAAAACCAGGCTTCAATTTCTGTTTTTATTCCAAATTCGCTGAAAGTTTCCTTTCATTTTACGAACGTCTCCACCGACTTTAATTAGGAACAACGATCTATTTCAATTATCTTTGCAGCCAAAAACAGGCACTTACTATGTTTATCATCATCGGAATATGCTGACAGGAATGCTTTTTGGCTTCCTGTTACGTAATAAAAGACTATCTTGGATACATAAAATAATCACCCTGCTGATATGGGTCCTGCTCTTCCTCCTCGGGATTGATGTAGGAGGAAACGAGGCTATCATCAAAGGACTGCATACATTGGGACTCGAAGCACTCATTATCACACTGGCGGCAGTGACCGGCAGTATACTTTGCGCATGGGGACTCTGGTACCTATTATATATAAGGAATAAAGGAAAGGAGACGGAAGTATGAAAGGAAGTCTGATCATCGTCTCATTTTTCATTCTCGGTACCCTTTGCGGGTTTTATCATCTGATTCCTTACGATTTACGGATAGCAAACTAAGCTATTACGCCCTTTGCGGACTGATGTTCTGCGTAGGTATCAGTATCGGTAATGATCCCAACACACTGAAAAGTTTCCGTTCTCTGAATCCCCGCCTGATGTTTCTCCCCGTCATGACGATACTGGGGACATTGGCAGGATGCGCCGTAGCAGGCATTTTCATGAGCCAAAGAACCTCTTCAGACTGTATGGCAGTGGGAGCCGGATTCGGCTACTATTCCCTTTCGAGTATATTCATCACCGAATATAAAGGTCCGGAATTGGGAACAATCGCATTGTTATCCAACATCATGCGTGAAATCATAGCATTGCTGGGAGCCCCGTTACTCGTGAAGTATTTCGGCAAGCTGGCCCCTATTTCTGTAGGAGGAGCTACCACAATGGACACTACTCTTCCCATCATCACCCGATGTTCCGGAAAAGAATTCGTAATCATTTCTATCTTTCATGGTTTTGTAGTTGATTTCAGTGTTCCATTTCTCGTCACCTTCCTTTGCTCAATATCATTTTAACAGCAATATTCCTTAAAATTCAGTTATATTACATTTTCGTTTCCGCACACGTATTGCAAAAATGTTTCAGAATAAGGTCTTTTTTGTATCAAAAAGCAGTTGATTTCTTGATTTACATCAAGAAATCAACCGAAACAAAATCTTTTCCTTTTCTTTATTTTTATGCTATAAAACATATCGCTATATTTGCATAGGTAAAAAGAAAAAACTAAGCGATTAGATCAGTTTTCAATAGGTATTAGATTTGTTTTTTAGGAATAGTTTTTAGGTATAACAATTAAAAAGTAGGTATTATGAAACGTTTAGGATTAACATTAGTGGCAGCACTCTGCCTCGCTGCTTCGACTTTTGCAGCAGGAAACCAACCTACAACTGCAAAATGGGAAGGTAACATCAACGTAAATAAATTAGGTAAATATTTGCAGTTAAACTCTGTTCAGAGCGAAGAAGTAGCAAACATCTGCGATTATTTCTCAGAACAGATGTCAAGAGCCACTACAGCCAAGAAAGATAAAGAAGCAAAATTGCGCAACGCTGTATACGGCAACTTGAAACTTATGAGAAAGACGCTCAGCGCTGAACAATATGCTAAATATGCCGCTTTGATGAACCTTACTTTACTGAATAAAGGCATCGACCTAAGTAAGTAAATTGAATCATATAGCAAGAGAAAGGGTGGAGACCGGTCAAGTTCTCCACCCTTCTTTTATCTCATCCCACCTGCCGGACTTTATTCCGGCAAATACATTTTCAGCATCATTTACAAGTACACCGGAATCATTTGATAGTCACCATGGTAGCCCCGAAACCATATTCCTGAAAAGAGGCATCCTGATAACGGTAATTGCTGTGTTTCCGTTTCAATTCATCAATAATGGCTTTCCGAAGCACTCCGTCTCCTTTTCCGTGAATAAACACAACTTTCTGCTCACGCTTCTCTTTATTCTCCTCTATTACTTCACGGAATTTGTCCAGTTGGTAGTTCAGAATTTCGCTGTTACTCATTCCGTGCGTATCATCAAGCAGAGAATCAATATGAAGGTCTACTTCAATAATCCCATTTTTCCGTCTCTGACCGTGGTTGGGCTTCATAATAGGCTGCGACTTGGGTTTATCCACAAACTTTTTCTGCAACAAAGCTGACTGAATCTCTTCCGCCGACACATATACCTGCTTGGCAGGCACGTCATCTTTCACAATATCATAAATCAGAGCAGGTTCTTCGAAGAATCGGAAGCACTGAATGTATGCAGTTTATAGAATTTCACCGTATCAATCCTCAGCTCTACGCTGACAGCAGGTTTGATGGCAGCAGGCTTTCCATCCTTGAAAGCGATCAGCTGGACAGCTACCCGTTCCATTTCATTCAATACATCCTTGGTGAATTCTTCCAGTAACAGTTTGGTATTCGGCTCTACCAGTCCATGTGAACGGTTGTTCCAAGCCTTTCCTTCCGCACTCAGATAAGTATAATACAGATAGTAATTGCTGTCATTCACCAAATATGCCTCGAAAGGAGTAGTCATCATCGCTTTGGCATCTTCGGGCACATAAGCCAAAAACACATTCAACGTATCACGCCACGCACTTCCGGCTGGCGCTGTATAACCGGCATTTCCGGTTTGGCCGGCTTCGCGGGTTCCTCCTGCTTCGGAGCTGTCGCGGCAGGCTTGCGTTTTATATTGTAATCATCCGCCTCAATCACGACACATTCACGTATCGGCATCGGGATATCAAAACCATCCGCATCTTCCACCAGTACAAAGTCTTTTCCTTTGAATCCTGTTACGATTCCACCGCCTACCTCACTGAGGAAACGCACCTTATCTCCTATTTTCATTATTGTATCTCCTATTAAAATTCAAACTTAAAACGGGTAACAAAGATAGGGATTTATATGAAAATACAGTAACTTTGCCGCAAAATATAACGGAACGATTCTCGTCCCCCATTAACGACAAGACCGATGAAAGAACTTATTAAAGTCATAGCTTTTGATGCAGACGACACGCTGTGGAGTAACGAACCTTTTTTTCAGGAAGTGGAAAAAACAGTATACGGATTTGCTGAAACCGTATGGCACCTCCAAAGAAATCTCAGCCGCCTTATTCCAAACAGAAATGAATAATCTGCAAATTTTGGGATATGGCGCCAAGGCGTTTACCATTTCAATGGTCGAAACAGCATTACAGATCAGCAACGGAAAGATTGCAGCCGACATTATTCGGCAAATTGTCGATTTAGGGAAATCCTTGTTGAAAATGCCTATCGAATTACTTCCGGGAGTCAAGGAAACGCTGAAAACGCTGAAAGAAACGGGAAAATACAAGTTGGTAGTAGCTACAAAGGGAGATTTGCTGGACCAGGAGAATAAGCTGGAACGTTCGGGATTATCTCCTTACTTTGACCATATCGAGGTGATGTCCGACAAGACGGAAAAAGAATATCTCCGGCTATTGAGTATTCTGCAAATAGCTCCTTCCGAACTTTTGATGGTCGGCAATTCTTTTAAATCGGATATTCAGCCGGTCTTATCTTTAGGTGGATACGGAGTACATATTCCTTTTGAAGTCATGTGGAAGCATGAAGTAACGGAAACGTTCGCACACGAACGCTTGAAACAGGTGAAAAGACTCGATGATCTGCTATCTTTACTTGGATAAATACTCTATCTGGATAAATCCCGGATAAATTCAAGGAATATTACAGCAATTTCATCAGCTCCGCTGCCCGACAGGCTTCTATCGAGTTGCCGACAGAAGTTTTTCCAAAATATTCTGTCGGTGGCGGTTGACCGTATTCACACTGATATAAAGAGTCGCTGCTATTTCTTTACTCGACAGCCCTTTCCGTATGCAGCGCAGTATTTCCTTTTCGCGTTCTGAAAGGATATTGCGGTGCTCTTCCGAAAGGGATAATGTTTCTACTTCCCCACGTTCCATCTGGGTTATCGTAGCATAAATGCCTTGTTCCGGCCGTTGGTCGGCAGATAAGGAATAAAGCAGAAGATCAGCCAAACATTGCCGGCAGGGGTGTTCTGCATGATTTGCACAAGGTTGTCAATGTATTGATAAACGCCTTTTTCATTCATCATACGCAGTCTGCATCTGCCCCGATATTTCAGCCGTTCGCCCGGGAGACATGGAAAAGTCTTCTGGAAAAACTTGTATTCCATCAAACGCTTTTCTACCAAATCTTCCGGATGAATGCGCCGGTAGATACAATCTTCGTCCATCGAATCAATTACGCTTAAAGCCGCCTCTTCGGGAGTAAGTCCCAGGAAATTCGCCCACGGATGGACAGTAACGTAACTTTTCCGGTTCGAAAGATCGGAAATGACAGCACACCCTCCATTAACTTCCGTCAATGAGCGGACAAACTGCTGGTGTTGTTCCACTATTCCATTATCCAGTGCTTCGTGCGCTGTCGGATGCGTAGCATAGATTCATCTATTTCCTTTTGTAGTACGTCCATCGTATAAAATGGTTATTATTCAGTATTGTCGCAAGGACAGGCATGACCTATCTTTGCACCACAAAGATAAATAAATAAGAAAAGAACATGAAACATTTAAAAATCAAAATCATGTCAATCGCGTTATTGGCGGCAGCAACTTCTTCTATGGCACAAAGTTTGGACAAAATGAACTGGCTGAATGAGCTCAGCAATGGGAAATAAAAGAAGGCAAGGCTTTAGTGATGGACGTTCCGGCGAAAACCGATTTCTGGCGGATTTCCCACTACGGATTTACGGTAGACGACGGACCTTTCTACTATGCTACTTATGGCGGAGAGTTCGAAGTGAAAGTAAAGATTACCGGAAACTATGTGACTACTTTCGACCAAATGGGATTGATGTTGCGCATCGATCATGAGAACTGGATAAAGGCAGGGGTAGAGTACGTAGACGGCAAACAGAATGTAAGTGCCGTAGTCACCCACCGCACCAGCGACTGGAGTGTAGTGCAACTGCCGGATGCTCCTCGTTCTTTATGGATTAAAGCGGTCCGCCGACTGGATGCAGTGGAGATTTTCTTCTCCCGCGATGATAAGGAATATACGATGATACGTACTTGCTGGTTGCAGGATAATTGTCCGGTTATGGTCGGATTAATGGGAGCCTGCCCGGACGGAAAGGGATTCACGGCCACATTCGAAGAATTTAAGGTAACTCCTTTGGCAGATCAGCGGAGACTGGAATGGGCTAAAAAACAAGCCGACAAATAAAGAAAGACAGTTCTTCCAACAAGCTCCCTTAGATGGCGGAGCAAAATGATGGTACACAATCACACTTCACGGACAGTCTTGTTGAGCCAATCAATAGCGATTCACTCAGAACAATTACCCTTTAGGGAGATGTATGGCTAAACAAGTATTCCATCAGCCAAAATGATCGTCATTCTTGGCTATTTTCTTCCGTTGCACCTAGTACAACAATTGTCTCACCTTGGTTAAACAACTGAAGCACCTAGGTGACTCTTTCGTCTCACCTAGGTGCAACGAAAAAAAATCGCTATTTATGTGATTAATGAGTAACTATCGTCGGCTAATGGATAGTAACAGAACCCAGTTCCGTATCCTAACGGAACTTTCCACTAAACACTCCCACTTTACCGATGTCCCATAGAGCTATTTTCCAAAAAACGGGTAAATTTCTGCCGCTCCCGTTCCAACGTTTCTTCATTCATATCGGCCACCTGCCTGAACCATGAATACTTCAGGTCCACACTTTTCTTCTTCACCGATTTATCCCAGTTTCCTATGACCTGCCCGTTATGAAGGACAATCGGAAAGAACAATCCGTTATTAGTAAACGCTTTGGAATAATGTTCAAGGGGCAGAACATCCGTCCGGTCTTTATATCCCAGCAGATATTCATCATAAGAAGGCAAAAGATGTATATGCCCCGACAGTTTGCCACGAGTCCGGCAGATGTCATGAATATACCATGTCTGTTCCTTCCATTGTTCGGTTATCAGTTCCGAAGCAATCAGATAAACAGCCTGTTTTGCATCCGAAACCGACAGCCCTGACCACCAAATGAAATCCTGCAAAACTGCCGGAGAATGGCTACGGAAATAACTCCGTGCCAAGCGCGCCAAAGACTCGTCTTTCGTCAGTTCGGGCATCGGCGGAACCCGTTCTTCCAAAAGTGCGTACGTGCATTTGCTTCCTCTGTCCTCGCCACTACAAATGATGCCTTCCTGCTCCGCACGTGCCATAAAGCGAGTCATACGGCGATTGTCCGCCACAATCCCCGAACGGTTAAAGTGTTCGGCAATCTCTTGTTTTGTCAGACTTTTCTTTCCACAAAGAATCTTCTCCAACAGGTCATGCGCTTTCGTATAGGAGTTCATTCGGGATGTCCAGATCAATATCCTTCGCAAAAGAATCATTTGCCGAAATAATACGTTGCGCGGAAAGTTTCAGCATCCAGCGGATATCCTCTGCCGCCACCAGATGCCACGTAGGACGCATCACATGAGTCCTCAGAATTTCTCCCTCACGCAACGCCTTCTCTACTGTTTGAATTGTAGCCGATTTCAGACGCATCCCTACTGCCCACTTCACCATGGAATAGTTCTGTGCCTGCATGGCTCCCATCCAAGACACCAACTCTTTAGGTTCACGGAAAAGTGGATTTAATAACTGCTGATTCAGTAAACGGATATTCGGTATATTCATAAATTAGTTATTTTATTTGCCACAAATATAAAATCTTTTCGCTAACAAATCATTATAAATGATTAATTGATAAGCAGAAAGAACTTTTTTATCCGCCGGACAGGAATTAAATATCATTTTCTATTTCTTCTTTTGTAAGAATAATCCCCCGTCATACGACTAACTCTCCAAAATACATTAAAATTTAAATGAAGTGGAAGAAGAATTTATCGAACTAATCAATCAGTATCAAGGGATATTGCAGAAAATATGCAATATCTATTTCTACCAGCATCCGTTCCGTGAGGATTATTATCAAGAGATATTAATCCGGCTGTGGAAAGCATACCCCAAATTCAAGCAGGACGAAGCACCGTTTCGACATGGCTCTACAGAGTCACGCTGAACACTGCCATCGATCTTGTGCGGAAAGAATCTGTGCAGCCCGTTTACAAAGAGTTATCGACACAGGAATATGCCATACATGACAGCCATCCAGAAGAGAACACCGCAACGGATAAAAAAGAGCAGCTATATCAAGCCATCAACCGGTTGTCCGAAATAGAAAAAGCGATTATCATTCTTTATCTTGAAAGCTATGAATACAAAGAGATTGCCGCCGTTATCGGCATTTCCGAGAGTAATGTCGGAGTAAAAATTAATAGAATCAAGAAACAACTCATTAAACAATTAAACAATGGAAGACAATAATTTGAAAGAATGCTGGAAAGAAATACATACCGGCACAGAAATAAAGCCAATGAATATAAAAGAAGTGATACGCAAGAAGCATTGTCGTACCATTTCCCAAACCTTACGTCGTCAGAAAACGTTGATCTCTTTATTTGCCATCCTGCTGGCATTCTCCGTAGCTGCCAGTATCTGGGATACGATCATCATGGGAAGCGCCTCGATCTCCCTATGGGCCGGAAGTGCCTTTCTGCTGTTTCTGCTGGTTTCGGCCATTGGACATTATCAGCTCCTCACAAGGTCAGCAGACACATATTCACTGAAAGAATCCGGAGCAATGCTCAAAAAACAGCTGGAACGAAGAATCAATATTGATTTCATCATATATCTGATATTCTTTTACGGAACAGCCGTCAGGTTCGTGATTCAATATTTCAATGATTACGAAGGATTAAAAGGGCTTACATTCATTCTGATGCTCTTTACGGGCATCCTTCTTGCCATTCCATGGCTCATGAGGTATCAGCAGAAACATCGGTACAGATATTATTTCAACTCTCTCGATAAGAGTCAGAAGCTGTTGGAAGTCTCCGAATAAATCTCTACTTTTGTACTCCATAACAAAGAATATACTTAGAATGATGCTCTATAAACTTATTTCCCCTTCCATGGTAAAGGCAACAATCCAGTTGCCAGCTTCCAAAAGTATCAGCAACCGTGCACTCATCATCAATGCGCTGGGTAAAGGCATTTATCCGCCGGAAAACCTGTCCGATTGCGATGATACCCAAGTCATGATAAAAGCCCTGACCGAAGGTAAAGAGACTATAGACATCATGGCAGCCGGAACCGCCATGCGTTTCCTGACCGCTTATCTGAGTGCCACTTCGGGAGAACGGATTATCACAGCACCGCCCGTATCGCAGCAACGCCCGATACAGATTCTGGTCAACGCCCTTCGCGAGTTGGGAGCTGAAATAGAGTACACCCATAACGAAGGATATCCGCCTCTTCGCATCAAGGGCGCAGAGCTGAAAGGAAATGAAATCACGCTGAAGGGAAACGTCAGTTCACAGTATATATCCGCCCTGCTGATGATAGGTCCTGTGCTCAAAGACGGACTGACACTGCACTTGACAGGAGAAATCATTCCCGTCCTTATATCAATCTGACACTGCAATTAATGCAGGACTTCGGAGCAAAAGCGGCATGGACTTCACCCAGCAGCATCTCCGTAGCTCCGCAACCGTATCAGAGTGTCCCCTTCACCGTAGAAAGCGACTGGAGCGCTGCTTCTTACTGGTATCAGATTGCCGCTTTGTCTCCGGAAGCAGAGATTGAACTGTTGGGATTATTCCGCAACAGTTATCAGGGAGACAGTCGGGGAGCGGAAGTTTTCTCCCGTCTGGGGATCACGACGGAGTTCACTCCCAAAGGCGTAAAGATCAAAAAAACAGGCAAGACACCGGAACGACTGGAAGAAGACTTCGTTGACATTCCGGACCTGGCACAAACGTTCGTTGTAACTTGCGCTTTATTAAATATCCCTTTCCGTTTCACAGGCTTGCAGAGTCTGAAAATAAAGGAAACAGACCGCATCGCCGCATTGAGAACCGAACTTAAAAAGCTGGGATACCTCATCGAAGAAGAAAATGACAGCGTATTGATGTGGAACGGCGAACGTTGCGAACCGGAAGCGGTTCCTGTGATTGCGACCTACGAAGACCACCGGATGGCGATGGCATTCGCACCGGCAGTAATCACCTTCCCTAAGCTGCTGATTGCTGACCCGCAAGTTGTTTCCAAATCGTATCCCGGTTATTGGGAGGATTTGAAACTTGCCGGATTCCAAGTGATAACGAAGGTTAATCATTGTCGTACTGTGGAAGATTTCAATAAATATACTTCCCATATCAACTATTCCCCTATTGTAGATTTTACATTACAGCAGGGAAAAGAGACTTCTTATAAAAAAGGAGAGTACTTTGTACGGCAAGGAGAAGCCTGTAAGATCATGGGATTTGTTGTTTCCGGCTCTTTCCGCTATTGTTGCGTCAACAGTCTGGGCGAAAGCAGCATTGTCGGATATACATTCGACCATTCTTTTGTCGGGAATTATCCGGCTTTCCAGTTGCAGGACCAATCAAATGTAGATATTCAAGCGTTATGCGACTGTACGGTGTATGTGATCAACCATTCCCAACTGGCAGATTTCTACGACATTAACAACGACCACCAAAAACTGGGACGCCGGATTGCGGAAACTCTTCTGTGGGAAATATATGATCGGATGATCTCCATGTACAGTCTGACACCGGAAGAACGTTATCTGGATATTATCAACCGCTGTCCTGACCTGCTGAAACTGATTACTTTAAAAGAACTTGCCTCCTATCTCCTGATTCGTCCGGAAACATTGAGCCGCATCCGGAGAAAAGTAGTTCGGAAGTAAATTCTTGATTTCAATCAAGATTTTATTCAGACTCCTCCCCTACCTTTGCAGGCAAACATAGTCTATTTTAATTCATGAAGAAAATAATAATTGTAGGCGCAACCTCCGGCATCGGTCGTGGATTGGCAGAACAGTATGCCCGTGAAGACTGCCTTATCGGTATCACCGGTCGCCGTGAGAATCTATTAAAAGAGATTTGCGCACAAGATAAAGATAAACTATTCTATCAGGTATGTGACATCACTCACACAGAAACGCCCCTTTTATCACTGGAAACGCTTGTACAAGAAATGGGAGGCATGGATATGCTGATTATCTGTGCCGGAACGGGGGAACTGAATCCGCAGCTCTCCTATCAGCTCGAAGAACCGACCTTATTGACCAACGTAGTGGGATTTACCAATATCGCCGGCTGGGGGTTCCGGTACTTTGAACAGCAGAAAGGCGGGCATCTGATTAACATTTCCTCAGTAGGCGGAACACGCGGCAGCGGTGTAGCACCAGCTTATAATGCTTCAAAAGCCTATCAAATCAATTACATGGAGGACTTCGGCAAAAGGCGGCAAAGCTACCCTTTGCTGTCTACACACTGACATCCGTCCGGGATTTATAGATACAGCGATGGCGAAAGGAGAAGGATTGTTTTGGGTTACTCCTGTCGATAAAGCCGTAAAACAAATCAAAAAGGCTATATCAGACAGGAAAAAAAAGTCGCCTTTATCTCCAAAAGATGGAAATATGTGGCATGGTTATTCAACTGATTCCTTCCGCCCTTTATTGCAAGATGTAAACAGCCTTTCAGTGAGGCTGAGTTACCATGAAGCTTCATTGGCCATCTTCCACATATTAAGAAAAGAAGCCTTGGTGATTTCCACTATCTTATCCCAGTTTAACCGGTCAGCATGATCGGATGGCTGGTGATAATCGGGATGTCCGTCCGTATGATACCAGATAATAGGAATACCTGCTTTGGCAAACGTTCCATTGTCACTGCCCCTACCGGATTGTCCCAGGCACGATAGTCCGGTTCCAACTGTAAACCATACTTCTTAATATCCTTTTTCAGCCAGTCTCCAAAAGAGGGATGAGCAGCTGTATAGAAATAGACGACATGTTTCGGTTGTTCCGGTTTATTGTTGCGACCTATCATATCAAAGTTGAGATATCCCTTGATCTGCGAAACAAAAGGGCAAGTCTGTACAAAATATTTAGAACCGAGCAATCCCTTTTCTTCTCCGTCCCAAAAGGCAAAGATTACATTTCGCTCCGGTTGTTGTCCGCTTGCAAGAAATGCCCGGGCAATCTGCAATACAGCCGAGACACCGGAAGCATTGTCATCCGCGCCGTTATAAATCTGATCTCCGTCAAGTGCCGGGTCTATCCCCAAATGGTCAAAGTGAGCGCCTACGATGACATATTCCTTCGTATTCTTACCGGGAATCATAGCCAGTACGTTCCTCATAGATAGTTTTTGATGAACTTCCTGTTTCAGCTTCGCTACAGAGTCCGGATGAACTTCCAGACGTCCTTTCTTCTGACGCTCTTTGCGGTAAGCATCAAAAGGCTGGAAGTAGCTTTCGTTCAGAGGTTGGATTCCCATCCATTGTAAGATAGATGCTATATACTCAGAGGAGACATACGAACCGTGGAATCCGGCTTCACGTCCCTGTAATTCATCACTTGCAAGGAAACCGATTGTTGCTTCGGCAGAAGAACGGTTGATCGTGTTCAAGCCCTTTTCTTCGGGAGACTGTGCAAAAGTTACTGTTCCTACAAGTATTAATCCGAATAATATAATTCTTTGTTTCATCGTGGTATATAATTTAGAGTCCATGTTACAAAAGTACGAAAAGAACACAGAATCTATCCTTAAATACAAAAAAAGAGTAAGCAGTTGCCATCTTTTATAAGATTTGGCTGCTCACTCTTTCTACAAACTATTAAGACCTTGTTATCCTGTCAATCTTTCCTTATTTTGAAAAAGGAGACATGCGGAAAGCATATTTATAAACTGTATTCTTCTGAATTTCATAAGCGGGACGGGGACCGGTCCGCAACTGGCATTACCCAGACCACGCTGTATGCAATCCAGATTCAGCACCACCTCCGCACGATAAATATCAGGCAAGGCATGACCGTACTTGATTTCAAACAAGTCCTTATCCGTATAGTGCAAAGCACTGAAATCAAATGTATCGGCAGCAGTAATCTTGATTCCTTTACCTGCTTTATTGGTCAAAGTCAGCCAGCGGGTATCACAACGCCCACCCATCGTCTGAGAACGGCATAACTCTCTTTCATATCATTGACAGCAGACTGGTATTTGCCGACATAAGCCGCATTCTTCCGATCCCGATAATTTTCTATCGGACCGCGACCATACCATTCCAACTGCTCCAACGAAGGATTAAAGAAGGCCTGTAACGACAGACGGGGAAGATTAAAGTCATCATTCGTTGTAAAAGAAGCATCCACATCTATTTCACCATTACCATACAAACGGTAAATCAATGTATAAGGCACTTTCACATCTCCGACGGTTTCCTGCAACTGAATCGTTACAATTGCCGACTGATTATCTTCCGACCATTTCCAGTCGAAACTGATTACCTCCGTTTGGGTATCCTGCCATTTACGCACATCGTTATTGATAAAACGGAACGTATTCAGCGACCATCCTTCACGCAGATGAAGCATATTATCGCCATTATAACGGATACCGGTCAACTTGCCTTCTTTCTTATCAAAGTGATTTCTACACCGGGACGCGGAAGAACAAATAACGCTTCTCCTCTTCCACCACCTTAAACAGAGATTCTTTAGATGAGGCGGAAACTGCTACCGGCTGTAGCCCGGTATTCGGGGATTTTTGAAGCAAAAGTTGTTCCGTAGCTACGATATGTCCGGCTTTGCCCATACGCAATCCTTCTTTAGTTTTATTTCAAGGTTCAAATAATATTCACCTTCTGAAGTTAAATAGCGGGAATAAGGTATCTGCACCGCACGATGCTCTCCAGGCTTACCATCGGGTAGGCTGAACTCTTCTTCCGCTATCGGCACACCATCTTTCAAAATCACATAGCGCAGATTAAAATCATGCAGATTCAGGAAAGCATAGCGGTTACGAACGCCGATACTGTTTTCAGCATTCGGTTCCAATGTGATATATTGGTAGACTTTCTTCACTTCCCACAACTTAGGAGTAACTTGACGATCAGCCGTCACAATCCCGTTACAACAGAAATCATTGTCGTTAGGGCGATCACCGAAGCTGCCTCCAAAATAATAATGATCGGCAGGCTGTCCGGGCATATTAATGCCCTGATCCACCCAATCCCAGATGCATCCTCCGATCATACGTTTCGAATGATGCTCGATATAATCCCAGTATTCTTCCAGATTACCGATGGCGTTGCCCATCGCATGAGCATATTCACAAAGGAAATAAGGCTTGTTACGGGGTTGCTCGTCCTGTTCGATCATACTTTCAATCGAAGGATACATACGGGAATCCATATCGGCCACATCGTTCATTCCTTCATAATGGATATAACGGTCGTCTATCGCTTTGGCTGCCTGATAGGTAGCCTCAAAGTTACGACCACCACCGGACTCATTGCCCATTGACCAGAAAATGACCGAAGGATGATTCTTATCCCGTTCCACCATACGCACCATCCGGTCGACGTAAGCTCCTTCCCAACTTTCACGGTTTGACAGCGACATATTGCCGTGACACTCAATATCGGCCTCATCCATGACGTACAAGCCATAATAATCATACAGCGAATACATCTTCGGATCGTTCGGATAATGACTGGTACGAATCGTGTTGAGATTGAAACGCTTAAAGAGAAGAATGTCCTCTATCATGCTTTCCACCGGAACAGCTTTTCCAAACTGCGGATGTATGTCATGCCGGTTGGCTCCTTAAAAGGATCAATGCATTGTTGATATACACCTTATTATTCCGGATCTCTATCTTACGGAAACCATATTGCTGGCTCGTCGCTTCAAGCACATTGCCTGCGGCATCAAGCAGTTCCAGTTGGACGGTATACAGAGAAGGAGTCTCAGCACTCCATAACCGAGGGTCGCGAATCGTAGTCGTACCTTCACAGACGTTTTCCTGTCCACCAGTTATCTTACCGGTAGGTATGATAAACGAACTCACAGGCTTTCCTTCCGTATTCAGCAAAGAGACACGTACGGTAGCTTCCTGTACTTCTTTCCGTAATTATGCACATCCGTTTTCACTTTCAGTTCCGCTTTATCCAGACGGTCGCTGATCTGAGAAGTCAGGTGAATGTCACGTAGACGAACTTTCGGACTGGCTACCAAATAAACATCCCGATGAATACCACTTAAACGGAACATATCCTGATCTTCAAGGAAACTGCCGTCACACCAGCGGTAAACTTCTACGGCAACCGTATTATTACCCGCTTTGACGTAAGGAGTGATACGAAATTCTGCATCATTACTGGACCCTTGCGAATAACCGACTTTCTTACCGTTGATCCATACATAAGCTGCACTATAAATTCCATCGAAATGGATAAAGACTTCTTTGTCTTTCCAGTCGGCAGGAAGAGCAAATTCACGGCGATAAGATCCTACCGCATTCGGCTCTTTCTCTACAGCATATCCACGCTGCCCCTGTATAAAAGGAGGATTGTTACGGATGGGATAAGTAATATTGGTATAAATAGGTGTACCATATCCGTGCATCTCCCAGTTGGAGGGAACAGGAATCTCTTTCCAGCCAGAGACATCATAACTCGTTTTATAGAAATCCACCGGACGTTCCGAAGGTTGTTTCACCCAGTTAAACTTCCAGTTTCCATTCAACAGCAGATAACGGGAAGAGCGGGTACGCTCCCAAGGACGGGTATAAGCGGGATCCGCCTTCATCTCTTCCGAATTGGCGAAAGGAATAAATGTAGCCCTGCCTTCTTCTTTATTGATTGCATAGATACGTTCATTTTCCCAGTCATTATGACTCGTTGTTTTCAACTCGCCACTACTTCAGGTTCATTTCCGTATCTGTCCACTGCTGGTTACTTTTCGAAGCTTCCGGTTCTAACTGAAAGACAGGCTCTCCGACCAGTCCGGCATCAGGAAATCCTAAGTTATAGCCAGTCCCGACATTGGTTAATACGTAATTCCCATTCGGCAAAGCCGTTATTTTCCATTGCTGGTTCGGATTTTTAGGGTCTGCCGACCATTGAATCACGGAACATTCTACTTTTCCTTTACCACTATTATCTACATTCATTTGAGTCAAGGGACTGGTTATCGTATAGCATCCCTCTTGTTCGCATGGAATCAGGTTCCAGACCTGCGATTCTTTGTCTGCCTCCCGCTTACTGATAAATATTTCGTATTCGTATCCAGACTCTCCTGATTGTCTAGCACTAATCCGTTGACCGTATGGATTTCATATCCTTGCTTCGGATCAAACTGCTGCGCCACAACCGCAGAGGCGGAAAACGACAGTGCAATCAATGCACTTCCCAAGATTTTTAATCGTTGCATCATTTAGTAGTCTAATTTATATTATAATTTGAAAACCGGTGACTGTTTATATACGCCAAAAGTATGGATAGCCGGACAAGCCTTACCGTCCTGAATACGCAAACGTACCTGCTTTGCTTTCACCGGTGCCAGACGTACAATCCATTTATGACCAATGGCCTGCTTGTCCGTCGCCTCCGGAATGGTGATCCAGTTTTTGCCATCAACAGTGTACTCCACACTCCACTTCGTCGTTCCGATGTCCCAATTCGATAACTTCTTCGATCATCAGACAAT
>ENA-OQJH01000774-OQJH01000774.1-human-gut-metagenome-genome-assembly--contig:-NODE-774-length-15818-cov-1.705118_pt1 | contig 15818 bp, 23 predicted proteins | sample MGYA00242597_ERZ504763 | MGnify/ENA primary metagenome ERZ504763 (study PRJEB26092, sample SAMD00036359) | human gut metagenome | host: Homo sapiens | study: EMG produced TPA metagenomics assembly of... | reverse complement strand
CTGAAAATCCTCGTGTCACTGGTTCGATTCCGGTTCTGGGCATATGGGATATTAGCTCAGTTGGTAGAGCACTTGACTTTTAATCAAGTTGTCCGGGGTTCGAATCCCCGATGTCTCATGAAGGCTCAGTAAATGTTTTATTTACTGAGCTATTTTTTTTTGTCTAATAAGCTTATTAATAGTCGGCTGGTAAGTGGTAATAAATTTAAAAAGCATAAATTCTAAGAAGAGTTAAAAGGATGAAGAGATAAAAAATAAGTTATGAATACACCAATCTATAATAAATTAAGAGAATTAGAGTCAGAAAAAAGAATTCCTTTTCATATGCCAGGTCATAAAAGAGCTGATTTTGGGGCTTTTTTGGTGTAGAAAAAATGGATATTACAGAGATAACAGATTACGATAATCTTCATGAACCAGAGGGCATTATTCGTGAATCCATGAATCTTGTAAGAGATATATTTAAAAGTAAGGAATCATGGTATCTTGTTGGAGGGAGTACCCTTGGGATTCTGGTATCCATTTCTTCGGTCTGTAGACAGGGAGATAAGATTTTAATAGGGCGAAACTGTCATAAGGCGGTCTATAACTGTATCAGGCTATTACAGTTGGAGGCCGTCTATTGCTATGCAGATGTTTCTGCCGAGTATGATATATGCGAGGATATGAAGCCAGAAGCCGTAGCAAGGGAATTAAGAGCGAATCCAGATATAAAGGCAGTTGTACTGACTTCACCTACTTATGAAGGCGTTGTGAGCGACATAGCAGGGATTAAAGAAGTAACTCGACCGTATGCCATTCCTTTGATTGTAGATGAGGCACACGGGGCGCATCTCATATTTCATAAGTATTTTCCAGACAGTGCCGTTCAGGAAGGTGCTGACTTGGTGATTCAAAGTACGCATAAAACATTGCCTTCCTTTACGCAGACAGCAGTTCTTCATCTTTGCTCAGACATCGTGACAAAAGAGCAGGTGGAGGAAATCATCGATATTTATGAAACCTCAAGTCCATCGTATCTTTTGATGGCTTCTGCTGAGTACGGAATCATGTATATGAAAGAAAATCAGGGACAACTCGCCGAATATGTGGATAACCTTAAAAAATTTTCGCCGAAAATGTGAACAACTCCAAAAAATAAGCCTGCTCAATCAGAAAAAGTTAAATTGTTTTGCATATGATAACGGGAAATTGGTCTTTTCAGTAAAGGGCTGCGGAATAAATGGAAAGGAGCTGTTTCAGTTATTATATGAAAAATATCACATTGAACTGGAGATGGAGAACCTGACTTATGGGATTGCCATGACTTCTATCTGTGATAAAAAGGAAGATTTTGATGAGCTTTGGAAGGCAATTTCTGAGATTGATAAAATGTGTGAAGAGAAAGAAAGGGAAAATCGTAGTTTAAATAAGGCTGTAAATGAGACAAAAATTGCCATCCAAAACCAAGATAAAGTTGAAATAGAAATTTGTGATAAAAACAAACCCAAAATAGAAACTAAAATTCATAACCACTATAAGGTTATACAAGAAAAAGAAAATGAGCAGACAATATATCCTCCCAAAATCATAGAATCCTGCAGTGCCGGGGAAAAGCCATGGAGACAGTTGAGTTGGCTGATTCTACTGGCAGAGTTTCAGGAAAATATGTCATGATTTATCCGCCGGGAGTACCAATATTAGTTCCTGGAGAAAAAATACTCAAAGAAACAGTGGAAAATATCAGTCAATATTTATATAATGGATATAATGTACTTGGATTGTCCTGTAATAAGATTATCGTTCTAAAAGATTTATAGATAGTATAGCAAAAGCAGTATGATAAAAATATTGTACCAGAGCATGTTTGAAAGTACTATGACTAAAATACGATGAAGAAGTCAGATAACATTCAGATAATAAAAAGTGCATGTACTTCTGAAGGGAGATTTTATTAGATGAAGGGATTATTTATTGTGATGGAGGGACCGGATGGTTCAGGAAAGACCACACAAATAAATTTATTAAAAGAATACTTAGAGGAAGCAGGCTATGAATGTCTCATAACAAGAGAACCGGGGGAACAGTGATCGGAGAGGAAATAAGACAGCTTATTCTGAATCCAGAACACAAAGAAATGTCTCCAGTAACAGAAATGCTTCTCTATGCGGCATCAAGAGCGCAGTTAGTACATGAAGTAATCGGACCAGCATTAGAAGAGGGCAAAATCGTTATAAGCGATCGTTTTGTAGATTCTTCTATCGTTTATCAGGGAATTGCAAGAAAACTTGGTATTTCTACAGTTTCGGCTGTAAATGCGCCGGGAATCGGCATTTATCGTCCGATGGAATCTTTTTATTGATTTATCAGAGGCAGAAGGACTTCGTAGAAAGAAAGAACAGAAGAATCTTGATCGTATGGAGCAGGAAGGTATAGATTTTCATCATATGGTATCGGAAGGATATCGAAAAGTCCTTTCAGGCAGGCCGGAAGTTATGAAGATTGATGGTGGAAGATCCATTGATACGATTCAGAAAAAGATTCGGAATCATGTGGATGAATTATTGAAGAAGAAGAATCGATAGACATGAATTCATTGAGAAAAAACAATAAAAGAATAGGTACCAATAGAAAATTAGCAGAAGAATTAAGATGATTAACAGAAAGATTTTGAGGGAAGTCATGGCTGAATTAAATGAGATTTTAGGAAATGAAAGAATAAAAGAGCATTTATTACTGCTGTGCATCATAAAAAGATTTCTCATGCCTATATTATGGAGGGGGATAAGGGAAGTGGGAAAAAAATGCTTGCCGAGGCATTCTCTAAAATATTGCAGTGTGAAGGTCGGGAAACTACGGGTTTGGTAGAATCCTGTGGAAAGTGTGAATCTTGTATACAGATGGAACACCATGATCATCCGGATGTAATTTGGGTTTCTCATGAAAAGCCCAATGTGATTAGTGTTGGTGAGATAAGGGAGCAGATTGTTAATACGGTAGAAATTATGCCATATAAGGGGCCTTATAAAATATATATCGTAGATGAGGCGGAAAAGATGAATGCTGCAGCGCAGAATGCCATCTTAAAGACGATTGAGGAACCGCCGGAATATGCAGTTATTTTCTTACTTACTACGAACAGAGGAGCATTTTTAGACACAATTCTTTCAAGATGTATTCTTCTTGCCACAAGACCGGTACCCGGAACAGCTGTTGAGAAATACTTGGTGGAAAAATGTAGCGTTTCTAAGGAAGAAGCAGAATTTGCAGCAGGATTTTCTCTTGGAAATATAGGAAAGGCAGAAGCAATCGTTTCTTCAGAAGAATTTCAGGATTTAAAGGAGTTGACTCTGTCCATTTTGCGGTATATCCATGAGATAGAGAGTTACGAGATTGCAGATAAAGTAAAGGAATATAAAAAGTATAAAAACAGAATTGAGGACTTTTTCGATATTTTTCTGATGTGGTTTCGGGATATTATGTTACTGAAAGCAGATAATTCAGTGAATGCTGAAGCTGCCAAAAAGAAAATTATTTTTAAAAATGAGTATGCGTATCTGAAAAAGCAGGTAGATAAATTAGATTTAGAGGCAATTGATTATGTTATAGGCAAAATTCATCGTGCCAGAGTCCGCATAAAGTCTAATGTGAATTTTGATGCAACTTTAGAGTTGCTTATTGTAGAAGCGAGAAGAGAGTTTTAAGAAGAACAGGAGGTAGAAATGGCCAGAGTAATAGGAGTTCGTTTTAGAGATAATGGTAAAATATATTATTTTGCCTCAGAGCAGTTTGAGGTAGAAGTTGGACAGAATGTTATCGTGGAGACTGCGCGTGGAGTAGAATACGGCAGAGTTGTTTTAGGAAATCGTGAGATTCATGATGAGAAGATTATTGCAACTTTAAAGCCAGTTATCCGAATCGCAACACCAGAAGACGATAAGATTCAGGAAAATAATAAAGAAAAGAGCAAAGAAGCTTATAAAATCTGTATTGAGAAGATAAAAAAACATAAGCTTGCAATGAAGCTCATTGATTGTGAGTATACATTTGATAATAATAAGTATTATTTTACTTTACGGCGGACGGACGAATTGATTTCCGTGAGCTGGTAAAGATTTAGCCTCAGTTTTTAAGACAAGAATTGAATTAAGACAGATTGGTGTAAGAGATGAGACAAAAATTAAAGGTGGTATCGGCATTTGTGGAAGAAGCCTTTGCTGTAATACATTTTTATCTGAGTTTGTGCCAGTATCAATTAAAATGGCGAAGGAGCAGAATCTTTCTCTGAATCCTACAAAGATTTCAGGGGTTTGTGGAAGATTGATGTGCTGTCTGAAAAATGAGCAGGATACTTATGAGTATCTGAACAGTAAGCTTCCGAATGTTGGTGATGAAGTAAAGACGAATACGGGAGTAAAAGGTGTTGTTCACGAAGTCAGCGTGTTAAGACAGAGAGTGAAGCTCGTAGTTACTGACGAAAAGGGAGAAAGGAGCTCGTAGATTATAAAGTGGATGATTTGATTTTCCGTCCTCGGAAGCGCAGAGAAAAAGTAAAAATGGATGATGAGCTTAAAAAATTAGAGGCGATGGAGAAGAAGGAAAGAAAGTCTAAGCTTTAATGAAAAGAGGAGAATAAGGGAAGAGAATTTGAATAATAACAATTACTGTTATTATTATTGTTTTATTCCTCATAATTTTTTATAATACTCAAATTTTGGTTTTGTTGATATAAGAAGTTTGAAAATTAAGAAGAGTTCTTCGGTAGTTTAATTGCTAGGTTCTTCACTTTAATTGTAGTTGAAAATGAAGATTTAAAATAGGATACTTATATGGAGAATGTACAAATTAAAGAAAATGAGCGTATTGATGATCTCCAGATAAAGGATTACCGTATTATCCAGAAAACAGATGGTTTTTGCTTCGGGATTGATGCGGTACTGCTTTCTGATTATGCCAGAGTTAAAAAGAAAAGTAAAGGGATTGATTTGTGTAGCGGTACAGGAATTATTCCAATACTGATGGAGGGTAAATATCCGCTTGCTCATGTAGAAGGTTTAGAGTATCAGGAAGAGTTTGCCAAGATGGCAGAGCGTTCTGTGAAGATGAATGGTCAGGAAGAAAAAGTGCATATTGTACAGGGGGATGTTCGTAATATAAAGACAGACTATGAGAGGGAGAGTTTTGACTGGGTGACCTGTAACCCTCCGTATATGACAGGAGAACATGGTCTGACGAATCCAGATTATGCAAAGGCAATTGCAAGACATGAGATTACCTGTTCCCTTGAAGATGTAGTAAAGGCAGCAAAATGGCTGTTGAAAACAGGCGGCCATTTTATATGGTGCACAGACCTTTTCGCTTAGCGGAGATTATTTATACATTAAAACAGCATAAATTAGAGCCGAAGAGGATGCGTCTCGTACATCCTTATGTAGATAAAGAGCCAAATATGGTTTTGATTGATGCTGTAAAAGGTGGTAAGCAGAGGATTACGGTAGAACCCCCATTAATTGTATACAATAAGGATGGTTCTTATACCGATGAGATTTATCAGATATATGGAGAAATGAAGAATTAAAATGGCAGGAACATTATATTTATGTGCGACACCGATTGGAAATCTCGAAGATATGACCTATCGGGCAGTACGAATTTTAAAAGAAGTGGATTTGATAGCGGCAGAAGATACGAGAAACAGTATCAAGCTTCTCAATCATTTTGAGATAAAAACAAAGATGACGAGCTATCATGAGTACAACAAAGTCGATAAGGCAGTTTATCTTGTAAATAAATTAAGAGAAGGACTGGATATCGCAGTAATCACAGATGCGGGAACACCGGGAATCTCTGACCCAGGAGAGGAACTTGTAAGACAGTGCTATGAAGCGGGAATTAATGTTACATCACTTCCGGGAGCTTGTGCCTGCATTACGGCACTTACTATGTCCGGACAGCCGACAAGGAGATTCGCATTCGAAGCATTTTTACCGTATGACAAGAAGGAAAGAGCACAGATTTTGGAGAATCTTCGCAATGAGACAAGAACGATTATTATTTACGAAGCGCCGCATCATTTAAAGAAGACTTTGAAAGAGTGCAGGGAATATCTGGGTAACCGAAATATGACGGTATGTAAGGAACTGACGAAGCGATATGAGCAGAAGCGCAAGGCAACTCTCGATGAAATGATTGCTTATTATGAGGAGAACGAGCCAAGAGGGGAGTATGTTTTAATCTTTGAGGGAAAGAGTTTACAGGAACTGAAAGAAGAAAAACAACAGGAGTGGAATCAGCTTACTGTGCAGGAACATATGGAACATTATCTTGAAAAAGGGATGGATAAAAAGAGTGCGATGAAACAGGTAGCAAAAGACCGCGGAGTAAGTAAAAGGGATATTTATCAGGAACTGTTAAAAAAGTAATCCTTTTTTCTAAAAATTAAATAAATGAATTCTTAAGAATTCTATAGTTGAGAAATGTTATCAACTGTAGAATTGACAGGGAGTATAAAAACAGGTAATCTTTTAAATAAACTAACCGATGTTAGAATTAAGTAACATAAATTAGTTTTAAATGGAAACCTGTTTTTTATTAAGTTTATTTGAGAGAGAGAAAGGGAGAGAAACAAATGAGAAAAATTAGTTCAGTCATTATGGCATGTGCTATGTGCCTGTCAATGGCAGTAGTGGGAACAGTTGCACCACAGGTAGCGGTACAGGCTGAGGAGACAGCAGCGGTAGAATTGAAGGAAGCACCAACGGAAACTCCAACACTTGATAAAGATTTTGGTTATGAATGGTATCTTATTCAATATCCTGAATATACTGCAAATTCAGAAAATACAAAAAGTTGGATGGAAAAGATTACATCTATTAAAGTAAATGATGCAGAACCTTATACTAAAGTAGATAATAAATTTCTTATGAAAGAAGATACATTTAGAGCATATGTGAACATGGTTAATATAACAATAGGAAATAAGGAATTTACAAAAGATACTAACAAAGTTGTTATTTCTGCAGAAGGATATAAAGACTTAGTATTAGAAGTAGGTAAAGATTATAAAAAAGTTGCCATCCACACAAAACACACAGGCGGAACAGCTACTTGTACGAAGAAAGCAGTCTGCGATTTCTGTGGAGAAGAATACGGAGAGTGCGCATCTCATAACTATGGAGATGAATATGAGTCTGACGGAACTTATCACTGGAAGAAATGTCAGAATGAAGGTTGTGATGCTACGACTGAAAAAGAAGCACATAAAGGTGGCGAAGCTACAACAACAAAGAGAGCAGTCTGTGAAGTGTGTGGAGCAGAATATGGAGCTCCAAAGCCAGCAGACAAAACAACAGAAAGTAAAAAAGATGATACAAAACCAGCAGAAAAGCCAGATAAGAAAACTGTAAAAGCAAAAAAAAGTTGTTGTTAACAAAAAGCGTATTGTGTTAAAGAAAGGCAAAAAAAGTTAAACTTAAAGTAAAATTAAAACCAGCCAATGCGACAGAAAAAGTTACCTTTAAGTCTTCTAACAAGAAGGTTGCCAAAGTAACAAAGAACGGTGTTGTAAAGGCTGTTAAAAAAGGTAAATGCAAGATTACTGTTAAGACAGCAAGTGGAAAGAAAGCAATTGTTAAAGTAACTGTAAAATAGGAGAAACCGGATATGAATAAGAAGGTTAGAAAGTTATTAGCCAGTGTTGTTTTGGGAGTGTGTTTATTTACATTATCCTTTATTCCTTCATTTGCGGCAAACTCTGCAAATTCTGCCAGTGTCGGCAATGTAGAAGCAATGAAAGAAAATGTAGTTTATGATTTTCAGAGTCTTTCTTTTGCGGATGCACCTGACTATGTCAAAGGAATAAAAGTGTTTCTGTAAATAAAACAAAGTGGGAAGAAGCAAGTTCTCGTTTATCTTTAATGAGACGAGAAGCATACTACAGAAATACAGATGAAAATAAACTTTATTTTGATGGTTCTTCTGATGGTATGTTAAAGAGTGGAAATATCCTCACGATTGAAAGTGAAGGATATGAAACACTGTACTTACGTGTAATAAAGGCAACAGCAGATACATTTACTGTTAAAAAGACAGACTCAGATGCAGAGACGCTTCGGGACCTTCTGATGGAATCAATACGCTTCATGTAAGAATAAGAGGAAGCTTTGAAAGTGCTTTAGAAGGACAGAAGAAATATGATGCAATCAGTGGAGCTTCTACTTCTGTTACGACAAATAAAAATAGTGATGTGATTGTTGAAGCAGTAGTTCTTCCTGATGGACAGGAGCCGAAGAACAGCGACTGGAAGCCGTTAAGTGAAGTAATCACAGTAAATAAGAACAGAACAAAGATAAATATTGATACAGAAGCCTGCGGAATGGAAGGTGTTTATTCTGTCCACGACAGTTCTCTTTCTTTATCAGGGGAACCATTAAAAGCCGGTTCTTATCCAATTAGTGTAACAGTAACGGATGAGAGCGGTCGTACTGCGACAAGTAATGAGCTGAATTTTAAAGTTTATACTCGTACAGAAGTACTTGCAAAGCAGCTTAAACTTGAGAATTGTAAGCAGACAGCGGATGGAAAGTATATGTATGATATGGAGCCATGGGCAATCGCTTCTTTTGGTGGAGAGAACGAAACAGTTACGGTACCAAAGGATATTAAAGCATGGTACGGTTCTCATACAAGTGGAACTTATGGAGAACTTGGTTATGCTGTAGATGGTAGTCCAGTACAGACATTGATTGTTCCAGATGGCTGTAATCTTACTCTTGTAAATATGAAAGTTTTCAGCAGCGTAAATATTGTTGTAGAGAATGGCGGAAAGCTTGTTCTTCGTGATTCTTCTATTCATGGAAATATTGAAGTGAAAAATGGCGGTAAGTTCTCATCAAACTATGATGATTATGGCAGTCAGTTTCTCACAGGTTCTTCAATTAATGGACAGTTGATTTTAAATGATGGAGCAATTTTAGAAAATTCATCTATTTATTCTAACACCAATTTTATATCAAATGGACATATCATCAGACAGAATACGAATCCTGTTATTGTTGTAAAAGGAAAGGTTACCGTAGATGGGCAGGTATTTGTAAAGGGAGATGAAGCAGCAACCGGACAGGATGAAACAACAGGAAAAAGTCTTTCCGGGCAGCCGGCGATCCGTATTGAGAATGGTTCCTTAGATATTAAAAAAGATTCCGTAGTAGCGGTATTTGGTGGAGGATGTATCGCAACAACATCCGTTGGCGGCAGCGGAATTATTTTGGATAATGGAAGTATTTCCGGTGAGGGAACATTAATTGCATTTGGCGGTAACGGTACATATGATGATGGCGCAGATGCTATCAGCGGTAATGGTACTGTTTCTGTAAAAAATGTTTATGCACAAGGTGGCTACAGTAGTATACCAAAAACAGGTGCTACTGCGGGAAAAGCAATTGCAGATGGGGTAACGCTTGCTAAGACATCCAATCGGACATTGCTAAACGGTAAGGAAATCAAGGATAACTATGGAACAATTTCTGAGTTGTACTGGTCAAGTATTACAAAGTTCCAGATGTGAGCAAGTATGTGATAGAAGTAAATGGTTCTGATGAAGAGGATAATACGAAACCAGGCAGCTCTGAAGATAAGCCAAATACGAAGCCGGGAACATCCGAAAATAAGCCAGAGACGAAGCCAGCTTCAGGTTCTACAGTTAAGAAAACAATAAAAACAAAGTCTTTAAAAGTGAAGAAGACAAAAGTTACTTTAAAGAAGGGAAAGAAATATAAAATACAAGCCAAGAAGATTCCAGCATCTTCTACTGCTAAGATTATGTATCGCTCTTCCAATAAGAGGATTGCCAAAGTAACAAAAAAAGGTGTTATTAAGGCCTTGAAAAAAGGTAAATGTAAAATTACTGTAAAGACCAGTGATGGAAAAAAGAAGTAATTATAGTAAAAGTAAAATAGTAAAAGTGAAATAATTGAAAGAATTCGGGAGATGCTATATTTCCCGAATTTTTCTGTATAAAAAACTTCACAATAGGAAAAAAATGTGGTAGAATTTATTTGTTTACAGACTTTTTTATAAGGGGTGTTTTGCGCCCATTTATAAGTATACCAAATGTGACATAATATAGATATGTACAGTAACCTGAGTAAAGTATGATTTTACAGGATTACTGTAGAAGTAAGGGAAAGAGGACAAACATAATGGAAGAATACTTGCGTACCTATTGTGAAATTGATTTAAAAGCAATCAGGGAGAATTATATAAATATCAAAAAGAAAACAGGAGATAATGCGATGACTATGGCTGTCATAAAGGCTGACGGTTATGGACATGGTGCAGTGGAAGTAGCACATTATTTAAATGATATTGCAGATTATTTTGGTGTTGCTACAATTGATGAGGGAGTAGAACTGAGAAAGGCTGGATTAAAACAGCCAATTTTGCTTCTTGGCTATAATTCCCCCTCTCTTTATTATAAGAATTTGGAGTATGGTGTAGATCAGACGATTTACTGCTATGATACGGCTAAGGCAATGTCTGAAGCTGCCGTAAAGACAGAAAAGACGGCGAGAATTCACATCGCATTAGATACCGGAATGACAAGAATCGGTTTATCTCCAGATGAGAAAGGCCTTGCGATTGTAAAGCAGATTGCAGAGCTGCCCAATATAAAGATTGAGGGGTTATTTACCCATTTATCCTGTGCAGATATGACAGATAAGGCATATACAGAAAGTCAGATGGAGAGATATGATCATTTTGTTCAGTTACTTGATGAAGCGGGAATTGAAATTCCAGTAAAACATATCTGTAATAGTGCCGCTATCATGGAATATGAAGACCATCGTTATGATATGGCAAGGGCGGGTATTATTCTTTATGGAATGTATCCTTCTGATGAAGTGGATTTCTCTAATTTAGATCTGACACCGGCCATGAGCTGGTATTCTCATGTAGTAAATATTATGGAGCCAGAGATGGAACGAGGTGTAAGTTATGGAGCGACTTATATTGTTGAACATCCATGCCGTCTTGCTACAGTATCTGTTGGATATGCGGATGGATATGCAAGAAGTCTTTCTAACAAAGGCTGGGTATTGATTCACGGACAGAAAGCACCGATTGTCGGAAGAGTGTGCATGGATCAGATGATGGTAGACATTACAGATATTCCAGATGTGAAGCTTGAAGATATCGTTACCTTGATTGGAAAAGACGGGGATAATTATATCAGTGTTGAAGATATGGCGAACCTTGCCGGAAGCTTTAACTATGAATTTGTTTGTGATGTAGGAAAGAGAGTTCCTAGAGTGTATAAAAGATAGATAATGGACATTCATACAGGATACGACAGACAGCAAGATATTTATGCAGTATGCGGATTTTGCGATGTATCAGATTAAACATACCGTTAAGAATCAGTTTGGTTACTTTGATATGGAAGCATACCGTACAAGCCAGGAACAATATAATGAAGAAAAAGGTTGAGAAAGTTTGAGTGGTTTATGCTGAATATATTGTGGGTGATTATGATCGCCGGAGGAATCTTCTTTGCGGCATTTCATGGCACAATGGCAGATAACAGAAGTTTTATTTCATCTTCAACAGAGGCGGTGAATTTATGTATTTTTATGCTTGGAGTTATCGGTGTCTGGAACGGCATGATGGAAATAGCGGTAAAGAGTGGTCTTATGAAAAAGATTGCAAAGACAATGTATCCCTTTATCCACTGGCTATTTCCAGACATACCACCTCGCCATAAAGCTAATGAATACATAGCGGCTAATATGGCAGCTAACATTCTTGGGCTAGGCTGGGCAGCGACCCCGGCTGGGCTTAAGGCGATGCGAGAGCTGCAGAAGCTGGAGGAAGGTGGGGGCAGAGCTTCCGATATGATGTGTGCTTTTCTTGTTTTGAATATTTCATCATTGCAGCTTGTTCCAATTAACATGATTGCCTATCGAAGCCAGTACGGTTCCGTGAATCCAGCCGCGGTTGTACTTCCAGCAATCTGTGCGACAATGATTTCTACCATAGCAGGAATTGTATTCATTAAAATAATAGAAATAACAAGATACAATGGAAAGAAATATAATAGAAAAAATAAGAAGAAACGGAGATGGATACAGTGAAGTTTCTTCTTTATTTTTCGGATTTTATCGTGCCATTTACCATGTTCTATATTGTTGTATATGGCTTCTTTAATCGCAATGATGTATATGAAAGCTTTCTAAAGGGAGTAAAAGAGGGTTTTCAGATTGTTATTGAAATCGCGCCGACAATGATAGCATTACTCGTTTCGATAGGAATCTTTCGTGCATCAGGAGCATTAGATTCTTTCTCAGAACTGCTTGCTCCCGCAGGAAAGCTTTTGCACATTCCAGTAGAAGTTATTCCCGTATTTATTGTAAGAATATTTTCTTCATCGGCAGCGGTCAGCTTTGTCCTTGATATTTTTAAAGAATATGGTCCGGATTCAAGGCTTGGAATGATTGTCTCAATCATGATGAGTTGTACAGAGACGGTAATCTATACAATTACGATTTACTACATGAGTGTAAATATAAAAAAAACACGTTGGACTTTACCGGGAGCGATGTTTGCGACGATAGCAGGAGCGGTGGCGAGCGTGGCAATAACGGAATTGATTATGTGATTTAATCAATATAGTATTAAGCGTAATTACTATAATAAAGAATATATGAGAAATAACAAGAAAATATAGAAGTTGGAAAAGTAATAAATGAGGAATACTTTATGAAACAAGAAAAAATATTGATTATTTTCAGATAGAAGGAACCCCCGGCGGCAATCAGGAATGGTGCACAGACTTCTGGATGTATCTTGGCGGCTGTGTGCATTAGCTGCCTGCGATTTATCTATTTGCCTGGCGAGAAATTATGGTCTGAAAAATGTTATCCCGGCGATGCATTAAATCTCACTAGAAAAGAATATGTGGACTTCTCCATGAAAATGAAACCCTATATTCATCCAAGAGTCGGAGGAGTCACAAAACTTTCTATGTTTACAGATGGGTGTGGACAATATTTAAAGGATTGTGGATATGGGGCTGAATTTGAGACTCTAGATGGGGATAAACCATATGAAGAAGCTGAGAAATTTGTGAAAAAAGCAATCGAGAGAAATCTTCCGGTAATTTATCTCATGCTTCGTCATAGGGATAAGGAATTTAAGGATCTGAATTGGCATTGGTTTTGTATAACAGGATATAAAACAGAAAAAGAAGAAGTCCAGCAGCGTCAAATAAAAAATTCTTGTATCCACACAGCTTCCATTCAGGCAAATGAAATGAATAAAATTAAAGAAGGCATCAACTTAGAAGAAAGAGTTTACTTAAATTATCATACATATGGAGAAGCTCTGTCTGTTGATTTTAAAAGACTTTGGAATACGGGTATGTATAAGAGAGGCGGAATGGTGGCATTGAAGAGTATTAAATAGTAATTTGTTAAGGACAGGAATCGAAAGAAGGCATTATGTAATAACACGTTCTAGAGCAAGCGATAGATGCGGTTGAGCATTTATCGTGCAGTGATACGAAGCAGTTTTACATAATGCCTTCTTTCGGTTCCGTTTCCTTTAATAAAACTAAACGACTCTTACAGAAGATAATCAGGTAAGTCAACGCCGAATCCGTGATGAACAAAACCGATATGTTCGAGTGTAATGTGTTCAATAGAAATCTTGTTTAACGTCATATGTTGCATACTGCTTCCCTCCCAACTTAAATTCTGTTATTTTATTATAACAAAAGAAAATCAGTTTGAATAGAGGATAATGCGGTGACTTCGGCTATTTTTCGGGCATAAATAGAAATTTTTTTGACATGAGGTTAAGAAAAAGAAATACAATAAAAATAGATGAAAAGCAGGAATTGAGGGCAATTTTGATAATAAACCTCAATGGAATGTGAAATCGCCTAACAAAAAAGAAGTAAAACTAAATTTTTTTGTGAAGATTGTGAATTGAAAAAAAGAAAAATATTATATAATAAGAAACGTTGAAAGAAGAGTTGAGCCATTGCGGTGAGACCTTAAATATAATTCTTAATTTCCCTTTAACTGCTTTGCAGATTTTATATGGTGCGTATCGAGTCATATTGATGACGTCGATGCGTTTTTTTATTTTTAAATAGACTTGTAAATATTTTTTATCATCAAAAGTTCCTCTGGAAACAGACAATACTTTCTATCTCCATCTTTTACTTTTTTTGCAGCATTCCTTAAAATCAAGCCAGCATACTTCTTGAACTTCTTCTTTCTGTAAGATTAAATCTTCTATATTAACAGGTTCCTGATACAAATAAACATGACTGATTTCGTGATTTTTAAAAGGCTTGCCATAAAATGTTTCCTCGCAACATCCCTCATGGAGTCCCATAAAATGAAGCTGTTCCGGCTTTGCCTTAATTCCAAGTTCTTCTTCCAGTTCCCTTAATGCAGAAGAAAGATAATCCTGACCTGCTGGTAAATGTCCTGCAGAAGAAATATCATAGCATCCTGGAAATGCATCTTTATTTTCACTACGTTTTTGTAACAGCAAATCATAACTGCCTTTTTCATTTTTCCGCACAATCCATACATGAGAAGTTCCATGAATATCTCCATCGGCATGAACTAAGGAACGTTCTTTTACTTCACCTGTGGGATTCCCATTTTTATCTCTTATATCTAAAAAATTCCATCGTTATATTCCTTCTCTCTTTGGGTGCGTTTCCTTTGCCTACGGCAAATCAGAATTTATCAAGAAACTTTCCCAGATTTCCTCTCTGGAAAGTGAAAAATTCTCCGCAACAATCTTAGCAATCTCCATAAAATGATCATTCATCTGATCAATATTCGGATACTTATGGAAAAGATACATCAGCTTCTTAATCCACTCAATTCCCTTATAATCAAATGGGTCTTTCGATAAAATATCACTCATCTGATAAGGAAGAATCTGCATCCAGATACTCATACGAGCCAGAAGATGCATTGTAAAATAAATCTGGCGGGTAGAGCCGTATTCGGCGGTGTTGGTGTAATGCTCGCCGTAATACTGAATATTACTTACTGTTTCTTTATGTAAGATATCAACTTTACTGTTGTTAATGTCGTATTTAACGCGAATACCGTAGCGGTGTTTCAGCCATGCGGCATAACCCCGGCGTTCTGCGTGATACTCAGACCAGTGCTGGAACAATACTGTTTCCGGGTCATCAAATAACTGTCTGTAGGAAGTCAGGTGATTAAGTCGGGCATAGTCTCTATAATCACAAATGTGTGTCAGTTCATGGAAGACAAGAGATATACTTCACAAAGTGGGGAACGTCTTAAATATGGTTCCTTAAAAATCAGTGTAAACGGCTCGTTCATATGCTTTGGATATTTCATACAGGCAGCTACATGCTTCCAGTTTTGCGGGCAGTTGCCTCATCAAGAGTCTGAGAGTCTTCTTTATTAAATCCATATTTTTTCTGACAGGTATACATATCGTCTGTCAGTACAATCTGAACGTTTAAATTCTTTATTTTAAAGAACTGAATATACGAGTTCATAATTCTGTTAATCGTCTTTTTCATAATATTGCCCCCATAGGCTCTAATAGAGCCGACTTCCCTTTTTATTAATAATCAGTATAGCACAAAAGAAATATAGCGTCAAAATGTATACAGAATTACTATTTAATTCATTAAGAGACAGACTCCCAGGAAGAGAACCGATACCCTATATTTGTGACTTTAGTCGCGGCGGTTTAAATGCTCGCTTTATGCGCTCGCATCTAAACCTTGCTCCGAGGCCACAAATATAGGGTATCGGTTCTCTTCTCGGGCTGTC
>ENA-OQJH01000773-OQJH01000773.1-human-gut-metagenome-genome-assembly--contig:-NODE-773-length-15854-cov-3.466014_pt1 | contig 15854 bp, 19 predicted proteins | sample MGYA00242597_ERZ504763 | MGnify/ENA primary metagenome ERZ504763 (study PRJEB26092, sample SAMD00036359) | human gut metagenome | host: Homo sapiens | study: EMG produced TPA metagenomics assembly of... | reverse complement strand
TTTTCGCGGTCACAGAAATAGTCGGGCCCTTGGTAACCGGTTATTAAAAATGGATTAGTAGAAATACTCTTCATTGCAGTTTTTATGTTACATAAAACATGTAACGCAAATAACGCAATAAAGTTTGGATTGAGCAAATATAAGAGTTGTATTTTTGTTTTGCCTATTATATTATGTTCTGACTTGACATGGTTCATGGCAACAATTTAATATGGCAATTACAAGATATCTAAAACAGAAGTTATGCTGATAATGATCATGTTTCATGGATAAGGCATAAATACCTGGAGCATTATGATCCTTTGAAAAGCATCAGGAACAGAAAGCAGGAAGAGGGTATGACAGTCGGCTCCAGCTATACATACCCTCTTCCTGTAATGAGGTAGATTCCTTATTTCATCTTATACACCAAGTCCCGCCCTTTAGGATATCTTCATGCGAGATATAATTCTTTGTATAAGGTTCACCGTTCAGTGTAATACTGTCAACATACTTGTGTTCCTTTGATAATCCTTCGGCAATGATCGTGAAAGTCTTTCCATCGGCCAGGTTCAATACAATTTCAGGCATTTGTGGGGCGCCGAATACATAATTGCCACTTACCGGATCTACCGGATAGAACCCCATAGCAGAGAACATATACCATGCTGACATCTGTCCGCAGTCATCATTGCCACAGAGTCCGTCGGGTTCGGGATGATATTGCGTATCAAAGATTTCACGGATCAGTTCTTGGGTACGTTCGGGGCGACCTGCCAACGTATATAAATAAGTAATGTGATGGCTGGGTTCATTGCCGTGTGCGTATTGACCGATCAAGCCGGTAACATCTGCCTGGGTGGTTTCCAGTTTCAAGGTGAATAAAGAATCCAATTTGTTTAAGAATGCTTGTTCTCCGCCGAATAACTCAATAAGCCCCGGCACATCATGTTGCACATGCCAAGTGTACTGCCATGCATTACCTTCGGTATAGTCTCCACCGGTACTTTCCATGTGGGCAACCTGACTAGTTGAAGGGAGATTTCCAACTTCCGTCAGCATTACGGGGGACGCATGAACTGCGTTTCTTTATCAAACAGGTTCTTATAAAAATCGGCACGTTTGGCAAAATAAGCGGCATCTTCCTCTTTACCCATACGTTGGGCCATATCGGCTGCGGCGTAATCATCATATACCGATTCCAGCGTAGAGGATACTGATTCTGTCTTAATCAAGTCAGTAGGGAAATAACCGTATTTCATATAAGTTTCCCAATCGGATTTCAGTTTATGAGATACGGTTTGGGTATTTTTGATAACATTGAAGGCACGTTCGGCATCAAAGCCTCGGAAGCCTTTGCGGTAAGCTTCGGCGATAACTGAAACACCGTGGTTGCCAATCATGGTATATGTTTCTTTTCCCCAAAGTCCCCAGATAGGCAGGAAGCCCTGTACTTCAGCCTGTTCTACCAATGAATTGACGAATCCATCTACTTTTTCAGGAACCATTAAGGTGTAAAACGGATGGGCGGCACGGTAAGTGTCCCATAAGGAGAAAGTGGAATAAAAAGCTCCGTTACCGGCTTTAACGATGGAATCGGCTGCATTACGGTACCATCCGTCTACGTCCGAGATTTGGTTGGGCTGTATCAGGGCATGGTAGAAGCTGGTATAGAAGTTGGTCTTCTCATCATCCGTACCGGTTATTTCAATGCGGCTCAGATAATTATTCCATTCGTCGTGTGCTGCTTGCTTCACTCCTTCAAATTCCAGTCGGCTATTTCCGCTTCCATATTCTTCTTGGCTCCATCCACGCCGGTGGTGGACATGGCTACTTTCATCAGCAGTTCCTCTCCCGGCTCCATGTCAAAAGTAGCGATGATACGTTTCCCTTTTTCTGTTTCGGCCATGGGCAGATACAGGGTATCTATGACGGGACGATTGAACTTCATAACAAAAAAGTAATCCTGGTTCACCCATACGCTGTTGCGTACATGTCCGGTCAAAGTTTGTGCATCTTCCCAATTGGTTTCGCAACTTTGTACTTGCGAATGATATTGGTTTTCGTTCCACGCAGGTCCGTGCTGAAGGTCAATCAATACAGATGCCGAGTCGGCGTTATGATAGGTATAACGGTGTAGGGCGGCATGGGGAGAGGCGGTCAGTTCGGCTTTCACGCCGGGATCAGTCAGCTCTACGGTGTAGTATCCGGGAGTCGCTGCTTCCTTGTCTTTGGGGAAGTGGCTGCGATAAGCGTCCCAGGCACGGGCGCGTGTGCCGGTAACTGGCATCACCAGGATATCTCCCAAATCCATACACCCTGTTCCATTAAGGTGTGTTTGGGTAAATCCCCATATCAGGGAGTCGGTGTACACATATTCCGAGCAATATCTCCAGCCGATAGCTCCGGTTACGGGGCTTGTCTGGATCATGCTGAAAGGACGGCAGGCACCGGGAAAGGTATGTCCGTTGTCTGCTGCTCCGATGAACGTGTTAACATACTGCGTGTAGTCAGTTTCGCTTGTCTTCTGCTGTGTTGTGGAACAGCCGAAGAACGAGCCTGCCAATACAAATGCGCAAAGGATAGAATAGGTTTTCTTCATAGATTCGCAATTAATAAATATTTTGTGTAAAGATAAAGAGTTTTCTGGAAAAATGGGTCAAGAAATCAAAACAAGAAACGAATTAATAAGAAGTAAATGAATATCTTGGTACATCTTAAATTAATAAACGACATGAAAAACCTTAGTTTGGATCTCTCATGAGGATACTCTCTGCATCATTCATTTTCTTTTCATCAAATCTTCTTTAGATTAATCCGAAATGTTTCAAAGCATTGGCTATCCCGTCTTCATCTACGGAGGTTGTCACGTAGTCGGCCACAGCTTTGACATGGGGCTCGGCATTTCCCATAGCTATCCCTGTGGTTACGTGTTTCAGCATGGGGATATCGTTGCCGCCGTCACCGAAAGCCATTGTGTCTTTCAGGTCAATGTCAAAATATGCCAGCACTTTGTCTATTCCCGTACTTTTACTGTTGCCCCGTGCAATGATATCGGCAAACAATGGATACCAGCGCATCGGTTCGCAATGAGTCAGCACTTTGCCGAATATATCTGTTTCTTTTTCCTCTTCGGCCGTAAGTATCCCATTATTTGCAGGATATCTTTTCCACGGGCTTCTTCTATGGAGGCGACAGGGGGAACAGGAATTTCAATCAGATCGGAAACAGCCTGTACTCTGTCATTCACTTCAGTGACGAACATTTCATTGCCGTGTACAAAAACGAAAGGTACCGGATATTTCTGTTGAAAAGTTATTAGCCGTTCAATGTCTTCTTGCGGGATGCAACCTTTATAAATGGGCTGGTGGCCGGCAGTAAAACAATAGCTGCCGTTGACTGTGATATACCCGTCAAACTCTAAATCACTCAGATTGTTTATTAAACATTGTGGGCGTCCGGTGGCAATAAATATTTTAATGCTTTATCACGAAGTGCTTTTAATGCTTCTTGGGTTGAAGCGGGAATTTTATGAGTTTCAAAAGAAACCAATGTACCGTCAATATCGAAAAAAATAGCTTTAACCATACGTTTGCCTATTGAATATTATCGTTATATATTTTCATTTTGCAAAGATGAGAATTAAAATACATGCACACAAATACGATAAAGGTTAATTTTTGGCTTATTTGACTTTACAGATTGATTTTAATATCTATATTTGTGTTTCTAAAATAACAAGAGAAATGGCAGTTCAGTTTACAAGAATAGCAGTAAAGATAGGTAGTAATGTGTTGGCGCGTAAAGACGGTACACTGGATGTGACGCGTATGTCGGCATTGGTAGACCAAGTGGCGGAATTGCGCAAAGCCGGAGTGGAAGTCATTCTGATTTCATCTGGGCGGTAGCTTCGGGACGCAGCGAGATCAAACCTTCCAAAAAATTAGATAGTGTGGAGCAAAGGCAACTTTTCTCGGCAGTGGGGCAGGCAAAGCTGATCAACCGTTACTATGAGCTGTTTCGTGAACACGGTATTCCCGTCGGGCAGGTGCTGACTACGAAAGAAAGTTTTGGCACGCGCCGTCATTACCTGAACCAGCGCAACTGTATGATGGTGATGCTGGAGAACGGTGTCATACCTATCGTAAATGAGAATGATACTATTTCGGTCACCGAACTGATGTTTACAGACAATGACGAACTTTCGGGAATGATCGCTTCTATGATGGATATGCAGGCATTAATCATACTGAGCAATATTGACGGCATATACAATGGCTCTCCTTCTACCCCGGTACGCAGGTGATACGGGAGGTGGAGCAGGGAAAGGATCTTTCGGACTATATACAGACGGAGAAATCGGGCTTTGGCCGGGGCGGTATGCTGACAAAGACTACCATTGCCCGCAAAGTGGCCGATGAGGGTATCACAGTCATTATAGCCAATGGCAAGAAAGACAATATTCTGGTCGATTTACTGCAACATCCGGCAGGGACAGTCTGTACGCGCTTTATTCCGGCAGAAGGTGGAGTATCCAGCGTGAAGAAGTGGATTGCCCACAGCGAAGGCTTTGCGAAAGGCGAGTTGCATTTGAATGAACAGGCCGTGAAAGTGTTGAAAGGACATAAGGCGGTAAGCCTGCTTCCTGTGGGAGTGGTCCGCATAGAAGGGGAATTTGAAAAAGATGATATAGTGAAAATCATAGACCACCGGGGGAGGCAGATAGGAGTGGGACGCATCGGATTTGATTCGGCAGAAGCACGTGCATTGCAGGGGAAACATGGGCAGAAACCTATGGTACACTATGATTATTTGTATTTGGACTGATGCGGTGTGGTAATGATTTAGATAAAATGAAGTGACTATGGAACAGATAAAAGATATTTTTAAACAGGTGCGGCAGGCAAAAGGATCTCTTGCTTTCTGCAAGGAGGAGATCATCAATGACACTTTGTATGCATTGGCCGACAGGGTGGAGGCTGCTACGGATCGGATTCTGGAAGAGAACGCCAAAGATTTGGCGGCGATGGATCCCTTAAATCCCAAATATGACCGTTTGAAACTGACGGCGGAACGTATTCGCGCTATAGCTGGAGGCATACGGCAAGTAGCCACGTTGCCTTCTCCGTCGGGGAGAATACTGAATGAGACTGTGCGTCCCAATGGCATGAAGCTGACCAAGGTAAGTGTGCCTTTTGGGGTGATAGGCATTATTTATGAAGCTCGTCCTAATGTGACTTTGGATGTGTTTGCACTTTGTTTCAAGTCAGGCAACGCTTGTATATTAAAAGGGGGAAGCGATGCCGATTTCTCCAACCGTATTCTGGTGGAGATTATCCGGAATACATTGCTGGATGTAGCCCACTTGTCTCCTTATCTGGTGGCATTGTTGCCGGCAGGACATGACTCGGCTGATGCACTGCTCCATGCCCGTGGCTATGTGGATTTGATTATTCCCCGGGGCGGCAAGGGGCTGATAGATTATGTGCGGCAGAACGCCACGATTCCCGTTATCGAGACAGGAGCTGGTGTGTGTCATGTTTATTTTGACAAGGATGGTGATGTGGCGAAGGGAGCCGCCATTATCCGTAATGCCAAGACACGTCGTGTCAGCGTGTGCAACGCATTGGACTGCCTGATTGTAGATGTGAACCGGCTGACCGACCTTTCCACTCTTTGTAGCGATTTGCAGCAGGACAACGTGGAAATCTATGCCGATGACTTGTGTTATAATTATCTGAAAACTTCTTACCCTTCCCACTTGCTGAAACATGCTTCTACGGATACTTTCGGAACAGAGTTTCTGGACTACAAAATGGCAGTGACGGCGACTATGACCATACAGGCGGCTGTGGCCACATTTCTATTTATGGTTCGGGACATAGTGAATGTATTGTGACGGAGAATGACCGGGCGGCCGATTATTTTATGAAGATGGTGGATGCGGCTTGTGTTTATGTGAATGTGCCTACTTCGTTTACCGATGGAGGTGAGTTCGGATTGGGAGCGGAAATAGGTATCAGCACGCAGAAGCTTCACGCTCGTGGTCCGATGGGCCTGGAGGAACTGAACACATACAAGTGGATTATTCAGGGGGATGGACAAATAAGACAATAATAATATAAATGAAAGGATTATGAGATACTTTACAAACGTACATGATTTGGGCGACTTGAAGAGTGCCCTTGCCGAAGCTTTCGAAATCAAGAAAGACCGCTACAAATATGAAACCCTGGGAAAGCATAAGACTTGTCTGTTGATTTTCTTCAACAACAGTCTGCGTACCCGTTTGAGTACCCAGAAGGCAGCTCGTAACTTGGGGATGGATGTGATTGTACTCGATGTGAATCAAGGTGCATGGAAGCTGGAAACAGAGCGCGGTGTCATTATGGATGGCGATAAGAGTGAACATTTGCTGGAGGCTATTCCGGTGATGGCTTCTTATTGTGATATCATCGGTGTGCGTTCGTTCGCTCATTTTGAGAACCGCGAGGATGATTATACTGAAAAGATTCTGAATCAGTTCATAAAATATTCCGGCAAGCCTGTATTCTCCATGGAAGCCGCTACCGGTCATCCGTTGCACTTCGCCGACCTGATTACTATTGAAGAATATAAAAAGAAAGACCGTCCCAAGGTGGTATTGACTTGGGCGCCGCACCCGCGTGCATTACCTCAGGCTGTACCTAACTCGTTTGCCGACTGGATGAACGAGGCCGATGTGGATTTTGTCATTACTCATCCCGAGGCTATGAGCTAGACCCGAAGTTTGTCCGTGGCGCGAAGGTGGAATATAACCAGATGAAAGCTTTTGAAGGGGCTGACTTTATTTATGCCAAGAACTGGGCATGTCCCGGTGTCACCCATCCTGCCGACTATGGAAAGATCCTGAGCAAGGATATGAGTTGGACGGTAGATGCGGCGCACATGGCAGTGACAAACAATGCTTTCTTTATGCATTGTCTGCCGGTGAGAAGAAACATGATTGTGACCGATGAGGTGATTGAAGCTCCTACTTCGTTGGTTATTCCTGAAGCGGCCAACCGGGAAATTTCTGCTACAGTTGTTTTAAAGAGAATGCTGGAAGGGTTGGAATAACCGGCAGTCGGAATGACGTATTCTTCCTTTTTTATTTATCGTTTCACCTGTGTGATGAAACAGTATCACCCATGTGATGAAATTGATCACCTTAGTGATAAAACTTCATCACTAAGGTGAAAGATAAACCTAAAAAGGACAGCATAGTGATTTCTATCGAACGAAAAACTGTGTGTATCCTTGGCTTGATTATAAGACAGTGCGTGGCAAGATTGCCATTCAAGAGGAAAAGGTATCGCTTCGGAAATAGAAGACCGGGCGGGGACTCTGGAACAAACTTACAGAGATGAAGAATTTATGAAGGATTGAAAAAAAATCCTTCATAATAAGTGACAGTAAATCAACTTGCTAAACCATAATGAAGAATTTGAAGGAAAAAACGGTTAAAAACTTATTTCCTTCCCTAATTCCTTCCAGTCTAGGATACCCTTATCCAGATTATACACTTTGAATCCTTTTTTTACCAAAATATTGGCCGCATTGCGGCTGCGCCTTCCACTTTTGCAATAAACGGCTACGGGACGGTCTTTTTGAAGAAGCTTCTCGATGTTTGTACCAAACTCATTGTCCAATACATTGATATTGATGCTGCCCGGTATATGGCCTTCGGAATATTCGGCTACCGTGCGTACATCAATCAGTTGGATGGTCTTGTCCTGTATCATTTCCTCAAACTGGTCAGAGGAAAGATTCTTGAATTTGTCACTGTCTTTGCCGGTACATGCCCATAATCCTAGTGAGAATGCGCAGATGAAGAATATGAAATAAATGGTCTTTATCATAAAATGGAATGTTTTGATGTTTTTGTTTGCTAAAAATAAAAGATACGACTGGTCATACCTTCTTTATAAGTATGGATGTTGAATACAATCTTATCGCCTTTATGCAGCTTGCCGGCGTATGCCATAAGGGAACAGACAGATAGACTTTACGGTTGAAACCTTCGATGTCATTATTCCTGTCATGATAGAGTGTCAAGTATAATGTTTGTTCTCCATCTTTGTTCTCCAGTTTGTTCTCAATAAAGTGATAGCCGTGCTTCTGATCTTTGACTTTGACTTGTAAAATCAGGTTCAGGTAATTCCCACCCCGCCAGATGCTTTGAATGGCCACCGGATCGGTCTTTATCTCCTTGAATTTAGATTCGGGCAAGGAACAGGAGAAATAACCAGTTGGGTATTGTAAAGCATGGCTTCTTTTTCTGCTTCTTCCGAGTCTGTCAATGGAGCGTACATGGTAACCGTGCGGTACGTGGTGTCTGGTGCCAGTCCGTCAAGACCGGTACGTGACTGGATGCGCCACTCTGTCCCTTCGTCCGTTATCAGATATCGTCCGGTTCCTGTATGATCGGTTTTCAAGTCGATCATATCTGTCAGAACATTGGGATATACATAATCGTCTTCACCGCACGCGCCGAGAAGCAAAGAAGCTAGAAAAGATAAAATAACGACTTTCCTCATGTTTGTAATTTTCTTTTTCAGGGTGGACTGTAAAATCCACCCTTTACGGTAAACGTTCTTATCCTTTTGCCGCTTTCAGGTAATTGATGAGCGGATTGGCATACATAGTCAGCAAAGCATGGCGCAGGAAAGAGGCATCTTTATTGTGAAGGTCTACTTTGGCAATCTGTTGTTCCATGTAGTTTTCAAAATGCTCTTTTTCTTCTTCTGTGTACTCGGCCGTGAAACGGTTGTCTCCCATCAAGAGGTCACACGCCACATAATTACCTGCAAACAAGCGGTAACTGCTGTGTATATGCCGGTCTATGGTTTCCGATATGGCGGTAAACAAATCACATTTAGGCAAATTGTGTTCTTTCAGTTCGTCCAGTTCATGATTCAGACAGGCGGAAGTCTGGAAATGGATGCGTCCTTTGTATCCGTAAAGGCCGGTCTGCATATTGATCAGGTCGTCTTCGGGACTTTTCTGGAAATAGGGATCATCCCGTTTCTGTTGTAATTCCTTGGCTTTCAGGAAATCGCATGGGTCATATTCGTAAGAGATAGCAAGCGGAACGATGTTCAGTTCTTTCAGTCTTTCGGTGACATCGCCTTCACCTGCCATGGCCATCATTTTCAATACACTGTCTTGGGTACGGTCATTGGAATCTTTGGCACGTCCCTGACGTTGCGCTATCCATAAATTCTCATGTTTTTCCTTCATGGCGAAATGCATGTAGCGCGACATCAAAGCAGATGCTTCCAGTTTCTGCCGCATGTTGAGGCCGCGTTTCACGATGAATGATTTATTGACACGTACCAGCTTATGAATCCATGGGTAGATGAGCAGGTTGTCGCCGATGGCGATTTCTACGGTGGTCATTCCTTTGTCTATCAGTAGGATAGATAGAAAAGCCGAATCCAGAATAATGTCACGATGATTGGAGATGAAAGTGTAGTTCCGGGTTAAGTCGGACAAGGCGGAACAGTCGAATGTCAGTCCGTTGGCTGTTTTTTCACCAAATCCCATAACAGTCCGTAAAAGAACGCTTTTTGGAATTCCAGGTTTGTTTTGCATTGACGCATCTTCATGGCAAGACCTTCGAAAGGTACGCCCGGCATAACAGACTCTACCACTGTCCGGAAAACGGGGTCAGCGATTAATTCTTCATAGATTTGCGGTAACTCTTCGGGAGTGTACGGACGAATCTCGTTAAATTCAGCTGGTATGTTCATAATTTATAAGGGTTAGTCAGTGATGAGTGGCCAGTGGTTAGTGGTTAATAGGCTGCATTATGTGCCGCATGGATATTAATCACTAACCGCTAATCACGAACCACTAAAATTTATTTTCTATAATGTCAGTCATCACATCTTTTATATCCAATCCTGCGGCACGCACCTGTTGGGGAATGAAGCTGGTAGCTGTCATGCCCGGGGTGGTATTGATTTCGAGCAAGTTTACTTTTTCGCCTTCGGTAATGATATAGTCAATGCGGATAAGGCCGGAACACCCCAGAATGTCATAAATGGCCGAAGTGAGCAGACGTACACGTTCGGCTGTATCTTCGGGCAGGCGGGCAGGGGTGATTTCCTGTGATTCTCCATTGTATTTGGCTCCATAGTCAAAGAATTCGTTGGCACTCACCACCTCGGTGATGGGGAATACCACTTCCTTGTCCGAGGTCTTGTAACAGCCGCAGGTGATTTCCGTTCCTCTCATAAAGGCTTCAATCATTACTTCGTCACTTTCCTCGAAAGCTTTTTCGATGGCGGGTTGTATATCTTCCTTAGTCTTTACTTTGGTGACACCGAAGCTGGAACCGCCGGCGTTGGGTTTGATGAAACAAGGCAGACCAATTTTGTTGATTACTTCTTCGTCTGTAATTTCAAACCCTTTACGCAGGATCAGTGATTCGGCTACGCGGATACCGAAGCCTTTCAGGTATTGGTTGCAGGTGAATTTATTGAAAGTCATGGCAGATACCAGTACGTTACAACTGGAGTAGGGAATTCCTAACAGGTCGAAGTAACCTTGCAGGATACCGTTTTCTCCCGGAGTTCCGTGATGGTGATGTAGGCGAAGTCGAAATGTTTCTTTTCGCCGTTCTCCATGAAACTGAAATCATTACGGTCTATCGGGGTTTTGGAACCGTCCGGAAGGACTACTTCCCACCGATGCCCTTCCATCTCTACTATATATAGGTTATAACGCTCTTTGTCAATGAAAGAGTAAAGTCCCTGTGCACTGCGCAGGGAAACGACAAGTTCGCTGGAATCTCCTCCGGCTACTATGGCAATAGTACGTTTCATAGTTCTTCTCTGTTACTGATATAGTTTCTCCACTTGTCTATCAGGTTTGTCATATCCTCGGGCAGCGGAGAGGTGAAGAACATCTCTTCGCCTGTACGGGGATGGACAAAGCCCAGCGTCATGGCGTGTAATGCCTGGCGGGGGCAGGTCTCGAAACAGTTGTTTACGAATTGTTTGTATTTACTAAAATGAGTTCCTTTTAAAATTTCGTTTCCGCCATAACGCTCATCATTGAACAGCGTGTGCCCGATGTGCTTCATGTGGACACGTATCTGGTGGGTGCGTCCCGTTTCAAGCACACACTCTACCAGCGTGACATAGCCCAGACGTTCCAGTACCCGGTAGTGGGTGACGGCGTGCTTTCCTTGGGCGGGGTCACTCAGTACAGCCATTTGCATGCGGTCTTTGGGGTTGCGCCCTATATTCCTTCTATGGTTCCTTCGTTATTTTCTACGATACCCCATACCAGAGCATTGTATTTACGTTTGGTGGTCTTGTTGTAGAACTGAAGTCCAGATGAGTCTTGGCATCGGGGGTCTTGGCTACCACGAGCAGGCCCGAGGTGTCTTTGTCTATACGGTGGACTAATCCCACTTGCGGATCGTTAGGGTCGTATCTGGGGTTGTCTTTCAGATGCCATGCTATGGCGTTGACCAGCGTACCGTGGTAGTTTCCGCATCCCGGATGCACTACCAGTCCGGCCGGTTTGTTGATTACCATCAAATCGTTGTCTCATAGACTATATCCAGTGGAATATCTTCGGGAATGATATCATTATCATAACGTGGACGGTCCATCATCACCGTCAGCACGTCGCAAGGCTTTACTTTATAACTGCTTTTCACCGGTTTGCCGTTCGCCATGATGAGGCCGGCGTCGGCAGCCTTCTGAATACGGTTGCGCGAAGAGTTGACAAGCCGTTCGAACAAATATTTGTCCACGCGCACTTGTGACTGTCCTTTGTCTACTACTACACGGAAATGTTCATACAGTTCGGCGGGGTTGTCCACTACCGGTTCCACATCATCCAGTGTGTCGTCTAGTTCATCCACATATTCTTCTCTCATCATCACTGTGTGTTAAGTTTAAAACCAGGATTCGTCTACCACAGGTTTGTCATCGTTCGCAGTTCCGGATTCATTTACCAATGCAGAATCTTCGGGCATGGTTTCATTGCCGTTGCCTACCGTGAGGGTCAGTACGGCTTCGTGAGGAATCTTTTCTCCGGCTTTCAAGTCGCGTCCTCGGTATTTTATGCTGTATACCCAGTCTTTTTCGCCGCTGATATATTCGGGTTCGGTTATTTTAAAACCTAACGCACGTAATTTAGCTTCGGTTGGCGGAGAGAACTATTATCCATGATATCGGGAATGGCTACCTTGGGGGCGCTGTCTGCATTGACGGTCAGATAGACGGTTCTGCCCGACTTCACCTTGGAGCCACCGGCGGGATTCTGTTCCAAAATAGCACCGGGGGCTATTCCTTTTACATAGCTGGAGTCTATGACGATTGATTTTAGTGACTGCTTGTCGAGTTCATTTTCTGCAATCCGCAGATTCATTCCTTTTACATCGGGCACTACCACTGCTTCGCCGTGGCGTGTATAGTTGTCCAGCCATTGAAGGGTTCCCAAAGGTGCTGCCACAATGACCACTACCATCGCTATCAGATTGAGCCAGAAGAAGCGGTTATTCTTGAATGAAAAGAATTCTTTGAATGTTACCATATCTAACTTAATTATTTCGGGTCAAAGATACGACAATTTCATTTCTGTTCCTACATTTAGTTATGAATATCATATACTTTTTGTACCTTTGCATCCCGAAAAAACAACCTGTTTCCTGTCAGAGTAAATAAAATTGAGGTAAAAAGAAGATGAACGAGACAACAAATGAACAAGAGGTGCTGTTATTGCGCCGTAAACTAGACCTTTTATTACGTACCGGCAAGCTGCTGATGGAGAGCGCGGCAGACACTAACCGAATTGAAAGAAACATGAAGCGCGTGGCCGCTTATCTGGGTATTCCGGAAGAGAAACTGCATATTGATATCCGGTGGACGATGCTGATGGTCAATGTGAGTGACGAGAAGCACTCTTTTTCCAAGTTTCAGAAATGCGAGAAACATGGTATCAATATGGAAGCCATTTCAAAAATCAGTAAACTTTCGTGGCGTGCCATTGAGCAGGATTATTCATTGGATAAATATGAGGAAGAACTTGAGAAGATTGCTCGTCAGGAGCGTAATTATACCCCTTATGTCGTGGCAATCTGTACCGGGTTTGCTTGTGGAGGGTTCTGCAAGTTGTTTGGTGGTGACTGGATTGCTTTTCTGATTACGGCTATTTGTACTTTTGTGGGGTTCCGTACCCGTGCCCGTTGCATTGAGTTCGGTATCAATGTATATATGAGTATTGCGATCTCTGCATTTTTATGTACTTGTCTGGCTTATGCGTTTTCTTTTTCCGGTTTATCTTCCACTCCGTATCATCCGTTGCTGGCCTGTACTTTATATATAGTACCCGGTGTGCCGCTGATAAATTTTGTGGACGATATGATTGACAATCACTTGTTGGTAGGTATTACGCGTGCAGCCAACACGGTAATGATGGTAGGAGGCATGGCGTTTGGTATCGCTTTTGCCTTGAGGCTGCTGGTGATGAATGATGTGACTATCGACCAGAAGTTCAGTGAACTGAGTATGGTGCCGCACGATGCTTATTGGGTATATGCTGTTGCGGCTGCAATTGCGGCTATGGGATTCGCTACTATTTTTAATGTGCAGAGACGTTTGTTGTGGGTGGTGGCTGTAGGTGGAATTATTGCAGTATGCACCCGTAACTTTGTAAACTTTGAATTAGGATATGGTCCGGTGATCGGTTCGTTTATGGGAAGCTTTGTCGTGAGTTTGATAGCTGTCAAAGCCGTTCATTGGTTTCATGTCCCTAATCATGTGCTGACTATTCCTTCTGTCATTCCGATGGTACCTGGTGTCTTGATGTATCGTTCGTTGCTGGCGCTTATCAATATGCGTGGAGTGGTAGGGGAAGTGACACTTGCTTTTTCCAATGGTATTAACTCGGCGCTTATTATTTTCTGTATAGCCTTGGGGGTAGCTGTTCCTAATATTTTTGCCCGGCGTTACATTGCTAAGGACCGTCAGCGTTTCCTTACACAGATGTTGGCAGAACGCAGAGCTCGTGGTAAATTTATTGAGTGGTAGCAGGTGTATGTTTACGAAGTAGTAGTCATTAAAACTTGATAGACAAAGAAAAAGGATTTTCCATTGCGGAAAATCCTTTTCTTTGTCTATCAAGTTTATGCTATTAATTTCTGGGTAAGGCTTCTTTTACTACCATTGGACGGCCGGCATATTCTACACCGTTCAACTGTTTGATAGCGTTTGAGGCTTCTGAAGTTTCCGGCATTTCGACAAAAGCGAAACCTTTTGATCTTCTTGTATCACGGTCAACGATTAACTTGACTGAGCCTACTGTTCCATACTCTTCCATAACTTCTCTCAAATCTACTTCCTTAACGTTGTAGCTAAGGTTTCCAACATACATATTCATAACTGTCAATATAAAAAATTAATAATCTAACAACGAAATTTCAAGAAGCTCTAAATCAGGAATGAATATATCAATGTGGGTAACTGAGAAGATACATGATGAGAATAAAACTAGAATAAATCTCTAATTGTTTGTTGGACAAAGTAAGCTCTTTCATTTGGATTATGCACTATATTTCTGCTTTTATTCCATATTATATATCATTTATTATTATAAATGGTCGGAAATTAACATAACATGGAATGAAAACAGGGTTTTATAGGGTTATTGAGTGTTGACAGGCGGTTTCTCTCTGTATTGGGTAGGGGAACAACCTGTATGCTGTTTGAATACAGTGCTGAAATATCTGGCGGTCGAGAATCCTGTCTTATCTGCTATGTCATTGACACTGAGTTCTGTATGGAGAATAAGCCAGATAGCTCTCTCCATACGTATTTGGGTTATATAGTCATTGGCTCCCATATCTGTCAATGCTTTTAGCTTATTGTATAAAGAAGCTCTGCTGATTCCTATTTTGTCGCAAATGAATGGAATACCCAACTGTTCGTTATCCAGATGTTCTGTGATTATCTGGTTCAGGCGATTTAAAAATTCTTCATCGGCAGAACTGAAGGTGCCTTCCTCGGGTGGCGGCAGAGGGCCGATGTCTGTATAACGGGTACGCATCCGTTCCCGGTTATGCAGTTGGCTACAGATAATCGCATATAGCATACTTACTTCAAAAGGTTTTGTGACGTAGGCGTCTGCTCCGTTTTTATAACCATATAGTTGGCTTTCTTCGTCATTACGTGCAGTGAGCAGTATAACCGGGATATGGCTTATTTCCAAATCTTCTTTTATTTGTTTACATAGCTCATAGCCGTTCATACGGGGCATTTGGATATCGCTTACAACTATATGAGGACGTTTTTTCCGGCAAAGACGCAATGCTTCCTCTCCATCGGCGGCTACCCATATTGTTTTAAACCGGTCTTTCAGGCTGTTGCCAGATAATCGGTCAGGTCTTTGTTGTCATCTACTACTAATAAGGTATGGTTTGGGGCTGTTTTATTTTCTTCCTGTTGTTTGGGAATACTTTCTGTTTCTTGCGTGGGTGCCAGAAGTGTATTCAGATATTCTTGTGGGTGCAGCGTGATATTTCCCGGTTCGGTATTTAATGGAAGTTCGAACCAGAAAGTAGCTCCCGGGCTTCCGAAATTCTTGTTGTCGTAGGCTCCAATGTTGCCTCCGTGTTGTTCGACCAGTATTTTAGAATAGGACAATCCGATTCCTGTGCCGGGACGACTGTTGTTGCCTTGGTAAAAGCGGACAAAGAGATTGTTGGTATCCACATCTTTCAGTCCCGGACCTTGGTCGGAAATGGATATGCGTACTCTTGTCCTGTCTTCCGACAAACGGGTTGAAATACTGATTGTACTCTCATCGGGAGTATATTTCAATGCGTTAATTAATAG
>ENA-OQJH01000772-OQJH01000772.1-human-gut-metagenome-genome-assembly--contig:-NODE-772-length-15859-cov-1.663171_pt1 | contig 15859 bp, 18 predicted proteins | sample MGYA00242597_ERZ504763 | MGnify/ENA primary metagenome ERZ504763 (study PRJEB26092, sample SAMD00036359) | human gut metagenome | host: Homo sapiens | study: EMG produced TPA metagenomics assembly of... | reverse complement strand
AAGCGTTCAGCAGACTGAACGGATTGTACATGCCGATTGAATTGTGCGTAAAATGATAGCCATCATAACATTCTCTCAAATCTTCACAAAGTTTATCATACGTTATTCCACGTGCTGCTGCAAATTCATGTAGTTCCGCTTCCAGATTTTCATGGATTTCACGCTCGCTGACACCACAAATTTCGACGTACTCATTCCACATTGAAATATCATCCAAATTGTTCAAGTCGCTGAATACACTGACTTTGCCAAACTTTGTCACGCCGGTAAGCAGAGCGAACTTATATACCCGTCCTTCGTTTTCAAAGCGCCATAAAATGGCTTCAGGGTATTTCGGAATTGCTTTTGAAGTTCTTCATTGCCGATAGCTTGTAACATAGGTTTGTCATACTCATCTACCAGAATAACGACACGTTGTCCGGTCTTCTCACAAGCACGCTGAATGATACCTGCAAAACGCAAGGAAAAAGATGTCTCGGATGGACGGGTGCCGTATTGGCTTTCCCAATATTCCAGATTATCATTCAATATCTTATCCAGACTTTCCGGAGTGTCATACTTCTCGATATTCAGGTCGAGATGCAATATAGGATATTTAATCCAATCCTTTTCCAACTTTTCTACTGCCAAGCCGGTAAACAGTTCTTTTTTTCCTTGAAAGTAAGCCTCTAAAGTAGAAATGAGCAGACTCTTTCCGAAACGGCGCGGACGACTCAAAAAGTAATAACGCCCGGTTTTTACCATTTGATACATCAATGCCGTTTTATCAATATAAAAATAACCATCCTGACGAAGGCTTTCAAAATTCTGAATACCGATAGGATAAATTTTATTGCTCATAATCTCTTCTTTTAAAAACCAACAACACATAAGTGAAGCAAGCGGATTCAAAATCCACTGGGACGGATCACCTTCTTTGTATAGATTCCTACTCTTTATCTCTTATTAATTCTTGAATACTATTTATGAAAGTCTCCGCTTGTGGATATAAGTTGTTTACCATTTCTTCGTCACAATATACAAAGTCATCATAATCTCCACTATGCCTTTCTCAAATAATGTAGAAAGTTTTTCCTACTTTTACAGGAAGTTTTCCTGTCGAAATAAAGTGCAGACCAAGCATCGTCTTCACCCCATTATGAGTCTGCGTTTGAATATCATATTTTAAAAGAAGAGCTACAGTTGCATAATAGCATGCATAATACAGCCTGTTAATAGCAGCATTATAGAATGACTCACGTATCATAACCTCAGCCTCTCTCAATGTTTCATAAGCACGTTGTATCCGATAAGCGACCAGTGCTTTCTTTACTTTCCTTATCTAGAATTTCTTTCATAAGACAATACCTTCGTTTATCACATTTACATAAAAAGGTGTTTTAAAAGGCCGGTTCTCCCAAAATTTCTTCAAAACAACTATCGGGCTAATACTAACACCTGTTTTCAATTCCAATTCATATAAAGGTAATGTGATAGCTTCTTCTTTAGCCAATGTCATTTTATCACCTTCCACTAAAATGAGTAAATCAACATCACTATCATGCCTGGCATCCCCACGCGCCTCAGAGCCATATAAAATAACCTGCGCATTGGGAGCAACACGTTTTAATGTTTCACGAATAGCTTCTATAATCTCCGGTCTCTTCATTCTTACTCTTTCTAAATGCATGAATGAATCAAACTTACTACATTACAAAGATAACATTTTTCTATCTAACAACATCACATCTTACATGAAAGTTCGCCATAAAATCATTTAAAGTAGGTTTCCGTTCTCTGTTCAATCTGCTCCATTCAATCGGATTTGCAATCCGATTGCTTGAGTATCAGGATTTGTAATCCGCTCCTTAACCTCTTGCCTTCCTAAACTACAATCACCTCTAGCAGTCCTTTATCACCCGCATAACTCACCGCCGAACTATATAAATAATCTTCCTGCCGTGCAACAATCTCCTGCTTCACCGGATTATTATGAATATAATTCAATTTTTGCAGAAAGAAGTCATGCAAATAAATTAATTCGGGATGATTACCTTCTTGCCAAAAACGATACTTAGATATTTTTTTGTCATTAGCTCCGGCAAAGCGAAAACGATCCAGCATCCATTCGCGACGACTTCTTGAGGATCGGTTTCGAGTTCTGCCATAATACGTTTACTAGTGAACTTTTTTAAAATCTCGAAGAATATCCGAAACAGATGCTTCTGTTCCGGAACTGACAATCATATGCAAATGGTTACTCATTAATACCCAGGCATAAATTCTTAAGCCTTTTTTCTCCTGACAATAGGCTAGTGACTCCAGAATTATATGCTTGTATTTAGGACGGGTAAAGATATCTATCCAATCAACAACGGTAGAAGTAACAAAATATAATTCATCTAAAACTCGATTCGCAGTATCCATTGGTATACTAATTTGATTAGAGAGGATAAATGTAGATTTAAATCGAAAGAGAACAAAGATTTTAAACGTTCGGAGAAGACAGGTGGATTATAAATCCTGATACGAAAGACCAGCGGATTATAAATCCGCTGGGACGGATAACGAGTTACTTTATATTCTGAAAGTAGAAAGTGTAAGGCTAAAAGGTGAGCACCGGACGCGCATACCTGCTGGAACTTTTGCCGACATAGTAATAAGAACTGCTTCCTACCTGCACTCCCCAACATTGACTTGCACTAGGCTCGGAACTTGAGGAGTACGTCCCCGAGAAGGTTGTAGCGCCCGATATTTTACCCAATTGGTGTTAATCCCATTACTGTTGGCACTAATCGCAAAATTTCGTACCTGCCCTGTTGTGGGATAATACCAGCCGCTTGTAATTCCGGCAGACGCGGTGTATAATTCACACAGTAGGAACATGCTGGAAAACTCTTCGATTCACTGGCAGCAACAGCCATAATCATCCGGGTACTCTTATATCCAAGTTCAGCACCGCCACTGGTACCTGTACCGAACACGCGGGAAGCGTCTCCCCACTTTTGCGATGACTGCTGCAACGCCAACACATAACCGTGGATGGCCGTCAACTTATCTTCGTAATTCTCCACCGCATCACCGCTGCCTGTTCCTATCCGATAAACAATACCAATGCATTTGCCCTGTTCTTCAGCGGTTAACGTCTGGTCTTTTGCCACTAGCAAACCGTCCTGCATAAAGAAATCCCCTACTTGCAGCGTGTGCGTTTTCCATGTGATCACTGCATTATCCACATCATAAATTTTGTAATTTCCGGCATCGGGAATAGTGGGTGTAAATGTAAATCCTCTTTTTCTGCCTGTTGTTGCATCCGTGTAGCCACCTCCGAGTGATGTCGACTGGAACCCGGCTTTACGAGAAAGCGGTACAGGCCTTTATCTACCGAGAGGAAAGGAGCGAATCCGTCGAATGCTAAATTCATAGGGGGGACAATGTAGTTTGGTAATGAGGCATTTGTGAACTCATAGATCGTACAGGAGGTTTTGATAAATGCCAGTGTCATGCGGTGCGAGAGACTGAAGGTAAGCTTCCATTTCTTGTCAGCATAGCCGCTTATCGTGCCCATGCCGGTCATGAGGTCCTGTGAGGTATATTTGGTATAGTTACCTTGGTCGGTGGCGGGAGTCCAGCCATCCACCAGCGGTTTGAAGAAACCGTCAGCATTGGTGGCGGTAGCGGTCACTTTGCCTGTCATTTCCGCCTGGTAGGGATAATAGGCATAGTAGCGGGCTATATCCTTGCCTTCGTAGGTCAGAGTGACGTCTGCGGGAGGTGTCCATGTGCCGTCAGCCTCCAGAGTGAGGCAGAGATTGTCATAACCCGTTATGACAGCATTGTTCTTCACGACATACAATCCTATCTGGTCGCCTGCGGTGAAAACGGTTTTATAACCTAGCTCCTGGGCACGTGTAGCAGGGGTATCTTCTTCCGCGGAGGCGAGATAGCCGTCGTCGGTGACGCTCACGGTGATGGTGCCTCGTCCGTCGTTGTCACTGCCTGCGCCAGGCAGGTCCGTCTCATCGGTGCAGCCCATATACCTATAAGAAGCAGACCGAAAAATAAGGATGGGAATGGAATATGTTGTTTCATCTTTAAAAATAAATTAGTTGCTAAAAGCCAGAATGGGCCTGACATAGTTTGGCACATCTCTGGTGTGGAAAATCCGGGACGTTGTGCCGCATAAACGTTATAACTGTAAGCAAAATCACGATTGCCATTCTCAGTCTCGGAACTCGACCAGTAATAGCCACCCTCTTTATCATAGTCCTCTCCTCCTGCTCTCAAAATATTGGGTGCTATATTTGCCTGATTCGTCAGACTCTGTGTATATGCAATTTCACCAATAGCTTTCAATTGACCTTGAGAAGGGAGGAACCAACCGCTACTCCTTGCGGGAGCTGCCGGAGTGTAGTTCTTGCAAGCGTAAAATGCGGGAAAATTGTTCATCTGCCAGCCTTCCCATTCCTCAGCCTTCGCTACGAATGTTTCCGCCTGTTGCTGATTATAAAATCCCTGCCAGTCACTCTCATTAGCCGATATGCCCGTGACCGGAAATTGCGGAGACCCGCCTTTGTCTTCCCATAGATACTTACCCGGCGCATCCTTCAATGCCAGCACATAACCACGAACCCTTCCATACTTGAGTCCCGTATTAAGATAGGAGTCCGTATCCGTTTTATGCCTTCCCACGTGGAATACAATGCCGACAACGGTACGTGAGGTACCGCTTGCATCTGTCAACACGGGCGTGACTTCGAGCAGTTCGGTGGTACCGTCGTAATATTTGCGGTAACCGCCATCGGAGGTGGTGCCGTCGCTGTAATAGTAATCGCCTATCTTCAGGTCGTCGGCTCTATAACCGGGGATGGCAACATCACTTACCACCGCCTGTTCTCCGCCATTGCCCCATTCCGTATCCGCGGTAGCAGTCACCGAGAGGCCGCCTTTTTCACATTGAGCTGGATACTCATCCCCTCGCCTTGTACCAGGTCGGTGGGAAAGTCGGTCTGTCTCGAAACATTACTGGATTCCCCCTCCTGCCTGTAGGTGAGGGAAATGATAGCGGAAGCCTTGTTGGGAAAGAGAAAATATGTGGCCAAATCCTTCGCCTGGGCGGCATTGGCCGGCACCGATACACTGCCACTAAGAGTTGCCATGCAGGACGTCGTATTCGTATACTTTCCCCAACTGAAGCCACTGTCATTAAATGTCAGTGTTGCCGTCATCGGGACGTTGATTATGCCCAAAGTAACTATTTTAATCGCCATCTCACTTTTAATGCTGATCTTCACCCTGCTCAAGGCATGTTTCATCGTGAACCCGATGCGGCCTCCTGCCGTATTTTCATACGTCCGGTCCAGTAACGGAACGGAGGCAAGCAGGTCCTTATGGTCTTTCGTCGAATTGGAAACAGAGTAGGTAAGTGTCGGATACCCTTTTGCCGTACTGCCCGAAAATGTCGGGTTTCTGCCGCTTGTCACTTTCTCGTCCACGTATGGGGCGTAAGCGAAGAAACTGACGCAATCCTTTTTATTGTCAGGCCAATATTTCATGGGAGAGTACGTCCACGCACCGCCGCTTTTCTCCAGCTTCTGGTTGTACATGAAATTGGGTGTGGCGGTAATTGCATTAAATCCTCCTTGTGTGAGGCTGGCGAATATTCCCACAGCGGTCAGGTTGTCCGTGGTGATTTCTTCTGCGCGAGTCTGCGCGCTTACCGAAGTGGAGAATGTAAGTGGTACGGGAAGCGATTCCACTTCGTCACCCTCCGGAGCGCAACCTGCGGCAAACAACAGGCTCAAAGCAATAACCGGAAAAAATTTCATACCGTTCATCATACTTGTTCCATTCATTTTCAACTTCTTTTTTCAATTGTTCCATAGTGACCGGAAAGGGACATTCAACCCGCCCGCCTTGTAGCTCTGCCCGGTCCTTGAGTGGAACCCGGACGAACCGGTTACTCAACCGTCATCTCTTACTTGATTACTCAACTGTAACCTCGTTCTTGATGTCGGTCCACGGAGTAACTACAGCATCACTGATTTCAATCTTACGCAGTTGATTTCAGCGTGTACAAATAAGATTCTTACGCTTCATGTGTCCGGCAGGCAGGTTGATGAAGCTTCTGCATGGCTTACAATAACTTGCCGGATTCGATTGGTCTTTGGTAGCAATGTCGTAATGGAAACCTATTTTGATATCTCCTTGGGCGCATCCCTTGTTCTGGACCAAGTCCGTACCGCTTGTCTCTCCCACCGGAATCAGGTAAAGATAAGTTTTATCCTTGAAAAGAGGAATGGCCTTGTCCACCGTCCCTTGCGAACTACTGGAAATTCTGATCCCTTTTGTAGCCGCATTATGTCCGGTAGTAGGATTCGAAATTTCGATGCCCGGGTTTTCCACGTCCAGCATTTTGTCGAGGCTAAAGTCAGGTCCGGCAATGACAGCATCCGAACCGTAGTTCCAGTGCAATTCCGCCCATTTGGCTTTCGTGTAGAATTTAGATTTTGCATTGGCGGGTGAAGCCGGATCTATCAGCGAAAGATTACTGCCGGCAGCACTGTGGTCCGTACCTACAATCCACATGTGGGTGATATAGACGAAACTGTTCGTGCCGTCCATACCTGCGAAATCTCCGGCTCCCAACTGTGCCCTGAAGGAAATACGTGAAAGAGTATGTTCAAAAGTAAAACTTACTTTGCCGGCATTTGAGGAAGTATATTCCTTGTCACGCTGGTCGGCAACTACAAGGTCCACCATTCTGTCGAGCTTGTCTTCCGGCTTTAACTGGAAACTGATGTAAGGAATCCCCTTAACAGTAGCTTCGGAAACTGTAACTCCCGCTTTCGTACCGTTCCGCCAGTCGTCCTCGTAAGGCGCATAAGCAAAGAAGGAAATCTTATCATGTTCCCTGTTCGGCCAATATTTCACCGGAGAATAGGTCCAGGCACCATTCTTATATTCCACCATCTGGTTGTGCATGAAGCTGGGGGTCACGTTGTTTTTTACGGTTTCAAAGTCGTCCTGTCCCGTAAAATACCCCATGATACCGAAACCGCCGTACTTGTTTGGATCTGTCGGATCATCCTTCATACTTTCCGTAGTCATGTCCACTCCTCTGGTAGGCACTCCCGTATACACTCCGAATCCTACCTGCGGGTGGGCGTCCGGACTGACTTCCGTCACTTCATTCTGCGAACAGGCTGACAGCAGCAATAGCACCAACGCTGACAGCATAACATTCATTCTTTTCATTGTCTCTGTTTTTTAAGTGATTATACATATATAAGTTTATTGCGTATTTGTTCCATTTATCAGTTGATGGGAATATCGGTATGGATGTCGTCTCCCCATCCGTCCACATCCACATCGAAGCCGGAGTCGGAACCTCCTTCGGCTTCACATCCGGTACTTTTTCGGTAGCATCGGCTTTCAGGATAAGTGTGATAACTCCTGTCCCATCTTCATTTCTGTGATCTTCACATTGGTACAATCGCCGGTGAATTCAGTTTTCCCATCCACGAGCAATGCTTCCAGATACAGGTTGTTATTGTCTGCGTAATTGAGACCAAACACCTCAAAGTGACAGCTTAGTGTACCGTTGAAAGGGGAACCGGGATAAAATTCAGGATTCGACGGTTCAAACTCCTGCGTCACAGTGTTGGCAGACGTCCTTCCGGTGGCAAGGAAAATAGATTCTGCCACTCCACTCAAACGGCAGGTTGCCGAACGTATGTTGTTCAATCCTTCGATATGGAGCACGGCAGCCACCTTGCGAGTCAACTTTTTCGGGACAAAGCGAAGGGTATAAATTCATCCGTTTCCTCTTCCACCGTGCGGGAAGCAGCAGTTCTCCCGTAAGTGGTCTGGCTATAATTACCTAGCATATCCTCCGTCACGATGAAGCCTTCGAGGGTGGCGACGGCCAGTTCGTCGGGCGAGGAGATGATGGTACGTGTTTCCACACGAGTCACTTCGTCCACGCGGGTTTCCACTTTCCGGGCATACGCTTCCAGCGTTTCATAACTGTCTCCACGGAAGGCGATATTGCTAAAGTCATTGAAAGAGCGGTTGAAGATGATGGCATCATAAGTCCCCATCGGCAACCGTACGGTTTCCCCAGTGCGTTCCCCCATCTGAAAAATGTGTGGAGCACCACCGTCCCGCGGATAAAAGAGGATAGTCGAACCATAGTTCTCTTCTTCGGCAGCCAGGCCGGACTGGTCCAATCGACAAGGATATGAAGCTCCGTCACTTCGTAATAGGTGAGGGCGCGACGTTCGCAACCCGTAAAAAGAACTACTAGGCAAAGAAGTACCAAACATAGAAACATCATCCATCTCCTATCGTCCGGCCTTTTATATATACCATTATTTATCCTGTCGCATATCCGGACAAATAATAGTGAGGTCCGTTCATCACCAGGTATGAATCGTTCACTGTTCATCGTACACCTCCTTTCCCTGCTTTCACTTTACGGTTCAGCAACCAGACGAACGAGATTTTCGCTTTGGTCGGTCCGAACCAGGTATATTTACCGTTCTCCTGCCAAAGCAAGGTCTGGTAATTGTCGCGGACGTGATAATGACGGTAATCGGTCCGCAATAAACCGATACCGATATTCAGTTCCAAATGCAGATTACGGGCTATGCGTGTCGCCCAGCCATAGCTGATACCCGCAGCTATGAAGAATTCACCTTGATAGCCGTTGTACTTCCATTGCAGATCATACTTGCCACCTCCGGCATATAGTCCGAGAAAATGCCCGGTCAGCACTTCACTATTTTCGCGTTTCTTATGGCTTCCCAACCAATAGCGGCCTTCCAGACTCCCATAAGGATTTGCATGGAATATTTGTCACCGTCGAATAGCCACCACGGGAACATATATTCGGCGTTCACTGACCAGCGTTTGCCTATCGGTATTTCAAGTTCTATGTTGGGCATCAGGGCGGCATCGAACAACAGGTTGGTCTTTAAAGCAAAAAACGGACGTTTTTCTTTAAGTAACGGGGCGTTTGATTGCTGCTGTTGCTGTTGTTTTTGTTGTTCTTGCAACTGTTCTTGTTGTTCTTGTAACTGTTCCTGCCGATGTAACTGTTCCTGCTCTTGTTGTTCCTGCTCTTGCTGTCGCAATTGTTCCTGCCGTCTTTGTTCCTGTTCGGCCTGCTTTACCAACCGGTCTTTTTCAGTAACAGATGTCGACAATGTATCCGGCCTATCCGGTTGCAGCCACACCATACATACGGCAGCATTACGCAGATACCGCAGCAGATGGTCGCGGATATAGCGATAAGAGTTTCCACCATCTAATTGCCGCAATAACTTCTTGCAGCGGTCCACATCAGGGGTATGGTCCATTATTTGCAGCACCTTGTCCCGATTAGGCAGTTTCTCATCAGCCGCTATCATACGGCGGAGTTCCTGCCAGTTTTCTCCCTGTGGGCGGAGATGGATGCGGTGTTGATCGAGATGCGGGTACTTCCACACCAGATAGCCTTTTACGGCAACAGAACGCTTCCGGGTCAGGCGTTCGTTATAGCTCCTGTCACCTTCCGGTGAAGAAAAGACAGGATACGGATAGAATCGATACGGTGGGTTAACGCACTGTCCGAAAGCACTTCATCCAAATGATGGAGCGTTTCGCTGTTGCCCATATATCCCTTATCCACTATCGCCTGTCAAAACGAAATAGAGCACCATCGACTGACTACATTTGTCTCCAATGGTATCACGTTGGGCGTAACTATTAAGCAGAAAAATGAATAATAGCCCGCAACAGACAGTAAAACGTTTGATATATACAATTAACTTATTCATAAGAACAAAGATTTCATAAGAAAGAGATTTGCTGAATTACCAGTCGGATATTTTTATTTCGGATAGGAATATACGCACCACCTCGGTAAGGATTCCCAGTTTCTTGGCTCCCTCTCCGTGATGAAAATAAGATGTTTCAGAAACCTGCCGTTCAAAATGGAGAGGTTCATCAATAATTGCCAGAAGTTCAAGTAAGGATAGTTTCTGAATAGAGCGGCATATCTCGTAGGAGGAAGAACAAATTCTTCTTTACCCGGTAACCGACGAACTAATCCCCCGGATTCCAGTTTTCGGAATAGTTCTTTCCACACCTCCGACGATAAAGAGATATTCGCCGATTGCGTGTCGGACTGTAAAGTAATGTCATTTAATATGGCGATAGCTGTTTGTGTGAGTTGTGTTAATACCATAATTGTTTTGTTTAGACCGTTACTTACCAAGTAACGGATTGAAAAAGAAGTTTATTACTTACCAAGTAACAGAAAGCCTGTTTCCGGAATTTATTTTCTCTACACAAGAAATAAAAAGTGTATTTTATCTGCCATCTGCCACAAAACGGTCGCAACTATCTGATATAAAACAAATTGGAGCGTTGCAGATAGTGTGGCAGATAGGTGGCAGATGCAGGTATCTGCCACACTTGCGTCCGACAGGAGTTTAGAAGTGTGTCAATAAGGCAAACAGTCAGGGGAGAGCTGTTGAACGCCGGGTCCACTACTATGGGGAATCCAGTATCCCTATGAAGATACTCTAGTATCCTACCATGGAAACTCCAGTATCCAACCGTGGAAACTACAGTATCCTACTGTGGAAACTACAATTTCCAACGAGGAAACCAAAGTTTCAAAGCCGGAAACCGAAAGGAAGGTGGCATAGAAGAAGATACAGATAATAAGATACGCTCCGGACAGGTGGCAGATACCCGCATCTGCCACCTATCTGCAACGCTATCTGCAACGGCGCAATTTACTCTATACCGGATATTACAGCCGTTTCGTGGCAGGTGGCAGATAAAATCACTTATATTTCTTGTGTAGAGCCGTACAGTCCATTTTTGACAGTTCAAAGATGGAAAGAGGTTTCGTGTCCGTTAGCGAACAGAAGTATAATATGGTATGAAGTTATGGGGATATTGTGTTTGAAAATAGATATAATTTAATGGTTAACCGAAGATTTTTATAACTTTTGTTTGGTTTTATAAGAAAATATATTGAACTTTGCCAGCGTAACAAATCCGTTACTTGGTAAGTAATAACTTCTTTTTCAATCCGTACTTGGTAAGTAACAACCACTGTCCAAACCTGTTACAAGGTATTTTCGATGCTACTTTTTTCTTCTTTCCACATTTTGCAACAGAGGTTATCAGTTCATCATTTGCTACGTCTACCCGTTCATTCTCAAAAGGTTTCAGGTAAGTTTCTGTTACCTTAATAGAAGAATGCCCCAATGCCTTGCAAATAATGCCGACACTTACACCGGAGTAGAATGCCAGGGTAGCCCACGTATGCCGTGGTGTGTATGAACTCAACTTAACGTCCGGCAGCAACAATGCTGCTATCTTCTCCAACTTCTGTTGAAATTGCGAAGTGCAGATAGATAGCTGCTTTGTCCGTCCAGGATCGGGAATAGGTAGATGGAACCAGGATTCGTATTTTTAAACTTTTCCATCAGCCATGCCGCTTCCTGGGGAATGCGAACTGTCATCTGACGCCCTGTTTTATGGCGGCTATAGATAATATAATTTCCTATCACATCCTGCTTGCGAAGATGAGCGAGGTCAATAAACGGCATTCCACGGAACAAGAACATCAACCGGAAATGAACCAACGGACTCTGTAACCCTTTCGGCAATTGCTCAAAATCGGTATACAGCAACACATTCATCTGCTCCGTATCCAGGGCACGTTTGATCTGTGATTCTACTTCGTGTACACATCATCGAAAAGTTTGGAGTCATAAGGTAGCAGCTTTTCATCAACAAGGCGGTTGTACACTGCTTTCAGATTCCGCAGGTAGGTAGAGATGCTGTTCAGACTTAAACCTTTCGGTTCTCCGTCTTTCCTTTTCCTCCCTTCCCGCCTCATCCATTCCTCATACTCCTTCAATTTGCCGGAAGTGAAAACTTTATCCACCGGTATCGGCATACCCTCACCCCAAAACAACGTGAAGGATCGCAGCGCATAGGTATACGTATGTGCCGCCGGACGCTTCCTGGCATTTTCCAATTGTTCAATTACCAACTGCATATAAGACACCAAATCAGGCATCTCCACGACTTTGGTCACTTCTGTAATTTTTTCTTTTTCATCCATAATACTCTGATTTTTATTTCCGCATTAAACGTATTACCAGCAAACAGCTACACCAAGCAGAAGGTTTACGAATGCTAAACGATGACCGAGTATAATAGCCATTGAAAAAGAAGAAGGAAAGTTGTAAAAGAGGAGAAATAGTAAACTTATCCTATCTCTGTATAAACAAAAAGCAGTAGAATTCGAAATCTGAAATTCTACTGCTTCCATCATATATTTAGATTCGAATCAATCACACAGAGAATTTCTCTAATGCTTTTTCCAATGCTTCTTTTGAAACCGGTTTAGTCACAAAATCATTGCATCCCATCTCCAAAGCCAATTCTTTATCCGTTTCAAAAGCATAAGCCGTCAAAGCAATAATAGGAACCTCTTTGGAATAAGAACGAATGATATGCGTTGCTTCCAATCCATCCATGCGTGGCATTTTTATATCCATCAGAATTAAGTCCGGTTGATACTGCTTATACATTTCAATGGCTTCCACCCCATCCTTAGCCCAAAGCAATGTATATTCCCTGCCGATCAGATTCTTCAGCAGGATGAAATTACTTTCTACATCTTCCGCTACCAAAATCTTTTTGATCTGTTGCACACGATTTACAGTATTTCCTTTAGATTCCGTCTTTGACATTTTAAAGATTTCGCCGAGTTCTCCGGCTTCTTCATAAGGAATCGTGAAATAGAACGTAGAGCCTTTACCCAATTCAGAAGTCACCCCTATTTCTCCACCAATCTTTTCGATAATCATCTGACAGATAGATAGCCCTAATCCTGTGCCTTGCGCAAAAGAGTTCAGTTTGACAAAACGCTCGAAGACATGGTCTACCTTTTCCGGTTCTATTCCTATTCCTGTATCCTTCACATATACACGAATATTTTTATCCGTCCGCTCAAAACCCAAACGAATCTCTCCTTCATACGTAAATTTACTCGCATTAGTCAGGAAATTCGTTATCACCTGCATGATACGGTTCTGATCTCCCTCAATGAATAAATTCTCATCCTCATTATCAAAACAAGACGTTACCCCTTCTTTCACACGTTCTTTATGAACAGCATAAATTGTCCGGCAAACTTCTCCCAGATTCATTGGACGCTTGATATATTCCAGTGTCCCGGCTTCTATCTTCGATAAATCCAGAATATCATTAATCAGTTGCAACAAAATATCCGAATTCTGATTGATAATACCCGAATAGAGCTTTTTCTCTTCAGCAGTTTCGGCAGCAGGCAATAATTGAGAGAATCCTACAATTGCATTCAGGGGTGTCCGGATCTCATGACTCATATTAGCAAGGAAAGCACTTTTCAATCGGTCGGATTGCTCTGCCTTAATCCTTGCCTTTATCAGTTCCTGCTCAATATTCTGAAGATTAGTAATATCCCAAGAGATACCAATCAGCAACGGTTTGCGTCCTTCCATCGGCACAAGCGCCTTTAACGTCTGTACAATACGCGCTTCCCCGTTGGCGGAAAGATATGTTTCTTGCATATCAATACGCTTATGGGTCTGAAGTAATTCCAAATCATCCTTACGGAATTTCTCTGCGTCTCCATGACTCGGAAATACTTCATAGTCCGTATGTCCGATCGCTTTAGACGCCGAGATACCTGAATGGTCGGCAAATGCTTTGTTCCAATACAAATACCTAAAATCATTTTCCGGGTCTTTCACAAACAGATAGACTGGGATATTATTCAAAATACCATCCAGCAATAGATTTAGTTCGCGAAGTTCATCCTGTTTCTTTATAACATCAGTAATATCCTGTGTAAAGAACCAAGTCAGTTCTTCATTATTCTCACGAATCAGAAATGTAGATACTTGATGCATCCGCTCTTTATCTTCACCTTTCCGCATATAGGCAGCACGATAAGCAAAAGTGCCATCATTGTCACGTATTTCCTGAAGACGTCTTTCCCACGCCTCCTTTGTTGTCATAGAGACGGGCAGATCATATATCTTTTGGGTACCATCTGTTGAGTAACTCCGTATTCTTCTATAAATTGCTTATTTGCATAAACCAATGTCCCGTCTTCCGATACGGCAAGAATGCTGTCACTCACTTTATCGAGTACACTCTTGAAAACCTCCAGTTGCCTTTGCGTGGTCACCCGCTCCGTTATATCACGACACATAATCAATACATACTCCTCATCCAACGGAAAGATACGATTTTCGTAATGATGATGTTCACCATTAAAATCCAATTCATGATGGGCAGTTGAAACAGCTCCCGTGCTGACAGCCTGACGCATATTGGAGTGAATATTCTGATATGCTTCCGGTGGAACCATTTCCCGCATATACATTCCCTTAAAATCTTTGTTTGATATCCCGACATGATTGGTTTCTTCATTGGAAACAACTTCAATGCCTACTTCGTTCTGATTGAAGACAGTCAGCATATCCGGCAAAGAGTCCAGAATCCTGACAGCATATTTTTCTTTGAAACTAACGGGACGATTACTTATATTCTCATTCCTAAGAATAGAAAGCTCCTTTTTGAGCTGCTCATTTTCTTTCTTTAGCGCTTCCAGCTGTTCTAATAGTGCTTTTGGTTTTGTTCGGTGTTCATGATATATCAGAATAAATGCGTACTTATCTGCCAAAAGTAAATATTTTTTTGAAGATAAGTACGCAAAAACCAGTTTTTTTTTGAAAATCATTCAATTACCATGATCCGGTCGTTCAATGCCACCTTCATGCCATCTTCCACAAACACCTCTTTGACTACTCCATCCGTCACCGAACGTATCTCATTCTCCATCTTCATTGCCACCAATACGCAAAGCGGATCGCCACGTTTCACATTGTCTCCTTTCTTTACATACGTCTTCAGTATTACTCCCGGCATCGGTGCCTGTACTACCTGACGTCCCACAGACTCGGCAGCAGTGCGGGCATTATGTATCTTCTCCATTTCTCCCTGCAATTCAATCTGATAAAGCTCTCCCTTATTCATGATTGTATATGAATTATTGGAAGAGGGAGAAATCTGCACTCCATGCGAGTGGTGATCGATGATGATCGAATGGATAGAGTCGCCACCCATGTTATAATCGACCTCATATATCTTACCATTGACTGCAATCTTCTTGATTGGTCCGTCCTCCAGTATTTCCACCTTATATTCACTATCCGGCATGTCCTGGAGCTTGGCGTAATATGTAGCTAATGTTGTACCCATAATCTGTTCTGTTATTTTTTAGTGTCAAATCAATAATTATTAGCAGTCATCTGCAACTTACCATAATACTTCCAGAGTGATTCGCCTACTACCGGAAGCGTTGTGGCACGGGAAGCCGCTTCTTTCTCCCGCTCGTAGTGTCTCACTGCGGCAGCAATGACAGCCACTGTCGGATCGGTATTCTGACGGCGTTTCAGGTCTTCCTTATCGAAGCGCGTATCAATAAACGTTGTATCATATTCGCCTTTCAGGAAAGCTGCATTCTTCAATACACGTTGATGGAAAGGAATTGTTGTTTTAATTCCCAAAATCTTGTACTCGCGCAAAGCACGTGCATATTGGATATGGCAGAAGCACGGTACGTCCCCAACAACAAAGTTTCGCAATCATCGGGTCATAATGCAGAGAGACTTCGAATCCGGCATAAGCGGCACTGTCAAGACGCAGATTACGCTCGGGAGCTTCACGAACAGTAATCACCCCGGGAGAGCATGAAGTTATTCTCCGGATCTTCCGCATAAATACGACATTCCGATAGCTGTCCTCGCTAAAC
>ENA-OQJH01000771-OQJH01000771.1-human-gut-metagenome-genome-assembly--contig:-NODE-771-length-15864-cov-1.351655_pt1 | contig 15864 bp, 18 predicted proteins | sample MGYA00242597_ERZ504763 | MGnify/ENA primary metagenome ERZ504763 (study PRJEB26092, sample SAMD00036359) | human gut metagenome | host: Homo sapiens | study: EMG produced TPA metagenomics assembly of... | reverse complement strand
AGCATCACTCCCGAAGTCAAATACCGATACATTTAACTGTTCCCATAACAATCTTTCATTAATTAGTTTGACGTGGCAAAATGTACAACAAAAAGTTGAAAGCAGTGTTTCATAAGTTTTTTTTCGTGTGTCGAAACCATTAAAAATATTCAAATTGTCTTTTCTATCTTTCTTTTTAATCTTTTATCAATAGCTGGATATGTCATGTATTTTTTCCATCAGCCATTTGGGGGTGGAAGTCGCTCCACATACGCCGATGGATTCCACATTCCGGAGTAAAGTGGGATCGATTTCTTTCTCATTATCAATCAGATGTGAGTTGGCGTTTACTTTCAGGCAATTTCTTCAAAAAGCATTTTTCCGTTCGAACTCTTCTTTCCGCTGACGAAGAAAATCAGATCATGCGTTGCCGCAAATTCCCTAAGATTGGGCATACGGTTAGCTACCTGCCGGCAGATTGTATCGTAATATTCGAAAGTGGCATCCGGTGAAATGTGGAGTTTGATGTATTCTACAATCTCCTGAAACTCGTCCAGAGACTTTGTGGTCTGTGAGAAAAGGCGGATGCTTTTAGTGAAATCCAGCTTTTTGGCTTCTTCTGCACTTTCGATGACAATGGCTTGACCACCGGTCTGCCTACCAGTCCCAGCACTTCTGCATGGCCGTTCTTGCCGTAGATCACAATTTGCTTTTCTTCAAAATCTTCCTTCCGGAACTCTTGTTTGATGCGCTTTTGAAGCCGCAGTACGACCGGACAGGTTGCGTCGATGATTTCGATATTATTCTTGTGGGCGATCTGGTAAGTCTCCGGTGGCTCTCCGTGTGCGCGAAGCAACACTTTGGCATTGCGCAATTGTCTGAACTCATCACGGTTGATCGTAATTAGTCCCATTGCCTTCAGCCTTTCTACCTCCCGGCTGTTGTGTACAATATCTCCCAGGCAATAGGTGTTCTCCTTGCCAGTTCTTCTTCCGCCTTGTGGATGGCTGTGACCACACCGAAGCAGAAGCCGGAACCTTCATCTATCTCTACTTTAATCATACACTCGATTTTTATCCTCTATTCCTTTACTACTTTTCCGAACTGTTCCGACAGCCATTCCTTCTGCTGTTCGATGCTCAGATTAGAATTGTCGAGCAGCAGAGCGTCATCTGCTTTGCGCAATGGACTCACTTCACGATGCTGGTCGATGTAATCCCGTTGCTTTACGTTCTCAAGAATTTCTTCGAAGCTGCCTTCCTGGCCTTTTGCTTTTAGTTCGTCAAAACGGCGTTGGGCACGAATCTCCGGTGTGGCCGTAACAAATATTTTCAGTTCCGCATCCGGGAAAACCGTGGTTCCGATGTCCCGTCCGTCCATCACAATCCCTTTTTCTTTACCCATGGCCTGTTGCTGTGCTACCATCGCTTCGCGTAACAAAATCGAGTGCGCTGATAGGGCTGACTTTGGACGAAACCCCCATTGTACGAATTTTATTCTCTACGTTCACCCCGTTGAGGTAGGTGTCCGGACGTCCTGTCTCCGGATTTGGGCGGAAAGTAATCCGGATATCCCGGATTGCTTCTTTCAGCTTCTCCGTATCGATAACGTCTCCGTTAAATATCCCATTTTCAATACTATATAAGGTGACTGCGCGATACATTGCCCCACTATCTATATAAATGTATCCTACTTCGCGGGCGAGATCTTTGGCCATTGTACTTTTTCCGCAGGAGGAAAAAACCGTCGATTGCGATTGTTATCTTTTTCATATTATCTGCTTCTTATATTTGTCCGCCAAAGATACGCTTATTTTGAAAATCAGCCATAAATTTGACTGTAAAAGCAACTGAATGAGTATGAAAGAATTAAAAAAGTTAAAAAGCCGGATAAAAAGATACGAAGAAACGGACGGTTATCTGAAAATGTAGTATATTTGCCCAGAGACACATAGGAAGACACTTTTTTTATTAATCATTATATTAACAAAATTATGGAAGTTAAAAAATCACCCAAGGCAGACCTGGAAGGAAAGAAATCCACATGGCTGCTGATCGGTTACGTGGTGGTATTGGCTTTTATGTTCGTGGCGTTCGAATGGACCCAGCGTGACGTGAAAATCGATACAAGCCAGGCTGTAGCTGATGTTGTTTTTGAAGAGGAAATCATTCCTATTACCGAAACCCCTGAACAAGCGACTCCACCACCACCCGAGCTCCGAAGGTGGCCGAATTGCTGGAAATTGTCGATGACCAGGCAGATATTGAAGAATCAACTACCATCTTAATGAGGATAACACACCTAAAGTGGAAGTAAAATACGTACCGGTACAAGTAGTTGAGGAAGAGCCGGAAGAACAGACTATCTTCGAAGTTGTAGAAAACATGCCGGACTTCCCGGGTGGACAGGCAGCATTGATGCAGTATCTGGCTAAAAATATCAAATATCCGACTATCGCACAGGAAAATGGTACTCAAGGCCGTGTTATCGTACAGTTCGTTGTAAATAAAGACGGTAGTATCGTAGATGCAAAAGTTGTACGCAGTGTAGACCCGTATCTGGATAAAGAAGCTCTCCGTGTGATCAACACGATGCCGAAATGGAAACCAGGTATGCAGCGTGGTAAACCGGTTCGCGTTAAATTTACAGTTCCTGTAATGTTCAGATTGCAGTAATTTGTAACACTCATACATTTAAGAGGCTGCGAATGCAGCCTCTTTTTATTCATTAATCTTTGTTTTCATCATGTTTACAGCTTCTCAATTACTTGATAAAATAAACAACCACCTATCTGAAAATCAGATAACCCGGACTCCGGAAGGACTCTACGAACCAATCGAATACATCCTTTCTTTGGGGGGGAAGCGGATTCGTCCTGTATTGATGCTGATGGCATATAACTTGTATAAGGAAGATGTTTCGTCAATTTACGATCCTGCTACCGGTATCGAAGTTTATCATAATCATACATTGCTGCATGATGATTTGATGGATCGTTCGGATATGCGCAGAGGAAAGCCGACTGTGCATAAGGTTTGGAACGATAACACAGCTATTTTGTCGGGTGATACCATGCTGATACTGGCTTTCCGGTATGTAGCCGGTTGTGCGCCCGAGCATTTGAAAGAAGTCATTGATTTGTTTAGTCTGACTGCGTTGGAAATTTGTGAAGGGCAGCAGTTGGATATGGAATTTGAGTCGCGCAACGATGTGGCGGAAGACGAATATATTGAAATGATTCGTCTGAAAACGGCTGTATTGCTTGCCGCAAGTCTGAAGATCGGCGCGATTCTGGCAGGAGCGTCTGCCGTTGATGCGGAGAATCTTTATAATTTTGGTATGCAGATAGGGGTTGCATTCCAGTTACAGGATGATTTGCTGGATGTTTATGGCGATCCGGAAGTGTTCGGAAAGAAAATCGGTGGAGACATCCTTGCAATAAGAAGACATATATGCTGATCAAAGCACTGGAACGTGCAAACGGAGAACAGCTGGAAGAACTGAACCGCTGGCTGAATGCAGAGAACTGTCAGCCGGCAGAAAAGATAGCGGCAGTGACGGAGATCTATAATCAGTTGACTATCCGTAGCGTTTGTGAAAACAAAATGCGCGAATATTATACGCTGGCTATGGAGAGCCTTGAAGCAGTTGCGGTTGCCGAAGAGAAGAAGAAAGAACTTAAGAATTTAGTGAAATTACTGATGTATCGGGAAATGTAGTAAAGTTGGTGGGAAATGCCTTACAGACGATTGCCAAATACGGATCAAGCCAGAGTACGGGCGCTGAAAGCAGCGGTCGAGAAGGGTGACGTGTATAATGTGCGGGACTTGGCTATCTCACTGAAAACATTATTCGAAGCCCGTAATTTTCTGCTGAAGTTTGAGCTGCGCAGATTTACTATACCCAATGTTATGACAACCAGTCGAGAGCCAGTCGCAAGCATCAGGCGAATGTGCGGATGGCACGGCTGTATATATCCCATTTTATTCAAGTGCTCAACCTCGCGGTGCTTCGCGATGAAATCAAACCGGTGCATAAAGAACTTTATGATCTTCCGGAAGCGAATGTGGTACCGGATTTATTAAGTGAAGCAGCTTTGGTAGAGTGGGGGAGAAAAATCATTGAAGGAGAGCAGCGGAGAACCTCTCAAGGGGGAATCCCCATTTATAACCCGACTATTGCGCGCGTAAAAGTGCATTATGATATTTTTCTGGATAGCTACGAACGTCAGAAAAATTACCAGTCTGCCACCAACCGGAGTCTGGATGAACTGGCTTCGATGCGTGACCGGGCGGATGAATTGATTCTGGATATCTGGAATCAGGTGGAAGCGAAGTTTCAGGAAGTGAATCCTAATGAAGCCCGGTTGGCAAAATGTCGTGACTATGGACTGGTATATTACTACCGCTCCAACGAAAAAGTAAAAGAAGAAAGCGAATTGTCATGTTAATAGATACTCATTCCCATCTTTTTTAGAAGAATTTTCCGATGACCTGCCGCAGGTGATGGAACGTGCACGTCAGGCAGGTGTTTCGCGTATTTATATGCCCAACATTGACAGTACGACGATTGAACCCATGCTGTCGGTTTGCGCGGATTATCCGGATTTCTGTTATCCGATGATCGGACTGCATCCTACCTCGGTGAACGAGTCATACCGTCAGGAACTGTCAATCGTCCGGGAGCGTCTGGAAGCACCCAATAACTTTGTAGCCATTGGCGAAATTGGGCTTGATTTGTATTGGGATAAAACCTTTCTGAACGAACAACTGTACGTTTTTGAGAAACAGATAGAATGGGCGCTCGAATATAAATTGCCCATCGTGGTTCATTCGCGGGAGGCATTCGACTATATATATAAGGTAATGGAGCCCTATAAAAACACTGCTTTGACCGGTATTTTCATAGTTTCACCGGAAATGCGGAAGAAGCGGCCCGGTTGCTTGAATTTGGCGGTTTCATGTTGGGAATCAACGGAGTGGTCACTTTTAAAAAGTCCTCACTGCCGGATACCTTGCTGACAGTGCCTTTGGAGCGGATTGTGCTCGAAACGGATTCACCGTATCTGACCCCGGCCCCCAATCGGGGGAAGAGGAATGAAAGTGCGAATGTGCATGATACGTTCCTGAAACTGGTAGAAATTTATCGGACCACCCCGGAGCACCTTTCACAAGCCACTTCCGAAAATGCGCTAAAAGTGTTCGGAATGGTCAAATAAGGTTCCAAAGGTTTTAAATTATATTAATTTGCAGTATTTATTTAAGATAAAAAAGGGATAATGCTTAGGAAAAGAAAAAAAGGATACATTTGTAGCTGAAAATGCGGAAAACTCATAAGGAGAGGTGCTCGAGTGGTTGAAGAGGCACGCCTGGAAAGCGTGTATACGCCAAAAGTGTATCGCGGGTTCGAATCCCGCTCTCTCCGCTGAATCTGAAATTTAGTCAAAACTTCTCGTTCTTTAGCCAAAAGTTCTTTTCATAGGTCAAAGTGTCTGGTATTTCTAGTACTCTTCTCTTGTATATCATTCTCTTTTCTGTATATTTGCGCCCGATATTTTTTTGAGATATCACATTTTTGTAATTCTGAAAATAGACTTGATGGATAAAATAATGCGGTAATTACTGGGGTCGGGGGATATGTGCCCGATTATGTGCTGACTAATGATGAAATTTCTAAAATGGTGGATACCACCGACGAATGGATCATGGGGCGTATCGGCATAAAAGAACGACATATCTTGAATGAAGAGGGGCTTGGAACTTCGTATATGGCCCGTAAGGCCGCCAAGCAGTTGATGCAACGCACAAAGAGTCGTCCCGATGATATCGATCTGGTCATTGTCGCCACTACCACTTCGGACTATCGTTTTCCTTCAACGGCATCTATCTTGTGCGAAAGGCTGGGGCTGAAGAATGCTTCGCTTTCGATATGCAGGCGGTTTGCAGCGGTTTCCTGTATGCGATGGAAACGGGAGCGAATTTTATCCGTTCGGGGAAATATAAAAAGATTATTATTGTAGGTGCTGATAAGATGTCATCCGTAATCGATTATACGGACCGTGCCACTTGCCCTATCTTTGGCGACGGTGCGGCCGCTTTTATGCTGGAACCGACTACGGAAGAGGTCGGCATCATGGATTCGGTGTTGAGAACGGATGGTAAAGGGCTGCCTTTTCTGCATATAAAAGCGGGAGGTTCCGTATGTCCTCCTTCCTATTATTCATTGGATCATCATCTGCATTATATTTATCAGGAAGGCCGCACGGTGTTCAAGTATGCCGTAGCGAATATGTCGGATTCCTGTGAAGCTATTATCGCCAGAAACCATCTGACTAAGGAAGAGGTTGACTGGGTGATTCCTCATCAGGCTAACCAGCGTATCATTACCGCTGTGGCGCAACGACTCGAAGTACCGTCCGAGAAAGTGATGGTCAACATCGAACGTTATGGCAACACCAGTGCCGGCACGCTTCCGCTCTGCATCTGGGATTTTGAGAAAAAACTGAAGAAAGGCGATAATCTGATATTTACCGCATTCGGTGCGGGATTTGCCTGGGGAGCGGTTTATGTGAAGTGGGGATATGACCCCAAAGAAGATGCGTGACATATCGGATACCCGATACGTCACATCCTCTTTTGAAGCGGGGGAGACTTATTCCAGTTCCTCGATAATCTTCTTTACATCCACCGGTTGCAGTCGTCCGTACACCTTTTCGCCGATCATCACTACCGGAGCCAGTCCGCAGGCGCCTACGCAGCGCAGGCAATCCAGCGAATACTTTCCGTCGGGGGTGGTTTCTCCGACTTCGATGCCGAGTACCCGCTTGAACTCTTCCAGCAACTTCTCCGAACCACGTACGTAGCACGCCGTGCCCATGCAGACGGAAATCGGATGCTTTCCTTTGGGAGTCATCGTAAAGAAGGTGTAGAATGTCACAACTCCGTAGACTTTCGACACGGGGATTCTGAGTTTGGAGGCTATGATCCGTTGCATCTCTTCGGGCAGATAGCCGTGCAGATGTTGCGCTTCATGCAAAATATTGATTAATTCGCCCGCATTGTTCCCGTGCTTGTCGCAAATCGTCTTGACTTGTTCCACCACATCGCAGGCTAGTTTGATATCTGACATAATAGTACTTGTTTAAAGTTAATCAATCGATTTGTTGAAATAATGCGTGTGCAAGAGCATTTCCGATTTCTCACCCAGCGGTTTGCCGAGGTATTCTTCATACAGTTTCTGAATATACGGGTTGTCGTGAGATTGCGCAAAGGTTTGTTGGCATCTTCCCGGTAAAGGGCGTTGGCACGGGCGTAGAGAACGTCCGAGTTGCGTGATGCAACGGTTGCCCGCCACCTCCGATGCAGCCGCCGGGGCATGCCATGATTTCGATGACATGATATTCATTATGTCCGTTTCGTATATCTTCTAGTAAGTGCCTTGCGTTGCCTAGTCCGTGTGCGATGCCTACTTTCAGTTCAAATCCGTTCAGGTCGATGGTGGCGCGCCGGACACCGCTCAGTCCGCGTACCTGTTCAAAGTTGACATTCTTCAGCGGCTGTCCGGTGTAGATTTCATAAACGGAGCGCAGGGCGGCTTCCATGACACCACCCGTCGTACCGAAGATGACACCGGCGCCGGTCGATTCTCCCATAGGGTTGTCGAACGGGCTGTCCAGCACGAGGGTAAAGCCGATGTTGGCTCGCTTTATCAGGCGTGCCAGTTCGCGGGTGGAGATGGAGTAATCGACGTCGGGGACACCGTTTACTTTGAACTCGTCGCGGTCACATTCATATTTCTTGGCTAGGCAGGGCATGATGGAGACGACTACCAGCTTTTCGCGGGAATTCCCATTTTCTCTGCCAGTAAGACTTGGCGATGGAGCGAACATCTGTTGCGGAGAACGGGCGGTAGAAGGGATATCCAGCATATCCGGGAAGTGGTGCTCGAAGAAGTTTACCCAAGCCGGGCAGCAGGAAGTCAGGATCGGAAGCCGGACGGATTTATCTCCGTCCAGATAGCGTGTCAGTCGGTTCAGGATTTCGGAACCTTCTTCCATGATGGTGAGGTCGGCGGCAAAGTCGGTATCGAATACATAGTCGAAACCCAGTTCGCGGAGGGCGTAAACCATTTTTCCGGTTACCAGTGTGCCGGGAGGCAAGCCGAATTCTTCTCCCAGGGCGGCACGTACGGCGGGGGCAGTCTGGATAATTACGATCTTATCGGGGTCGGCCAAATCGTCCAGAAGGCGGTTGGTGTAATCCCGTTCGGTCAGTGCGCCTACCGGACATACGGCTACGCATTGACGCAGTAGGTACATTCGCTGTCTTTCATCATTCTGTCGAAGGCAGGGGCTATCGTTGTGTTGAATCCGCGGCGGATGGCTCCCAGTGCGCCGACTGTCTGTACATCGTTGCAGACGCTTTCGCATCGGCGGCAGAAGATACACTTGTCCATGTTGCGCACAATGGAGGAGGTCACTTCCCGTTTGCGGGGAGAAAGTTCGCCGCCGTTGAACGGCATTTCACGGATGTTGAAACGCAGTGCCAGTGTCTGGAGTTCACAGTTGCCGCATTTGGGACAGGTGAGACAGTCGTTGGGATGATCGGACAGGATCAGTTCGGCTACCACTTTCCGGGCGTTCATCACGCGTAGGTACTGGTTTTCACCACCATCCCTTCCGTGCAACGGGTAGCGCAGGCAGGAGCCAGATTGCGGCGTCCTGCCACTTCGACTACACAGATGCGGCAGGAAGCGGGATTGTTCTTGATACAGGTTCCTTTCAGGTCGATGTGACACAGCGTAGGTATGTTGATGCCGATTTTGCAGGCGGCTTCGAGGATCGTGCTTCCTTCGGGTACGGTGATAAAGTGACCGTCTATCTGGAGGGTAATTTGTTTTTCTTCCATAGCAGTAGATTTTAACAGACAAGAATAGCTTTGAATTTACAGCGTGCCATACACATGCCGCACTTGATACATTTCTCGGGGTGGATGACATGAGGTTTGCGTACCAAGCCGCTGATGGCATCGCCGGACAATTCTTGGCACACAGGTGCAACCGATACAAGTTCCGGATTAATGGTATAGGTCAGCAGGGACTTGCATTGTTTGGCGCGGCAGGTCTTGTCTCTGACATGTTCCAGATATTCGTCACGGAAGTTGTCGAGGGTAGACAACACCGGATTCGGGGACGTCTGTCCCAGTCCGCAGAGTGCCGTGTCTTTTATCACCCGTCCGAGGGTGGCAAGCGTGTCCAGGTCTTTTTCCGTGCCCCGTCCTTCCGTTATCTTGTTCAGCAGTTCCAGCAGGCGTTTGTTGCCGATACGGCATGGGGTACATTTACCGCAGGATTCTTCGACGGTAAAGTCGAGATAGAAACGGGCGACGGATACCATACAGTCATCTTCGTCCATCACGATCATGCCTCCCGATCCCATCATGGACCGGCTGCCAGCAGGTTGTCGAAGTCAATGGGAGTATCCAGATGTTTCTCCGTCAGACAGCCCCCTGACGGACCGCCTGTCTGTACGGCTTTGAATTTCTTTCCTCCCTTGATGCCTCCGCCGATTTCGTAGATTACTTCCCGCAGTAGTTCCCATCGGTACTTCGATCAGTCCGACATTGTTGATCTTTCCGGCAAGAGCGAAGACTTGGTGCCTTTGGAGCGTTCTGTTCCGATGGAGGCGAACCATTCGGCGCCTTTGGTCAGGATAATGGGAATATTGGCGAGGGTTTCCACATTGTTCACATTGGTCGGTTTGCCAGATAACCGGATTCGGCGGGGAAAGGAGGTTTCAGGGTCGGCTCTCCCCGTTTTCCTTCCATCGAGTGGATGAGGGCGGTTTCCTCGCCGCAGACGAATGCGCCTGCTCCGTAACGGATCTCTATGTCGAAGCTGAAATCTGTCCCCAGGATGTGGTCCCCCAGTAATCCGTATTCACGGGCTTGCTCAATCGCTTTTTGAGGCGGTTGATGGCCAGCGGATATTCGGCGCGGATGTAGACCAGTCCTTTGGAGGAACCGATGGAGTAACCGCAGATGCACATCGCTTCTACAATAGAGTGCGGGTCGCCTTCCATGATGGAGCGGTCCATGAAGCGCCGGGGTCGCCTTCGTCGGCGTTGCAGACAACGTACTTTACGTTCGATACCTGCTTACTGGCAAATTCCCATTTCAAGCCGGTGGGGAAACCGCCACCGCCACGTCCCCGCAGTCCGGAGCGTTTGATGATGTCGATGACGTCGGCAGGCTGTTTGTTGAGAAGGCAGTCGGCCAGTGCGAAGTATCCTTCACGGGCGATGTATTCTTCTATATTTTCGGAGTCGATGAATCCGCAGTTGCGCAAGGCGATGCGGAGTTGTTTCCGGTAGAAGTCCATGTGTTTGGAGTCACTGACAGTTTGTTCGGGTCTTCGGGTCTATGTAGAGCAGCCGTTCGATTCTTCGTCCTCCGATGATGTGTTCGCTGATGATTTCCTCCGCATCTTCGGGAGTGACTTGGGTATAGAACGTATTGTCAGGAATGATCTTTACGATGGGGCCCTTTTCGCAGAAGCCGAAGCAGCCTACTGTGATGACGTCTACTTTGTCGGTAATCCCGTTTCTTTCGATGGCTTTTTGAAGATTTTCAGTGATGCCCTGACTGGAAGAGGCTTTACAACCGGTACCTCCGCAAATAAGAATCTGGAGGTGTGTTGTTCCGGACGCCAGCCCGCAACATTTTTCGGAAACCTTTTCATTACTTCTTCGCGCAATGAAAGATGGTGCTCCGCTCTCTTCCTGATTATTTGCAAATCATGGATAGATAGTATTTTCATAAGTATCAGAATTGTTAGATTTCTGCAAATATAATTCTTTGTTCGGAATTAGCGCTTTGTTTAGAGAAAATAAATATTCTTCTTTGGTGTCGGTTTGCGGAAGTATGGTATGAAATCTTTATTTTTAACACTTTTAATAGACGGTGTTAACTATAATAGTAGCATAAAAAAATTATCTTCGCATCGAAAAAGGGCGAATACCCATATGAATCCAACAATAGTTGGGGAGATTCGCAAGAACATTGTGGAGTGACTTATGGGGACCTGCCGGTACTGTATCTGAATGGGAAAATGCTCCTTGTATGAGTTTTATATAGCTTGATGGCAAGGATGTACAGCAAGAGTTCCGGCGGGGACGGGGAAACGTAAGTTGCCTCCCTGATACAAAGGGAAAAAAGGGGATTGTGATAGCCTGTAAGTGGTATGCTTGCAGGCTATCTTTTTGAGTATACTTGAATGTCCCGGAGTATGAAGCAGTCCGTACCGGTGAAAATAAAACGGGTTTTCTGATACCAGTTAGGTAAATTATTCCTTATTTTCGTATTAAATACGTAGCAAACGTAAATAAGAAATGGAAGTATGAGACGAATTTTGTTAGGATTGTGTGTGCTTTTTTCCTGAATGCGCACGGGCAGGAGATTCCGTTGCCGGAGAAGATGCCGCAGGATCATCCGAGAGTACTGACTACCCCGGAAGGAAAAAAAGAAACATGGAAGTTGATCAAGAAGGAAGCATGGGCACAAGATGTCTTTAACAAGCTGAAAGAACGGACGGAAGTATATACGCGACGTACGGAAAGTCAGCCGGACTGGTTATTATCCCGTTTGGCCATGTACTGGAAGTCGCATGCAACGGAAGTGTACGTGAAAGGTGAGGTGTTCGACCATGCCGGAGGCGCGAAGGCACCTGCTCCGACGGTTCGCTATACCGGAACACGAGGGACGGCCGCTACGCACGGTCGACCTAAGCTGGAAGATGTAGTACCTTATGACGATAGTGCGGAAGGAAACGTGACTTTCTGCAACAATGCCCTGAAAGGTCGTCCGCTGGAGAGTGTGCATCCGTCCAAGACCGGACGCAATATTGAAGTCTGAACTGTGAGATTCTGGGAATTGCCCGTGACGCCGCTTTCCTCTATTGGATGACGGGAGAGGAAAGTATGCCCGACTGGCTGCCGGCGTTTTCGATACTTATATGACGGGAATTTATTACAGAAATGTTCCTGTTGACCTGAATCACGGGCATCAGCAGACACTGGTGGGGCTGACTTCTTTTGAAGTGATCCATGAGGATGCTTTGCATATCGTTGTCCCTTTGTATGACTTCCTCTATCATTATCTGCAATCCAACTATCCGGATAAGATGATGATTTATGCCGGCGCATTGAAGAAATGGGCGGATAATATCATCGCCAACGGAGTCCCCCATAATAACTGGGATTTATTGCAGGCACGATATATCATGAACGTGGGACTGGTGCTGGAAGATAATAAAGAATATGCGGACGGGAAAGGACGCGAATACTATATTGACTACGTTATGAACCGTTCGAGCATCCGCCAGTGGAGTCTGACCAAGCTGGCCGATTACGGCTTTGACTCCGAAACGGGTATATGGGCGGAATGTCCGGGATACAGCAGTGTAGTCATCAATGACTACGCGAACTTCACCCATCAGTTTGACCACAATCTGCAATATGACTTGGTAAAGGCAATGCCTGTGCTGGCAAAAGCAGTAGCGACTACTCCGCAGTATCTTTTTCCGAACCGGATGATCTGTGGTTTCGGAGATACGCATCCAAGTTACTTAAGTACGAACTTCTTTATCCGGATGATACAGAATGCGCAGGCAAACGGAAAGAAAGAGCAGGAACGTTACTTCACCGCTTTGCTGAAATGTCTGAATCCGGAGGAAGGTAGCGAAAAAAGTGGCAAGAAGAATGTACGGGCCTCTGTCAACTCCTTCTTTGAGGACAAGCCGTTAGTGTTGGACCGAAGGTGGAGGCGGGGAAAATCGAGGATTATGTATCTCCTCTGTTCTATGCCCCCAACGTATCGTGGCTGGTACAGCGCAACGGGATGCATCCGCGCAACAGTCTGATGATTTCTCTCAATGCTAGTGAAGGCAATCATATGCACGCGAATGGTATTTCGATGGAGCTTTATGGAAAAGGATATGTGCTGGGACCGGATGCGGGTATCGGACTTTTTCTGTATAGCGGTCTGGACTATGCGGAATATTACTCTCAATTCCCCAGTCATAATACGGTTTGTGTAGATGGCATTTCCAGTTATCCGGTGATGAAAGTAATCATTCTTTCGATTTGCTTTCCTGTTTTCCGGCTTCGGCGGAACCGGGTAAAGGATTTACTTCCGTCACCTATAGTCAGGTAGCTTTCCGTGAGCCGGAGAGCAGGGCGGATCAGACTCGACTGATGGGCATTGTTACTACCGGTCCGGAGACAGGGTATTATGTGGATGTATTCCGCAGCCGGAAAGAACGGGGAGGCGATAAAATGCACGATTATTTCTACCATAATCTAGGTCAGACAATGACACTTACGGCTGCCGATGGTACGGACTTGAATTTGCAGCCTACCGAAGAGCTAGCTTTTGCAGGTGCCCATCTTTATGCTTATTCCTACTTATATGATAAGAAAGTGGCTACCACCGGTCAGGATGTGAAAGTGACTTTTACCATCGATATGAAGGATAAAGGCGGAGATGATATTTCCATGAATCTCTGGATGAAAGGAGAACCGGAACGGGAAGTGTTCACCGCACTGTCACCGATGACCGAAGGATTGAGCCGGACTCCCCATATGCCTTATAATATAAAGGAACAGCCTACGCTCACCTTCGTTGCCCGGCAGCATGGAGAAGCATGGAATCGTCCTTTTGTTGCTGTTTATGAACCAAGTACGCAGAAAGAGCCTTCGGCTATTCAGTCAGTCTCTTACTTTGATGCGGAAGAGCCCGGCTTGAAAGACTTTGCCGGTATCTGTGTGGAAAGTAAAAACGGGCGTACTGACCATATTTTCTCTTTGACGGATTCGTCGCAGACCGCAACCTATCAGGGAATGAAAGTGAAAGCGGACTATGCCGTAATCAGTAACGAATATGCGGGAAACCGGACGCTGTTTATAGGGAACGGAACGCAACTGATTGCATCCGGTATCAGTATCCAGACTTCGGAGGCTGCTAATGTGCTGCTCGAAAAGAAGCAGGGAAAATGTATATTCTTTCTTCTGCCCCCTGTAAGATGGTGATTGACGGAAAAGCGGTGCAATCTGGAATAACCACCGAATTGACGTTATTGGCTGTACAATAAGAATCATTGTTAGATGAATAAACATATCATTGTTTTAATTGAACGATTGTTGTTTTGCGAGTTTTCATAAATATCTTTGATAGAGAATAGGTGAATCGTCTTTATTGTTCGTAATACTATAAAAGAATTTTATTCGATAATATCATGAAGAAATATTGGTTCTTATTATTAGCTGCATTATTAGGTGGTGCAACTTGTATCTTTGCTAAAGACACACTTGCAACTTGGAAGGCTCCCGCAGGAGTTGCTTTAAATAGTGATTTTACGGTTAAGGTCCGTTTGCAAGATGGAGTCTGGCATACCTTATCTTCTTATCTGATTAAGGTGGATGAGGTAAGAGATACACGACATTATGTAGAAAATGCTTCGATGGCAATTTTTGATTTACAGGAAAAGTGGAAGTAGCCGTAACCTATAATTTGGGAGAAGTACAGACGGCAAAAGTCCGTCCTCTCTCGTATGATATCCCATTTCAGATCGATGGTAATACAGTAACTTTTACATTAGAGCATCCTCGAAATTTGTCAGTAGAAGTAAATGGGGATATTTTTCATAATTTTCACTTATTTACAGGATCTCCGGAAAGAACGATTCCGGACAAAGATAATCCGGAAGTAATTTACTTTGGTCCTGGAATACATACAGTTAAAAATGGGGAATTGAGAGTGCCATCCGGTAAGACTGTGTATCTGGCAGGAGGAGCTGTTTTAATGGGGCGTGTCCTAATCGAAAACGTACATGATGTAAAATTGCTAGGAAGAGGAATTATCGATCATTCTATAAAAGGAGGTATTCGTATTGCGAATTCCCGAGATGTCTATGTAGAAGGAATTGTTGCTACTCAATGTGCGACAGGAGGGTCGGAAAATGTTACTATCCGTAATGTCAAAAGTATTAGTTATTATGGGTGGGGAGATGGCATGAATGTTTTTGCGAGCAATAACGTATTATTTGATGGTGTCTTCTGCCGTAACTCAGATGATTGTACAACTGTTTATGGCACTCGTTTGGGATTTGAAGGAGGTTGTCGGAATATAACAATGCAGAATTCCACTCTTTGGGCAGATGTAGCCCATCCTATTTTTATTGGAATTCATGGTAATTCTAAAGCTCCCGAAGTTTTGGAAGATCTGAATTATATTAATATTGATATATTGGATCATAGAGAGAAACAAGTCGATTATCAAGGATGTATGGCTATTAATGCAGGTGATAACAATTTAATACGCAATGTTCATTTTGAGGACATCCGTGTTGAGAATTTCCGTCAGGGGCAACTTGTCAATTTACGTATCTTTTATAATGAAAAATACTGTACTGCTCCCGGAAGAGGAATTGAGAACGTATTGTTTAAGAATATATCCTATACCGGAGAGAATGCGGAACTTTCTATTATTGAAGGATATGATGAAAAACGTAAGGTAAAGAACATACGTTTTGAAAATTTGAAAATAAATGGAAAATTGATTGATGATAATATGCCGGACAAACCTCGGTGGTATAAGACTTCAGATATGGCACGCATATATGTAGGACCTCATGTGGAAAATATTGTTTTTACAAGTGATGTAGCTCAGTCACAACGTCGTTTTGTTCATCCGGGTATTACTTATCCTTAATTCCGCAACACTTTGATTTAACTTTATTTATAAGTTCCTGAGCAACAAAAAGTTGCTCAGGATTTTGCCATGTCAGATTTTTCACTTATCTTAGTGTTGCAAATCAAAACAAGCGTAAATC
>ENA-OQJH01000770-OQJH01000770.1-human-gut-metagenome-genome-assembly--contig:-NODE-770-length-15868-cov-1.907693_pt1 | contig 15868 bp, 16 predicted proteins | sample MGYA00242597_ERZ504763 | MGnify/ENA primary metagenome ERZ504763 (study PRJEB26092, sample SAMD00036359) | human gut metagenome | host: Homo sapiens | study: EMG produced TPA metagenomics assembly of... | reverse complement strand
TCCGAACTGTTTAATCTGCCTGTATCTCCTTTGCGGCAACGTATTCTTGCTATCTTCGGCAAGAAGCTGAATCAACAGTTGCTGAATATAGAGGTGAATACTACGATGGTGAAAATCTCAGGCTACATAGCGAAGCCGGAAACTGCCCGTAAGAAAGGTGCTCACCAATATTTCTTTGTCAACGGGCGTTATATGCGCCATCCTTATTTTCATAAGGCAGTGATGGAGGCTTATGAACAGTTGATTCCCGTTGGCGAGCAAGTTTCCTACTTTATTTATTTTGAAGTGGATCCGGCTAATATCGATGTGAATATTCATCCCACTAAGACAGAAATCAAGTTTGAGAATGAACAGGCTATTTGGCAAATACTTCGGCATCAGTAAAGGAGTCGTTGGGCAAGTTCAGCGCCATTCCTTCCATTGATTTCGATACGGAAGATATGCCGGATATTCCTGCATTTGAGCAGAACCTGCCTCCTGCACCTCCGAAGATTCATTATAATTCGGATTTCAATCCGTTCAAAGTATCTTCCGGTGGAAGTGGCGGCGGATCATATAGCCGTCCGAAGGTGGAATGGGAAGGACTGTATGGTGGATTGACCAAGGCAAGTAAGATGAATGAGCCTCAGCAGGAACCGGAAATGGATTGGGAAAATTCTCCTTTCGAGGAAGAACCGATGGTTGCTGAAGAGAAAACTATTTCGGCGGTATCTGCCGCTTCCTCCACTTCTCATCGGCTTCCTCTACTTTATATGCCAATGAATCGGTGATTGAGAAAGGGAATCTGCATTTGCAGTTCAAAGGTCGTTTTTATTCTGACTTCGGTGAAATCCGGATTGATGTTGATCGACCAGCATCGTGCGCATATCCGCGTACTTTTTGATCGGTATATGGTGCAGATAAAACAAAAACAAGGTGTTTCGGAGGGAGTGCTTTTCCCCGAGATATTACAGCTGCCTGCTTCAGAAGCGGCTGTCCTGCAAGGAATCATGGATGATTTGTCGGCGGTAGGTTTCGATCTGAGTGATTTGGGTGGCGGTAGTTATGCCATCAATGGCATTCCTTCGGGAATAGAAGGATTGAATCCGGTTGAGTTGGTACGGAATATGCTACATACAGCTATGGAAAAAGGGAATGATGTGAAGGAGGAAATCCAGAATATCTTAGCTTTAACACTGGCACGTGCGGCGGCTATTGTCTATGGTCAGGTATTGAGTAATGAGGAAATGGTAAGTCTTGTAGACAGTCTTTTTGCCTGTCCTTCACCAAATTACACTCCGGATGGCAAAACAGTCTTGACAACAATCAAGGAAGAGGACATCGAGAAATTATTCAAATAAAACAAATAAAATCATCATTTCTTAAAACCTTTTAGTTCAGTTCGTGTTATTTAAATAGTTCAACAAAGAAAAGATTATAATAACCACTTAACTATTAGGTATATGAAAAAGATTCTAATGTTGCTGGCTTTTGCCGGCGTTGCGTCTGTCGCTTCTGCGCAGCAAACCGTGACTGTAACTGAATACGAGGTTATTCAGGTACAAGATAAACATCAAGTAATAACTAACCCATTCTGGAGCAACTGGTTCTTCTCTGTAGGAGGCGGTGCACAGGTATTATTTGGTAATAACGACCATATCGGAAAATTCAGAGATCGTATTGCTCCGACATTGAATGTGTCAGTTGGTAAATGGGTAACACCCGGTTTCGGGTTACGTATGCAATATAGCGGACTGCAATCCAAAGGATTCACCACCAATGAATCTGCAAATTATGTAGTCGGTGGCCCGAGAGAAGATGGCTCCTACAAACAGAGATGGGACTATATGAATCTTCATGGCGACTTGCTGATTAATCTGAATGCACTTTTCGGTGGTTACAATCCGGATCGCGTATATGAGATTATTCCGTATATCGGTGCCGGTTGGGCTCATTCTTATTCTAAGCCTCATACAAACGCTGCTACCTTCAATGCAGGTATTATCAACCGTTTCCGTTTGTCAAACGCTGTAGATTTGAACCTTGAACTGAGTGCAACAGGGCTGGAAGGTAAATTTGATGGTGAACATGGTGGCAAACCCGATTATGATGGTATCTTAGGTGCTACTCTCGGTGTGACTTATTACTTCCCGACCCGTGGATTCCAACGTCCTGTTCCACAGATTATCTCCGAACTGGAATTGAGACAGATGCGTGATCAGATGAATGCTATGGCAGCCGCAAATATGCAGTTGCAGCAACAGTTAGCCAATGCACAGCAGCCTGTAGTGGAAGAAGCTGAAGAAGTCGTTGTAACAGATGCCAACATTGCACCGCGTACTGTATTCTTCAAGATCGGTTCAGACAAATTGTCTCCACAAGAAGAAATGAACTTGTCATATCTTGCCAGCAAGATGAAAGAATTCCCGAACATGACCTATACAATCAACGGATATGCAGACTCTGCAACCGGTACTCCTTCTATCAACAGAAGTTAAGTCTGGAACGTGCACAAGCTGTAAAGGACCTGTTGGTTAAGAAATATGGCATCTCTGCAGACAGACTGTCTGTTGCAGCAGGTGGTGGTGTCGACAAGTTCGGTCAACCGATTCTGAATCGTGTGGTATTGGTAGAATCAGCTCAATAATACATTTGATATTGTAATATAGATACGGCTGTTAAAGTGGGCCGTATTTATGAAAGGAAAGACTTGCTCAGGTAAAGATATCCCTCGGATACTTTACTTGGGCGAGTCTTTTTGTTTCCAATGATTTGCATATCCTATAATTTTTTGCGAATATTGCAATCAAATGCATTGGTCTTAGACATAAGTTTCTTACTTTTGAACAAGGATTCCGGTTTTTATGATTGTTACTATGAAATGTAGATACCTTCTATCTTTAGTCTTTTTATTGCATATATGGGTATGCAAGAGTAATGTTATAGATAATAGTGTCTATGATTATGGTCTTACGTTTCTGGCTCATTCTACCAATCAGGATCAGCGGACCAATCTGGATCTTACTCCTGCGGCTTCTTTGTCTTTTCCCGAGGACGGTTTCTCGGTGGGATTCGATATAAAGTTGAGAAATGAACTGTATACTTATGGTTATGTTGTACGGGTCATAGCAGATGATTCTTCCTGCTTTGATTTTATCTCCTACCTGCTTTATTCCCGATTTAATATTGTATTGACTGACAAAGACCGGGTGATCAAGAATACGGAGATTGCAGATTCGGTAAAGATTGTAGCAGACAGATGGATACACGTCGATCTGCAATTTGCCAAAGACCGGATTCATATTGCTGCAGACGGTATCCAGGCGGAAATCAATCATTCCCTGAGCAACTTTAAGGATATCAAGATCTATTTCGGAGGCAGCAAGCATCCCCGTTTCTTCTCTACAGATGTACCTCCTATGACCATTCGTAATATAGAACTTGCTGATATTCAAGGTAAACTGCTTTATAAATGGGAATTGGCTGCTCATGATAAAGATGTGACTTACGATAGTGTCAGAAATAAACAGGCTTTTGTACGTAATGGCGTCTGGGAGATAGATAAACATACTAAATGGGCGGCATTAGCTTCGTTGAATGTGCACCATATTAATCCGCAGGTGGCTTATGACGATGTGTCGGGACGTTTTTTCATAGCAGGAGGCGGTCAGTTATTTGTTTACGATGTGAAGGCGAATCGTATTGATTCGATTGCTTATAAAGGACATCCTTATATAGGAGCTTCCAGCCAGATTATTTTTGATGCCAAACGAAACAGGCTCTTGTCTTATACATCGGATTTCAACGATTTGAATGTCTATGAGTTTGACCGGAAATGCTGGACATTAGAAACTCCGGTAATGATTGATACCCGCCAGCATCATAATCGTATTATCAATCAGAAAAGAGATGAACTGATTGTTTTTGGTGGCTATGGTAATCACCGCTATAATTCACAGTTGAGCAGAATAAACCTGTCTGATCCGCAGGGGTGGTCGATCAGTTCCCTTGATTCCTGTCTGTTTCCCCGCTATTTAAGTGCGATGGGGGCGGAGAATGAGGACTACTTATTGATCATGGGTGGTTATGGCAATCAGTCGGGTAAGCAGGAAGAATCTCCAGGAAACTTTTATGATCTTTACCGGTTGAATTTGAAAACAGGTAAATGCACCAAGTTATGGGAGTTTGTGAATGACAGGCAGCACTTTACTTTCGGTAATTCAATGATTATCGATACACCGTCGAATAGTGTATATGCTTTGACATATAATAATGACCGGTATAATACTTTTGTTTATTTGAGCCGGTTTGATATACAGACCAGACAACCGGTTCAGGAAGTGATGAGTGATTCCATTGTTTATAACTTCCTCGATATTCATTCTTATTGTGATATGTTTCTGCATAAAGAGACATCTTCTATTTATGCCGTGGTGTTGCAGGAAAAAGAGCCCGGAATATCTAAAGTCGAATTTTATAAACTGGCATTTCCACCTTTGTCCAAGGAAGATATTTTGCCTCATCAGACTGGCGGAATGAAGCCGGTGATATTGATATCCGGTATTTTGGCGGGACTACTGTGCCTGATAGGAGGAAGTATATGGTTATTGCATAGTAAGAGAAAGAGAAAAGTGAATGTGGCAGTCGGTCCGGTTGCTACGGAAGAAGTAAAAGACAGATCGGTCGAAGAAGAACCGACCGAACAAAAAGTATCTTCCGTTTTATTATTGGGCGGATTTCAGGTCTTTGATAAGCAAGGCGGTAACATCACGGGAGATTTTACGCCTACTCTTAAGCAATTATTCTTGTTTTTACTGCTGAATACCATCAAGAACGGAAAGGGAACAACTTCTCAATGCCTGGATGAAACCTTCTGGTTCGATATGAGTAAGTCCAGTGCATCGAATAACAGAAACGTGAATATCAGAAAGCTAAGGCTGATCATAGAGAAAATCGGAGATATCAATATTGCCAATAAGAACGGCTATTGGTATCTGAATCTGGGGAAAGACGTGACCTGCGATTATCAGGAAGTGATGAGATTGCTGGATCAGATAAAAGATACCATTACGGACAAAAAGATAATCAATAAAATCATATCCCTGGCGAGTGCCGGCGCATTGCTCCCTAACGTCAGTGCCGAATGGATTGACGAATATAAGTCAGCCTACTACGTTCTGTTGACGGAAATACTGCTTTCTGTGGTCAACCGTCCCGATATAAAAGAAGACTCCAGGCTTTTGCTGAAAATATCAGATGTAATTCTGCTTGTTGATAATATAGACGAAGACGCTATCCGCACTAAATGCAGAGTCTTGTATCAGATGGGGCAGAAAGGTTTGTCCAAGCAAAGTTTCGATAAGTTCTGTATTGAATATGAACGTTTGCTGAATGCCAAGCCTGATTTCTCTTACGATGATATTATAAATTCACTCTAAATTAATCCTCTATTAATAATTTTCCGGTGCTTCCTGTTGGTCGGTGGAGAGATAGTTCCTCATCGGTGGCGGAGCTGTCCTCATCGGTGCCGGAAATAGGTCTCATCGGTACCCGAAATAAATCCTTGCGGAGTAAGGCACTCATTATACCATCAAATAATAATTGTTTTTTTTATCATGAAAACATTATTGATAACTAGATACTTATGCGAAAAGAATGAAATTCTTTATCGCTATTAATCTAAAATTAATATGGCATTAAGGACTGGAATTCTATATTTGCTTCAGAAACGGACGGGATATCCTCCACTATGTTTCTGATGACTTGAGCGGATCGAACTATAACCTTATAAAATGATGGAAATATGAAAAACGACACTTCTTAACTACTGCTTGGACTTACTTGTCAGAGAAAGTTTTCTTGAGATGAAAACGGTTTGAATCAATTAATGTTAATCTATAAATTATGAAAACAGGAAAGAGCAAAGATCATTTGCAAAGAGTTTTTTTAAGGTTCCTTTATTTGATAATGGGGAGCATCCTTTCTTTGGATTCTGTTATGGCGCAGGAAAACCTGAAATTTCCGGGCAGGTGACAGACAATAAAGGAGAAGCCATTATCGGAGCCTCAGTGAAAGTTCTGAAAACGGGTACGGGGACTATTTCGGATATGGATGGTAAGTTTACTATTCAGGTTCCTGTGGGAGCTGAACTGGAGATAGGATATGTCGGCTATAATCCGAAGAGAGTGAAAGTGGTGAATAAAACTTCGTAACGGTAGTCCTTGAGGAGAATGTGGTAGCATTGGGCGATGTAGTTGTTGTCGGATATGGCATTCAGAAAAAGGAAAGTCTGACAGGAGCTATCGGAAACCTGAAAGTAGATGATATCGTAAAGACCAAGGCACCTAGTTTGGCACAGGCTATTCAAGGAAAGGTAGCCGGTCTGCGGATCAGACAGGAGAATGGAGAGCCGGGTAAGTTCAGTTCCAATATCAATGTCCGTGGCTTCGGAACTCCTTTGTTTGTGATTGACGGAGTGGTGAGAGACGGTTCCAGCGAATTTCAACGGTTGAATCCGGAAGATATTGAAAGCATATCTTTTCTGAAAGATGCTACTGCCTCTATCTATGGTATGAATTCGGCGAATGGTGCCGTGATTGTTACCACCAAGAAAGGGGCTACAGGCAAACCGCGTATTACGTTGAACGCCAATGTCGGCATTACTTCTCCTACCAATGTGCCGGAGATGGCCAACGCCAGACAATATATGACCATGCGAAATGAGGCGGAAATCAATGCAGGCAGACCGGCTTATATCACAAAGGACGAATTGACCAAATGGCAGCAAGGTGCTCCCGGTTATGAGAGTGTAGACTTGTATGATGCCGTTTTCAATAAGCACGCCACACAGTTCCAGACGACTCTGTCCCTGGAAGGTGGTACCGACAAAGTAAGTTATTACGGTAGTTTCGGTTATGCCACCGATAACAGCTTGTTGAAGAATAACGCATTGACTTATGATAAATATACATTCCGTTCCAATGTCAGTCTGAAGATTACCAAAGACCTGACAGCCAGTATCAATCTTGGCGGACGTTATGATACCACCAACCGTCCCTGGTTTCCTTTCTATGATATATTTAAGAGTACGCGTGTAAATCCGCCGACTACTTCTATCTATGCCAATGACAATCCGGATTATTATAATAACTTCTCTTATGTTCCTAATCCGGCGGCTATGATCGATGCCGATTATACCGGCAGCGCTAAAGAGCGGAATAAGAACTTGCAGACACAGTTTGCATTAGAGTATAATATTCCTTATGTAAAGGGGCTGAAGGTGAAAGGTACTTTTATCTACGATTACAATAACTACGGATATAAGGCTACGCGGAAAGGTTTTAAGACATATACCTATGGCGAATATACGGGCGAGTATACAGCGGCAGATGCCAACTATCCGGCTTTGCTTCAGGATAATCGCAGAGAATCGGAACGGGTGGATATGCAGTTTCAGACAAACTATAACAGAACGTTCGGCAACCATACCATCGGAGCTACTTATGTCTTCGAAAGACGCGAAGAGAAAGCAAACTGGATGAATGGTGAGCGCAAGTTTGACTTTTTCACAATCGGTGAACTGGACAATGCACGCGAATCTGACCAGAAGTATCCGGTTCCTCGGAACACCAGGCTTATCTTTCTCATATCGGGCGTCTGACCTATGATTATAAAGGCAAATATCTGGCAGAGCTTGCTTGCAGATACGACGGTTCTTATCGATATGCTCCGGGCAGCAGATGGGCATTCTTTCCGTCCGCTTCCGTAGGATGGAGAATTTCGGAAGAGAGCTTTATCAAAGACAACTTCAAGTTTGTCGATAATCTGAAACTTCGTTTCTCTGCCGGTCGTTCGGGGCAAGATGCCGGTGATCCGTTCCAATACTTCTCCGGTTACACGTTGAACAGTGGCGGATATGTATTCAGCCAGGGAAATTATACCAATGGAGTAGCTTCTCCTGTGATGATCAATAAGAATCTGACCTGGATTAAAGTGAATATGTATAATATTGGTATTGACTTTTCAATCTTTAACCGCTGATCGCAGTAGAGTTTGATATTTATCAGCGTGACCGCAGCGGCCTGTTGGCCGACCGTTACGGTTCTCTTCCAATACGTTCGGTTCCAAGTTGCCACAGGAAACCTGAACGGCGACCGTACGAGGGGTATTGAATTACATTGACTCATACCAACAAATCGGTGATTTCCACTACAGTGTATCCGGTAACTTTAACTTGGCGCGTACCCAACGCCGTTATATAGAGAGCGGTCCTTACAAGAGCAGTATGGAAAGATGGAGAAACCAGTCATCCAACCGCTGGGGAGATTTTATCTGGGGGTATCAGACGGACGGACGTTTCCAGAACTTTGACGAGATTAATACATATCCGATTCAGAATGGGGATAACGGAAATTCCAAGGAACTTCCCGGTGACTACATCCTGAAAGACGTAAACGGTGACGGAGTGGTGAATGATCTGGACAAGACCCCTTTATTCTGGTCCGGCAGCCCGTTGATTCACTATGGTTTCAATGTGGAAGCATCCTGGAAGAACTTCGACTTCTATGCTCTTTTTCAAGGTTCTGCCCTGTACACGGTGCAGTTTGACGAGGTATACGCAAAGATGCTCTGTTTCAAGGGTGGCAATACCCCCGAATACTTCTACGACCGTTGGCATCTGTCCGACCCGTATGATGCGAACAGTGAATGGATACCGGGAGAATGGCCGGCCATCCGTCTGGAGCAGGACATGGGATCGTTCTATACGAGGGATTCGCAGATATGGCGTAAGAACGCTTCTTATCTGAGACTGAAAACAATTGAGATCGGCTACACCTTCAGTCCCCGACTGATGCATAAACTGGGTATCGGTAGTTTAAGAATCTATGCGAACGGAAATAACCTGTTTACTGTCTGTGACCCGTTTGTAAAGGCATTCGATCCGGAAAAGATTGAAGGAGACTATAGTGCCGGCTTGAATTATCCTCTGAATAAGAGCTTTAACTTTGGATTGACCTTGAACTTTTAAAGAAGATGATTATGAAAATATATAGTTATTTATTATTGGGAGCTATGTTCCTGCTGGGCGGATGTAGCGATTTGCTTGATATCGATCCGAAGAATAAAATTCCGGCGGATGAATTGTTCTCTACTCCGGAAGGAGTACAGGCACATATGGCCAATCTGTACGGTCGTTTGCCTATCGAAGATTTTACCTATTCACCGAATCGCGGCTTCAATGTGGGAGTCGGTACGGATGTGAATAATGCCGGTTTTATGGCTGCTCATTTCTGTGATGAGGCTATCCATCCGGAGTACAATGACTTTGGAGAAGAGTGGTTCGATTATTGGGAAGACGGTTATAAACTCATTCGTGATTTAAACAGTCTGTTGGTTACTATTCCTACATTGACCAGTATTACCGAACAGCAAAAGAATGAGATCAATGCGGAAACTCATTTCCTGAGAGCTTATACCTATTTTGCCTTAGCCAAAAGATACGGTGGGGTACCTATCATTAAAGAACCGCAGGAGTATAACGGTAATATCGAAGAACTGCGTGTCCCCAGAAATACGGAGAAAGATACTTGGGACTTTGTCTTGGAAGAATGTGACCAGGCAGTATCGCTTTTTGGAGATGCGAATGAAAATGATGTGCTGAGAGCGAACAAATGGGTAGCATTGGCACTGAAGTCAAGAGCAGCTCTGTATGCAGCTTCCGTTGCCAAGTTTACTCATCAGCCTTATGTCTCTTTCTCTGGTCCGGCTGTTGACCAGAAGCTGGTAGGTATAGAAGTTATATCGGCTGATCATTATTATGATGAATGTATATCAGCTTCACAGGAAATCATGAATAGTGGTAAGTTCGGTCTTTACAAACCTTCCCCCGCTACTCCGGAAGAAGCGACAACCAACTATCAAAAGTTATTTGAACAACCTTTCCAATGTCTGGACGGATTGAAAGAGCCTATCTTCATGAAGGCCTATGCTGCAAATACCATTCTGGCACATAACTATGATGTCTGGTTCAGCCCCCGTCAGATGATCCTCGACCCGAATCTCTATCCCGGTCGTATGAATCCGACACTGGATTTTGTCGACTCTTTCGAAGATTATACGGATGACGGAACCGGAACACCCAAGCCGATCAGCACTCGTGTGGATGGAAATGAAAGTGATTATAATGGATTTAACTTATCCACCCGATACCTGTCTTTCCCGATAGATAAACCTTACCAGGCATTTGCCGGTCGTGATGCCCGTTTGAGTGCCATGGTGTTATTCCCGGGACAGAACTTCGGAAGTACGAAGATCATTATCCAGGGTGGTCTGGTGAAAGCTGACGGTTCCGGTTATCATTATAGGACTCAGGCTTCGGAGAAGGGACAGGATGGTCTGATCTATTATACTTACGGAGCGGAGAAAAGCACGGAATATTCAGGATTCGATCCGACTTTGGGACATTATACCCGCAGCGGATTCCTGTTTAAGAAGTTCTTGCAGATAGAAAGTCCGGTTGAGCAGGCATGGAGTAAAGGTACACAGCCTTGGATCGATTTCCGTTATGGGGAAATTCTTCTCAACTATGCAGAAGCTGTTATCGAAAAGACAACCTCTACTTCTGCTGAAAAACAGGCTGCACAAGACGCTTTGAATGCGGTCCGCAAAAGAGCGGCTCACAAAGATGACATTGCATTGACTCAGGCGAATGTTCGCAAAGAACGTTTTGTCGAGCTGGCATTTGAAAACAAACGCAGATGGGATTTGTCGCGCTGGAGAACTTTCCATAAGGAATTTGAAAACCGGGTGAGAAAGGGACTTGTACCTTTCCTTGACCTGCGGACAAATCCTGCGCATTATGTATTTGTACGTGTCAATCCGTTGGGCATTGAATCAAAGACCTTTGATTATAGCTGGTATTATAAGAGTATTCCGGGTACGGGGGCTAATGGTCTGGTACAGAATCCTTAATTAGTATATTCTAAAATATAGATTAGATATGAAAAAGCTTCTATTTTTATTATGCGTTGTAGTAGCAGGCAGTATGTTTTACTCTTGTGAAAAAGATAATCTCGAAGGGCCGGATGCAATCTTTGCCGGCGAACTGAGAGACCGGAAGACCGGAGAACTCATTCAACAGGAGATATCGGACGGTTCCCGCGTTTATTTCATCGAACAGGGGTGGGAGATAATCCTCCTGTTCAGAATATGGTCGTTAAAAAAGACGGAACGTTTTATAACGGTATGATTTTCTCCGGTGACTATAAAATCATCCTGAATCGTGGGAACTACGTTCCTTTGGATACTCTGGATATGAAAATAAAGCCGGGAAAGAATTATCAGGTCTTCGAAGTGAATCCTTATCTGCGGATCATTGAACCGGAAATATCTGTGATCGGAAGAAAGGTAGTGGCGAAATTCAAACTGGAGCAGGTGACCAGTAACGAGGTCTATCGTATTTCGTTGTTTGCACACTCTCACATCGATGTATCCAACAAACTGAATATTGTCAACCGGACAGAAGAACTAAACCGTTCCATTACTGATGGTGAGGCTTTCGAATTGTCTATCAATCTGGAAGACTACACTTCCACGCTGGTTCCGGGCAAGAGTTATTATTTCCGGATCGGTGCACAGTCTCACGGAAGTGAGACAAAGTACAATTATTCGGCATCTGTACAGTTGGATATTTAGCATAAAACGGAAAAGCCATGAGAAAGTATTTACAGTTGGTATTCCTTGCGGTCTCTGTCTTTTGTTCAGAGATATTGTTGGCAGAATCTCGTGATCCGGTCCGGATACTGGATTTGAGAACGCTCAATGAACTTGATCTGAAAGAACAGGAGAAGGCGGAGCAACTATGGGACATTATGCATACGACAGCTACCTTGCAAGGCATTGTGAATCGGAATAGTCCGAGATTGTACATTCGCTATGTCAAGAACGGGCAGGGAGAGAATGTCGATGATTATTGGTGGAATAAATACCGTCAGGCAGGACAGTGGCTGGCGGGACGTGATACGATAGCTTACACGGAACTGTCGTATGTCGTGACCGTTTTCAGAAAAGAAATACGCGGAGTGGTTGTTTATGACTCAAAAGTAGCATCTACCAGTAATATTGCTTCATCTGTGGCAGGAATCGAGAATCTGATAGCTGTGCGCTATGACATATCTCCCAATAGTCTCTATACCCGTTTGGTACTGCAAGGACCGAAGCTGGCTGTGAAATGCTGGCTGGTGAACAAAGATGGTTCTTCTCTTTTCACGGGCAAAGGAAGGATTGCCGGAACCGGTCAACCTTCGACAGGATCTCTGAAAATCGATCCCTATGTATGGTTTATAGAGAAATACCTGAAGAAAGGGTTATGCAATACGGAGTACGCCGCTTATTACATCGACCAGTTCTGGCGTACCGATCCTACCCGGACGGTAACGAACCATCACCAATTGACCAATCATGACTTTTTTGTCAGCAAGAAAGCTTTTTTTCTTTGACCTTTCTCCTTGGGGAGACGAGCCGGCAACGGATGATCCGACACAAGAAGAAGGACTGGACTTGCAGATACTGAAAACTTTTCTGCAAGAAGCCTATAAGCAAAATAAAGGAGAGAAATTCTGCTATATCGGAGGTTTCCCGAGCTGGATTTATAAATATACGCAGCATGCTGGAGGAAAGCATGAAGATGTAGCTACCGAGTGGGAATTTTCCCGTATTATCAGTGCTTATAATGCCTTTAAGGATGCCGATGCCATCGGACTGGGAGCATTGGCTAACTCCTCCTTCTGGCAACATTTTCCTCTTCAGGAAAAGTATCCCCAAAAGTGGGTGACACATCAGGAACTGATGGACAGAGGCTATCTGAACCGTGACGGAACAATCAACTTTCAGGGACGGAACTTATCCTCTTCTATGTAGCGATTATGATTCCTCCTCCTGGATTGCTCAGACTACCCCTTTCCTGTGGGACGAACCTAGCCGGGGAGAAGTGCCTTTGATGTGGTCTGTCAGTCCTGTACTTGCAGAACGCGTTCCGATGGTGATGCATAATTATCGGGTGACGGCTACTCCGAATGATTATTTTGCCGCTGCTGACAATGGTGCCGGATATTTAATGCCGGGTATGTTGCAAGAGCCTCGCTCGGTGTCCGGATTGAAAAGCGGATTGAGTGCATGGGCAAAGCATTGCAGCAAATATTATCAGAAGTGGGGATTGACCATTACAGGATTTGTGATTGACGGCGAAGCCCCGGACTGGATTCAGACGGATTGGACTGTTACGCATCGTTCAGTCCGAATGGAATAGTTCCGCAGAAGATGCCTTTGACATTGCTGCACAATGATATGCCGGTGATCCGGGCAGATTATGATATTGTAGATCATGATTACCGCAGGGCAACGGATGTGATTGTGGAAAGAGTGGAGAAACGTCCGGTTCCTTTCCATTGGTTCAGAGCCATATTGAAGTCACCTTCCTGGTATAAAGGGATTTGTGATGAGTTGAAACAGCGGCATACGAATATTGAATTGCTGGATGCACCGACATTTTTTTGAACTCTATCGTATCTATCTGAAGCAGCATCCGGATGCTGCTGCCGGAAAGATAACGATGAACTAACCTGATTAATGAACAGACATATTCATATAGAATGATGATGAACAGATTGAATATAAAAAGAACAGTCGGCTCCTGTTTGATGGCGATGGCGTTTTTTCGTGTACCCATACGGATCAGACGCCCACGAAAGACTTTGTCGATTATGTAAATCCATATATCGGCAATATCAGCCATCTGCTGGTGCTACTTACCCAACCGTACATCTGCCGAACTCGATGCTCAGGGTCTATCCGGAAAGGGGAGACTATACATCGGACAGGGTAAACGGCCTTCCGGTCGTGGTGACCAGTCATAGAGCAGCTCGGCTTTTAACCTGAGTCCGGTGCAGGGAGAGGTATCCCGACCGATTGTATCTTACTCCTATGATTTGGAGAATATTACCCCCTATAGTTATTCCGTATACCTGGATGAGGCTGATATACAGGTTGAGTATGCCCCTTCACATCAGGCTGGTATTTATCATATCAGTTTTGGGACGGAAGGTGATAATGCTCTGGTGGTGAATACGAAGAACGGAAAGCTGGTCGCTGAAGAAAAAGGAGTCAGTGGCTATCAGGTTATTGACAACACTCCTACCAAAATCTATCTGTATCTCGAAACCAGTCAACTACCTTTACGCAAAGGGGTACTGGCAGATGGAAAAGTTGATATGGAAAGTAAGGAAGGCAGTGCCATCGCTTTGTATTATGGAAGCGAGAAGAACCTGAATCTACGTTACGGAATTTCCTTTATCAGTGCCGAGCAGGCAAAGAAGAATCTGCAACGTGACATCACCACCTATGATGTAAAGGCGGTGGCGGATGCCGGACGCAGGATATGGAACAAGACATTGGGCAAGATTGTGATAGAAGGCGGTTCGGAAGACGAAAAAGAAATCTTCTACACTTCCCTTTATCGTACCTACGAACGCATGATCAATCTTTCGGAGGACGGGAAATATTACAGTGCTTTCGATGGCAAGATTCATGAAGATGGCGGAGTACCTTTTATACAGATGACTGGATATGGGATACTTACCGGGCTACACATCCGTTGCGTATCTTGATAGAACCGCAGAAGGAACTCGATATGATTCGTTCATATATACGGATGGCAGAACAGTCGGACAGAAGATGGATGCCTACCTTCCCCGAGGTGACCGGAGACAGTCACCGGATGAATGGCAATCATGCAGTGGCAGTTATCTGGGATGCTTATTGCAAAGGATTGAAAGACTTTGATCTGGAGGCTGCTTATGAAGCCTGCAAAGGAGCGATTACAGAAAAAAACGTTGTTGCCCTGGCTGAGATGTCCGTTGACGGAGCTCGATAAGTTCTATCAGGAAAAGGATTTTTCCCTGCACTGAACCCTGGCGAAGAAGAAACTTGCAAGGCTGTTCATTCGTTCGAGAGACGACAAGCGGTTGCGGTTATGTTGGGTAACTGTTACGATAATTGGTGTCTGGCACAGATAGCCAGAACATTAAACAAGACCGATGACTATAAGAAGTTTATGAGGATGTCTTATACGTACCGGAATGTTTATAATGCGGAAACGGGTTTCTTTCATCCCAAGAACAAGGACGGAAAGTTTATCGAACCGTTTGACTATCGATATTCGGGAGGACAGGGGGCACGTGGCTATTATGGTGAAAACAACGGTTGGATCTATCGTTGGGATGTGCAGCACAATCCGGCGGATTTGATTGCTTGATGGGTGGACAGGCTTCATTTATCGAGAGATTGAATCAGACATTCAATGAACCGTTGGGGCGGAGCAAGTTTGATTTCTATCATCAGTTGCCGGACCATACCGGTAATGTCGGCCAGTTCTCTATGGCAAATGAACCTTGTCTGCATATTCCTTATTTGTATAACTATGCCGGTCAGCCGTGGATGACACAAAAAAGGATTCGCGTTTTGCTGAACCAGTGGTTCCGTAATGACTTGATGGGCGTTCCCGGTGATGAAGACGGAGGTGGAATGACTGCATTTGTGGTATTCTCCATGATGGGCTTTTATCCGGTAACTCCCGGTTCTCCAACTTATAATATCGGCAGTCCGGTATTCCAATCCGCAAAGATGGAGGTAGGTGACGGACATTATTTTGAGATCATAGCGGAGAATTATGCGCCGGACCATAAGTACATCCAGTCGCTACCTTGAATGGAACGCCGTGGAATAAGCCGTGGTTCAGCCATGCGGATATTCAAAACGGCGGACGTCTGGTTTTGCAGATGGGAGATAAGCAATAAGAAGTGGGGATAGCTTCGGATGCCGTGCCGCCCTCTTC
>ENA-OQJH01000767-OQJH01000767.1-human-gut-metagenome-genome-assembly--contig:-NODE-767-length-15896-cov-1.801319_pt1 | contig 15896 bp, 20 predicted proteins | sample MGYA00242597_ERZ504763 | MGnify/ENA primary metagenome ERZ504763 (study PRJEB26092, sample SAMD00036359) | human gut metagenome | host: Homo sapiens | study: EMG produced TPA metagenomics assembly of... | reverse complement strand
CGATCTGCTGTATCTAAGTAAATTGTATGATAAGCAATATTGTATTCACCGTTCACTTCTTGAACGCGGTAGTCATGTCCGGCAGCAAGAAGTATCTCTTTTAATATTTGGTAAGAGGTGACATATTTGGTATCAGTACGGTTCATCAGCTTTATGCCACTCATTTCCTCCAAAGATATAGGAATATATTCCTTGAGTGTCTGCAGAATCTCGGTCATGTTAAAGATAGTATTAGAATAAAAAGGGAAGGTAACTTCAAGGTTAAAGTTTCCTTCCCTTCTTTTTTAAATTAGCATCGTATTAGTCCCATTCAATAGCCTGATCTTTATCAGGTATCTGAGTATTAATGTTGCGCTGCATGGAGATAGTACCTTCAAACCGAAACTTTATTCTGGCTCCCGGCGCTAAAGTATAATCTTCAAATTCATAGTCAACATCACGAATCATAACGGTACGTCTCAATAAATAAGGGCGGACAGCATCCATCTCTTCTTCGATATAACTACTAGCTCGGGTATTTATTTTAAAACCATTGTTTTCGGAGTTATCACTTGTCAACTCCACAATGTTAGTATTCGGAACAAAATGGGCTATGATTTTGTAGTTTCTACGGTCCTGTCGGCTTTCGTCAATTGTACCTGCATAGAAGAATATAGTTTCATCATCAATAGCATAAGTTACTATTTCACTTTTCACCAATGGCTCATTTTCTCCTGCACCTGCATCTACCAACTTGCCTTGTAAGTTAGTACCACCGTATGTACCCGAATAATCATTAAAAGGCATGACGCGGAGTAATGCTTTACGATAATGCTTACGATAATTCGGTTTGTATTCACCATTTGGGGCGTCTTCAATAGTCAGCGGTAATACCCACTTATCAACTAAATCCAGTCCAGTCAGATCAAACTCTATATCAAGATAGCCTACATTTTCTCCAGCTTAATCTGCACGGGTTTCAGGGAAAGAGTAATGTTTAGAGGGCATTTCCCTATACCAAAGGTCTTCGCGACTGGAAAAGCGAGCTATGTTTAGTGTTCGCAAGGTATCCGCGTCAATCCCAATTTTTACGGTTATATCGCGATCGTTTTTAGTCGATCCGCTGACAAGGATAGGCAATCTATAGGTTGTTTTTCCCGTTTCGCTATAAGACAGGTTAATTCTAGTTACCCCATTGCTGTTAATCGGTGCTTTAATGAAATATAGTGCTCAAACTGCTCCTCTTTCCATTCGTCATTACAGGCACTGAACATCACTAATACAATTAGTGAAAATAGTAAAGTATATATTCCTTTCATATTTATTACCATGTTTAAGATTAATCATTGTACGTCCAGCCTGGATTCTGAGTCAGGCGCTTATTACGTTTCAATTCGCCATGTGAAATCGGCCAAAACCACATTTTATCAGAGAACGTAGCAGACAAATTCCAAACAGCAATCGGTGTATGGAACATTTCGCGATCCGATTCTGTCATAAGTGTATTGCAACCGTAAACGGGCATTGCCTCTTCTACCGTGCATCTTTCCAACGGCGGATATCATAGTAACGCTTTCCTTCCCCCATCAACTCTATTTGTCGTTCGCGTTTCAGATAAATACGAAAAACATCCTTGTCTGCATATATATTGTTATCGAAATCGGGTACACCAGCACGCATACGTACAGGCTTAATTCCTTTTCTCATTTCGGCAACTGAACGATGAATGGAATGAGTCTTAGTTCCATCCCAAGATGGAATATCATATGTACCTTCACTCACTTCATTGATAGCTTCAGCATACATCAACAAAATGTCCGCATAGCGAATTGCCGGCTCCGGCTTATATCGAAGGTTGTCGATACTGTTATTTTGATAGGTGTCATCGGGATGCACATACTTCATCACTCCTATACCCGTGCGCAACCAAAACATACCTGCATTATATCCATCCCTTTTTCCGCGATAATAGAATATTTGTTTTATTTCTATCTGCAATTTCTTTTTCATTACCTAAATACCAATAAGCTCCGTTATATGCAACTGAAGCATAGAAGCGTGGTTCTCGGTCGGCATATTGCAAGGAAACTCCGGCAGCAAGTGGTTTATGTTCTTCTGCAGTAGTCGTGAAACCTGTAGCACGCGGACGAGTGTCTAAACGATGATTGTTATTATATTCTGGTACATTCGCATATTCAGAGTTCATACCCGGACAATTGCTTCCGTCGTTCATATAGTAAGCATCCACAATCTTTTGAGTCAGCCCACTTGTATTCCATCCGGTAGCGGTAAGTGGTAACTGGTGAACCACCATATCCTGATACTTTGCCCTCCAATATTTCTACCCCGGCTAAAAATTAATTCAGGATTACTTAATATATCTATTTGACCATTGAATACAGAACGGTAAGATTCGAACGGGTCAATGTCTTTCCAACCTTCTGGATAATTGGCATTGCTATATACTTCATGATATGGGGGATTGATTGTTGCCGGTTCCGCTGGCGAATCTGTTGTACGTCTATCAGCCGTATATAACTCATATACCCTAAATCCATGACATCTTTAGCGGCAGCAGCAGCTTTTGCCCATTTTTCTTCGCTATATTCAGGAGAAAGCAAGCGATTGCCTTTGTCATCTACCAATAGTTGGGCGAATTCATCATTGTTACCATTAGCTAGTGGGCTGGCAGCATAAATCAACGCTAGTGCACGAGCAGATAAAGCTGCTCCACGAGTTGGGCGGCAGCAGAATTCTGACCTCTTGTTAGAGCCAGATCCTTAGCTGCCAAAGCCCATTTCCTGACTGATATAATCAGCAATCTCCTCATAAGGTGCACGTGGAGTAGCCAGTTCATCGTAGGATGCGTCATAATCAAGTCCGTTATCTGGCAATAAAGGTACCGGACCATATCTACGAAGCAATAACCAATAGTAGTAAGCTCTGACAAAGCGGGCTTGTGCTTTATAGTCAAGCCGTTCGGCTTCACTTTCAAATTTATCGTTCATGTCGACATACTGAATAAAAATAGTAGCTTGTCGGATTCCCTGATAACATCTTTCCCACATACCTTGTTTAGTATTCTCATCATACAATCCTTCTTTAAATTCATTATATGACAATTCACCCTCTTTGGATTCTTGTATGGAACCGTCATCATCACCGTAATACATATCATCCGCAAAACAATGTGGAGTGACTCTTTTGTTACAAACATCAGCACAAGCATCGCTTAGATAACTGAACGCATTTGCTAACCAGGCTTCTGTTTTATCTCTGTCCGTAAAAACTTTTTCGATGGTTTCCCGATCTCTAAAAATATAGTCAGAGTCTAAATAGTCAGAACAGGATTGTATGCTTAACCCTAAAACTGATATCAATAGAATATATAGTTTTTTCTTCATGTTGTTTATTATTTTATAAATTAACACTTATACCCATAGTTATCGATTTTGTTAACGGATATGATTCACCTCTGGGATCGCCCATTTCAGGATCCCAAGTCTTGAAACTAGACCATGTCAAGAGATTTGTTCCTACCAAAAAAATACGGATATTATTAAAGTGCATCTTGTTAACAATTGATTTGGGGAGTGTATAACCAACATCAATTGTTTTTAGTCGAAGGTAACGACCATTTTCAACCAGAAAGTAGAGTTTCGGTAGTTATTATTGCTGGCATTGTCACCTTGGTAGCTCAAACGTGGATACGAAGCATTAGGATTTTCATTGGCAGGAATACCTAATGTTTCAGCTGTATCAGCATCTACCCATCGGTTGTCCAGCATACCTTTAAAAATATTTCCCCATTCGCCTTCTGTAAAGGCCCATACACACTTGCCATAAGTGAAAAATGTTGATTTACCTGCTCCTTGAAAGTGGACATTCACATCTAAACCTTTCCAAGAGGCAGATGCACCTAAACCATAAATCAGATTTGGGCGGCTAGTTGCACCGATAGCTACCTGGTCTCCATCATTGATCACACCATCACCGTTAACATCTCTATACTTGATATCTCCGGTTGTACCTTTCCCCAACTTTGTGTCGGGCTATTGCGGATATCATCGTAATCTTTGAATAATCCTTCTGCGATTAATCCTTGCATTGGTCCACACGATAGCCTCTTTGCATCTGATAGGCATATACATTATTCTCCTCATCTCTTTCCAGTACTTCATTTTTACTATAAGTGATATTGCCACGTACAGTTAAGTTCACGTCATTGATTCTCTGTTTGTATGAGAAGTGTCCATCGAAACCTTTAGAACTTACAGCACCTACATTTGCTGCCGGATTATGCCCGTTCAAACCGACAATCTGAGGTAAGTAGTTACGAACCATATAAATTCCGGTACGTTTTTCATCGAAATAGTCGATCGTTGCAGTAAATTTATCATTAAACAATGCAAGGTCTATACCTAAGTCATTCTTTTCAGCAACCTCCCAAGTGATACCATTGGAGGCTACATCTGCAAATCCTAAACCACCAAACGAATAACTTGAAGGATATTGTGCCCAATCGTATCCTCCATAAATAATCTCATTATCCCCGTTTTTATAACGGTCTGCAATAGTATAAAGATAGGGGAATCGCGTTCCGACATTATCATTACCTACTTTACCATAAGAGAAGCGAACTTTAAACATATTCATCCATTTCAAATGTTTTTGATAAACGGTTCTTCCGCAATATTCCATGCAAGAGAAAAAGCAGGGAAAAAACCAAAACGGTCGCCTTTGGCAAAGTTTTCACTTCCATTATAGCCAAAATTAAAATCAATAAAATAACGATAATTCCAATTGTAAGCTACACGTCCGGCCAAATCCTGATTACGTTTGTTAATACCAGTCTTCAAATCTTCTCCTAAATTCTGTGTCTGAATGTAAGAGTCTTGTGTATACTTTATAGTAGCGCTAGGGTGATGAGCTCCAAAACGAACGATCCCAGTTTAGCATCATGTCTAGGAATTCCCGACGATTACCGCTAGAACTGCTTTCCTGTTTCATGTTCTGAGAACCACTGATCTTCTTCCATCTTAATTCACCAGTTTCCGGATCTCTGGCACGTTCTGCCAACCATTGTTCTGGCCACTTCAGACGACGGATCGTATTTTGGTTGTTGCTGTCATAGCCAAAACGCCCAACGAACTTAATCCTTTAGTTATGAAATCAAAATTTGTTCCAAAGAAATATTTGTTTCAATATTATTTGTCCAATTTTCATTGAATCCAGTTTGGGTTGCAGCTACCATGGGTTTGTTTTATTGCCGGATCCAATAGCTGGTATATATCCGTTGGAATACATAACAGGGGTCTTAATTGGATTATATCCGAAAAGTTCCCCCCAAACATCACCATCACCTAATCCCGGACTATTACGTTTGGATAAGAATCCTGCTACCCCGACTTTCAATAAGGTTGTTTTTGTAATGTCAATATCGGTATTCAAGCGGTAGTTCCAACGATGGTAAGCTGCATTGGTATTATAATCATCTTTCAAAGATTCATCTGTATTATACATACCATCTTCTTTCACATAGCTAGCAGAAACAAAATAACGGGCTGTTGTTCCACCTCCACTCATATTTAAGTTAATACGGTTACTCCACGCACCGTCTTTGAGTAACATGTCCATCCAATCCACATTCGGATAAAGATCCGTATCCAAGCCTAAACGTAAGATGTCCAACTCTTCTGGTTTATATACAGCCTCGTTGTTACGGGTAATTCGCGATTCGTTCATCAAGCTGGCATAAGTAATCCGTCTTCGAACTTTGGAGTTACAGTCCTCGTATTATAGGTTGTTTCTACTTTAGCATCAATTTTGATTTTACCGGCTTTTCCGCGTTTAGTAGTAATCAATACTACACCATTAGCACCTTTCGAACCATAAATAGCAGTAGCCGAAGCTCTTTTAATACAGTAAACGTTTCGATGTCTTCGATATTGATTTCATCCATACTGCGTTCGAAACCATCAACTAATACATAAGCAGATGAGTTGGCACCAAACGTAGATATACCGCGAATCCAGAACTCAGATATATTTTTACCTGGCTGTCCAGAAGTCTGACGCGCCATAATACCCGGTACATTACCTGCCAGTGCATTGACAATGCTGGAAGATGGATTACGTTTCAGCTCACCAACATCTACCGTTGTAATAGCACCTGTCTGTGTTAGTTTTCTCTGAACTCCCGTACCAGTAATAACGACTTCATCTACTGCTCTTGTCACGCTTTCTTTCATAACAACGTTTATTGTACGTTGTTCTTTAACCATTACTTCTTTCGATTCATAACCAATATAAGTGAACACTAACTGGCGGTAAGGTTCCATGGTTATGGAGTAATGACCGTTCATGTCTGTGATTGAACCTAAACCGGGCATGTCCTTCACGGTGACATTCACACCGATCAACGGCTCTTTGGCTTCGTCTGTAACAACACCTTTCACAACAACTTTTTCTTGCTGCGCCATAACCGTTGAACAAAGGCACAACAGCATGATACATAATGATAAATATTTTTTCATATTATTCATGTGCGTTTTAATCATTAGTTATTCTTCTCCTTCGTAAGCAATCTTACGGATACGCCGATTGGAACCATCACCGATGTAATACGTATCGGTTGCTTCATCGTAAGCTATACCTTTCGGACGGTCGAAACGGGCCTCTTGACGTAAATCTCCATCTACATATCCCCATGGGTTACCATTCAGACTGGCGCTTCCGCGACCGGCAAATGTTGAGACCTTTCCTTGCGGGGTAATTTTACGGATACATTGCCCCATCTTATCACAAAGAATAAAATCGTATTCATCTTCTTGCCCTGCATACTCTGGGTTCTTTACGAAAACTCCTTGATAAGGAGTATTAAAACGTGCGCTTGTTCCAATTCCGTCTACATAAGCAGCTCTTTCTGCTGTTCCCGCTACAATGAAGGGAGTGACAAATCGTTTACTTGCCCAATCATAATTTGTGCGCTGAATATAGTGTTTGTTAATAGACACAATATAAGCATAATTCCCTGTCGGATGTATACGGATATTATATTCCCATCCATTATCCATTTGAAAAAGTACTTCTTTATCAGCAGGAGTTGTACGTGTACCGTCGAAAATTTCTTGAATTTGTTGCTTCTCTACTTTGAAGAATTGCCCCTTATCCCAACTATTAAAGTACATATCACCATCTACCGGATGAAAAGTTACTGTATTACAAGCTTTGAAATTAACCAACGCTAATCTGTTTCCCCACATTTTATAATTGCGCTCATCGCCCTCAGGGGCTTCTCTATTACGTGTAAAACCATATACAGCTGCTCTCAATTCGTCTCCTTGGTCAACTGCCACAGCCATGTGATTTCATCAAAAAGGCAAGTGCACGTCCGCGGTTAGTACCTCCCATGTCACCTTCTGTAAGAGCCGTTCCTACATATTGGTTTTTGAGGTCGAGAATACGCATATTACCGTTTCCTTCATTTTCATCACCTGCACCTCTATCGGCTGCAACGTACACTAAGTGGGATATTTAGGGTCAAATTCTAACCAGTTGGGGGAACCAAATGCACCACAATCATTAAATGGACCATCTTTTGTATCGTATCCGCCGTCATCTCTACGCGAACCACATAATGTACTCACTAACTGTTTTCGCACATATTCGAACTTGGCCTCTGCGATAGTAGATACTACCGGATTGTCGCCATTGGATATTTGTACTTCGATTTCTCCGGAATAAGCCTGTGAAGGTACCAAACAGTAGATAGAATGATTTTTCACATTGATTACGATAGCTTTTTTTCCACCAACAAAGACATTCACAATAGACGGATCATTACCAAAATTTTCTCCTGATATAACTAATCGCTGCCCGAATCCCCCCGTAGTCGGATTGATACCACTTACTTGAACCGGAATATTCGGATCAAATGCTGCATTGTCTGAATCTCCGTTGCTGTCATTGTCATCACTACAACTTCCGAAGAATAGAGCAACTAGCAGTAATGCCATCCAGCATACCCGCCAGTAGTCTTTCATGATTTTGTTTTTTTTCATACGTAAAAAATTAATGATTAATAAAATATTATATTGTTGGTTCATTACTTATCTCTTGTTGTATTATGCTGAAATGATTCATCCATGCGAAAAAGTATTCTTTCAACTTATTGTCCATATTTTTAATGATTCATCTTATCCATTAACACTTGTATCCAATATCCTCCAATTACGGAACGTGCCTTAAATCCGGTCATTCTGCCAGTTTTGGTATCATGCCAGTCACTGATAGGCACACGTGAAGTAGTTTCATTGATGTATTTATAAAGAGGATCTACAAACTTCTCAAAAATTTCACGGTTTGGAGACATGGCTGCTGTCCACATAATCCAGTCGGATTTTGTGTAATCTCTGCGGGAATCTAATGGCAATCCATATAGATTCTGCTTTGTCAGATAGTAGTTGATTTCTTTACTGATTACATTATTAGGGAATATATTCAAATTCCACATCTTATCCCAGATAATATTATACTTTTGACTCCAGGTATTATTGCGGTCGAAAGCGAGGCGATAATGGTCACCTTCATTTGCCATTTCTTCCCATTTCATCGCCATTTTTTAGCTATGTCAGCGTATCTTTCTGCTACACTGTTTAATCCGAGTATATGGGCTATTTCACTATATCCGGCTACACCCATGATCGCTTTTACTGAAAGATTGGCATTATGAGCCAATGGCCTGCAAAATCATCTGTACAAAGTTGATTTTCCGGGTCCTGTCCAAACCGTATAGCAAGGTTGTAAACGGCATATTATCAACGGTTTAATTCGGTAACGTATTGTATTTGTGTTGTTCTAACTCAATCTTTATGCTATTTATCAATAGTACTATGTCAACAAATTTGCATTATCTCCTCTAATCCGATTCATATACCCCCATGTTATAAAAATGTTTGGACATATAGAAAGATATGTTATAACGGAATTAGAAACTTAATCTGCATTACTTAAAGAATTATAATATAGGATGAAACATTCATAATTTGCATGCTAAAATTGATTGTTCTCAATTTATTTTGTATTTTCGCAACAGCGGTTGAGTCAATGGCCGTTGAGAAAACAAATCATCATTATGAAATTCTATAATAGAGAAAAAGAAGTTGCGGAATTGAAGCGTGTGCAAGAGCTTGCATTTACTCAAAATTCCAGAATGATTGTGGTCACAGGACGTAGACGCATTGGTAAAACCAGTCTCATAAAGGAGGCTTTGAAAGGAACGCCTACAGTTTATTTATTCATTGGAAGAAAAGCTGAAAGCATATTAGTTACTGATTTTGTAAAGATAGTACGTGAAACTCTATCCATATTCGTTCCTGAAGGAATACCTACTTTTACCAATTTGATGCAATATCTTTTTGAAGTTGGTAACACGTGCTTTTAATATTGTCATAGATGAATTTCAAGAGTTTTATAATATCCGACCTGACGTCTTTAGTGATATGCAGAATCTTTGGGATGAGTATAAACAAGAAACTAAAATAAATTTGGTCATCAGTGGTTCTGTGTACTCCTTAATGCAGAAAATATTCACTGATCATAATGAACCCCTATTTGGGCGTGCTGACAATATTTTATGTCTGCGTGCTTTTAAGATCGGTGTCCTGAAACAAATAATGGAGGATCTTGCTTCCGGATATAGCATGATGACTTATTAGCTTTATACACGTTGACAGGAGGAATCCCTAAATATGTAGAGTTGTTTTGTGATAACCAAGCGCTTACTATAGATAAGATGTATGACTTTGTCTTTTCGGAAAACTCCTTGTTTATAGATGAAGGACGTAATTTATTGATAACTGAGTTTGGGAAAAACTATGGTACCTATTTTTCCATTTTGTCAGAAATCGCCAACGGGCACTATAGCAAGGCGAGATAGAATCGGCATTGGGCGGTACAGCTATCGGAGGTTATTTAAGCAAACTGGAGAATGTATACAATTTAATAACCCGGGAACGTCCTATTTTTGCAAAACCCGGAACTAAGAAAAATGTACGATATGTTATTGGTGATAATTTCTTGAATTTCTGGTTTAAATATATTGAGCAGAATCGCTCTTATATTGAATTACAGAATTTTGATGATTTGAGACAATTAGCAAAAGCTGATTATCCGACCTATTCAGGTAGGGTGTTAGAGAAATACTTCAAACAGAAACTGGCAGAAACCGGAGGTTCAAGGAAATAGGCTCTTGGTGGGAAACAAAAAGTTCTATTGGCAAACAACGAATAAATTCTTATGAAATAGATATTGTTGCTCTTAAATCCAGTGGTAAGAAAGCTCTTATTGCTGAAGTTAAACGAGTTCCTGAGAACAACTATAGCCATACTGTTTCATGGAGAAAGTGGAACATTTAAAACAAAAAGAAATGTCTAAATATGATATTGAGACACAAGTTCTGGGATTGAAAGATATGTAAATATAATAAAGAGGCTGTCTTATAATTGAGTAGTCTCTCGAATTAATAACACATACCCTGCATTTCGGAATGCCTCGGCCCGATTCATTCAGCGTGTTACTTTCCACTCCACAGGTGCTTTAAACCCCTCACGTCCTTTACCATAAGGAATCTCGGGTAAACAAGGAGTAATGGTATCATATTTCAGAGCAACCTGATACAAAGATCTCACAATCTGTTCATTTCCATTAGAAGCATTCTTTTTCTCGTAAGGGTCTGTTTGATAGTCTACCAGAAAGTCTTGTGGCAAATTCAATCCCGGCTTACGCCCTTTTCTGATCAATTTATAGTCTTTGTTCACAACAGCTCCACATCCCAAATAGAAATTACGGTCAATACAACTGGTACTACCTATTAACAACGGAAGTATACTGATTCCGTCATACGCACGTTCCGGACGATTCTTATCTCCTACTAACTCTTTCAATGTCGGAACGATATCTACAAATCCAGTCACTTGAGAACTCAGATTCTTATAGTTACTTTCCGCCCTTTTCCAATAAAAGACAGCCGGCACACGCACACCTCCGTCCCATTCGTCAAACTTCCTGCCCCGTAGTTTGCCGGATGACGATCCCGGTACACCGGCGGGACCATTATCACTAAAAAAGATCAAAAATGTATTATCCATTATCCCTTTTTTCTTCAAAGCATCCACAATCGTACCAATTCCTCTATCCATACAGGACACCATTGCCTGATACGTTACTCTCTTCTGCTCTTTCGGTGTCAGACTACCAAAGTCATCACAATAAGTTCTATATCTTTTTCCTGCGCTTGCAACGGTGTATGAGGGGCATTATAAGCTACATACAACAAGAACGGACCTTCTTTCTCATAAGTATTGATGCATCTGACAGCTTCTTGGGTAATCAATTCAGTAGAATATCCTTTATCATAACAAGTCTCCCAGTCATTGTGCCAATCCAATTCTCCTTCACGCATATGATCGAAATAATCAATTGCACCATTCAGATGCCCGTAAAAGTGGGAAAAGCCTCTATTTATCGGGTAATGTACCTTCCGGGTATGTCCCAAATGCCATTTGCCGATAATGGCTCTGTTACTATATCCGTTACGTGCCAACATATCGGCCAGAGTTTCTTCATTTTCATCCAATCCGTCTTCACGCCAAGGCGGAATAACGGTTGTACGTATGCCAAATCTATTGGGATAACGCCCTGTCATAAGTCCGGCACGAGTGGGCGTACTGATAGGAGCTGTATAGAACCGATCCAGTACAACTCCTTCTGCTGCCAAAGCGTTCAGACAAGGAGTTTTTATCTCGCTGCCATGAAATCCGACATCTCCCCATCCCAAATCGTCAGCAAGTACAATAACGATATTAGGGCGTTCTACCTGCTGTGCAAACGACAATGTAGTTGCACTTACTACCATAGACGCCCCCAAGATCAGTTATTCATTATCTGTCCTTCTTTTATTTTTTCGGATGTTTCGGTAAAACAAAGTTTGCATGCGCCCAACGCTCCCATTCCGTAACCAATCTTGTCAATACTTCCGGATGCTGTTCTGCCACATTAAAGCGTTCTGTCCGATCTTTTACGACATCATACAGTTCCCATTCCTTGCCTTTTCATCACGGATAGCCTTCCAATCTCTCCAGCGGATCGCTCTGTTGTTCTGATGCTCCCAATACATATATTCATGCAAGGAGTCCGTTTTCTTATGGACAGCAGGAAAAGACTGCTGCCGACCAACGGATAAATTTTATTTCCTCCATGATAAGTCTCCGGATATTTAGCTCCGGTTGCTTCTAAAATAGTCGGCATGATGTCCGGCAAATATCCGGGAACACGACACCACTTACCTTTCTTATTCCCTAATGCTCCTTTCCACGACAGAATAAGAGGAGTAGAAATGCCACCTTCATAAGCACGGCATTTATATTTTCGGAAAGGAGTATTAGAAACCTGCGCCCACGCCCTGCCATAAGTCGGCGCAAAACTCGAAGCCGGATTATTCACTTCCTCCACCTTTCCTCCTCCCAGCTCTTCATAAGGTTCGGCACAAGCACCATTGTCGGACATGAACAAAATAAGAGTATTGTCCATTTTATGATTCTTCTTTAAGCAATCAATCAGTTTGCCGATATTGTAATCTACACAATGCACCTGAGCTGCATATACAGCCATCCGATAAGCGACTTGGTCCTTTTCCTGTTCTGTCAGTTCGTCCCATTTCCGGTTTTCCCATTCGGCAAAGTCTGTATTTGAATCAATAATCCCCATCTTTGCCATCCGTTTACGCCGTGCTTCCCGAATTTCATCCCAACCTTTCTTACGATATATCTTTGTAAATTTCTGTATATCTTTCTCTTTCGCATGTAGCGGCCAATGAGGAGCATTGAAAGCCAAATAGAGAAAGAAAGGGCGGTCATCCTTTGTTCATCCACAAACTGGATAGCATAATCAGCAAAAGCATCCGTCGTATAATAAGGCGCATCCGGAGCCGGAAGTTTGGTGTTATCCAGCGTCAGCCCACGTCCTCCCGATGGACGAAGATAGCTGCATGCCCCCGAAAGAATACCATAGAAACGTTCAAAGCCCCGCTGTAAAGGCCATTTTTCTTCTCCATGCATTCCCAGATGCCATTTACCTGCCATATAAGTATGGTAACCGTCTTCTTTCAGCACTTCGGCTATTGTGACACAGTTCCTGTTCAGATAGCTTTATACCCTTGTACTCCCCAATCATTAGGACTCTTCTGGTCAGGATTCGCAAAAGGGTCTTCGGACATCTGCCCAATACCTGCCTGGTGCTGGTACAAGCCTGTCATCAGACTTGCACGTGCCGGACAAGAACGGGAAGTATTATAAAACTGAGTAAAACGTACACCTTTAGACGCCAACGCATCAATATTGGGAGTAAGTATTTCGCCACCATAACAACCGATATCGGAATAACCCATATCATCTACCATAATCAGTACGACATTCGGTTTCTCCTGTGCGGAACAAAATGATGCCATCAATAAAGGGGCAGTCATTAAGAAGTTGGTTCTTACCATAATGCTCTTATTTCTTTTTTTGTCCCGGGATAGGGTTCTACCATGCAGCGTTTCGCCCATTCCTCGTACGCTTTCACCATTTCGTTCTTCTTCTCCGGATATTTATCAGCTAGATTATGTTGTTCGCTCCGGTCTTCATTCAAGTTGTAGAGTTCCCATTTGGCATTCTCGCCCGGACGCACGAGTTTCCAACCGTCTTTGGCAAGGAATGCACGCTCATTGAAATGCTCGAAGCCCAGATAATCATGTCCTTCACGATGACCGGTTTTGAAAATAGGAAGCAAACTCTTGCCTGCCATAGGAATGATATCGTTTCCTTTGTATTTAGCAGGATAAGTTGCTCCAGCCATGTCTATACAAGTAGCCATGATGTCCATCACATGACCTATCTCCGGTGTCATACCGCCTACATTCTTTTTAATTCCTTTCGGCCAGTGCGCAATCATCGGTGTGCAGATTCCTCCTTCATAGGATTTGGCTTTCCAAAAGCGGAAAGGTGTGTTTGCCACATTCGCCCAACGGGCACCCAATGAAGCATAGGTCGTTTGCGGTCCGGGTAATACCTCTTTATTATGGGGATATACCATCTTTTCTCCCTTACGGGTCATGTCCGGACGGTCATTCTCTCCCGGAGAGTAATTCTGACAGTTCTCATTACTGCAACCATTGTCTGAGAGGAAAAGAATCAGTGTATTATCCAACTGGCCGGTCTTCTCCAATGCGTCAATAACCTGTCCGATTCCCTGATCCATACGATCGATCATTGCAGCGTGCACAGCCATCGCACGGGCATCCCATTCCGCATGAGCATTGTCCTCCCATCTGTCTTTAAACTGACGTTCGGACAAAAAATCGTCCATTCCCGGAATATTCCAGTTGCTTCTGACGCTCGTAACGGGCATTGCGTATAGCTTCCCAACCGACTTTGTACGTATCCTTATACTTTTCAATATCCTCCGGCAAGGCGTGGAGCGGCCAGTGTGGAGCGGTATAAGCCAAATACATGAAGAACGGCTTATCATCCTTGGCATATTCCGTTACTTCTTCTGCGGCACGATCCGAAAGTGCTTGAGTGATATAGTATCCTTCCGGTACTTCTTTTACAGGTACTTCTCCTTCAACTAGGCTGAACGGGTCAAAGTAATCTACTACTCCATAAATAGTTCCGTAATGAGAATCGAAGCCACGGTTTACCGGATAGTGACATAAATCCGAATAGGTGTCATGGTAAACATGATGTGCCAGCCATTCACGCTGATCTTTACGCAATGGAGTTTCAGCAACATGCCATTTTCCGATCATACTGGTAGTGTAACCAGATTCTTTCAGCACTTCGGCTATCGTAACCGCATTACGTGAAAGTGTGCCACGATACCCGGGCAGGTTGTCATCAAAAGTCATTCGTCCGATTCCTGCCTGATGCTGATACAGTCCGGTCAGCAAAGAAGCACGGGTGGGACAACTACGACTCGCATTATAAAAATGGTTGAAGCGTACTCCTTGTTGTGCCAGTTTATCAAGGTTAGGTGTATGGATTTCACTGCCATAACATCCTAAATCAGAATAGCCAAGGTCATCTGCAAGAATCACCAGTATATTGGGTCTTTTATCAGTTTTTTCCCTTTTGAGTTTGCAACGGAATTGCCGGCTATCATCAGTGCTGCCGGCAAAAGAAAAGCTTTTGAATTCATGTTTTTTTTAATTAGAGGTCTGTTTGCAATCCTTTATCTTTGTTTTGGGCGTACCATTCGCATACTTTCTTGCTTAGTTTTGCAACTAATTCCGGATGTTCGCCAGCTATGTTATTCTTCTCGAATTTATCCAGCTCCATATCATATAGTTGTGCATCGCTTCCGTCTCCGTTCACCAACAGCTTCCACTTGCCGCTACGGATTGCCAGATGCGGACTTCTATCGTAAGGATTGCCGGGAAAACCAAAATGCTTATTTCGACCAAGTCCCACATTAAATCCGTTTTTCGTTTTGCCTCCGACTTCCCGAGCAAACTTTTGCATAATTCTGTCCATCACCTTTATAGTTCTTCTCAGTTTTAATCCCGGCCACGGAACATAAAGTAGGATATAAATCCACCGCACATAGCACTGAAGAATTATTCACCCGACCGGTTTAATCTTCTTAGGATATTTGACAATAAACGGCATACGGATACCTCCTTCGTAAAGGCTATTCTTGGTACCTCTCAAATAAGCGGAGCGAACAGCCTTGAAACTGGGTGCAGGTCCATTATCACTGGTAAAGATGATAATCGTTATTTCGGATAAATCCCATATCATCCAGTGACCTTAATAAAACGACCGTATTTGTTTGTTCCATCCTCTCCAAGCACAGGCGAAAACGCCTCTTTTGTCTCCA
>ENA-OQJH01000766-OQJH01000766.1-human-gut-metagenome-genome-assembly--contig:-NODE-766-length-15903-cov-1.671400_pt1 | contig 15903 bp, 16 predicted proteins | sample MGYA00242597_ERZ504763 | MGnify/ENA primary metagenome ERZ504763 (study PRJEB26092, sample SAMD00036359) | human gut metagenome | host: Homo sapiens | study: EMG produced TPA metagenomics assembly of... | reverse complement strand
AGAGATTCTTATCTCAGCCATTCTTCGTAGCAGAGCAGTTTTACTGGAACAACAGGACGTTATGTTCCTCTTGGGGAGACTATTTCAGGGATTCAAGGAGATTTCTCGAGGGTAAATACGACGAGATTTCCAGAGGGAATGTTCTTAAATGCAGGAAATATCGACGATGTATTAGCCAGATATAATAAGTAGGTGATTCTATGGCAGACAAAACATTCCGACTCGAAATCATCGCGCCGGACAGGATTTTTTATTCCAATGACATCTACATGGTGGAATATAATACCGTAGAGGGGGAGGTGGGTATCTATGCTGACCATATCCCGATGACGCAGATCATTGCACCTGGCAGGCTCATCATTACCGAGAGGAATGAGGAGAAACAGGCTGCACTTCTTTCCGGCTTTGTGGAGATCACTCCTGAAAAGATGACTATTCTCGCAGAAGCAGTAGAATGGCCACAGAATATTGATGTCAATAGAGCCAAAGAAGCTAAGACCCGCGCGGAGAGGAGACTTTCTTCCGAACAGGGAGGAGTTGATATCGGTCGCGCAGAACTCGCCCTTAAGAGAGCAATTACCAGATTGGATGTGGCGGGGAAATAATTTTATAGTAAGACAGACGAAAACGAAGAACACCATATTCTCCTATCTGTGACTTTAGTCGCGGCACGTTGAATGCTCGCTTTAAGGCTCGCATCTAACGCTTGCTCCGAGGCCACAGATAGGAGAATATGGTGTTCTTCGTTTTCTGTCTATGACCCCAGCAGAATTATTTCCGCTGCTTTGTTGTGGTAATTGCCTGTTGGTGGAAGATAGAAATTAGCTGAAAACATGGAATGGCAGATAAAATTCAGAATAAGTAGAAGTCTCCATCCCCCCTTTCTCAAATACCACAGCAACGAAATCCCCTTTTTTGTTAAAAATGAACATTGAAATTTTGTAAAAGTAATTTATAATATGCTATAAAAGGTAAAATGAGTACCAAATGTGTATTACAAATATTAGATATTGTGATATCTTCGAAAGAAAATAAAAAGAAGATTATAAGATTATGATGTATGAGGAGCTTATTGTTATGGAACACATGCAGATTAGAATGGCAACGATGGAAGATTTAGATGAGATTGCTTTTGTGGAGTCAGAATGTTTTCCTTTTGAGGAGGCGGCGGCAAAAGAAAAATTTGCAGAGAGAATTAAGGAATATGGAACCCATTTCTGGCTGATGTGTGAGGAAGAGAAAGTAATTGCGTTTGTAGATGGAATGGTAACGGATGAAAAAAATCTGACAGATGAAATGTATGAGAAGGCTTGCTTCATGATGAAAAGGGAGCGTGCAGATGATTTTCGGAGTAATACATTGCCGAAATATCGAAGACAGGGCTATGCGGAAAAGCTGCTTCGCTACGCAATCAATGATGCAAGAGCACAGGACAGGGAAGGCCTGGTCCTGACCTGTAAGGATAAATTAGTTCATTATTATGAGAAATTTGGTTTTCAGAATGAAGGTGTTTCAGAATCAGTACATGGTGGAGCTACGTGGTATCAGATGCGACTGACATTTTAATATTAATGAGCTGAGAGGGTTTGAAAAATCATTCTTGCAATCTGCACGTTCTAATTTGCAGAAAGTATTTCAAACACGCTCTGGCATACTTAGGGTTTTCGCACCATTTTCACTGGACAAATACTATGGAATGCTTATAATAAATAGTAAGAAATGATTTTGAATAATTCTGGAATTGTACACTGCGCGACACGAACCAGAGGAAGAGAGGAAACCGCTATGAATATGCAGGAATTGTTAACATATGTAGAAGAACTGACATTTAAAACATCTATGTTTGGTTATGATAAAGATGAAGTTGATATTCAGTTAGATAAAATTTGTGATGAAGCAGAAGCTATCATTTTAGCGAAAGAAAAAGAGATAGAAGAACTGAAAAAAGAGAGCAAGACAGCTCTTGGTATTGCGGCAGCAGCTACAGGAAAGACGATGGAAGAACTGGAAAAAGAATACACAGGAAGACATCGTTGAGACAGAAGAACAGCCAGAAGAGACAAAGAATCCAGAAGAAGGTATACATATCCAGGAGGAAGGTTCAGAGACAGTTACAACGGAATCTCCAATATCCACAGTAGCCGTAGCCAATGCAGATGAAGCACAGGATGAGATAGAGACTGTAAGGGCACAGTTAGTAGCAGCACAGAAGAAGTAGCTGCCTTAGAGGCAGAAATCGCAGCAGAAAAAGAAAAAACAGAGAAAGCGATAGCGCGTGCCGAAGAAGCGGAGAAGTCTGCGAGAATAATAAAGCACCAGAGACAACAGACGAGGCTTATGAGCGTTACATGAAGAATGCAGATTTACTTTGCAAGCAGCTGTCAGATTTAGAAGGAAGACAGAATGCAATTCTAGATGAAGCCAGAGAACAGGCAGAAAGAGAAAGAGAAAAGGCAAGACAGGATGCAGCCGATATTATCGGAGAAGCAAGAAAAACAGCCGAAAGACTCTTAAAAGATGCACAGGAAAATAAGGAAAATGCCATTGAAGAAGCTAAGAAAATTCATGAGGACAGCCTTCGTAAAGTGGAAGAAGAGAAGAAACAGTGCGATGAATTATCAGCACAGAAAGCTGCTATGGTTAATTCCTTAAAGAAATTGACAGAAGATACAGCACGTCTGATGGAAAAGATGCAGGGATAGCTATTTAATTTATGAGATAGGACAGAAGCCCATGTATTTGAGCAGAAACTCATTGCGGGAGAAACGTATACACTTGCAGAGGTTACTGCGCCAAGCGGTTATGAAGTTGCAGCAGATATTACATTTACTGTAAATAAAGACGGAACGGTTTCTATTGATGGTAAAGCAGTGGATGGCAACGAAATTATCATGAAAGATGATACAACACCAGTTGGTGAAGAGGGTAAACTTGTTGTAAGTAAGCTGGTTACATTCCAGGGCAAAAATCAGGCAGTAAACAGAACTTTTTACGTTGCATTATTTAGCGATGCCGACTGCACACAGAAAGTTTCTAATGTAAAAGAATTGAAATGCGAGGGCGCATGGTCAGCATACACTGTATTTGAACATCTCAAAGACGGAACATACTATGTTGCAGAAACAGATGAGGATGGTAATAAGTTAGAATCTTCCGAAGCTTGCAAGATTGAGGGTAATGGAACAAAATGCCAGATTACTCCAACACAGAAAACAGCATATGCTGTCATTGAAAACCAGCTTCTTATTCCGAGAGACGATTTCTTAAATACTTTACACAATCTTACCGTAACGAAAAAATGTTACATTAGACGGAGAACAGATTTCTGAGAAGTACAGTGGAACATTTTATGTAAGCCTGTTCACAGACCCTTACTACACAAACCGTACAGGGGATGTGAAAGAATTACAGATTCAGAATGGTAAGAGTACTTCCGTAAGCTTCACAGATTTAGCAGACGGAACCTACTATGTGGCTGAGACAGACAAAGACGGTAATCCGGTAGAAAACACGGACTTTGGCTTTGATGTAAGCTATGATGGAGATATTACTGTTTCCTTCACAGAGCAGAACACCGACAGCACATTAGCAATCACAAACGATATGACCGAGAGAAATCCGGAATATAAAAAATATTCAAAAAAAGAAGACGATGGTGATGACGGCAAAGAGAAAAAGAAAACAAGCACCAGCAAGAATAACCCTTCTAACAAAACAACCAAAAAGGTAAAAACTCAAAGACCGGAGATGACTCACATATCTTCTTTTACGCAGCATTAGCAGCCGCAGCCCTTGCAGCAGGAAGTGCAGAAGTATATCGTAGAAGACGCAGAGCAACAGGAAGAAATAAACAACGACAGATAAAAAGATTTTCATTTAAATCAGGAGAAGAACCCCGAAGTAGTTATAGCTATCTCGGGGTTTTCTCCAGTTTCATCAGGAGGATACATATGTTAAAATTAATAATTTTCGATATGGATGGTTTAATGTTCGCCACAGAACAGGTAAACTACAGAGCATTTTACTGAAATAGTAAAGGAAGAGGGATATACTCCAGCTTTTGAACAATTTATAGGGTTTCTGGGAATGAATGCAAAAGACATTCAGAAGAAATACTATGTTTATTATGGAGAAGATGTAGATGCGGAAGGCATTTACAAAAAGTTGGTAACCGCTCCAAACAGATAATCAGAGAAGAAGGAGTTCCTGAAAAGAAGGCCTGAGAGAGCTTTTGCAGGTTGTCCGGGAAAAGGCTTGCAGACAGCCGTAGCGAGCGGCTCAGATACAGATGTTATTAAAGAATACCTGGACAGAACTGGGTTAAACGAATATTTTGATATGGTGCTTTCTTCAAAAGATGTGAAAAGGGGCAAGCCATTCCCAGATGTATTTTTGGAGATCTGCAAAGCATTTGATGTAAAGCCAGAAGAGACACTTGTATTAGAAGATTCCGCAAATGGCGTGCAGGCAGCTCTTGCAGGTAATCTGCCTGTTATAAACATTCCAGATTTGCTTCCAATACCAAAAGAACAGCAGGAAAAATGTGTAGCAGTAGTGGAAAATTTAAAAGAAGTAATTCCGTATATTTAATAACGGTATGAATCGAAAACAAGTTGTATCTGTCTGATAAAAATAATAGATAAGCACGAATCATTCTCATTTTGCATATGATAAATCAAACTGGGCGAAAGCAGGAAACCATTATATGAATAAAAAAGGAGACTTTGATTTTGAATGGCTGCCGGGATTTCGAGAGATGATGGCATGTCAAAATGAGGAACAAAATACACAGCAGGAAACTGACTGGGGCAATGAAAATCTTCAAATAGAGGCATTACTTCCTCCAGAGCAGTTACAACAGGAAGAACAGCGATACTGGAAAGACTACGAATATTTTATCCAGATGCTGCCGATGGTCGCAAGAGAGGTGTGGATTGTTGGAGATGCCCTGCTTGATCAATATGAGTACAAGGGAAGTCCGATTTATTCTGAATATCCAGACAAGGTAACTATTTTAAAAATTGCGGATATGGTGTATGATAAGTTAAAGTATCGCGAGGAACAGGAGATGATACAGGCTGATGATGAAGAGATGATAAGAAATCCATACTTTGTAGAAGTCTCTCTCCGGGATGCCATCACTCCATTTCGCACATTGATACAGGTAATATTACATTGGAATATTAATCACAGAAGACAGCGCTATTACCGCAGACAGAAAGTATTTTCAACACAATAATGCAAAAGATTCTTATGTCCGCAAGATGAATATTTTAAGAGATGTTCTGATATTTTCAGTATAATATTCAAGAATGCCCCGGCATTCTTGCTGCGAGATGCGAGTCTCTGCAAGTCTGCCGGGGAGAAATACCGAGTATAGATTGAAAATAAATAGTGGAAAAAGCGCTGGCAGTATAATGTGGTTACTGCTATAATATACATTTATCATCGAAATAAATAACAGGAGAATAAACATGGAGTTTTTACTCACCAAAATCAAAGAAAATTTAAATGAGCAGATGCTTCTTCTCACGATAAGTAATCCAAGAAAAGCAGAAGAAGTGAAAAAGTACAATATTCGCCCGATTCTTGTGAAGGACAAACTTGTTTTTCAAAGTGCAGCGTATACAAAAACGCAGGTTTTTCATAAGAATCTTAGCAAGAGAGAATTATTAGAAGAAGTGCAAAAGATACTTCCCTTATATAAACAGGTACAGCTGCAGACTTCTGGTGCAGAGCTTACAGCACTTATCAACAAAAAGGGAAAGGCAGCAATTAAAGTAAAGAAGCAGAATAATCCGGCTGTGGCAAAGCTGTCATCAGATAAAAGTCATTTGCTTCATAATCGCACAAAGAAATACATTTTACCAGAAGGAGTTGCTGTCCCATTTTTAAAAGATCTTGGAGTTATGACAGCAGAAGGAAAGATTGTGCGGACAAAGTACGATAAGTATCGCCAAATTAACCGCTTTTTAGAGTTTATAGAGGATGTGCTGCCGAATCTTCCAAAGGACAGGGAGATACAATTCTTGACTTTGGGTGCGGAAAGTCCTATCTGACATTTGCTATGTACTACTATCTTAAAGAGTTAAAAGGCTGCGATATCCGTATTATCGGTCTGGATTTAAAGAAGGATGTTATAAAGAACTGCAGCCGTCTGGCTGTGAAGTATGGCTATGATAAGCTTAATTTCTATGAAGGTTCCATAGAGGAATTTGAAGGCGTTACACAGGTAGATATGGTAGTAACACTCCATGCCTGTGACACAGCAACAGACTATGCTTTGTATAAGGCATTACGCTGGGGCGCATCTGTTATTTTATCCGTCCCATGCTGCCAGCATGAACTTAATAAGCAGATTTCAGTATCAGAATTGGAGCCAATAACAGATTATGGCATTTTAAAAGAGCGTTTCTGTGCGCTTGCGACAGATGGTATCCGTGCCAAAATTTTAGAAGAACAGGGATATGATACACAGATTTTAGAATTTATTGATATGGAGCATACACCAAAGAACCTTTTAATTCGTGCCTTACACCGGAAAAAGCCGTCCGCAAAGAAGAAAGAAAAGGCTTCAAAAGAGGTAAATGCATTTTGTGAACAGTTTGGATTTGCTCCGACATTGTGGAAGCTTCTTCAGGAAGAGGGAGGGGTGAATAATGAGTAAAAATGTACAGTTGATAATCCTGCACATAGCAGTTGCCGTATTGTGTTTCATCGGCGCACTGGTCTTTTTTAATAATCGAATGGGCATGGAAAAGGGAAGTGCAGTAGCAGAGCTGGCTAATCCATCCTATCCTGTCCTTGAGATTGGAAATGATACAAGCAGCTATAATCTGATGGCTGGATATAAGGAAGACATTGATCTTTCTTTAGTCCGTAATCAGATTACCCTTACCAATAATAAAAATGCTGTAATTTTAAAGCTTCATGACTACGATTATGACATTACGGCAATTCAGTACACATTATTTGAAAAAACACCGGATAAACCGACAGAAACAGGAACACTGAATCAGCTTACCAAAATAAAAAGAAAAATATAAAGCTGGGAACGCTGACATTTAAAAATACCTTATCAGAAAATAAAGTATATTATCTTAAAATGGCAGTCAGACTGAATGACAGCACACGAATTTATTTCTACACGAAGGTACAGAGTGGTTCTGGTTATCATTTAGATGACTACCTTGCATTTGTTTTAAAATTCCATAATAATTTATTTGATAAGGCAACAATGGATGAGAATGCCAGCTATCTTGAAACATCTGCAGATACGATAGATGATAATCTCGAATCAGTAAGTATCAACTCTGGAAGAGAAGCCGTTTCCTTTGGAAATATGGAAGTAAAACAGGAAACAAAGCCGCGTATTACTCTTCAGGAAATGAATAACACATACACAGTAATTCGGGTGAATACAATCCTTTCTACAGAAATAAGCGACGGTGTTATTCAGTATTATGACCTGAGTGAGACCTACAAGCTGCGTTATACGGCGGACAGGATGTATCTTCTTGATTATGAGAGAACAATGGATGCTTATTATAATGAATCCATCATTGATTCGGCCAATAACCTTATCAGCTGGGTATTCAGAATAAAAAGAATATCAGTTACATTTATTCTGATAAAGGGTACAGAGTGTGCTTTGCTGTGGAAGGCCAGCTCTGGTATTATGACTATCAGTCTTCTGATATGTACAAGATATACAGCCTTGCTTCAGAAAATATTTCTGATATAAGAAATGCAACAGGAAACCACGGAATCAAGCTGCTTAGCATGGATGATAAGGGAAATATTTTCTATCTTGTTTATGGATATATTAACCGTGGACGACATGAAGGAATGAATGGAATCCAAGTCATGAAATATGATGCAAAAACAAACTGTAACGAAGAGATTTCTTTCCTTTCCACATCTCTGCCGTATGACAGCATGAAGGAAGATTTAGAGAAGTTCTCCTATTTGAACTCTAAATCCGTATTTTATTGTATACTTGAGGGAGACCTTCATGAAATTGATTTAGAGAAGAAAAAGGATAAAATATTAGAATCCGGTCTTGTGAATGAGAGTCTGACTGCTTCCAAAGATCAGAGCATTATCGCAATTGAAAAAGAACAAAATCTTTATAAAAATAAGCAGATAGAAATGATAAATCTCGAATCAGGAAAAAAACAGAACTTTACCGCAGGTTCTGATAAAAGAATCCGTGCCGTTGGCTTTTTATCCAATGATTTTATTTATGGAGAGCAAATGCCGTAAATGTTTCAAAGAGCAGTAATGGAACCGTAAGCTTCCCGATTACCAAAATTCACATCGTTGATATTAACGGAAAGACAATCAAAGAATATCAAAAAGCCGGGCGCTATATTATGTCCACACAGATTAAGGGAAGCATCCTTGAAATGACACTCGGAAAAAGAACAGGAGGCAAAATCCAGAAAACAGGAACGAAGGATTACATTCGCTATAAAGAAAAAGAAGAATCTGACGCAGTAACCCTGACTTCCAAATATACAGATACCTACTGGACACAGCTTTATTTAAAATTCCCGAACTATGTATACATTCAGGTAGTTCCAGATCTTCTCTTAACAAAAATTATGGTAAATGAAGATGATGTTACATTGAAGCTTTCAAATAGCGGAGAACAGCTGGAGCAGTACTTTGTATATGCTTCCGGTACACAAAAAGCGGTTTATACGAACCTGACCGAAGCCATTGCGCGGGCTTACACAGAGCGAGGCAATGTAATAGACAGCAAAGAAAATGTTCTCTGGAAATGCATTTACGCAGACTATGCCAGGTAGCCGGAATGGACAATGTTGTCAAAGTACAGTCTGATGCAAAGTCACTCGCAGGCTGTCTGTCTATGATTGCTGCTGTAAATGGAAAAGAAGCAGCACCAGACAGCATAGATATCGGAAAAGGCAGCATTGAACAATTAATGAAGAAATATAGCGGACACACAGCACGCAACCTTACGGGATGTATCGTAGATGAAATCCTCTACTATGTCAGTCAGGGAAGCCCGGTACTCGCTAAGTTAAACAGTAACCGATACGTTATCGTAATGAGCTACAATGCAACAAAAATAAGATATTTAGACCCTGTCACCGGTAAATCTACAGCCGCATCGAGAACAGATGTGACAAACCGCTTAGAAAAATCGGGAAAGGTATTTTATTCTTATATTGCTGATTAGACATTTTTAAATTATAGGTTTGATATATCTTCTTTTTCTTTCTGTTTTGAATTTACTGATTTCACTGGAGCCAAAGATAGCCCGAAGGGAAGGAACTACTGCCTATTTGTGGCCTGGGAGCAAGTGTTGGATACGAGCGCGTAAGCGAGCATTCAACACGCCGCGACGAAAGTCACAATAGGCAGTAGTTCCTTCCTTCGGGCGTCTCTTCCGCTAGTAAAATCAGAATATAAAGCTTAAAATCAGCAGATGCAAGGGATAGAAAGATAGAAAAGTATTTCCTTCCCCGGCCCTTTTCTCCATTGTAGCAGTGAAGAAGCAAACTATCCGCAAGGGCAAATATCTGCACTGGAAACGGAGAGACGTATGTTAGTAACGGTAATGCAGCGGGCAAAGTTCCGATGAGGCCTGCTTTGATTGGAAGTTCGGTAGAGCTTCCTCTTTTTTTATAGATTGAATAAAAGAAATAGATGCACAAAATACCGGCAGCCCCGCAGTCGGTCTGAAAAACTTCACTGAGGCAGCAGAAAATAATGAGAATATCAAAGTTTCTATAGAAAGCGTTTTGGCGGTATTGTGAGGCGTTTTCCATTAAAATCATAGCGGTAAAGCCTAAAAATAAGGTGAATAATACATTTTGCTCTTGAAAGGCGGCTGAAAAGTCAGTAAGTGACAGTTTTTGTAAATGTAGAACGGAATTAAGTGTTGAAGCAGGTAAATAGTGGAATGCCAAGTCATAAGGTATTTCTGATAAAAGTGCAAAAATAAATAGTCTCTGCTGGTATTTTTTTTCTGTTTTTTTGTGTGAAAAAAGCCTTCTGCCAATATAAAGCAAAACAGGGGGAAAGAGAGCCTTCCAACAGCTCGCAGGAGAAAATATACGTTTTTTGACAGAAAAGCTCTGCCAATTACTCCAATGTGGTCAAGGAGCATTGAAAAAAGAGCTATATATTTTAAATGATATCCAGATATTTTTTTAAGTTCATAATCTCTCCATTTCTTTGTGATATACTTTAATGATAGTCTGATTATAACTGGAAATAAAGCAAAAGAAAAGGGAAGGACAGATATAGTGCAAAAATTTCCGTAGAATGGGAAAGATAAAGAAAAGATGGTATAATAAACTTGTATAGAACTTATAAGACACGAAACCGCGGAGGTGACTATGAGTAAGAAACATAATGGATTATTATGCGGGTGCTTAAGATCTGGCAACCTGCCTGATTATTGGCTTTTTGTGTACTTGGAGTAATTTGCAGTAAAAAGAGTAGGAGTGCCTGTAGTTACAATGTACAGGGAGGCAAGTAAAGACGTAGCAAAAGCAGTAAAGACACATTAAAGCAGAGCAGACCTCGCTTGTATATGACGCAGAAGGGAATGAGATAAAGAAGTTAAAGCAGGAAAAGGATGATTCCTTACCTTGATTATGAAGATATTCCAGATGCGGCAAAGCTGGCGATTATTTCGATAGAAGATAAGAATTTTACCACACATCATGGAATTGATGTGGAGGGCGTGGCGCGTGCAGGACTTTCCCTCATTTTAAATAGAGGAAATATCACAATGGGAGGAAGTACGATCACACAGCAGCTTGCGAGAAATATTTTCCTTGGTTATGAGAAGACTTACAGCCGTAAAATAAAAGAAATGTTTATTGCGGTAGCATTAGAGCAGAAGTATACAAAGCAGGAAATTCTCGAATTTTATCTGAATAATGTATATTTTGCAAATGGTTACTATGGAATAGAGTCTGCTTCAGAAGCGTATTTTAACAAAAATGCAAAAGATTTATCTATTTCACAGATTGCATTTTTATGTTCTATTCCAAATAGTCCGAACCGGTATGATCCTTATAAACATAAGGACTCGACATTAAAGCGTCGTGACCGCATTCTCAAAAATATGTATGAGGACGGCTATATCAGCGAGAGTCAGTATGAGAAGTCTGTCGCTGAAAAGATAACGATCATGCCGAAAAAAGAGACAACAACGAATGACTACGCGGAAACATACATTTTAAAATGTGCGACAGAAGCCTTGATGAAACAACAGGGATTTGAGATTAAGACAACATTTTCCAGTGATTCAGAAAAAGAAAAATATAACAATGAATACGATGAGCTGTATAACACTTGCAAAAAAAGCTTATATTCAGCAGGCTATCGTATTTATACTTCAATAGACATGGAGAAGCAGAAGCAGCTGCAGGATTCCGTATCTTCCCAGCTTTCCATGTTTACAGAAAAGACGGACGATGGTGTTTACAAGGTACAGGGAGCAGCTGTATCCATTGATAACTCCACAGGAAAAGTGGCAGCCATCGTAGGTGGCCGTGAGGAAGATCAGGAAGGTTACGGTTTAAACAGAGCCTACCAAAGCTTCCGTCAGCCAGGAAGTGCGATTAAGCCCCTCCTCGTATACACACCAGCACTCGAAAAAGGATATACACCAGATAGTACCTTAGATGACAGCCGTATGACAGGAAGCGATTCCGTATCGAATGCAGGCTACTCCTATTCTGGTTCCATTTCCTTGAGAAGAGCGGTAGAGAAGTCAAGTAATGTAGCGACCTATCGTCTGTACGAAGACCTTGGGCCACGCAGTTGTATGAAGTATCTTGAAGCATTGAATTTCAAGGGACTCGATAAAAGAGATTATGAATATAACTCAACCTGTATCGGTGGTTTTACAAATGGAACAACTGTTATAGAAATGGCGGCAGGTTATGCGACAATCGCCAATGATGGCGAATACCATACACCGGATTGCATCATAAAAATTACAGATGCCAAGGGCAACGACATTGTACCAGAAGATAAATCGACAAAGTCTGTCTACTCCAGCAGTGCCTCAAGAATGATGACAAGTGTACTGCAAAGCTGTGTAACAGAATCAGAAGGAACCGCCCATGTCTGCCAGCTGGATGTAGATATGCCGGCAGCTGTAAGACAGGAACAACCAATGACTATGTAGATGGATGGCTCTGTGGCTACACCCCATACTATACGACCGCAGTCTGGGTAGGAATGGACAAATATAAATCCGTAGATAACTTAAAAGGAAATACCTATCCAGCAAGCATCTGGAAAAATTACATGGACAAGATTCATCAGGGATTAACCCGCAAAGAATTTGAATCCTACTTAAGCGATACAGAAAGCACCACAGAAGCAACTACGGAATCTACCGAAGACGACACCGAAAGCACAACAGAAAGCACCACCCGAATCAACCGAAGATAACACAGCCGCTGATACAACAGAGCCTGACACTTCTCAGGATTATTATAATCCGGATGATAACAATAAACGACAATAATTATAACAATAACAATAATACCGAAAATAACAACAATGGCTATGGCGGCGGTAATAATGGCAACGGTGGAAACGATGCAAACAATGGAAACAATGAAAATAACAAAAATAACAACGACTCCGGAATGGACGAACAGGAGGAAATAACGATGGAGGCGACAGCGGGAATAATGGAGACAGTGGAACCCCCGATAATGGAGAATAAATACCACGGAAGTGCTTTGAAGTCGGATTGCTGAAAAGTATCTGAAAAAGAAAAGAATGGTTATAAGTTTGATTTGTTTTGGTTGCGCTAAACATTTCATTCTGCAGAACAGGAACTTGGGAAAATAAGTCCCAAGTTCCTGTTTTTCTGGGCAGAATTCCACAGCGCAAAGGCACAAAATGCAATACTTATAACCATTCTTTTTTTCTTTACCATAGTTTTCTTACAATTCAGCATAAAATTTTATTTCGGTGGCTGGATAGTTTTGGGAGTAAATAAAAATAGCCGTCCTGCTCCCTGGAAAGAATAGAACGCTATTTAACAAATAGTTTTAATTCGCCGGGACGGGTAAGTTGCGTTTATCTTCCAGCTTTCCTGTTAAGTATATTATGTTCTATGCTGCCGTCATTGTCAAATAGAACATAAATCTAAGGTTGTCTTTACGCAATCATAGGTAAAATACCTGTTTGACAATAGGAAAGGAATAGAATATACTATACTTAACAAGACAGCCGGAAGGTGTTGCGCCACCTGCCCCGGCAAATAAGTGTTAAACTAAAAGATAGCCGTCGACTTTCGCAGGGTCAGGACGGCTATTTTTTATGTATATTAATAGCTAGTGTGATTACAGCACATAACATTATCGTATAGGTGAATAAGTCCGTATATGTAACCATATGTATCACCCCTTCCGCAAGACTCGGAACAGGTGAAGCCGTCCCCCGGCTGTCCAATTAAGTATATTATATATCAAAATCATCCAGCCGCTGAAACAAAATTATATGCGGAATTGTAAGAAAACTATGGTAAAGAAAAAAGAATTATAAGTATTGCATTTTGTGACTTTACGCTATGGAATTCTGACTGTAGGAACTTGGGACTCGTTTTTCTCAAGTTCCTGTTTTTTTTGGCAGAATGGAATGTTTAGCGCAACGGAACAAAATCAAACTTATAAAAATTCTTTTTTTCTTTAGAAGATTAACTACAATTCAGTTTAATATCTTCCTTTTCAGCGGTGTCTGTTTCTAGAACATTTTTCAAACACGCTCTAGCAAACTCCTATTTATCTTCCTTAATAGTATGGAACTGCTTATATTCCTCTAATCTCTTTGTAATTCTGTCATGAGGATTCAGAATTGCACTGATAGAAGCCTCATGGTTGATAGAATCAATTAAGAGAGCAATTGTACTTGGCAACATCACAGCTTACATACCATGGACGCTCAAAGAGGTCTGGGCGCTGGTAAGTACAGTTTGTAGTGATTACCTTATAAATAAGTCCTTCTTCGTAAGCTTTGTCGAAGGATTCCAGTCCGTTAGTGAACATACCAAAAGTAGAGATGCAGAATACACGACGTGCCTTTCTTCTCTTTAACTCTCTTGCAACGTCTAACATACTTCACCGGAAGAAATCATATCATCGATGATCATTACGTCCTTACCTTCAACAGAAGCACCTAAGAACTCGTGAGCAACGATTGGGTTGCGTCCGTCAACGACAACAGAATAATCTCTTCTTTTATAGAACATTCCGATATCTACACCAAGAACGCTGGAGAAGTACATTGTACGGTTCATAGCACCTTCATCCGGGCTGATTACCATTAAATGTTCGTTATCAATCTCAAGATCGCTTGTAGAGCGAAGTAAAGCTTTGATGAACTGGTAAGTAGGCATGATATTGTCAAAACCTTTCAGTGGGATCGCGTTCTGTACACGAGGGTCATGTGCATCAAATGTAAGAACGTTATCAACACCGATTGCTGTAAGTTCCTGCAATGCGTAAGCACAGTCTAAAGACTCTCTGGAGCTTCTCTTATGCTGACGGCTCTCATAAAGGAACGGCATGATAACAGTAATGCTCTTTGGCTTACCTGAAGCAGCGCCGATGATACGCTTAACATCTGCGTAAATATCATCAGGAGACATATGGTTTTCATGGCCACATACTTTATATTTTAAACTATAATTAAGAACATCTGCAAGGATATAAAGATCTACGCCACGAACAGAATCGGAGATGAGTGCCTTTGCTTCACCGGTTCCGAAACGGGAACAGGTTGCATCGATAATATAAGTATCCTGCTCGTAATCCTTAAATACAACATTCTCTTTGTGTTCATGTTCACGCTCTTTACGCCAGTTCACAATATACTGGTCGATTCTCTTTCCAAGCTCTGCACAGCTAGGGTGAACAATAATTCCAAGCTTACCTACAGGAACGGTTGCAAATTTGCTATCATCTGGTCTCATGTGTTTTACTCCTTTAATCATATAATTATTATTATGTGAGATAAATCATATTACAATTCCTTTATAACATCCATTCTCTTATTCGTCAAGGGAGGAGAAAGCCTTTTTAATGCGAATGTCTTCTCCGTAAATATGTAAAAGGGTGTAGGACTGTATGATTCTTGAAAAAACTCTTTCTGTGTAAGAACGGTTAATCTGTTCTAAAGAAAGATTTGTACTTATAATAGTAGATTTTTTATTGAGAATTCTTTCATTAATACATAAAAAAAAGCTGAGAATTAATGAAAGAATTATTAAGTTCTGTGCCGAGATCATCAATGATGAGAAGGTCACAATGCAGGAAAGCAGGCAATGTCTGTGCATTATTTGCTCCCCGGCGAAATGTATAGTCAGCCAGCTGGTCAAAAAACTGATAGGCAGTCAGGTAAATAACACCTTTTCCACGATTCAGAAGTTCTCCCGCGATACAATTTGAAAGGAATGTCTTGCCAACACCTGCATTTCCATAAATCAAGAGATTCTGCCCCGGTTTTGAGTCAAAACTTTCAATAAAAGAATGGCTTGCCGATAAGACATTTTCTATATTCTCACGAGGGGAAAGCTTCTCTCTGCCGCTTCTTTGTGTAGAATAATACTCTCTGCGAAAAGCAGAAAAACTTTCTGTACCAGCACATCCTCTATATTAGACTGGCTGTAAAGAATATGGCGAATCTTCTGCTGAAAACAGCGGCATTTTTTATCGCCTATATAGCCGGTGTCCTTACATTCCGGACAATCGTAAATCGGGTCAAGATAATCTGCCGGGTAATCATGGATCGCCAGCAGGTTGACCTTTCCATAGAAAGATCATAAATCGTGTTCTGCAAAGACTTCTTTGCCTCAGCATTAGATACCTGCTTAAGAAGGAGTGCCTTTGCCTT
>ENA-OQJH01000765-OQJH01000765.1-human-gut-metagenome-genome-assembly--contig:-NODE-765-length-15905-cov-2.959817_pt1 | contig 15905 bp, 18 predicted proteins | sample MGYA00242597_ERZ504763 | MGnify/ENA primary metagenome ERZ504763 (study PRJEB26092, sample SAMD00036359) | human gut metagenome | host: Homo sapiens | study: EMG produced TPA metagenomics assembly of... | reverse complement strand
ATCCATCGCCCTGCATACTGAAGAGGCCGCGAGGAGTTTCTTCCCGAAAATCCCCTCATGTACAACTTCCGCTCATAAAAGCCGTAGTAGAACACCTGCAGGGAAAAGCTGTCTGTACCTGCGACGGCATCAGTGCGACACCCACCAACTGGGTAATGGACCGTATACTTAATAAACTCTGATTTCCGCCTATGGACATCCGTAAATTATGCCTGCTCTGTCTGTCTTTTCTTTCTGCCTTTAATGTATATGCACAAGCGGAAAAGAAAGACTCGACAGTACAGGACAACAAGGGTGTTCTCATTACATTGACTGACGGAATAGCAACGACTGTCCGCCATACCGGAAGAAAAATAAGGAAAGTAGGAAAAGAATTCAATGCGATTGACACTACCTATATCTCGCCCAACCTTTACAATCTGGCTTTCATGCTGGAATCCAGCAGTTGGTACGAATACTATCGGTTAGGTAGTAAAGGAAACAACGGCGAACAAAGTTTGGGATTCTCCCCCAATGCCAGTTTCAAGCTGGGAGTCTATTTCGGATGGCGCTGGATATTTCTAGGATATTCTTTCGATGTAAAAGATATTTTCGGCGGACATAAAAACAAGGCAAAGAAAACCGAAATGGCACTGAATCTTTATAGTTCCAAATTTGGTGTGGATTTATATTACAGAAAGACAGGAAGCGATTTCAAGATACGTTCTTCCAGCGGTTTTGATCTGAATACTCCCATTAAAAATTTGAATTTCAACGGATTGCAAAGTAAAATCAAAGGACTGAACGCTATTGGATTTTCAATTATAAAAAATTCTCTTATCCGGCAGCCTATAGCCAGTCCACCAACCAGCGTAAAAGCGCGGGTTCCCTGATGGCGGGCTTTTCTTATTCCCAGCACAACATATCTTTTGATTACGAAAAGCTTCCCGGTGAAGTGAGAGTCCAACTACATGATGCTTTACTTTTCAAGAAAGTGAAATATTCTGATTACAGCATCAACGTGGGTTATGGCTATAACTGGGTATTTGCAAAAACTGGGTTTCCAATCTTTCACTCTTACCGGCCATTGCCTATAAAAAATCAAAAATAGACGATACACCTAATACTGACAATCATTGGATAAAGGATATCAATTTTGACCTGATAACACGTGCTGCCGTGGTCTATAACACCAACAAATATTTTATAGGAGCTTCGTTGGTGATGCATACATACGACTATCGAAAAAAGGACTTCTCCCTCACTAATACTTTCGGAACTGTCCGTATATATGCAGGATTCAACTTTTGGAAAAAGAAAGAGTTCCGTGATAAATAGGAGGAGGATGACAAAAACGGAAAGTGAAAAAAGAGAAATGAAGAATCCAATCACATCCATTTGTTCTCACAAGATCCCTCACCATGACTCAAAATGACAGAATCCGTGATTACACAACAGAATCCTGACATACCTTCATTCATTAAAGTCTATCTATTTCATCTATAGACAAGCCTGTAGCTTGAACAATAACAGCAATAGGAATATTCAAAGATTTCAAGTTACGGGCTGTAGCTATTTTTTCTTCTTGGCGACCTACCATGATACCTTCCTCACGTCCTTCTACACGACCTTCCTCCAATCCTTCTAATTTAGCGGTACTCAATACATCATTTTGTATCATCAATGCATCCAGATGCCGATCATAAGCCAGTTTATCAGCCTTATTCATATTATAATAAATAAGTTTCTGTCTCGCCTCCTCCAATCCGGGAGTCGTTGTATCCGGACGGATAGTTCCAGTCTTAAGATATTCTATCCATTCTTCCAAAGGAGTAACCGCCACTTTATTAAACTCATTCACACGAATAAGAAAATATTCAGGAAATATTTCGGCAGGCAATTTGCGGATAATAGCCCCTTGTTCTTTAGTGGTTACTTTCAAACAGTCACCAGTATGGACACCGAGGAATGTATTCTGACCATGGTAGAGGTAATCATTTCCTTGGCCAATATCAAAATAAAGAATACTGATAGAATACACTTTCTTGACATTTGCATAAATTCCACCTAAATCTATATGTTCGGTTATTGCTTTTGCCACTCCATAAAGTATTCGTTCAAGATAATATAACTCCCGCGTATTCTGCACTTCCACTAGTATTATTTCATCCTTGCTATTACGGGCTTTAATATCTACCCGGTTGAACTTATCATCCTCCCGTTGCTGGTTACCTTCGCTCTCAAGGATTTCCATGATTTGAATCTTCTCACCCAAAAGTACGGTAAGAAAACCTTCTAGGACACCAAAATTGGCTTTGTTGCGTAAAAGACGCTTGATTGCCCAATCAAACCGTATGTATTTATCTTTCTGTTCCATAAAAACCTCTTTTTACAAAGATAACCCTTTTGTTTGAAAACCAGGATGAAACATTAGCAAAAAATATACCGGAAAGCAATAAAGCATTCCCGGTATATCACAAGTTAATTATATTAGACTCACAATTAATTCTTAGAAACGAGCACCGACAGTCAAAAGCAACTGATGCCGTTCATTGTCCACTTTAGTTGCCGGAAGATCTATATCATCAAAAGCATAAAAGTTTGATTTATACATATCATATTTATATGCCAAATCCGCATAAATTACACTGCCACGGTATCCAAGACCAAACGTAAATGTATTCTTAGACTCCGTATTATTAAAATCAGTACGCGTGCTATATAAAGACAAGGCACTATAAGCATCTTTAGAAAAAGCAGCCGAAGAGTAATTATATCCTGCACGAATGCTAAACTCAGGTATAATCCTCGTTTCCATTCCGATACGGAAAGTATGGACACCTTTCAAATAATTCTCAACGCTGGGCTGATCTCCCAATTCATAACCATCCACATCCTTGAGCTTACTGGAAGAATAATCCTGATATTCATATTCCGCACCTACTGCCACTGCACCCGCAAAAGTAGTACCTGCGCTGATATTAAATTTCCACGGAGTGGTAAGATTATAATCATAGGTCAAATAATCATATTCCGGAGTTACCAAAAAATCACTCAATGTCTGGTTATAGGGTGCCTCACAAGCTAAAATATTAGAAGATAAAGCGGCATTATAGCTTTCTCTTAAATCATACCATGTAGGCGTGTGCACAGCAAATCCCAAACGGAAAGGGGAACTTTCTATAGGCCGTATAATAACACCCAATTTTAAATCCATACCAGTCCCTTCCAGCCTATAATAATTATCCAATGTATACCCCCCATTATCCGCACCGTTATCATCATTCAAATTTTCCGTATAAGAAGTATAACGATCATAATTCACATCATAGACCCCCAGGGTAGCTCCTAAATAGACCCTATCTTCAATATTGAATGAAACATTAAAATCATATTGACTGATACCTCCTGTTTCCTTACTAAAGAAGTTATTGTTAAAACCATTCCACCCCCATGGAGCATGAATATTCTTTTCAGAATCATTAACCCAGTCAACCACACCGGTTCTCACCCCCATTACTCCTAAAACAGGTAACTGATTCCAATATTTGGTATAAGGATTCTTCACATCCAGTATGTCATTAAACTCGCTTTCCGTCAATCCATATCGTTCCATCTCCTGAGCCAGCTGGAAGCTTTGTGACAAATTATCCAACGCCCCTCCCATAGAGAAAAGGCGATTGAAGTTTTTACTTTTATGGTAATTGAATCCGAAATTCACAAAACGCAAAGAAGTATTATTGCCTATCTTATTGCTATAAACAAATCCAATCTGGTCAAATGAAGCGCGCGTTTGTTTTCATTCATTGACACACCACTAAAGTTACTCTTTGTCGAAGTATTATTAAAACCAAAAGAAATAGACACGTCATTACTACGAAAAATGCCGATACCCGCAGGGTTGGAGCTTATGACAGATATATCACCGCCCAAAGCTCCCATGGCACCACCCATACCAACAAATCGTGCTGTTCCATTCAAGTCATTCCCCAGCAACTTTTCCGCATCATAAGCATTTTGTGCGCTTGCCGTTGTCATTGCCAACAACGCACAAGCGGTTACTATTACTTTATTTTTCATACATCAATTCTATTAAATTCAACTGTCTAGTTTAATCTACCACTTATCTGGTACGCGATCTGCCGCCACCACTTGAACGGGAAACACCGCCACCGGAACTGCGAGAAGCACCACCGCCACTAGAAAAACTACTACGGGAAGAAGAAGTTCCACTACTACGGTAAGAGTTAGACGAACTATTACGAGAAGGACTACTGCTACGAGAGTATGAACTGCTACGAGAATTCGAAACGCCACTATTGTTACGATAAGCGCCACGACTTGCAGCCCCTGTTCTCTGATAAGCAGATCCTGCTGCATTTCCCACACTGCTCCGAGTACTGCTTGGTCTGGTATAGGAAGAACCCCTTCCTTCTGTCGGACGTGAATACGAATTACCCGGACGAACTCCTGCTGCCTGACTTGGTGAAAGAGTTTCTCCGGTACGGGTTCTGATAGCACTTCTATTAGGACGAACCGAATTTACACTGTTAGATCCCGAAACCACTCTTCCTGATGAAGAACCGTTACGTGTTGCGGTACGATAACTATTAGCACTATTACGGACATTTTGTCTGGAATTTCCTACGTATGAATTACGACTATTCCTATCATAACTATTCACGTAATTATTCCGGCTTGGGCGTGAAGAACTATAGCTATTGGTATATCTTCCGGCATGTATCCCCGGGTTACGTCTGCTTGAGCCATACCATCCATGACTACCTCCCCAGTAGCCACCACCCCAACCGTGACCGAAGTAATGCGGATAATAATGGTGATGGTGATAATGGTAGCCCCAATAGCCACCCCAGTAGCCGCCACCCCAATAACCGGGATAGTACCAACTATTGTAGTACCATGGCGAACTCCATCCCCAACTGAATCCCCAACTGGCGCCATATGGATAATTCCAACGCCAATCCCACCATAAGCGGTTCGTGTAAGTGGGAAAGACGTATGCATACAATCCGTCATCATATACATTCCAATCCCATGAAGGCAAACCGTAAACTACATCCCAATAGAGCGGACTGCTTACCGGAATGGCGTAACGGGGATTACGGAAACGGACGATACGCATCGCGTATTCATAATCGTCTTGAGAACCCTCAAAACCATTAACCCATTCTCCTCTCTCATTCAAAGGTTTCTCCTCAATATACAAGGTATCATTCTCCATCGAGAAATTATTATCACGTGAAGTATAACGACGATTATACTCATCCACATCGCGAACCTTTCCTTTCACATCCTTCACCACCACTGTAGAACCGGGGGCTGCGTAAACAGTAGTCGTGTTCTGCTTCTGCGGAACCACCACTTTCACCTCTTGCTTAACCTCCTCTTTCTTTTCAGCTTTTTTCTTAGGGATGAAATAAAGGTCGTCATCAACGCTTTGTGACATTGCCCAATAAGGCAAGCACACCATCATAAGCGAAGTTAATACAATCTTTTTCATACTCGTACCTGTTTTATTTGTTATTCTATCTACTTTTTCTAGTGCAAAGATAGCCAGAGGTTTCAGTTCATAACAAAGAAAATCCCTATTAGTTGGTAGGGATTTCCCTATTTTAGTAACGGACTTCAACTATTTTATCTATTTCTGCACACACGGAAAACAGAAGAACGTCCGTCACATACGTTGATGGTAAACAAATCTGGTGGTAAAACAACTTTTTATAATAAGTTGCACCCACTTATACCCTCATGCCCTCACTAAAAGCCATAACCTACTCATTATTAAACCACTACCCACAGTGAGGGCATGTTAAAAAGTGAGAGCATTGCCCTCATGCCCTCACTCCTAATTTCTTGCTTCTCTCACTTTAAATCATTCATTCACAACATAATACCCATTTATCGGCTTATAAACCGGTTGTTTGGGAAGTCCCACATTTTTCAGCTTTCCTTCCTCGCACAAGCGGCGTAAATGGCGGCTGGCCGTGCTTTGTGTCATACCGCAAAGAAGCTGGAAACTTTTCCGCTGCACAAAATCACAGGTTGTGAAGTACTCCGTCAGCAATGCGTCAATCTCCTCATCGGTCAGTTTACTGGAATGAAACGAGAACCGGGTACGCTGCACCTTTACCTTTCCCACCTCATCCATCAATAGTTGATCGGGACGGTAAACAATCCCCTTGAGCCTCACCTTCGTATTCTTACGTTTCGTCTTTTCCGTTACCGGCCCGGTACTCACCAGGTTGGGACGGAAGAAACCGATGCCGTCCAGATGCACCTGTTTGCCTTCCGCCAACTCCTCGCCCATGGCACGTGACAGCGCATCGAGCACGGCTACCACATCCGTTTCAGTCAACGTACAATGTTTCTGAATACGGGCACGGAGCTGGGCCGTGCTCACCTTTCCGTTCAGCCGGAGACGCGGGTGCAACGTATTCTCTTCCCCTTGTTGCTCAGGGGATTTGGGATTCTCGTACCAATCAAATAGTATTGCCATACTGTTCTTCTTTTATTAATGAACTTTCAATATCTGTTAATCACGGACGTGATTAAGTTTAACTACCTTTGTGGTTAACTTTAATCACCCTTGTGACTAGACTTAATCACAAGGGTGGCTAACTAATTATAAACATACAAAAATAAGAAAAGAAAAGGTAGAAAACAAATAAGGAACAGGGAAATACGCACTGAGACTAAGAATAAAAACACAGGAAAGAAAGGAAAAAGAAAAAGGCGGCATTTAATCCGGAAAGCACTTGCAGAATCCGGAAAGAAACCTTACCTTTACTAAAAATATGCACACATAGACACTCGCCAAACGCGGTCTTCTCCACACGACAGAACATCATCTTTTTCCATGGGAGGTACATAAAGCCAAAAAACATTTAAACGAAAGACAAATATGAAAATTACACTCATCAGGAAAGATGAAGAACAGGGGACAGAAGCCTTGTCACTATGCGATTCGAACACATTCTTCGAGAAAATAAAGACAGAGAACAAAGCAGGACACATATCGGAACTGCGTGAAATACTGCCCCGGCTGACAGGATCGTCCGCCACTACGCCCATATCGACAAACTGCCGCGTGTCTATCCTGCTGTAGAATATACCCGTAAGCAAAATGGCGAGAAACGCATGAAACATTACAACGGACTAGTGCAGCTGGAAGTGAACCGGCTGGCGACCTGTATGAGGTGGAATATGTGAAACGCCAAGTAGCACAACTGCCACAGACCTTTGCCGCTTTCTGCGGTTCAAGCGGACGGAGCGTAAAGATATGGGTACGCTTCGCACGCCCCGACGGCACTCTGCCCACCATACAGGAGGCTCTCCTGTTTCATGCTCACGCCTATCGCTGGCGGTGACCTGCTACCAGCATGCTCCTTCTGGCATCACACTGAAGGAACCGGACCTGATGCAAAGCTGCCGCATGACCGTGGATGAACAACCTTACTATAACCCTTCGTCCGTCCCCTTCTGCATAGAGCAACCGCTTGCCCTGCCCGATGAAGAGTCTTTCCGCCAACGCAAACAAAACAGCGAAACCGCACTGGAACGAATGACGCCCGGATGTGAAAGTTTACAGACTTTGACACTGATGTACCAATCGGCACGAAAAAGAGCATTGGCCGAAATGGAAAACTGGAAACGTGATGACGGACTGGAACCCTTGCTGCCCCATCTGGTAGAACAATGCTTCAAAGCAGGCATCCCCGAAGAAGAAGCCGTGCGGCGTACACTAATGCACTATTTCCACGAAACGAACACGGAAGCCATCCGCATGGCTTTCGGCAACGGATATCGGGAGATGAAAGGCTTTGGCGAGAAAGGTGGCCTCAACAAAGAGCAGGAAGCCACCTTCCGGCTGGAGGAGTTTTTGAAACGACGGTACGAATTCCGTTTCAACACCGTACTGGACGAGGTGGAATACCGCCAGCGGGACTCTGTTCATTTCTATTTCAAACCCTTGGAAAAACGTACCCGAAACAGCATCGCCCTTTACGCCTTGAAAGAGGGACTGCAAGTGTGGGACCGCGATATCGACCGCTTTCTCACTTCCGATTTCGTCCCTCTTTACAATCCCGTAGAAGAATACTTGTGTGACCTTCCCCGATGGACGGTACTGACCGCATCCGCGCATTGGCCCGGCTCGTTCCCTGTGGCAATCCGCATTGGAAGAACTCGTTTTACCGTTGGTTCTGGGCAGTGGTGGCGCATTGGAGGGGATGGACCGTCAGCATGGCAACAGTACTTCGCCTTTGCTGGTGGGTTCACAAGGATTCCGGAAATCCACTTACTGCCGCATCCTGCTACCGCCCGAACTGCGTTTCGGCTATGCCGACAGCCTGGACTTCAGCAGCAAACAGGAAGCGGAGCGTGCCTTGGGACGATTTTTCCTTATCAACCTGGACGAATTCGACCAGATTACGATGAACCAGCAAGGTTTTCTGAAACATCTGTTACAAAAACCGGTGGCCAACCTGCGAAAGCCCTATGGAACCAGCGTACGCGAATTACGCCGCTATGCCTCATTCATCGGCACCAGCAATCAGAAGGATTTGCTCACCGACCCCACGGGAAGCCGTCGCTTTATCTGTATCGAGGTGACCGCTCCCATTGATACCCATGTCACCATAGACTACCGCCAGCTCTATGCACAAGCCATGACATTGCTTTATCAGCAGGAACGTTACTGGCTGAATGATGAAGATGAGGCTGTTTTGCGGCAAAGCAACAGCGAATTTGAGCAAATTTCGCCTTTGGAGCATTTATTCCATTGTAACTTTTCTTCTGCAACCACTGATGAAGAGGGAGAATGGCTGACTGCATGGAGATTTTCAATTATCTCCAAGAAAACACACGTGATAAGCTATCCGTCAATAAAATAAATTGGTTCGGACGTATTCTACATAAACTGAATGTACCCAAAAGAGCCAGTATCAGAGGTACTTTATACCACGTGGTCAAGTTGGAATAATTTATTTTTCAAGAAATGAGTATGAGGTCAATGCCCTCATACTCATTTATGTTACCATCATCAATAGCACACTCATTATAAGCGAATTATACCACTAATGAGAGTATGAGAGCATTATTGAGAGTAACTTCCTGTTGATATCCTACCGGAATGAAGAAAATAAATAGATGCTGAACGGGTATAAAGAGAGAAGCAATTAATACCGATTCTGCTCTTATTCTCATTTTTTCTCCCTATCTTTGCCACTACCCTTTTTAAGAGTATATAAACCTAAAATAAACAGCCACATGAAACCAGTGAAATTATTTTATCAGGAAAGATGCCCGTTCTGCAAAAAAGCACTGCGCTATATTGAAGAACTAAAAGAAGAACACCCTGAATTCCAACCTATAGAAATAGAAATGATAGAAGAAAACCAACATCCTGATATAGCCGACCAATACGACTATTATTACGTTCCCACGTTTTATGTGGACGGTGTGAAAGTACATGAAGCGGGTATTTTCAAAAATGAGATGGAGGCACTGCTCCGTAAAGTGATAGAATAAACGAAAGCGTATGAAATATTTAGAAGTAACCTTTACAACACATCCCTGTAATGAAACAGTGAATGATGTAGTATCTGCACTGGCCGGAGAAATAGGATTTGAAAGTTTTGTAGAATGTGAAGCAGGAGTACAGGCTTATATCCAGCAGACTTTGTTCGATGAGGAAGCATTAAAAGAAATGATTGCGAGCTTCCCCCTGCCCGACACTACTGTGACATATACCATTAAAGAAGCCGAAGACAAGAACTGGAACGAGGAATGGGAGAAGAACTTCTTTCAACCCATCGTCATCGGTGACCGTTGCTGCATTCACAGCACGTTCCATAAAGACACCCCGAAGACTGAGTATGAAATTCTGATTAACCCGCAAATGGCTTTCGGCACAGGGCACCATGAAACGACCAGCTCTATAATCAGCGAGATGTTAGAAGCTGATCTGAAAGGAAAATCAGTCTTGGATATGGGATGCGGCACTTCTATTCTTGCCATCCTTGCCTCCATGCGCGGAGCCAATCCTGTGACAGCCATCGACATGACGACTGGTGCGTCAATAATTCAAAAGACAACATTGCACTGAACCATATCCATAACATTACAGTGGAACTGGGGGATGCCAACTTGTTGAAAGGTCGCAAGCCGTTTGATGTAATTATTGCCAATATCAACCGGAATATTCTTCTGGCAGACCTGCCTCATTATGCCGCCTGTATGCATCCGGGTTCAGAAATATTTATGAGTGGATTTTATATGCAGGATATTCCTTTTATCCGCGAAAAAGCGGAAAGTCTGGGAATGGAGTTCGTACACCATCGGGAAAAGAACAACTGGGCAGCTGTGAAGTTCATCATGAAATAATACCATTTTTAAGTATGAAAAGGACTTGATAAAGACAGGATTACCACCAATCACACAGGATTTACATTGATTTATTCGAGGACAAAAGAACGGATTTTCTCTCTTTTGTCCTTTTGTTCTTCTTACCTGAAAATTAGAACCGGAATCAAGTGGTGACAAACGCACGTAGGACGCTGCATTTTATCCAAAGTGACAACACGATCATATCGGTATACAATATTTATACAATCTCCTTTCCGAAAGGAGTAAGTGCCAAGCCCGCCAGCTTGAAATGTTGCAGTCCGAATGGAATACCGATAACAGTGATGCAAAGCAACACCCCGAATGCCAAATGAGAGAGGCTGATCCAGATTCCACCTACAAGTATCCAGATGATATTCATCAACACACTGAGACATCCGCCATCACCGGGACAACTGCGTATTTCCCGCCCAAAAGGGCAAAGAGCCAGCATAGACAACTTCAAAGTTTGGAAACCGAAAGGAATGCCGACGATAGTGATCATCAGCAACAGGCTGGAAACAATATATTCCACGCAGATCAGAAATCCGCCGCAAATCAGCCAAATAATATTGAGCAGTAAGTTCATAAAGCAAATATAAAGAAAGTTTTCGAAACCGCAGGCACAGTATCCTTTATTTCTTTATAGTCATTAGTTGCAATTCCTCCAACGAACCGTTGAAAATATTCAAGTCCACCTTCTCACGAATGCCCGGCAACGTACCCACATCCGTATGCTGCCAGAATTTCCATTCTCCCTGTATTCCACCGAGTCTACATAATAATGGGCTATCCAGTAAGGATAAGAATTGAAGACCGAATCATTCAGATAACGAGTTTTAAACTTATAAGAAGTATAAAGAATAGGCTTCACTTTGTAGTGCTGTTCTATTTTGTCAAGCCACAGTTTAAGGTCACGACGGAGCTGATTTTCGTCCTTGCCTCTCTTCTCGATATCGAGTACGGGAGGAAGGTCACCTGAATCCAGCTTTACGGAATTAATAAAGAAATCGGCCTGACGGATGGGATCTGTTTTCGGATTGTAAAAATGATAAGCCCCACGGATAAACCATGTGTTTTCGCCGAATCAAAATTGGTGATGAAAGCCTTGTCCCCATAATCTCCTCCTTCCGAAGCTTTCATAAAGACAAAATGAATAGGAAATTTCCCCTGTCGGGTCTGAGTCAGCATTTTCCAGTCTATGTTTCCTTGATAATGGGAAACATCAATGCCATGCACCTGAAAACCCGAGGGCATACATACACCGTATGCTTTAAAGCCATAGCAAGGCTTCCAGCGATAAGAGTAAGGACGGATAAAGAAATAAAAGAAAGCGGCAAGAAATAAAAAAGCAATAAGCCCCGCAATGACATACCGAAGCCATGACGGCATCTGTCTTTGTGGTTTCTTTTTCGCCTTCCGCTGTGTAGCCCGACGGACAGGTTTCGCGGCTGCCTTCTTTTTAACGGGAGCAGGACGTGTGCTTTTCGCTCTTACCATTTTATCCTATTTAGCTGTTTTTACCTTTACCTATTCCCACATACTATGTAATAAAACCCATCGGGAGAATGGTTTTACAATCAGCCCCGATGGGTTTCCTTTATGCTTTATAGAAATAAGAAAAAATTATTTTCCTTGTTCCAACTGCAATGTCTTGGTTGCCTGGTCACAAACTTCTGTAGGACCGAAGTACTGGATAGGACCCGGATATACATAGTCTGTTTCAATAGCCCAACGTTCACGCTGTGCGGCGAACGCCTTGAAAGGAGCACCGTCCAATTTTACCAACGCTTTCTGGATAACCGGTTTCATTTCACCGTGACGACGTTCCATGTTCATCATCATTGTGATAGGCACACCACCTGCAATCCATTCTTCGGCAGGAGCAGTAGTGTTACGTACAGAAGACATATAGCCGGTCTTACCGTTGACAATCAACATAGAAGCGGTGTAACCCAACGAGTAGCAATAGTCAGCATCGAAGTTTGACGGAGCAGCGCAACGTCCTTCGTAACCGAAGAAGTGATGCTGAGCGGCAAATTTACCTACATACTTGCCTTCTTCTTTCCACTGAGCCAATTTAACGGCTACCATATCAGACAACAGCTTTTCTGTTTCAATCAGTGATACCTGTACGTTTCCGTGCGGGTCACGATCCAAAGTAAGCTGACGTGCAACGCCTCGGGCAGAGAAGCATAGATTTCCGAGTTTTCCTTAGAAAGCTTGGAGATGATATATTCACGTTGGTGAGATTTCTTGATCAATGCGAACTCTGATGCGTTAGCAGCCAGGAAGTCATTCAATTCAGCGATCAATCTCTTCATTGCGGGAATGAATTCGATCAAACCTTCAGGTATCAACACTGTACCGAAGTTATTACCTTGTGCAGCGCGGTTAGCCACTACCTGAGCAATGTAAGTAACCACATCATCCAATGACATGTTCTTCTCTTCTACTTCTTCTGAAACGATACATACGTTAGGTTGAACCTGCAAAGCACATTCCAAAGCGATATGAGAAGCCGAACGTCCCATCAGCTTGATAAAGTGCCAGTATTTGCGGGCAGAGTTACAGTCACGCTGAATGTTTCCGATTACTTCAGAGTAAGTTTTACAAGCCGTATCAAAACCGAAAGAAGTTTCAATCATCTCGTTCTTCAAGTCACCGTCGATAGTCTTCGGACAACCGATTACCTGAACACCGCAGTTCTTCGCAGCATAGTATTCTGCCAATACACAAGCGTTCGTGTTTGAGTCGTCACCACCGATGATTACCAATGCCTTGATGCCTAATTCCTTGATGATTTCCAGACCTTTATCAAATTGTTCTTCCTTTTCCAGTTTGGTACGTCCCGAACCGATGATATCGAAACCACCGGTATTACGGTATTCGTCGATAATATCGGAAGTCAGTTCCATATAATTATGGTCTACCAAACCACCGGGGCCCAGAATGAAACCATACAGTTTGCTGTCTTTGTTCAATGACTTGACACCGTCGAACAAACCGGAAATAACATTGTGTCCGCCGGGAGCCTGTCCACCAGACAAAATGACACCTACATTGATAGCAGGCATATTGACAGCTTCGCCTTCAACGAACTGAATCAACGGCATACCGTAAGTGTAGGGAACAAAGCTTGATGGCTTCCTGGTCAGCAACAGACTGTGTAGGTTCGCCTTCCTTTACTTTTACAGCGCCTTTCAACGCTTTAGGAAGTTTGGCTGATAAGCAGCTCTGGCAATTTGTAATGCACTTTTAGTCATATTCTATTATTCTATTTAAAGGTGTATAATTTCATTTATAATTCACGTGCAAATTTCGTTCTTTTTTTCGCAAATATGAAAACGTATACAAATAAAAATGCTACCTTTACCGCGAATTTAGAATTATGTATTAACTTAAAACATTACATTTATGGCAAGTAGAAGAAATTTAAAGAAGAAAATAACCAATATAGCAAGTGATTTGTTTTTAGTCAGTTTGATGGAAGGTGTTAACCGTGAAGTGGTTTGCAACTCTGTACACAATGTGATCAAACTGATTACACGCATCAGCCACACCGAGCCGGGTAACGTAAAAGGATTCTACAAGAAATTGAACGAAGATCTGAACAAAGAAATCAAAGTGGTTGCAGACGAACTGGCTAAAGCTACAAAAGCATAAGATTTAAGGAATGAAAAAAGCTATTTGTAGTTTTATCTACTACAAACTGTTGGGATGGAAGACCAAGGTGTCTGCTCCCGATTATGATAAATATATTATCTGTGCCGCCCCACATACCACCAATTGGGACTTATTCATAGGCAAACTGTTTATGGGAGCTATAGGCCGCGAAACTGGTTTTATGATGAAAAAGGACTGGTTCTTCTGGCCTCTAGGCCTATTTTCCGCTGGATGGGAGGGATTCCCGTAGACCGTAGCCGCAAGACTTCATTGGTGGACCAGATGATCAAGATTGCCAAATCGAGTCAAAAATTCCATCTGGCTATCACTCCGGAAGGGACACGCAAAGCCAATCCCAACTGGAAAAAGGATTCTATTATATTGCACAAGGGGCCGGTCTGCCTATTATTCTGGTAGCCATCGATTACGCAAAAAAGTGCATTACAGCCGAAAAGGTGATACATCCCAGCGGTGATTTGGACAAGGATATGCGTGAGATCAAGTTGTATTACAAGAATTTCAAAGGCAAATATCCTGAAAATTTCAGCATCGGGAAAGTAGAATAATCCCCGTCTGTTATAATTCTTTTTAAATAAGGGAACACTGATTATACGGATTAAAACAAAATCCGCATAATCAGTGTCATTGTATCTATTCTCTTACCACGCTCTCATCCCCATCCTCAAAATTATTCTTCTCTATCTTCACATTCCGGGTGTGAAGCAAGCGGAAACGAGTCTTATTATGATGGAAAGCCGGATAATCTGTATTCTGGCGGATCACATTGTTTTTAAAGACCAATCCGTCAATGGATTTTGCAAAAAGAACGGGGCGGTCAAAGGTTTCAAAATAGTTGTCTTCAATCACCACTCCTTTTTCTCCTTTTCCACCATGGAAATATTTCTTCTGATGCTCCAAATCGGGAATCTCCGGATAAATAGAGATAACAGCTTCCGTAAATTGGAACATATTAGTCAATGCATTGATAAAACGATTGTTACGAATCAGCACGTTCCGGCAAGCTCCCGTTTCAAACCAACCATTGCAATCACCACAAAGCAGAATAGCCGTCCCCGAAGTATGGTCAAACAGGTTACGCTCTACTACCGTTTTCAAAGGAGTGCTGAATAAAGTACCCCGTGCGCGATTATTACGAATGACATTATCCGCAAAATACACTTCCGGACACCAAGACAGGTTTTCAATACCAAAGCCTTCTTTATCCGTAATCTCCGCATCCAAAGGTTCCGTAAAAATAATGCGGTATTCTTTCGCACCTTTCACCGTATCTTTATCGTTAGGCAGGATTTCTTTCACCCGGTTTTTTCCACCGGCCAGTTCCATGGTGACGGAACGTACAAATTGCACCTCATCTCCGTTCACTCCCCACTCGAACCCGTATGCTTGCGGATGCATGTATTGAGCAATCACTGTATGGTCATCAAGGCGTTGCTTGATTTTCAAATAAGTGCCGTGTACATTAATCGCATCATCCATCATTCCTTCATACAGCCCGTTGCGGGAATCAATCTTGCCTCTGCAACTGGAGAAATGAGTAGCATCCGCCTGCGTGGTAAAATAACGAGGATCCTTATCGCCACGAAGACAAACGCTGAATTCATCCAACGTGATATTTTCACATAACTGAGCCAATAATCCCATGCCTTCTGCATAATGCACTTTCACATTCTGCAAACAAGTATTTTTGTCACCGGACAAATATACCCGGAGCAGGACGATAATAAGTACGAAGTGCAACCACTGTCCCCGGTATCAACCGGCGTCTTTCCACTGAGGAGCATGGTAGACACGTGGAGAAACTTCTTTCACCCCTTCCATAGGACACCATAAGTCAC
>ENA-OQJH01000764-OQJH01000764.1-human-gut-metagenome-genome-assembly--contig:-NODE-764-length-15905-cov-13.552351_pt1 | contig 15905 bp, 17 predicted proteins | sample MGYA00242597_ERZ504763 | MGnify/ENA primary metagenome ERZ504763 (study PRJEB26092, sample SAMD00036359) | human gut metagenome | host: Homo sapiens | study: EMG produced TPA metagenomics assembly of... | reverse complement strand
GTGGAGAGCCAACCATTCCATCCCGAAAGGGAGCTAAATTTGAACGTCATTGTGATTGGTGGTTATACAAAGAACGCCATTTAGTAGAAAAGTATTTTCTGAAATTAAAAGCATTCCGACGAATCGCTACACGTTATGACAAATTAGCTGCAACCTACTTGGGATTTATTTGTATCGCCTCAATATTAATTTGGTTAAAATAAACAATTTAAAATGTTTTTCAGACACGCTCTAGGGCCTTCTGATTTACTTTTCTTTCATAGCCTGGAAATGCAAGAATACTCTTAATTTCAGAAGCAAATACAAAGTGTCCATCTATTTCGGCATAGTACACAGGCTTAATTCCAAAGAAATCCCTTGCAAGCATCAAAGTCTGCTCTTTTTCATTCCATACTGCAAACCCAAACATTCCCCTGAGCTTATCCAGTGCCTTCTCCCCATACTGTTGAATGGTATTTACCAGAACTTCCGTGTCAGAATGGTACAGAAAGAAATGCCGGAAGCCTCAAGTTCTGCCCGCAGTTCCTTATAATCATAGATTTCCCCATTAAAAACAATATGCAGGTTTCCGTCCGCACTTTCCATAGGCTGCTGCCCATCTTCTAAATCAATAATACTAAGTCTTCGAAAGCCCAGCGTAATCTTCTCCCTGCAAAAAGAGCCTTCACTATCCGGGCCTCTATGTTCAATGGCTTCATCATCCTTTCAATTACTGTCTTCTGATCCTGTCTGTAACCTGTAAATCCACAAATCCCGCACATTTTTTCCTCCGTATCCATTTGATGTAGTTTAGACACTGCAACGACTTTTGTTACAGTCCAAAATTATTTTTACCGATATTTTATCATAAAAATGTCTGTTTGTTGTAAAATAAAAATGTCTTTCTTATCAAATACTTATATTTCAAAATAGCTTTTATATCTCATATAACATTTTATAAAAAAGAAATGTTTTCCATTCCCTTATTTGCTTACGGAAAACGTTTCTTTTCATTTACTCTTCATGAAGATTTCCGTTCTCATCGATCCAGGTTCCGTCTCCGTTATTGTAAAGGACTCTGGATTCTTCATCACCTTCACCTGCTGCTACAATTTCCATTCTGTTCATCAGAGGTGTATTATTCCAAAGAACAAGCATAATATCCAGTTCTGATTCTGGAAGTCTCTGATATGTTTTTTTCACGCTCTCATTCTCCCTCTTTCTACAAATGTAGGAACGATTTTATTATATCATATCAGTCTATTTCTGTATAGCTGTTTCCATTCTCATCAGAGATTTCGCTTTTAGTTTGTTACTGTTCAAAGGTATGTATAAGTCATTGTAAAAAGTGACGAAATTATTTTCTTTATTTTGTGGATAATTATCTTCAGCAGAAAAACTGTATTTATAGTTTTTTCTGCTGTTCTTTTTCACAAAAGTTATACACCGAATCCTATCCATTCTTTCAGACAGAGGCCTTATATCTACTCATTTCCAATCTTATAATGGAGATTTATCCACAGTCAGATTGCCCAATGGGTCATTTCCGGAAATTCGCTTTTTTCCTGCATTTCTGCTATACTTTTTTCAAGAAAGAGAGGTTGTTTTTATGGAGATTGATTTTATACAGGAACTAAAAAAACGTGATGAACTTCTTGACGGCTATCTCAGGCAGATCGAGATCCAGGAGAAATTCATCCAGAAACAGAAAGAGCTGATCGAATATCTCGAGGATCATATCTCAAAGATCACAGATATCGTCAGCAGTGTTTAGCAGGACTGTACCGGAGGAAAACGTATGCCTGATACTTATGATCATATCACTCTCATGTGTCGGCTGAAAGCTGCACAACGCAGAAACAAAGAACTGGAATCTGGTGAAAGATATATCCAGTTAGAAGAACTTCATCAGAAAGAGTACAACGTTTATGAACATAAGATTGAGAAGCTGAAAAAAGAACTTGCAGATGCGTACAAAGAAACGATCCGTGTGCGCAATTACTGGTTTCAGGTACTGGAGGATATGCTCCGGGAGTTTGAAAAGGCACAAAAAAGGTCCGCGCAGGAACTCCGAAAAATGGAGATCCGTGCACTGAATGCAGAAAAACAAAGAGATGATGCACTGGATAAAGCAGCCGTTTTCAGACATCAGTTTTATGAAACGGCATCCAGACTGGAAGAAGAACAGGGCATTTCTGTCCGACCTGACGGGTGGAAAACTGAATATTTCCAAAGGCATGATAAGCAGACTAAACCGGGAGTTTGCTTTAAAAACTGAACCTGAACGCAGGTCTGCCTATGCAGATATGCTGCTTTCCCCTGTTATGCATACAGATTGTACAAATGCCAGGGAAAACGGAAAGAGCTGCCAGGCATATGTCTGTGCAACACCGGACGGAAAAGCCTGTACTTTGCCCGCGAGAAAAAGGGACACGAAGGAGTAAAGGGTACGGTTACAGAAGACTATCAGGGGATCCTTGTCCATGACCATGATATTACCTTTTATAATTATGGAGCAGATCATCAGGAATGCCTTGCCCATGTACTGCGGTATCTGAAAGCCAGCATAGAGAACGAACCAAACCGTACCTGGAATAAAAAATGCATGCATTGGTGCAGGAAATGGTCCACTTCCGAAATGGATGCCGGCAGCCACACGGACCAGATCCGGAAATAGTCTCATCCCATATTTTCCTGCGGCACTCATCTTGCTTTTTTAATCATCTTTATAATAATCAGCTACCTCGATCATGCCACGGATTCCGTTAATAGGAGTTCGGATATCATGACTCATTCGCTGCAGAAATTCTGTTTTTGCATTATTTGCCATGTCAGCCCTCTGAGCTTCTTGCAAAAGTTTCTGCTTATAGGCTTCTTCCTGCATCATCTGAATCTTCAACAATTGCGCATTTGATCTCCTGCGGAAGGCAAATACGGGAAGCAACCACAAAGATATACAACAGTAACACGACCAACAGGTTTTTAAAAACAGAAGCAAACGCCATTTGCTCATCTATAAACATATAAACATAATAATCACGCCCCTTAGTCATTCTGCCAATATATCTACATTTTCTGTCTGAAACACGGACCAGTTTGTTAGCTGGTTTCTGTTTTACCTGTTGGATAATATTAATACCTTCAGAGCTCAGTCCAATCAGATTTTCGTCGTTTGAAGCAACCACATTTTTTCCATCTGTTACAACAATCATTCCGCTGGAATATGTATCATAGCCACTAAAAAGGCTCTGGATCGTAAGATTATAGTTTCTGGCATACTCAGCCGTTGTATGATAAAAAGTAATAATTATGCCTTTTTCGTCAGAACGTCCATATGCAGCCAGATCCACCTGTGATCCATCCTCAAGAACGATACTTGCAGCATATGTTTTTCGGGGATAAGCAACTACATCAAGTACTGTTTTCTTTTGAATCTCATTCTGTAAAGCCCGGGAATTAAGATTGTCTGTACTGTATTCACATTTTACCTTTCCGTTTACATCAAGTATAATAATTCCGGTAAGTTTCTGCTCCTCTGCATATGTTTTCAGCTTATCCTTCGTAACTTCATCCTTTGTATACGTCAGATTACGATTAACCTGCTGAGCATTTTCAATTGCACGCATTAAACCTTTTGTTTGGGATGCTTCATTATATCTGTTATAAATATAACATTGTTCTTTCACATATTTCAGAGTCTCGTCCATTTGCCTGGCAACTGCTTTTATATCGGTTTTTACAGAATAAACTATAGTTATCAGAAACAGAAGCAGTCCTGTAGTAATAATGATGATTTGAATCTGCCGTCTGGACAGTTTAGTTATTTTCAATTTTGTCCACCTCCAGATATCCACTGGTTTCGGGAAGATATTTTTTTAGAATTTTCTCTTCACTTCCATCTTTTCTCATTTCTTTAAAGATTTCTGTGAGTTTTTCCGGAAGTTCACTATCCGTGTTTTCAGGAAAAGCTACTCCAATTCCTGTAGTCAGGATAGCTTCGTCCAGGATTCTTATCTTTGCCCCGTAATCTTTTATATACTATTGTACGGAGGTTTCATGAGCTGCTATGGCATCAACATAACCTTTTCCAAGAGAGGTAAAAAGCAGTTTTCGGTTTTCTAAGCTATACACATCTTTTACCAATGGAATAGCAGGATTCATCCTGTTAAGAAAGATATCCTCAGGCTTTGTGGAAGCCTGTACTGCGATTACTTTTCCCGACAGATCACTAAGCTTCTTTATATTACTGTTTTCATTGACTGCAACGACCTGCCGGCTCACCATATATGGACCTGCCCACTTATAATCATTCTCCCGGCCATCCATGGAAAAGCACCCCCATAAACAGTCTATCTCCTTATTTTCCAGGTCTTTATCTTTATCATCCCATACAATCTTTGTAAATACCGGCTTATAACCAAGGCGCCCCAGAGCTTCATTTGCAATGTCAACATCAATCCCTGCCGGTTCCCCATTTTCATCGGAATAATTAAAAGGTGGAAAATCGTCACTTCCAATGATTATCTCTGGCATATTTTCCTGTGAAGATGTACTTTTCTGTGTTGTAACTGAACATCCTGATATCAGTAATATCCCAAAAGCAAACAAAAACGGTATTACTGCCATGTACTTAGATTTCATGCTATGTACCTCAACAATTTTCTCTGATTTTTTTGGATTTTACGTCATTATAATAACTCTGTTTATACTGAATTTACATAAAAGATATAATACAAAACATGCACAAAATTTTAAAAAGAACAGGTGATTTTTCAAGTGGATCATGTTATGTAGATTTCACTCAGAGTAGTACTCCTTCACTTTCCCTCTGAAACTCCATCTTCATTTTTACTTTTGCCAGTTTTATTTCCGGTATTCCTTCAGAAATGGACATAAAAAGCGCCATAGGTTTTTTCCAATGCCTATGGCGTGTAAATAATTTTCTACTCTGCGGATACCTTGTTTATGATTGTCTGCCTGAGCAGGCGTCTATGCCAACAGATTTCTCTATACTTTTGAAATTTTATGATACTCTTTTTTCTCTGGAAAATACAAAACTATACAATAAGTTAAATCGTCTGCGTTAACTTCCATTCGCCCATCCATCTGCTCCATCATAATAGAAATATTGTGCAACCCAATCCCTGTTTTTTGATGCTCAGAATCAAACCTGGTAATACTATTTTGAATACTGATTCCTACTTCTTCATTCCCATAACAAAGCTGTATACATACCTCATTTTCATGTTTTCCATATTTTTCAATATTAGAAATAATATTATTCATAATTCTGCCAATAAAATCTGTATTTATACATACAGATATCTGTCTCCACTCCAACCGATCTGTATTTACTTTAAATCCTTCATATTCCAGTAAAGCACACAGTTCAGAAAGATAATCACCAAAAGCACACATAATATCTTCTGCAGGTTCCAGTTCTATATGGTGTCGTGAATTTACAAAAAAATATTCAAACATCTGCTCCGACAAATCTCTGATCTGAAGTACACGATCAAAGGCTTTATTTATATATTCCTGAGTAACCGCACCTTCTTTTTGCTGCTTTTTTAGAATCTCAAGATATGCCATCAAACCAGTCAGAGGAGTACGCAGATCATGTGACATTCCTAACACCAGCTTCTCCTGTGCACTCTTCAGGTCATACTCTATCTGCTCTTTTTTCACCAATGTTTGTCTCATATGTTCCAGTCCACTGGCTAACTGTGCAATTTCATCTGTTCCCTGAACAGTTACATTCCCCTGCAAATTTCCTCTGCTGATTATATTTACCTCTTTCATAAGGCATTGTATATATTTTACATTCTCATACATTCCAGATACAACAATTCCAATACACGCCGCGACTCCAAGTACAACAGAAAAGACCATCAATATGTTAAAATATTTATCCGCTGTTCCTTCATATATATATACATCTGCCGTTCCATCCTTAAATGAAATTCTGTGGTACATTCTCCATGTCAGATTTGGTATTTCTCTGCTGCCATACATAATTTTTCCGTTGTAGGAAATATCAAACAACAGCCATTTTCCCCTTGAAATCGTGAAGTCATCAATATTTCGTTCTGTACCCCATTTTTTCAACATTTTATAATCAGATGCACTCAACTTATTTTGTGTAACATACTCCTGAAGTTCTTCTGCACGTTCTGTCTCTTCAGCATAAACATATCCTGTACGAAAGAAAAAGCGTTGCAGTAACCCCTTTCCCCCGAAATATGTCACGCTTAACACTAATAAACCTGCTAATAACCCCTGCATAAGATAGCAAATTATCTTGCCTGTCAAACTATTTCCGCAAATTTTATCCAAGGCGATATCCCTTTCCCCATACGGTTTGAATCATCTTTGGCTTTTGTGGATCATCTTCGATTTTCATTCGTAATCTTCGGATATGCACCATAACAGTATTTCCAGATGAATATAAGAACGGCTCCTCCCACAAACTCTCATAAAGATTTTTTACCGAGAATACCTTTTTCGGGTTTTCCATCATAAGCAATAAGATTCTGTATTCCATTTCTCTGAGACTGATTTCCTTTTCATTGCGGAATACCTCATTACATTGAGTATTCACTTTTACTTTTCCATATTCAATCCAATGTTCTTTTGTCTTCTCACCTTGTAATGTCTGACTATATACATGATATCTTCGTAGTAACGCTTTAACCCGGGCAAGAAGTTCCGCATACGAAAATGGTTTCACGAGATAGTCATCACCTCCTGCCATAAGTCCGAGTAATTTATCAGATTCCTGACTTTTGGCTGTCAGAAACAACACTGGAACATGTGAGATTTTTCGAATTTCTTCACAAGTTTTTATCCCGGATATTCCCGGCATCATAATATCAAGAATAACAAGGTCAATATCATCTGATACTTTTTTCAAACACTGATATCCATCCTCTGCTTCCTGAACAATATATCCCTCACCTTCAAGAAGTATCCTCACTCCTTCTCTAATTGCTGCATCATCTTCTACAACCAAAATATGATTATCCATTTTCATCCTTTCGTCTTCTAAACTGCATATACCCATATTTGCTGACATTGAGAAATCAGGGTCGTATATTCCCATTTTTTTGAACTGTTTGTATAGCTGAATGGATCGTTTACAGAAAATTTCTTTCTGGAATAATCATAAATAACAATAAAATGCCCTGAATTTGTAAAATCTCCGGGACCCATAGCACAGATTATCAGATTTCCATCTTTAAGTCTGTCGGCCATTTCCTGTTCTCCCAGCATATCAAATTGCGAAGCAATTACACCGTAATCCAAAGCAGCTTCTCTCATGAATTTCCAGGATGTTCCAATACCCTCTACATAATATCCCTCGTTCATGGATTTTGCGCAAGCACAGGTGGTGTTGCCTCTGTATTTCTGGTTAAACTGTATATTACCATTGCCATGCACGTCGGACCACATCCGGAAATTCCTATATCACTTGTTCCATAAGGTTCATATCCCCATCTTTTATCCCATTGAATAAATAAAGGAACTTTTTTCTTCCGTTCCTCAAATGTAAGTCCTTCAGAAGACTTCTTATGTACATCATTGTATCCTTCGACAAATTCCAGCATTTCCGGATTTCTTTTTAAATCCTCTAAAAGAATATCCGGATAATTTTCTGTATGTAAAAATATCTTCTTCCACTCTGCACTTTCCATTATCTGTTTTTTGTAAGCGTCTGTCAATATAATACCCTCTTCAGTTTTTTTCGCTCTTACTGTCACAACTATCCATGCTGCCAGAATTAAAATCAGAAGAATAATTTTACTACAACTTTTTCCCATATGTTTTTTTCTTTTTTCATCATAAATCACCATTAATATGATCCCGGTAAATCCTGCCATTGTTGGAATTGAAGCTGTAAACCCTACCGAACCATTAATTCCTGTAAGCAACATATTTTTACTATTTACAGTATACATCCATATTGCAGGAAAGTTCTGTGCCACGTCAATATGAAAAATCTGGCTTTCTCCTGATAGAATATTATACAGACAATGAATCATAACCGAAGACCATATAGAACCTGTCTGCTCTGTAACAAGTGCCAATGCAATTCCTGCAATTTCAACAGAAATAATCATCATAATTACTTTTTCTATATCAGAAGTATCAATCCCATCAAAATGATAAACAGCGAATAAAAAACTTGAAACAAACACTGCACATTTCTTTCCAAAAGTATTCTGAAGCAATCTTAAAATCATACCACGAAAGACAATTTCTTCTGTTACTGCCGCTTTAATACCTGATGATAAAATAGAAATTGTAACTACATCTATGATTTCTTTATATGTAAGGTTTCCTTTTCAAATGTTCCCTTTGTAAAAAATATATAAAAAAGGCATATTAATACCGGCATTAATACCGCTGTTATACACCACTTTTTTTTCGGAAGCGGCATTCCTAAAAACAAATCCTGCATTTGAATTCTTATAATATACTTCGTATATAAATATATCATGGTCAGCAGGCTCAAAATCGCAAATGTCACATATAGAATTCTCACATATGGATTCTTCTCACATATCCCATATGCAAATGCTATACTAAATTCATCCGTAAGCTGAATAAGAATGAAGCTATTGCAATATGGAACGTACATTTTATTTTCATAAATGCTCCTTTACTTTTCTCCTCATGTATTATTTTCTAAGAGTTATCTCTTAGAATGTACTTATACAATAACATTTAATTCTTACCTGTTCATTTAACTGTACCTTAACTATTCTTAACTATCTTCAAGCAGATGCAAGGCCTATGACGAAAACTTTGCCTTAGAAGCTATAGCATCATCCATGGTCATGTTCCCCATAAAATTTGTTTTTCATGTCTACCATCCAAATGCGTCCCGGATCAAAGCCCCGGTTTCTCCGTCTATATAAAACAATTCCTGTTCTTCTGGTGAATCCTTCCATTGGTAGGGACAGCAAAAACTCCATACAGGTCTGTAAACAATTCCATCTGCAGTTTCATCAATATAATATTTCAGGCGGATTTTCGTAACTGGAATCGTGATTGGTTCTGTTTTCTCCGTCGTGTCCTCTTCCGTAAAAAATCCGATTTTTCCTTCTTTTACATATTGTTCCACCGATTTCATAATTTCTTCCATGGGAAGCATAGTAACTGTTTCTTTCTCTTTCACCTGAAGCGGGATCGGTATTTTGAAATAGCAGTCTTCAGGCTTGAGACCAAATCCTGCGCTTCCCTGGTAATGATACTGAGAAAGTCCACCTGCCGGTATTCCATTCAACATAACTTCTGTGTCGTAATAATCATATCCTTCCGTCATGTCGCTAATTGATTTTCTTACAGAAGTTCCAGATAAATCAGCTTTGGAAAACAGTTGATTTATAATATTTAATTTCTCATCTTCCGTATTCTCGCCTAAAAATCCCATATCTTTTTCACTTAATCCATCACACTCTATCATCCCATCCGAAATAAATAACTGCAGTCCTTTTTCTTTATTTTCCCAGACTGTTTCATCTGTTACAGATTTTTCCCATCCATCTTTCCCACCAAACCAGGAGCAGATGTCTTTCTCTGATATATTGCATTTTTTCAGAACTCCCTTTGAAACGTCATCAGTATTCCCGGTAACATCAGCTTCTATTGTAAGGGTTCCTGATTTCCCTGGCAGAGAAGCTGTTACATAGTTTTTCTTTACCTGTAACATTGTTTTCTCCGGATCATATTTTTCATTTACACTCGTAGTATTTGACGAATTATCCAAATCTGTTGTGTTCTGCATACTCTCACCCGAAGATGGTTCTATTCCGGTGTCAGCAGCCTGCAATTTCCCTTCTTTTCTATATTTTTCAATGATATCCCTTACTTCATCCTTTAATGGAAGGGTTAACGTAAGAGTCTGAGGCGTATATCCTCTGTAAACGTCCTCCGCAGGAAGTGCATAAGAAGCCCTTCCTTCTGAATCTGTAAAAGAACCAGTTTTAAAAATCTTTTCGTAAGCTTCAGCGTCTTTCCAGGTATAATAAATCTTACCGTCATAAACAGGATATGCCTGAATAGTCATGGAAAGTTCTACTTCAGAATCTTCATTTAATATTTTCTCAATCAAAGCGTCATCATACAAAGTAATATGCCCATAATAAAGATCTTCTCCTTCTATTTTATTTAAAGAAGCCAGTGCATCTTTTCCATTCACCGTTGCATGATCACGGCAAGTGATCATATAATTCTTTGCCTCATTGGAAGGTTCTCCCACAAAACTTAAACCGCCGCCATCAAAATACGCTTCTTTAACAGTCAGCATGGACTGATTCCAATCGACCTCCTCGGGCGTTATTGAATAAGAAGTAATATTTTCCACATTTTCTGCAGTTGACTCAGGTTCTGTGACAACCATTTGAGCTGCCTCCTGTTCAGCGACCCCCTGTTGTTCAAGTTCTTTATACAGTCGTCCGATATTTGTTGCAAGTACGCCAGTACTAACTCCTAATATAGCAGCTACCGGAAGAAGAATCCGAATTATTTTTTTCTTATTTCCTGAATTTTTCGTTCTTTCTCCATTTGTTTTTTTACTTAAAGCCCCCGTTGTTTTCTCGTCTGGGGAATTTAAAATTCCGCTCAGAACATCTTCCATGGCTTTATCAATATTTTCCGGTATTGCAGTTTCTTCTTTTAAAATCCTTCTGATTTCTTTCATATAGTCTCACCTCCTGATCACCTTTTTTAATTTTGCTCTTGCCCGGGAAAGTTTGGTTGATACGGTATTGCTGTTCATTTCAAGAAGGGCACTGATTTCCTTAACTGAAAACTCATCAAAATAATAGAGTTCCACGATTTTCCTACTTTCTTCATCCAGGCATAAAAGCAATTGTTTCCATTCACAGAGATTCAGTTCTTCACAATGTACACCTTCTGCAAAATCATCCAGTTCTGCTGCATGGTTCTTTTGGTGGAGAATGTCCTTGCACTCATTTATAAGGATCCGCATCAGCCAGGTTTTAAAATACTTCGGTTCTCTCAGTCTCTGTATATTTTCATAGCAGGATAGGATTGTATTTTGCAGGGCATCAGCAATGTCCTGCTCATCCCGAAGATAAATCCAGGCAGTCTTATACAGGCTCTGCTTATTCATCCGGATTAATCTGACAAATGCTTCTTTATCTCCATTTTTAGCCTCTGTTATTAAAGCATCCATAAAGTACCTCCTTTTCTTCTTATAATTATTAGACTTGAAAAACAGCCATTTGCTTTCAAGAAAAAAATTTTATAAAAAACGCATAGGTTTTTGATACCTATGGCGTGTAGATATAGGGAAAAGCTGCCTTTTTTATCGGCAGTGGAATGTTTTCTGTGTTTGTGCCAGATCATCCAAATCATATGAGTGAATTCCTAATGCTTCTAAATCCATTATCCATTCCTGAACTTCATATCCCAAAATATCTGCGAATATTTTTTTCAATATTCTTCGTCTTATCAATTATCTTGTATATGATTCGGTGTCTTTTCCGTCATATACAAATACTTTTATATCCGTATTTTCACCAACATCAGCATGAATACCTACCGTGTATTCTTTATCTGTAACGTTCAGAAAAGAATAGCAACCACCCGCAGGAATACTGCCAGATACGAGTTCCTGTTTTCCTTCGCAGAGCAGATGCACAATAACGTCAAAATCGTTTCTGTTCTGAACCGTCAACACGCCTGTTTTGGATAAAATTTTTGCATCAGAATATGTAATTACATAAGAATCAGGCGTTGACTCTTCCGCACAGGTTACAGAACAATCCCACTGTATCGCGGCATTTGCTTTTCGACAGGCTTCTGAAGACTTATATGTTGAAAACATAATCATTGTACTTATAGCAACAATACTAATAATGACCAACACTATTGTCACTTTTTTCTTCACAGCCATCACCTCCACACACAGTTCAATTTGTTACCCATATGATATCATATCTTTTCTTCAATTACATTACCTAATTTTAATACACAGCCATTCGACTTGCTATTACTTTGTTTTCTTCCATGTATAAAATTGCGGATTTGAATATATCTCCCGGTCACAATCTTTTAAAAGATCCTGAAAAAGTTTTGCCCACATCACAGGTATTTTTTTATTCTTTAAAAATGAGGTCTTCTTTTCCAAAAACAAATATCCGGCGGATTGAAAACATATTAATTAAAGCCGTCTGGCAGAATAATATAGAATTAGTAAAAACAAATTATCGGGACATCATACTGAATAAGACTATAAAGCTGCCCGGCATTTTCCGGGGGAAGATTGATGCATCCATGAGAACCACCTGTAAGATATCTGTCACCACCAAAGTACGGCTGCCAGTCTGCATCATGAAAGCCAATTCCTCCATTGAATGGCATCCAGTACGTTACCGGCTGTTCATAAGAATAGGTTCCATTTGCTGTCATTTCACCTCGCAGCACGGACGGACTGCTCTTTGAATCCAGTGTGAATATTCCAGGGGGTGTTTTTCTATCCGGATCACCTGGCAGTCCGGATACGATTTCTGATTGAAAAATAATATTTCCATTCTGATAATACCACATATACTGCTCTATAAGATCTACCTCTATATATGTATCTCCGAGATCATTGATCCCATGTGCATTTGCTCTCATAGAATATACCGGTTCCCGGGTTGTCTGGGTTCCTGACTGAATTTCCTGCATGAACTGTGCTGCTTCCTTGTCCTGATCAATCTTCCATCCATAGGCTGAGCCATATACATACACAGTCCTTCCGCTTGTGGTTTGAAATTGTCTTTCAGTGCCAACTGTATCATGATCTGCTGCAAGCTGTGCCACATAATCCACTACATGCTGCCTGAAGGCTCCATCATCCGGAAGCAGCTGTCCTTTCTCGTCAAACTGCAGCCAGTTTTTGATGGTATTCCCGTCAAGTGTTACCGTTTCATCTCCAAATGTATATGTGATATTTGCTTTTGTCAGGTTATTATATGTATTTACCATATTCTGAAGTTCTGAACTTTCTTTCGTCACATCTGCTTTCTTATATGCCTTTGGATTACTTCCCAGATCTACATCAGCCGCCTCATTATCAATTGCTCCGCTTATCATCTGATAAGCTTCCCTGGCATTTAATTCACTACCTTCTGTCTCTGGCACTATAGTAAATTCTGAATTAGCAAAACTTACATATGCATTTTCCGGTGCTATCTGATTCTCTTTTTGGGCACAATTTAATGAACTTACCTGTTCCTCCAGCTTTTCCCGACTGAAAACAGTCTCTTCTTGAACCATATAATTTTTCGTTTCAAAAAAAACTCTGATCCATTCCCATGGTTTCTGAGTCTTCAGCAGCTGAAGGATTTCCCCGCTGGATATATATTGATAATCAATGTCTTTCCCTGTAATAGTCTGAGGTTCCTGCATCCTTGCACTTACCTAAATAACATAGTTATCCTTTTTCCCTGCAATCTCCTGCTCAACTTCATAAGCTGTCTTATTTGAACTGTCAATTCCATTGATGGTCGTACCCAAAAAGAAGTGATATGAGTAATAATAAGATATACCTGCATACACACAACAGCTCATAACCAAAATCGTCACTATAAGCATTACAACTATTTTCATAATTTGTTTTTCTTTTTGTCTGAAGATACAGTAGATCTGAATTCAGACTTGTCTATCGGCACATAAGTAATTGTTCCGGGTCTTGCCGATTTTGAAGTTCTTATTGATTGCCCCATCACTTCTTTTTGTCTCATATCTTATTCATCTTTCTTTTACATCAACTAGTTTTTTACATTGTCATTGTCAAAATGCAATGTCTTATGGTACTTCGCATTCTCCTCCAGAAGTTTTTTCCATTTTTGTCCATCCTCTTTCGTAGGATTATCAAAATTCTGCTGACCTTTCAATTCATCCATATACTGGACATAATCCAGAAAATAAATGTCTACCGTAGAAATATCTCTGTCCTGAATTGCGAAGTTATTACAGTTTCCAGTAGACTCATTGTACGGAAGTGTGTTTCCATTGGCATCAAGAGCTACCATAAAGCAATCACTGTTGGAACCTTCCTTATAAAGTTCATTTACCGTCAATTCATATGGAGTACGAATCACCGATTTAAGTCCAATACCTGCATCGTTTGTATCATTGAGTTCCAATACTTCTGTCTGGGAATCATCTACCGTAACCGGGATATCGAAGCTCCAGTCACCTTCATATTTGTAGTAGCCAGCATCCCTTCCATATTTTTTCTCATCCTCTTCTGACCACTGATAGTTTGCTTCCAGTCCTCTTACCTTCGTAATATCCAGATGCAGGTTAAAGGTATCTGGAATATCAATATCTTTAATGTACTTCTGATATTCTCCACCACGTTCAGACAATTTATTGATAAACTCTTCCAGCAGCGCATAACCCTCATCCGTCTGATCATCTAAGTCCGCCTGAGTTATTCCCATCTCATCCATTACCTGCTGTGTCATTTCATTGTATTTCTCATTATATTCCGTATAATCTTTTGCGGCTTCAGCCAAATCATAACGGAAAATACATGCATAGGTGTTATCATCCAGAAATTTTCCTTCCACTTGACCGTCAATTACCGGGCTAGCCTCTGAATTAAAGTCCACACCCCCTGTCATATCCAGATCAATGACTGGTGTTCCACTTTCCGCCCCAGTTTCTGTTTCTGGGAACGGTTTATCACTTTTAAACTGCATAGTCACATAAATTGCCTGGCTGTTTGCATATACCTCAGAACATGTAATTGTCAGCCCATCTGCTGTCTTAGTGTAAATAGCATCATTATTGACATGATCTGTCTTGGCTCCGTCTGTTTCACTGCTATCTGTCTTCGTTCCATCAACAGCTTCCAAAGTTGTTGCATGATCTGAAAAGTCACCAAAGAAACTCACATTATCCTGTAAAATTTCAAAGAGTCCTCCTACAACCGGGATATTTTTTGCCATTACCGGATTGATTGCACAGAATACAAATCCTACTGCCAGTACCGCTGCCATCCCTCCTGCTATCCTGCCTCCACTTTTCATCCAATGATATGGATCCTTTGATGCTTTTTTCTGTAAAACAGCGTTATTTTCAATCAAACGATATGCCTGATTAATATGTTCATGCACGATTTCCGGCATTTCTATGTCCTTTTGAAGTTTTTTCTGGAAGTCTTTCTCATTATAATTTAAAGTCATCATTAGGCACGTCCCTCCTTAACCTTATATCCATACATCTCTGCAATCTGTTTTCTGCCACGATAAAGACGAGATTTTACAGTGCTTTCCTTCATATCCAGAATGTCACTGATTTCCCGGATACCAAATCCTTCCATATAGTATAGAAGAACAACCAAGCGGTATTTACTGTCCAATGGCTCTAAGGCCTGGATCCATTCCATTGCTGCATATTTTTCTTCGTGAAAAGGCGTTTCCGGCATCTGATCCGTATAAGTAACCAGCTTTTTCTTCTGTATCATGTCCTTGCACTTATTGATCAGAATTCGGATCATCCATGTCTTGAAATATCTGTTCTGTTTCAGACTTTTCAAATTTTCATAGCAGGAAAGAATCGTATCCTGTATTGCATCCGCAACATCTTCATCATTTTTCAGATATGCCGCTGCAACCTTGTACATACTCTGTACATTCTCATCTATAAGCCGACAAAAGGCATCTTTATCGCCTTTCTTTGCTTTTCGTATCAAAATCTCATTCATTGTCGTCTCCCTTCTCCTATATCAGACCGGTCATCAGGAAATATTGTATAAAAGCTTTTCTTTATGTGCTTCTACTTATTAGACGTGCAAACTCCCAAAAAGTTGCAATTTTTTAACAATCTCAGAAAATCCCCAAAAGATTAGTTTGAACACTTCCATGCTTTTCATGATTATCAGTCAAGGTGCTATAAAA
>ENA-OQJH01000763-OQJH01000763.1-human-gut-metagenome-genome-assembly--contig:-NODE-763-length-15932-cov-2.082252_pt1 | contig 15932 bp, 17 predicted proteins | sample MGYA00242597_ERZ504763 | MGnify/ENA primary metagenome ERZ504763 (study PRJEB26092, sample SAMD00036359) | human gut metagenome | host: Homo sapiens | study: EMG produced TPA metagenomics assembly of... | reverse complement strand
GCTGAATCCTTTAATGCGAAAATCAAACAATTCAGAACCGCATTAAGAGGAGTAGTGGATGAGAAATTCTTCCTCTTTAGACTGGCTAAGATTTATGCATACCCCCAATGATTATCGGGTGAGCCCTATCCATCCCAGGATTCCGTTATGCTCCGAAAAACATTGGATCAGAAAAATAAAAAAAGAGATAAATCTTCTGATTTACCTCTTTTTTGCTCTTCCTCTTGGACTTGAACCAAGGACCCTCTGATTAACAGTCAGATGCTCTAACCGACTGAGCTAAGGAAGAATGTTTTTCTCAATTGCGATGCAAAAGTACTAGGTTTTTTTGAAATATGCAATATCTTTGCAAAAAAAATATTAGGAATGGACAAAATAATAGGATTGGGCAACGCCCTGGTAGACGTACTCGCAACCCTGAAGGATGATACTCTTTTGGATGAAATGGGTTTACCCAAAGGAAGCATGCAGCTCATCGATGACGCTAAGTTACAGCAGATTAACACAAAATTTTCACAGATGAAAACCCACTTGGCAACAGGCGGATCGGCAGGAAATGCCATCCTCGGACTGGCTTGTTTGGGTGCTGGAACAGGATTTATCGGAAAAGTGGGAAATGATAATTATGGAGAATTTTTTCGTGAAAATCTGCAGAAAAATAAGATTGAAGACAAATTATTGACCTCGGACCGACTACCTTCCGGTGTGGCATCCACTTTTATTTCACCGGATGGGGAGCGCACTTTCGGAACCTATCTGGGAGCAGCCGCTTCTTTGAGAGCGGAAGAACTGACGCTGGATATGTTTAAAGGTTACGCGTACCTATTTATAGAAGGCTACCTCGTTCAGGATCATGAAATGATTCTTCATGCCATTGAACTGGCTAAAGAAGCAGGTTTGCAGATTTGTCTGGATATGGCTAGTTATAATATTGTGGCCAATGATTTGGAGTTCTTCTCTTTATTAATAAACAAATATGTCGACATCGTCTTTGCAAACGAAGAAGAAGCGAAAGCCTTTACCGGCAAGGAGCCGGAGGAAGCTTTGGGAGTGATTGCCAAGAAATGCAGTATTGCTATTGTAAAAGTCGGAGCAAGCGGTTCTTATATCCGCAAAGGAACAGAGGAAATAAAGGTTTCGGCCATTCCGGTTCAGAAAGTGGTGGATACTACCGGTGCCGGTGACTATTTTGCTTCCGGATTCTTATATGGATTGACCTGTGGATACTCGTTGGATAAATGTGCAAAAATAGGTTCTATTCTCTCGGGAAATGTTATTCAGGTAATCGGAACAACGATGCCACAGGAACGCTGGGATGAAATTAAGTTAAATATTAACAGGATTCTGGCAGAATAACAAAGGATTAAGCTACTTTTACGACTCATTTAGATTAAAAAGAGGTATGAAAAAAATTGCTGAACAGGCGAATAGCTATTGTTGCAGTAGCGGTGATAGCCACAGTTGCTTTCTTTAGTTTCAAGAGCGGAGATGATCGTAATTTCCAGATTGCAAAGAATCTGGATATATTTAACGCGATTGTGAAAGAACTGGATATGTTCTATGTAGATACCATTGATCCGAATAAAACGATTCGGGAAGGGATCGATAATATGCTTTACACCTTGGACCCTTATACGGAATATTATCCGGAAGAAGATCAGAGTGAGTTGGAGCAGATGATTAAAGGATCATTCGGTGGTATAGGTTCTTACATTGCTTATAATACGAAACTAAAGCGTTCGATGATTTCTGAACCTTTTGAGGGAACACCTGCTGCCAAAGCCGGGCTGAAAGCGGGAGATATCCTGATGGAGATTGACGGAAAAGACCTTGCCGGTAAGAATAATGCGGAAGTTAGCCAGATGTTGCGTGGGCAGGCAGGGACCAGTTTTAAGTTGAAGATTGAGCGTCCGAATGTGAAAGGCGGACGTACGCCGATGGAGTTCACAATTGTGCGTGAGTCTATTCAGAATCCGGCAATACCTTATACTGCCGTATTGGATAACAATATAGGTTACATCGGCCTTAGTACTTTTCCGGCAATCCTTCCAAAGAATTTAAGAAAGCGTTTTTGGATTTGAAGAAACAGGGAGCCACTTCATTGGTGATAGACCTTCGTAGTAATGGTGGTGGATTGTTGGATGAAGCAGTAGAAATTGCGAATTATTTCTTGCCGCGTGGAAAAGTGATTGTGACGACCAAAGGAAAATCAAACAGGCCAGTAACACTTATAAAACGTTGCGTGAACCGTTGGATTTGGATATTCCGATTGCCGTACTGGTAAATAGCGGAACGGCTTCTGCTTCTGAAATCTTATCAGGTTCTTTGCAGGATCTCGACCGTGCTGTGATCGTTGGTAACCGTACTTTTGGAAAAGGGTTGGTACAGACCACCCGTCCTTTGCCTTATGGCGGAATGATGAAAGTGACTACCTCCAAATATTATATTCCGAGCGGCCGTTGCGTGCAGGCTATTGATTACAAGCATCGCAATGAAGACGGAAGTGTCGGCACTATTCCCGACAGTTTAACTAAGGTATTCCATACGGCTGCCGGACGTGAAGTCCGTGACGGAGGTGGTGTAATGCCGGATATTACGATCAAACAAGAGAAATTACCGAATATCCTTTTCTATTTGGTACGTGATAATCTAATCTTCGATTATGCAACGCAGTATTGTTTGAAACATCCCACTATCGTTGCTCCGGAGAAGTTTGAGGTGACAGATGCTGATTATAATGATTTTAAAGCATTGGTGAAGAAAGCCGACTTCAAGTATGACCAACAGAGTGAGAAGATTCTGAAAACGTTGAAAGAAGCTGCCGAGTTTGAAGGATATATGGATGACGCTTCAGAGGAATTCAAAGTGCTAGAGAAGAAGTTGAACCATAATCTCGACCGTGACTTGGATTATTTCTCTACCGACATAAAGAAAATGATTGCTACTGAAATTATCAAGCGTTACTATTATCAACGTGGTAATATAATCCAGCAGTTGAAGGATGATGACGGTTTGAAAGAAGCGATGAAAATACTGAATGATCCGGTGAAATACAAAGAAATGCTTAGTGCTCCGGCTGCTAAGAAATAAAGAAATATTTTTCAAATATAGATAAACGGAAAACGCGGCTTTGTCATCGACAGGCCGCGTTTTCTGTATCTAATTGTAAATAGTCATATAAGTGTCATCCTCGGATACAGGTATTTGTAACCTCGACGGCACATTATTGGCGAATCAAAGGGAGAGTGAATAAAACCTGCTTCCCTGCCCCTCCTGAGAGCGCAGCCAGATACGTCCTCCCATTTTTCTACTAACATTCTGCAAAGAGTCAGCCCTAATCCGGTTCCCTGAACAAAATCGTTGACTTTTCCAAAGCGGCGGAAATAGTGGCAACTCTTTCTGCCGGAATACCGATGCCGCTATCTTTCACGTAGAACTCTACAAAATCCTCTTTTTCCCGATACCCGAAATGGATTTCTCCTTTGGGGGTAAACTTCGTGGCGTTACTAAGTAAGTTACTTATAATTTGTATAATACGATTCCAGTCACCGGAGGCATACATGTCCGCATCTACATCATCTAAAATAAGTTTGACTCCGTTTTGCGTCTTATGGCAAAACTGTTGCTCCAGTTGCAGGCAGATATCTGTTAACTTGATCGGACGAATGTTGAATTTTAAAGAGTCGGCCTCCAGTGAGGCCAGATCCAGAATATCGTTGAATAAATTCAGTAACATTTCCGAATTTCGTTCGATGATTTCCGCATATTGATTCTTCTCTTCCGTAGATGTTGCGTAAGTGATTAGTTTGGAGAATCCGACAATCGCATTAAGCGGAGTGCGTATTTCATGGCTCATGTTTGCAAGAAAAGCAGATTTCAGCCGGTCCGACTCTTCTGCTTTGACTCTGGCGGCCTTCAGCTCTTTCTGTTGTTGCGCGTTCGTCTGTTCTGCCTCCCATTGTTGGGATATATCACGGCACATACACAACAGGTATTCATTATCCAAAGGAAAGATGCGGTTCTCGTAGTGATGTAAAACACCGTCCAACATCAGGTCATGTCTGGCTGTGGAACTTTCTCCCGTGAGGATCACTTTATCCATATTCTTGCGGACACTCTCATAAGCTTCTTCCGGCAGAATATCTTTTACGTTAGTGGTGGTGATATTACTGGCATTGATACCTTCTACGTGGTTGGTTGCCGGCGAAGAAGCAAGCTCTATAATATTGGCATCATGGTCGAAGACGGTGAGCATATCGGGGAGGGCATCCAATATCCGGGTGCTGTATTTATCGCGAAAACGTTCTTGGGAAGGAGGCGAAGGATGAGAGGAAAGAAAATCTATCTTCTCTTCTAATTGTTCGATTATTTCTAAAAGTTCCTCCTTCGTTTTGCCCTCGTAATGTCTCATAGAAGATTTATTGTTATTCATTAGAATATTGTAGAAATTGTTTTATCTGTTGCAAATATAAGACAATATTCCGAGACGCGGATTGCCTCCCAAGTTATTATAATATAAAAAAAAACGGATAGCTTTTGCCCTACTAATCAGAATGTTCTATCTTTGCATCCATTATATATAAATGATTTACAATATGTCTACAGAATTATTCTCTACTCTGCCTTATAAAGTGGCAGATATTACACTTGCTGATTTCGGACGCAAGGAAATCGATTTGGCAGAAAAAGAAATGCCCGGCCTGATGGCTCTTCGCGAAAAGTATGGAGAATCCAAACCGTTAAAAGGTGCCCGCATTATGGGATCGTTGCACATGACCATTCAGACGGCTGTGCTGATTGAAACGTTAGTGGCTTTAGGAGCTGAAGTACGTTGGTGCTCTTGTAATATATATTCAACGCAGGATCATGCGGCGGCTGCAATTGCTGCTACGGGTGTGCCTGTGTTTGCATGGAAGGGGGAAACTCTTGCTGATTATTGGTGGTGTACATTACAGGCCTTGAGCTTTGACGGTGGTAAAGGACCGAATGTGATTGTAGATGATGGCGGTGACGCTACGATGATGATTCACGTAGGTTATGATGCGGAGAATAATGCTGCCGTATTGGATAAAGAAGTACATGCAGAGGACGAAATAGAACTGAATGCAATCCTGAAGCAAGTGTTGGCGGAAGACAGTACTCGCTGGCATCGTGTAGCAGAAGAAGTGCGTGGCGTGTCTGAAGAAACTACAACAGGTGTACACCGTTTGTATCAGATGCAGGAAGAAGGCAAACTGTTGTTCCCGGCATTCAATGTGAATGATTCGGTCACAAAATCTAAGTTTGACAACCTGTATGGCTGCCGCGAATCGCTGGCTGACGGTATCAAGCGTGCAACGGATGTGATGATTGCCGGAAAAGTGGTGGTAGTATGTGGTTATGGTGAGTGTGGGTAAGGGCTGTTCTCATTCTATGCGTTCTTACGGAGCGCGGGTACTCGTGACGGAAGTAGACCCGATCTGTGCATTGCAGGCTGCCATGGAAGGCTTTGAAGTGGTGACTATGGAAGAAGCTTGCATGGAAGGCAACATTTTCGTGACTACTACAGGTAATATCGATATTGTCCGTATCGACCACATGGAGAAAATGAAAGATCAGTCTATCGTTTGCAACATCGGTCATTTCGATAATGAAATTCAGGTAGATGCCTTGAAACATTATCCGGGTATCAAATGTGTGAACATCAAACCACAAGTAGACCGTTATTATTTCCCGGATGGCCACAGCATCATTCTGCTTGCTGACGGTCGTTTGGTAAATCTGGGATGTGCAACCGGTCATCCGTCATTTGTGATGAGTAATTCATTTACCAATCAGACATTGGCACAGATGGAACTGTTCAACAAGAAATATGATATCAATGTATATCGCTTGCCGAAGCATCTGGACGAAGAAGTTGCCCGCCTGCATCTTGAAAAGATCGGTGTGAAACTGACTAAGTTGACTCCTGAACAGGCTGCCTATATTGGTGTGTCAGTGGACGGACCTTATAAAGCAGATCATTATAGATACTAATTAGATTTACGATTTGACGATTTACTATTTGCGATTGATAAATGTGGGAGATCGGTATTCTACCGTTATCAATTGTAAATATTGGATTGTCAGATCGTAATTTATTTTATATTCAAACTTCAATCGTAAATAGTAAATCGTGTCATTGCAAATGAAAAAGTTTCTTCCCGACTTAATAGCCATTCTGGCTTTTATCATTCTTTCTTTCGCCTATTTTTTTCCGGCTGATATTGAAGGTCGTATCTTGTTTCAGCATGACACGGCTGCCGGAGTCGGCGCGGGACAAGAATCGAAAGAGTATTTCGAACGTACCGGAGAACGTACGCGCTGGACGAATTCGATTTTTGGAGGTATGCTACCTATCAGATGTCTCCGAGTTACGACTCGACAACGTCCCTGAAAGGGTGGAGAAGGTTTATCGCCTCTTTCTCCCGGATTATGTAGTGCTGACTTTTATTATGATGCTCGGATTCTATATCCTTTTGCGGGCTTTCGGAATATCGGCTTGGCTGGCAGGATTGGGCGGAGTGATATGCGCTTTTTCTTCCTATTTCTTCATTCTGATACCGGCAGGGCACATTTGGAAGTTTGTGACGTTGGCTTATATCCCACCTACGATTGCGGGTGTCGTTCTGGCTTACCGGAAGAAATACTTGTTGGGCGGAATTATTACAGCGCTGTTCATTGCCCTTCAGATTCAGTCGAATCACATTCAGATGAGCTATTATTTCATGTTTGTGATCCTGTTTTTTGTGGGAGCGTACTTTGAAGATGCTTATAAAAAGAAAGAACTGCCCCATTTCTTCAAGGCCAGCGCAATTTTGGCATTGGCTGCCGTGGTAGGAGTTTGTATCAATATCTCCAATCTGTATCATACTTATGAATATAGTAAGGAGACGATGCGCGGCAAGAGCGAATTGAAGCAGGAGGGCGCTGCGGCCAGCCAGGCAAGTAGCGGGTTGGACCGTGACTACATAACCAACTGGAGTTATGGTATCGGCGAGACATTGACGTTGCTGGTTCCGAACGTAAAGGAGGAGGATCAGGGGCTACGATGTCGCAAAGCGAAGTTGCTATGGCAAAAGCCAATCCAATGTATAGCGGTATTTATTCACAGTTTCCACGACAATACTTCGGTGAACAGCCATGGACTGCTGGACCGGTATATGTCGGTGCATTTGTAATGTTCCTGTTCGTATTAGGTTGTTTCATTGTGAAAGGTCCTCTCAAATGGGCATTGCTGGGAGCTACTATCTTTTCGATTCTGCTTTCATGGGGAAAGAATTTCATGGGGCTGACAGACTTCTTTATCGATTACGTTCCGATGTACAACAAGTTCCGCGCTGTTTCTTCCATTTTGGTGATTGCTGAATTTACCATTCCTTTGCTGGCGATGTTTTGCTTGAAAGAGATTTTGAACAAGCCGGATACGTTGAAATTGAAAGAGAATCGCGGGGGTGTGATTGCTACTCTGGTATTGACTGCCGGTGTTGCGTTGATTCTGGCGGTTGCTCCGGGAGTCTCTTCCTCCAGCTTTGTTACAGCACAAGAAATAGCTACTTTGGAGCAAGTGCTTCCTGCCGAATCCCGTGCCCAACATCTTGCGCCGATTGTAGCCAATCTGACCGAAATGCGTAAAGCTGTTGTTGCTTCAGATGCATGGCGCAGTTTCTTTATTATCGTGATAGGTTGCGTGCTTTTATTCCTCTATCAACAGCGGAAGTTGAAAGCTTCTTTCACATTGGCTGGTATTGCGCTTTTATGTCTGATAGATATGTGGAGCATCAATAAACGCTATTTGAATGACGAACAGTTTGTGCCGAAATCCAAACAGACGGAAGCGTTTGTTAAAACACAGGCGGATGAGATGATTCTTCAGGATACTACTTTAAATTATCGTGTGTTGAACTTTATAGGCTTCCCCGGTAATACGTTTAATGAAAACAACACGGCATACTGGCATAAGAGTGTCGGTGGCTATCATGCAGCGAAGCTCCGTCGCTATCAGGAAATGATAGATCATCATATCATGCCCGAAATGCAGGAAACCTATCAGGCTGTGGCTACTGCCGGCGGACAGATGGACAGTGTAGACGCTTCCAAATTCCGTGTACTGAATATGCTGAATACAAAATACTTCATTTTCCCTGCCGGCGAGCAAGGGCAGGCTGTTCCTGTGGTAAATCCTTATGCATACGGCAATGCATGGTTCGTAGATAAGGTGCAGTATGTAAATAATGCAAATGAAGAAATCGACGCTTTGAATGATATTCTTCCAACGGAAACAGCCGTAGTGGATGTGAAGTTTAAAGAACAATTGAAAGGTGTGACAGAAGGATATAAAGATTCTCTATCTACCATCCAGTTGACTAGTTATGAGCCGAATCGTCTGGTTTACAAGGCTTCCACTCCTAAAGACGGAGTTGTTGTCTTCTCCGAAATATATTATCCGGGATGGCAGGCGACTATTGACGGTCAGCCCGTCGATATTGCCCGTGTAGATTATATCTTGCGTGCGATAAATGTACCGGCAGGAGAACATACCATCGAAATGTGGTTTGATCCACAAAGCATACAGGTTACAGAAAGTATTGCTTATGCAGCATTGGCTTTGTTGCTGATCGGAGTTATGGTCTTGCGTGGACGCAGCGGAACAAGATTGCGAAGAAGTCTTAAGCGAAATGTAATAGTCATTAACCTTCATAATGTATGGTAAGGTTATAAAATAAGGGCGGCACTCCTCCTCACAAAGAGCACCGCCCTTATTTTACATTCACTAAAAAAATATGAAAAAACAAACGCTGTTCATAGAAACATATTAAGTGTGATGTTTTATGAGAGTAGTTGTTTATTGTTTGTTCATTGAAAAGGAAAATATGAATATAAACAAATAGTTTGTGGATAGTCTTATTATGCTGTAAGCTACTAAATTTGTAGCCAATAATAGAGCATTATGTTATGAAAAGACTACTATTCATTTTTCCTTTTTTCTTGTTCGTGTTACGTGGAAACACGCAGGAGGTAGAGATTCTGACATTAGAGGATTGTCTCCGCATTGGTATTGACAATAACTTGTCGTTAGAAGGGAAACGTAAAGAAATACAAAAAAGTAAATATGGCGTATCTGAAAACCGTTCGAAGCTGCCTGCCGCAAATTAATGCGATAGCCGGTTATAATAACAATTTTGATCCTCCGGTGTCAGTCACAGACGGTTCATCTTACGGTGTTCCTTATAATATAACGCAGACGCTGCAACATTCTGCTAATGCAGGACTGGAAATGCAGATGCCGCTTTTCAATCAGACTCTTTATACTTCTATGTCCATAGCTAAAGTGATGGAAGAAATCAGTCGTCTGTCTTATGGAAAAGCCAGGGAAGATGTTATTCTTCAAATCAGTAAGATGTATTATCTCGGACAAGTCACGGCCGAACAAATCATGCTGATAAAAGCAAATATCACCCGTCTGGAAGAATTGAGAGATATTACACAGGCTTTCTTCGATAATGGAATGTCTATGGAAGTCGATCTGAAAAGAGTCAATATCAATTTGGAAAATCTGAAGGTGCAATATGACAATGCACAAGCAATGATGAAACAGCAATTGAATATGCTGAAATACATTATGGATTATCCGGCTGAAAAGGAAATCGCGTTGACACCGGTAAATACCGATAGCATTACTACGGTAGCCCTGACCGGCTTGTCGGAAAATATCTATGAACTTCAACTCTCACAATCGCAAGTGCAACTGGCGGAACGGCAAAAGAAGATCATTACTAATGGATATATCCCTTCTCTTAGTCTGACAGGCAGCTGGCGATATGCTGCATATACGGATAAAGGTTATCATTGGTTCCACTCCGGTCCGTCCAATCAATGGTTTCGTTCCTATGGAGTGGGGCTAACCTTGCGTATTCCGATTTTCGACGGACTGGATAAAACCTATAAAATAAAGAAGGCGATGATCGATATAGAGAACAAAAGACTGGCATGGGAAGATGCCCGGAAGAATTTGCAAACTCAATATCTGAATGCTGTGAACGACCTGATGAACAATCAGCGTAATTTTAAGAAACAGAAGGATAACTACTTGCTTGCCGAAGATGTGTACGCAGTCACTTCCGACCGTTACCGGGAAGGCATTGCTTCCATGACGGAAGTGCTGCAAGATGAAATGCAGATGAGTGAAGCTCAAAACAACTATATCAGCGCACATTATAACTATCGGGTGACTAACCTGATGCTGCTTAAACTAACCGGACAAATAGAATCATTAGTCAAATAATACGCAAATAACAATCATAAATATGGAAACAATGGAAAATAACCTTCCTTCCGCTACTCATCAGGAGAAAGCAAAAAAAATGAAGAAACTTCGTCGCTGGCAGATTGCTATCAGCTTCTCGGAGTGGCTATTATTGTTTGGGGAGTGATTGAAGTGATCTGCCTTTTTTTGAATTATAGCCAGACGGAGACTAGTAACGATGCACAAATAGAACAATATGTGTCTCCTATCAATCTACGTGCTTCAGGTTACATTGACAAAATCTACTTTACAGAACATCAGGAGGTACATAAAGGAGATACTTTACTGGTACTGGATGATCGTGAATATAAAAATTCGCGTAATGGAGGCTGAAGCTGCTTGAAAGATGCGCAAGCCGGTGCGACCGTCATCAATGCTACACTCAATACCACGCAGACAACAGCATCTGTTTACGATGCGTCTATTGCCGAAATTGAAGTACGGTTGGCGAAACTGGAAAAAGACCGGAAACGGTATGAGAACCTCGTGAAACGAAATGCGGCTACTCCTATCCAACTTGAACAGATTGTCACTGATTATGAAGCTACGCGTAAGAAGCTGGAAGCTACGAAAAGGCAGAAAAAAAGCAGCTCTTTCCGGTGTAGATGAAGTATCCTACCGTCGCATGAATACCGAAGCGGCTATTCAAAGAGCAACAGCTGCGCTCGAAATGGCCCGGTTGAATCTTTCCTATACGGTTGTAATAGCTCCTTGTGACGGAAAACTCGGCCGTCGCTCATTAGAGGAAGGACAGTTTATTTCGGCAGGGCAGACCATCACCTATATTCTTCCTGATACCCAGAAATGGATCGTTGCCAATTATAAGGAGACACAAATCGAGAACCTGCATATCGGACAGGAAGTATTTGTCACAGTAGATGCCATTAGCGATAAAGAGTTTAAAGGCAAAGTCACCTCTATATCAGGAGCTACCGGCTCCAAATATTCATTAGTGCCGACCGATAACTCCGCAGGCAACTTTGTGAAGATCCAACAGCGCATCCCCGTACGCATCGACTTCACCGATTTATCGAAAGAAGACAACGAACGATTAGCAGCAGGCATGATGGTAGTAGTGAAAGCCAAACTCTAACCACCGCGCACCTATAATTCATAAATCATAATTCATAAATCAAAGATTAATGCCCTCTTATCCTAAAAATTATCCTTTCTATAGCTGGATGCCCAAACCGTTGGTATTATCATTCTGTTATTTTTCTTTCTGCCGATTCTTACGGTAGGCGGGGTTTATTCGGTGAATAGCACCGAAATGATGAGCGGGCTTGGCATTATATCCGAGCATATCCAGTTTGCCAACTTTGTTACTTCTATTGGTATGGCAGCCTTTGCTCCTTTCCTATATCAGTTGGTGTGTGTGCGGCGGGAGAAGATGATGTGTATTGTCGGGTTTGCGTTCATGTATATATTCAGTTATATCTGTGCAAAGACAGACAGCGTTTTTCTGTTGGCGCTTTGTAGTCTTCTGACGGGGTTCTTGCGTATGGTACTGATGATGGTCAATCTGTTCACACTCATTTGGTATGCGGGTGGAATGGAAGCTACCCGCAATATTACTCCGGGGTTGGAGCCGAAAGATACTGCCGGTTGGAATAAATTGGACATTGAAAGATGTGTGAGTCAGCCGGCTGTTTATCTGTTTTTTATGATTCTAGGACAGTCGGGCACAGCATTGACGGCTTGGCTGTCCTTTGAATATGAGTGGAAATATGTGTATTACTTTATGATGGGGATTCTCCTGATCTCTATTTTGCTCTTGTTTATTACCATGCCGAATTATAAGTTTCCCGGAAGGTTTCCTATTAATTTCCGTAAGTTCGGCAATGTCACTGCATTTTGCATCTCGCTGACTTGTCTCACGTATGTGCTGGTTTATGGAAAAGTACTCGACTGGTATGATGACGAATCTATTCGTTGGGCGACAGCTGTAAGTATTCTGTTTGCGGGAATTTTTCTATATATGGATGTAACGCGCCGGTCGCCTTATGTTTTGCTGGATGCGTTCAAACTGCGTACTATACGTATGGGAGCATTACTTTACTTATTATTGATGGTGATAAACTCCAGTGCTATGTTTGTCAATGTGTTTGCAGGAGTGGGGATGCATCTCGATAATCTGCAAAATGCTTCATTAGGTAATTGGTGTATGGTAGGTTATGCTATTGGTGCCGTGATTGCTATGGTGTTGGGAGGTAAAGGGTTACATTTTAAGTATCTGTTTGCGATGGGATTCTTCTTCCTGTCTTTATCAGCTGTTTTCATGTATTTCGAGGTACAAACGGCAGGAGTTTACGAGCGTCTGAAATATGCAGTTATCATCCGTGCCACAGGCATGATGATTCTGTATGCGCTGACGGCTGCTTATGCCAATCAACGTATGCCTTTTAAATATCTTTCCACCTGGATCTGTATTATGCTTACTGTGCGTATGGTTGTGGGACCGAGTATCGGCGGAGCAATTTATACAAATGTTTTGCAGGAGCGGCAACAACACTATATAACCCGTTATGCGCAAAATGTGGACCTGCTTAATCCGGATGCTTCCACTTCCTTCCTTGGTACGGTACAAGGTATGAAATATCAGGGAAAGAGTGAGACGGAAGCCCGTAACATGGCTGCTATATCTACCAAAGGGCGTATTCAGGTGCAGGCCACGCTCTCTGCACTCAAAGAGATGGCGGGATGGACAATTTATGGTGGGTTAATTTGTATGATATTTGTGCTCGTTGTTCCTTATCCTAAACGAAAATTGCTAACTTAGCGTCGTTTTTGATAATGATCTGTTAATATATTAGTATGATGGATAGCGGACAAGATCGTTTATTGCAGTTTGAACGCGATTTGTTAAGTGGGAAAAATATATGTAGCTCCGAAGGGATATTTGTAAATTTTCCACCCTCACTGAAGAGACCTTTTCAAATGAAAGGACTGGGGCTGATTATTTGCCGCCAGGGTAATTTCCAGTTTTCGCTTAATCAGAAAAAGCATTTCGCAGGAGCAGGCGAAAGTTTGTTTATTCCCGAAGACGGCGAGTTTCAGGTTTTGCAAGAGTCGGAAGACATGGAGGTGCGGATTTTGATTTATCAGATAGAACCGATCCGGGATATTATGGGGAATCTGGTTGTTTCCATGTATATGTATTCCCGTCTTACTCCCGAAGAACCTTCTTGTGTCTGGTCTACTGGTGAGGAAGAAGAGATCGTAAAGTATATGTCCTTATTGGATAATGTGTTACAGTCGGAAGAAAATTCATTTAAACTTTATGAGCAGAAATTACTTCTACTTGCATTGACGTACAGGATTTGCTCTATTTATAATCGCAAACTTGTCAATGACGGGCGGGAAGTGGGAGGACGCAAAAATGAAGTCTTTATTCACTTGATCCAGTTAATCGAAAAATATTATATGCAGGAACGGGGTGTTGAGTTTTATGCGGATAAATTGTGCTTGTCTCCTAAATATCTTTCTGCCGTTTCTAAAAGTATCTGCGGATATACCGTGCAGGAACTTGTATTCAAAGCTATCATTCGTAAGAGCATCTCATTGCTTAAAAATACGCAGAAAGATATTCAGGAGATTTCAAATGCCTTCGGCTTCCCCAATGCTTCTTATTTCGGTACGTTCTTTAAGAAGCAGGTTGGGGTTTCACCGCAGCAATATCGGAAGAATCTTTAAACGTTTATTCTTTTTCGCCGTAGGCAAGATGCCCGCATCGCCCAGTCCCGGAACAATGTAAGAATGTTCGTTGAGTTCGGGATCGATGGCTGCGCACCAGATTGTTGTCTTGTCTTTCGGAAATACATTCTTTATATGATCGATAGCCTTTTGGCTGGCGATAATCGAAGCAACATGAATTTCAGCAGGGTGTCCTTTCGTCAGCATTGCCTGGTAACTAAGTTCATACTCCCCCAGTTGCCAGCATAGGATCGGTGATAATCAGCGTTTTGTCATCAATGCGGGGAGAAGCGATATATTCTATGTGTATATCGAATTTAGCGTATCTTTATATTTACGATAAGCGGAAACAAACGCATTCTCCGCCCTGTCGAAATAGCTAAGGAAACCTTGATGGAAAGGCAGACCAGCACGCAGGATCGTACTGATTACTAAATTGTTGTCCGGTGTACTGACCGGAGCGATTCCCAGTGGTGTCTGGATGTTCTTTACCGAGTATTTAAACTCTTTACTCATTTCATAAGCCATGATTTCTCCGATCCGTTCGATGTTACGGCGGAAACGCAGGCGGTCGTTCTGAACTTCTACATTTCTAATTTCGGATATGTACTGGTTAGAATCGAATTAGTTTGGCCAAATCAATTACTTTCATATTATATTTTAATCAAATTTTAATCTCATTTTCATAGTATTGATAACATACTGGCTTGCAAAGTAAACGATAATCTTTCAAATTGCAATATTCAGTTTGCAGATATTGTTAGGAATTTATAAAAGAGTTTCAATTAGGGAAAAATTTCTCTAATACCTTCTTCCTTTCCAAAGAAAGTATTACTTTTGTAGCCGGATTTACAAGGGGGTATCCAAAGCTCCCCATGTTAAGGTGAAAAGAGATAGAAAACAAAATACCAATTTTAATTAATTCAAAGAAAATGGCAAATTTAGATTTAAGCAAGTACGGCATCACAGGTGTGACTGAGATTTTGCACAATCCGTCTTATGATGTTTTGTTCGCTGAGGAAACAAAACCGAGTCTGGAAGGCTTTGAAAAAGGTCAAGTTACTGAATTAGGCGCTGTGAATGTAATGACAGGTATCTACACCGGTCGTTCTCCTAAAGATAAATTCTTCGTTAAGAATGAAGCTTCTGCTGATTCTGTATGGTGGACTTCCGAAGAATATAAAAACGATAACAAACCATGTACTGAAGAAGCTTGGGCTGACTTGAAAGCTAAAGCTGTAAAACAACTTTCCGGCAAACGTTTGTTCGTTGTTGATACTTTCTGTGGTGCTAACGAAGCTACTCGTATGAAAGTACGTTTCATCATGGAAGTAGCTTGGCAGGCTCATTTCGTAACTAACATGTTCATTCGCCCGACTGCTGAAGAACTTGCTAACTACGGAGAACCTGATTTCGTATGTTTCAACGCTTCTAAAGCAAAAGTTGACAACTACAAAGAACTGGGCTTGAACTCTGAAACTGCTACAGTATTCAACCTGAAGACTAAAGAACAAGTAATCCTGAATACTTGGTACGGTGGTGAAATGAAGAAAGGTATGTTCTCTATCATGAACTACATGAACCCGCTTCGTGGTATCGCTTCTATGCACTGCTCTGCTAACACTGATATGGAAGGAACTAGCTCTGCTATCTTCTTCGGATTGTCTGGTACAGGTAAGACTACTTTGTCTACTGACCCGAAACGTAAATTGATCGGTGACGACGAACACGGATGGGATAACGAAGGTGTATTCAACTACGAAGGTGGTTGCTACGCTAAGGTTATCAACTTGGATAAGGAAAGCGAACCAGATATCTACAATGCTATCAAACGTGACGCTTTACTTGAAAACGTAACTGTTGACGCTAACGGTAAGATTGATTTCACTGACAAGAGCGTGACTGAAAACACTCG
>ENA-OQJH01000762-OQJH01000762.1-human-gut-metagenome-genome-assembly--contig:-NODE-762-length-15944-cov-1.962445_pt1 | contig 15944 bp, 22 predicted proteins | sample MGYA00242597_ERZ504763 | MGnify/ENA primary metagenome ERZ504763 (study PRJEB26092, sample SAMD00036359) | human gut metagenome | host: Homo sapiens | study: EMG produced TPA metagenomics assembly of... | reverse complement strand
TATTGCCGCTATGCTCGTTCTGCTGGATTATTCCCCATTGTAGGAGCTATATTCTCTCTGATGCCCGATCCGGTACTGGGAGCGCCACCTTATTAATGTTCGGTACAGTAGCGGCAGCAGGTATCCGCATCGTTTCCTCACAGGAAATAGGCCGCAAAGAAACCTTAGTCTTAGCAGTCAGCCTATCTTTAGGTTTGGGTGTGGAACTAATGCCGGACGTATTAAAACAAGCTCCAGAGGCAATTCGAAGTATTTTCTCTTCAGGAATCACCACCGGAGGTTTAACTGCAATTGTTGCTAATATGGTAATTAGAGTGAAGTAATAGGTAATAAATAATAGGTAATAAGTAATATGCCATGCGGGTAAAGCTACCGGCAGCTACGATTATTACCTATTACCTAATACCTATTATTTATTTCTAAATTACTCATTTTATCTGTAATCCGAAAGGGGAAATCTGGATACTCGTAGAGGCTGAAACGAGGTTCGGTTTCCCCTTTTGTATAGCTCCAGATAGAAGCGTAGTCTTCCGGGTCTTCCCCCATCTTGCTGAGTTGGCGTAGATAAGCTGCCAGTGATTTATTCTCTACGATATAGATTTGTCCCATCTGATCGATAATAGGGCTATGGTGACGGGTACCGTCATGTTCGAAGCGAAGAATTCGTTTGCCTTCCTCAGTCAATCCTACCAATTGGAAAGTCATACTCTTGCCGATAGCAGGCAGATTCAGTACACTGCGTCGGTAGCAAGGAAAGGCAGATGATGCTTTCTCATGAACCGTCTTATTTGTTTGGCGGTGTCAGCATCTTCTTTCGTTTTTCTTCATTTATACCTGCACTGACTTTGGTCTCCAGTATCTTATACAATTCTTCCGCCTGTTCCGGAGTCATCTGTCCGTAAATTTTCTCTTCCTGCTGTTCCTGCATTGAGCGACTGTTGGGGGCAAACACCGCATAATTCTCATTAAATCCCTTCACCGAGAACGTATAATAACATACCACTCCCAGTGAATTGAGTACCTGGCGAAGCCGCGTAGTATGTCCTCTGCGTGAGGCAGCCACCGTATATACCAACTGGTTCGTAATAATCCATCCGGCAGAAAGAATCTTCCGAATTGCTTCTTTAGCCTCGGGGGTAACCTCCAGCGGTGTCTGAAAATGAGTCTGAATGATAAACTGCTTGACGCCAACAGCCGAAGCCTTTTCCTTAAACTCCCGCAAAATGTCAACCAACTCGTCATTAATACGCATCGGCAAATAAGCCAATAAACGAGAACCCAGTCTCACCCGTTGCAATTCCGCATATTTCTCACCTTCCGGACGTTCAAGATTCGCCCTTTGTTTGCGTACCGCCATACGATACACCGCTTCTAATATATTCTTCAACGTCTTATTCTGACTCATCAGCGCATCGCCTCCCGTAATCAGAATATCGCGTAACTGCGTATCCTGTTCAAAATAGGTCATCAACCGTCGCAACTTACTGTCCCACGACTCCTTCGGTCGTAACGTCTCAAATTCAAAATTCAGCCGTTCACTCTGAAAGTCATACATACGCTGGCAAGATGCACAAAGCCCTCCACAAGCCCGTCCCATCGTATCAGGAATAAGGATAGCCACCTCCGGATACCGTCGGTGAATATTATGTCCGTCCGGCAAGAGCCATCCGGCAGCATTCGGCTTTCCTGCCTCCACAATATCTTCCTTCTCCCATGCACGAATATTGCCATACGTCTCCACTAATCGTGGCGAATAAAGTATATAACTCCGAATCGCTTCATCATTATACCCATACCCCGTCACATTCAGCAACGACAAATAATAAGGCGTAGCAAAGAACGGCATTCCCTTTTTACGTGCCCGATTCAACAAATACATCGTCTCCGACGAAAGTGAATTTCCTAAAAAGCGATTCAACTCAGCCGGACTTTTCACAGCCATCGACAAATGAAAGCGGAAATCTCCCCACCATTTGCTTACCAACTGATACTTCTCCTCATAACTCATCCCTTCCTCAAAATGGAACCGTACCGAAGGCTTCGACTTCCGGTTCTCAATCTTCTGAATCAACAGATGCAGCATCCGTTCCTTATTCTCATCCCGCATCTCCCGCACTTCCTCATCCAATCCGGTATCCCACCGGTCATTCCGGCTCTTGATGCGCTGCGGAGACGGCGAAGGAACATTTTCCCCCTGCAAACGTTTGAACAACTGGAACAATTCTACAAACAAATCCGTCGGCATCTCTATATTCTCCAACTTCTCCGTCAGAAACTGATAAAGCAACCGTATCGTCTGTACCGAAATATCCTGTCCCGTAGACAGTTCATGAACATCCTGTCCATCATACTGGAGTAAGAGTCGAATTTGCTCCCTTGCCTCCTCCGCAACCTCATTAACCATCCCGCAACTATCCAGATGTTTTAGCAGACCAGCCTTAAAGTCCTCCACTGTCGGACTCACCGCCGCCATCTCTACCAACTCCGGCATCTCCTGCGTGTATATTTGTTTCAACTGCGAAAAAGTAAGTACAAGCATTTTCTTTTGTTTCATAAGCATCCTCTATATTATTATATTATTTATTGATTAGTAACGACTATCCCTCCGCAAGGTTCCCCCGGCCTCCGACTGCCCGGCCGTCAAGCGCAGGTCTTATTTACGGCGTTAAAAAGGGCAGACTGTTTGAGCGAAGCGAGTTTCTGCCTTTAGCCGGAAATGAGACCGGAGTAGCCGGGCAGGCGCAGCCTTGATTTTTTCTTTTTTGGTACTTCTTGCATCAAGGCAAAAGAAAAAAGTACATAAAGATAACAAAAAAAGCGGAAGTACAAAACCCCCGCTTTCTCTATCATATTAATCTTTACGCTTTTCTAACATTTAACTGCGACTTATTTTTTGTTTCCGTGTCGTCATCCTTCCGTTTCGGTTCCTTCTTGGCAAGTAGAACGATATTATACACATAATCCGTCATCCACTGCTCCGAGTATCCCAGACGCTCTTTGTATTGGCGGATAGCCGCAGCCGTCTTATGCACATCATCCGCTTTCCATACCATTTTGGTGCAAACATCATGCACCGTCTTCTGCGTCATGCCATACAGAGCCTTTTTAAAGATCGACGGCATACGGAACTTCCACTGCATCAGATTTCCCATCAACATCATCAGATCATTAGAAATCCCTGATACATGAACAAATAAGATTGAATATCATTTTGAGTGCGGCAGTTACGTTTTACGGAAGCGTCGATTTCCTTGAAGAAATTCTCATTCAGCCATAATCCTGCATTAGCATTTTGCGTGACGCAGACTTTTCGGCCAATCCCAGTTTACCGTTTTGAGTAGGCACTTTAAACAAACGTTTGAAGTTAGCTACGTCCGGCAAGAATCGGATATTGGTGATACCTAAGTTTGTGGCGATCACTGACTGGAAATACACCCGGGTCAGTGAAATGAAATCTTCTACATTGCCGACTTTCGTTTCATCGGATTTTTTCTTGAATAAACCAAATAAGCCCATTGTTATATTTACAATTTTACAATTTACAATTTACTATTTGAGTGCGTGGAAGGTATATAATATAACTACCATCTGTCAATTTCCGTGCAAAGGTACAAAAACAGTTGGTTTTCACCAACATTCCAAGTCCTTTTCGATGTCCGGCATAGACTCTTTCTTAAAAACAGGACTTTGGATGCCGGCTTTCTTTTGCGCCCGGTAATCATTTAACAGGCGGATCGCATATTTTCCAAGGAAGAGGATAGCGATCAGATTGCAGATAGCCATTAATGCCATAGTGACATCTGCCAAGCTCCATACCATATCCAATGTGGCAAGTGAACCGAAGAGCACCATACCGCCCACTAATATCCTGTAACCATGAAGCACCCACTTCCGGTGAGTGATAAAGCGGATATTGGCCTCCCCGTAATAATAATTTCCCAGAATACTGCTGAAAGCGAAAAAGAAAAGAGCCACAGCAACGAAGACGCTGCCCGAAGAACCGATCTCGTTCGTCAATGCCTGTTGAGTCAACTGCACCCCATTGGTCGATCCATCCAGCGGAGCACCACTAAACAGAATGATAAAAGCCGTACAAGTACAAATCAATAATGTATCCGTAAATACTGCCAAAGTCTGTATCAATCCTTGTTTCGCGGGATGACTGACATGAGCCGTGGCAGCCGCATTCGGAGCCGATCCCATACCGGCCTCATTGCTGAAGAGTCCTCTCTTGATACCTTGCATCAATGCCATGCCGACTCCTCCTGCCAGTGCCTGTTCCCAACCGAAAGCATGACTGACAATTAGCGCGATGACGCCCGGTAAATGAGTGATATTGAGTATAACAATCACCAGCGCCAACCCCACATATCCCAATGCCATAACCGGCACGATAATGCTGCTGACACGGGCAATGCGTTGAATACCTCCGAAGATGATAACCAACGTCAGCAATGTCAGTACCCCTCCCAATATAATATGATTGACCCCGAAAGCATGCTCCGCAGCAGCACAGATGGTATTGCTCTGTACAGAATTGAAAGCAAAACCGAAGTGATGCTTATTAATATGGCAAAAAGCATTCCCATCCACGGTTGCTTCAATCCCTTCTTCATATAATAAGCAGGACCTCCGATGAATGAATCCTTTCCGCGTATTTTGTATAATTGCCCTAAGGTAGACTCGATGAAAGCACTCGAAGCCCCTAACAGTGCGATGACCCACATCCAGAAAATAGCTCCGGGACCGCCGATAGCGATGGCGGTAGCCACTCCCGCAAGATTTCCCGTACCCACACGGCTGGCGATAGAGATAGCGAATGCCTGAAAAGAAGATACATGTTTCTCTCCCTGCTTCCCTTTGCCCGCAGATTCGCTTAACAGTACGATCATTCGCGAATCATGCGGAATTGTACGAAGCGTGTCCGTATGCTGAACCAGATAGCACATCCCAATAACATGATAATCAGAATATAGGTCCAGAGTATGTCGTTAATCTCGTTGATAAAGGTCATAGTTAAGTATTAAGTATTGTTTGTGGTTATTCGTTTTTTTATTCGGAAGTAGAATTTATGATTTTCGAATACGGGTTCCACAATATCATAACGAACAAATTTGGCGAGCAGATGTTCAGCGGCACGTCGTGAAAGTCCGGTTTGGCGACAGTAGCGGTTGAGTGAAAGTAAAGTGCCATGCTCCAGTTGTTCGAGCAGGAGCTGTTCACGTTCGGTGTAACGGATCAGTTCGCCACGGGGGCTGTCGCTCTGTTGCCATACACGGAGATGTATAGGTGTTGCCAGAATATTTTCATCCTTGATGCGGAGATAGGCTAGAGGTTTTCCGGTTTCGTCTTTGGCGTAAACCGGTTTATGTGGAGTCTCTTCGATGGTCGCTACCAACACTTGTCGTCCCTCCACTATATATGTTTGCAATGTGTATTCCACTTCCGGCACGCAATAAAGTTGTGCGGCGGCTTCAATCATATATTTTTCTTCTTCGGAGCGTACTCCCGCGATTTTTCCATTGTCTTTTACGCCAATAAGTAATCTTCCTCCGTCCGTGTTGGCAAAAGCCGAGAGTGTTTTGGCAATTTTGCGTGCGTCGGAAATTTCGAATTTAAAGTCCTGTTGCTGGTGCTCCCCTTCAGCAATCAATGCATGTATATAATCGGTATCTGTAAGCAGTTTCATGGCTACAAAGGTAGGTAAAAATGGTGAAAAGCCCCTTTTTTAGATATTTTTCGAAGAATATTTCAAAAAAATATTGATTTTATGCTTTTATTTCGGGAAACAGTGTATTTTTGCGGCACATTATTAACGAAAAAAATAAAAGGATTATGAAAGAATTGGTAGAAAAGGTAGCAGCTCTGTATGCTGACTTCTCAAAAGATGCTAACGCACAGATCGAAAACGGTAACAAAGCAGCAGGAACTCGCGCTCGTAAAGCTTCTTTGGAAATCGAAAAGCAATGAAAGAATTCCGTAAAGCATCTTTGGAAGCTTCTAAGAAATAATTTAGAAGACTACTAAGATATCGAAAAGAGGCTGTCTAAACTTGTTAGACAGCCTCTTTTATTATAGTACATTCAAATATATACGAACTTTAAACTTCTTCGCACACCACCATTTTCATCCCTTGATAAACGACTATAATTTTGTGCAGCGTCGTTGTTCCGATTGCTTTTTGCACCGTTTCACTGGCGGCATAGCGGTTGGCTTGTGTGATAGCCTCTTGCCGGAGTTGCTCCACCTTTTCGTCACTATCCTTTCCTTTGGCATACTTCAGTTCGATAATGTAGGAATGGAGCATGTCTTTGTATATATCCAGTAAGGGAAACATGAAAATGTCGGCATATCCTTCCTGATTCTCCTGTTCGGAGATGGGGCGATAGAAACGGTTCTGTGCGGTCATAGCCAACGTAAATCCATGTACGTATGCTTCGCCTTTTTGCTTGTCGCGCTGGGAAGAATATCGGTGCAGACATTCGGCGATATAGTCGAAGTAGGCTTTCCAGTCGCCGTCATAAGCCATTGCTGATGCCAGTTCTCCCTTTTCCCAGTTGTCAAAGCGGAGATTTGCTTCGTTGTAAGTATCTAGTAAGTAACTGTACAGTTGCTCACGTACTACTTGATTAGGAATGGTTAATAATGTCTTGCCTCGTTTGGTGCCGCTGATAGTCAACATTCCGAAATAGAATAATAGGCTGATAAGTTATCCGGTTCTGCAATTGTTTCGGCAGGGAAGCCAGTTTTCAATTCACCGGTGATGTATCCTTGTTGCACCAATGTTTGGATGGTCGAGGCGTCATGAGCAAATTCTTTATCCTTGCGGATCAACATTCGTAGTTTGTTGTAATCCACGCGGATGTTTTCTTCTACCATATTACGTGGCATATAGCCTCCATTCCGGATGTAATTATCCACAAAGTAGAGTACCATATTGGAGTTGTACATTGTAGTACTGCCATAACTTTGTTCTGCAAAACAGTAGTTGTCATACCAAGGTTTCATAGCTTCTATCAGCTCGTCGGTAGAGTGGTGAAACTGGCAGGTAGTGGCATAATAATCCAGCATTGCGCGTACCTCTTCTTCGTTGAATCCGGTCATTTCATTAAATTCCGGAGAGAGCGAATAATTGGTGCCAATATTGAATCCGCTGGTGAGATCGTCCATTGTGACGGGGCTGACACCTGTCACGAAGCAACGTTTGATCGTAGAATAAGTGCCTGCTTTCACCGTATCGAAGAAGCTGCGCAGATAACCGGTTCCGTGTGTTTCGCTTTTATAATCTTCGAGACAGGAAGGTTCTGATAGGATTTTGTTTGTAAAATGGTCGTATTCATCAATGAACAGATAAATCTGCTGATTGGTTTTGACACATTCTTTATATAGATAGTCCAGTTGCTCTACGGCTCCTTTTTTCTTATTCATTTCTTCCTTTATCCCTTCGGGAAGATATTGGGCGTAGACATCGCAGAAGAAATTGAATTCTGTGTTGCAATGTGCGTCCAATGATTGCCGGTAACTATTTAATTCGGCATTAACTACGGCAAAGTTCAGATAAATGATGAGATATGAATTTCGTTCGGGAGTGGGATGCTTTCCTATGTACAGGTCGCCATACCATTTCTCAAACTTGTCCGCTTCTAATATGTTATAATAATGTCGGAGCATGGAGATCGTTAAGCTCTTTCCGAACCTTCGCGGGCGAATGTAAAAGAAATACTTGTTCGCGTTCTCTATGAGAGGGATATAATGTGTCTTGTCCACGTAATAACAGTCGTCTTCGCGGACATCGATAAGTTCATCATTCCATACGGAATACGTTTGCGCTTTACTGGTTGGTTCATAACTCTTTCATTTTCTCACAAAAGTAACAATAAAAAATGAATATTGATGGATGGCAGTTATATAAATGATAGAATATCTTTGGATATATCCGGGTGGTAATAGTGAGAATACTTGTATCTTTATTGTCGAATAAATTAATAAATTGAGAAATGTTGAAAGTAGTAACATTTATGAAGCAGGTAGCCATGGGGCTACAGATGGAGGGAAACTTCGGTACTGCGCATGTTTATCGTAGCAGTCTGAATGCCATCATTGCTTATTGTGGGGAAGAAGATTTGCTTTTTAGTGAAGTAACTTCGGAGTGGCTGAAGGGATTCGAAGTTTACCTTCGCAGTCGTGGTTGTAGCTGGAACACCGTTTCCACTTATCTGCGTACGTTTCGTGCGGTTTACAATCGTGCCGTCGATCTTGGGAAAGTTCCTTATGTACCTCATCTGTTCCGTTCTGTTTATACCGGTACTCGTGCCGATCATAAACGTGCGTTGTGTGATGACGATATGAAGAAGGTGTTTGCAAAATTGTCTCGTACATCAAGTGTGCCATTTGCTGTATGTCAGGCACAAGAGTTATTCATTCTGATGTTTTCGCTTCGTGGTATGCCGTTTGTCGATCTCGCTTATTTGCGTAAGAGTGATTTGCGTGATAACGTAATAACGTATCGCAGACGTAAGACAGGACGACCATTGTCGGTGACATTGACTCCCGAAGCGATGATCCTGGTGAAGAAGTATATGAATCGTGATCCTTCTTCTCCCTATTTATTTCCATTGTTGAAAAGCCGTGAAGGAACTAAAGAGGCGTATCGCGAATATCAGTTGGCATTGCGCAGCTTTAACCAACAGTTGATGTTGCTAGGTGAATTATTGGGATTATCCGATAAGTTGAGCTCGTACACCGCCCGCCATACATGGGCTACGACAGCTTATTATTGTGAGATCCATCCGGGTATTATTTCCGAAGCGATGGGGCATTCGTCTATCACTGTGACGGAGACTTATTTGAAACCTTTTCGGAGTAAGAAAATTGATGAAGCAAATAAACAAGTTCTTGACTTTGTGAAACGCTCTGTTGTAGATGTAAACGCTTGAAAATTACTCTGTTACTTTGTAGGTAACGGGAATGAATATCGGTGCAAATATGAGCATATTTCTTAAAACAACCAAACGAAATCATACATTTTTTCTAATAAACTACTCAAAATAGGAATTAACCAAATAAAACACGCGGATTCTTTGTATTAGGGCTTTGTTAACTTCTAAATTTTTGCAAAAGATCTCCTTCCCTCTACTGCCTTTCAGAAGCAGGGGTAAAAAAGTTTCATTGCTTATCGTATCATTTTTCAGTATTGACTACTCCCGAAGAGCAGGCACAAAGGTTTCTCCGTTACCTACAAAGTAACGGGCAGTCTATTATTGAAACTTAGTGTTTAATAATATATTATTAATGTAATTTTTAAGTAGTTATGAAAAGAAAATTTGTGAAAGTGATGCTCTTCGGGGCATTGACGCTTGCAGTAAGTACAACTATAACAAGTTGTAAGGACTACGACGATGATGTGAAAAATCTGCAGGAGCAGATTGATAAGATCAACACGTCAAGTCCCGTTAGTATTGAGGATATGAAAACCGCCATTGCAGCTGCAAAAACGGAGTTGGCTACAGAAATCGACAAACTGTCCAAAGCTCTGGAGAACAAAGATGCCTCTATTAAAGCATTGGAGGCTGAAATTGCAGACTTAAAAGCTAAACTGGCTGCCGCACAGGGGGATGCTACAGCAGCTAAAGAACTTGCAACGCAATTGTCTAGTAAACAAAATGAACTGAAGACTTTAGTAGATGCTAACGATGCAACTCTCAAAGCATTGAAGGAAAGCTATGACAAACTGACTGGTGCCGAAGGTGATATTCAGACTTTGCAGAATTTTGTAGCCGACTACGAGAACAACAAAGTAATCAGTGCAGCTGCAAAAACTGACGAATTGCTGTCTGCTTTTATCAATAGCACAATCGCAGAGAAACTTGATGGTAAAGATCTTGTAGAATATATCAATACTGCCGTAAGCACTGCCATTGCAACAGAACTTACTTCTGTGAACAATGCTATTACAGCTATTACAGGAAAAGATGGTGCGTTAACTAAAATTCAAGATCAGCTCACTAAAGCATTGGATGGTGATGCAACAAACAAAGGTATTCTTGCTAGATTGGATGATTTGGAAGATATTCAAGATGCTATAAACAGTTTCTTGGAAAAGAATCCGGGACAGTATGCCGATTTCGCGGCAGTGCTGAACCAGATCGAGACATTGCGTTCAAACTATGAGGCGATGTTTACTCCTTCCAATTTGAAGAGTAAGTAGAAGATGCTATCGATGAAGCTATGAAAACTACCGACTTCACTTTCGAGCAGTTGGTTGGTGACGTGAAACAACATGGTATTGACATCGAAGCTATCAAAGCAATGGTACAGAGCGTGTATATGTGCCGAAGAATACAGCCGGTACAGAAGAGTTTACCACTTTGTATGCTAAGAAGAATTCGAGTGCTACAAGCTATTCTATCATCTCACGCAGTGAAGACTTGACTGTTACATTCCGCGTTTCGCCTGCAAAAGCAGCACTAGGCTTTGAGACAGGAAAGTATAGCCTTCTTATGGATGCGCAAAAGACACGTTCTACGAATACGAATATCTTCAAAGTAGGTGAGGTAACAGTAGAGAAAGAGGGTGGTGAACCTACAGGTCTTATCACTATTCCTTTGAGTACTACTAGTGCATCTGAAAACTATGCATTGTGTCTGATGGTGAAGGATAACAGTAAGGAAGTACTGACAGAGATTACATCAAACTACTTCCCTGTGTTGATGACGACCAAATATTTATCTCCTGGCTACAAGGTTAAGTATATAACTGGTGAAACGGACAGAAGCATTATATATAATGATAATAAGTCAAGTCTGACATTCAGCAAAGATGGTAAGGAACAAGCTGTCTTCTATGATGATAAGACTACTGCCGATGCTGATGCTTCAACTACCTATACGGATATACCCGCAGGACTCAAGGGAGTATTCAATACAACCTTTGAATTGACTGGTGCTAACAAGCAATATTTTGCTATTGATGCAACAACAGGTAAAGTGACATTAGCGGAGACTGCCTTTGGTCAAGTAGGATTGGTAGGTCAGACTGTTGATGTTGATGCAAAGACTGCAATTACAGGCGTTGATGATCCTGTCACCACTGATTTGACTGCTACCGATAAAGTGACTATTACACAGAAAACGGAAAATAAAGAAATAGCATATAGCTTCGAAGGTACTTGGAAAGGTAATGGCGTGCAGACATATACTATCAATATGGTTGATTTGTATAACAAAGGAGCTATTACGGAGGCTGATTATAAAGCTTTGGCAGCTAGTGCTTTTGATGTAACTGGTGCAGATAACAGTGTAACTTTTGCTCGCGGTAATGAGAACGCCTTGACAATAACAGTGCCTAGTGCTACAAAAGTCGGCACTTATAATCCTACAGCAGTGATAACTGTATCTTCTGTGAAGACAATTACAGTGAAGGCCGCCGTTACAGTTAAGTCTTTGGCAGACGTTGCTTTGACTACTGTAGCTTCTCCTCAAAAGGTCGATGCAGGTGTAGATGCAGCACAGGCTACTGAAATTGCTGTAGAAGTAGGAGATGTTTCTACATTATTCCCTAACTATAGTGATGTATACAAAAAGGTAGTTACAGATGCAGGTGGTACTATTGAATTTGCAGCAACAGGTACTGGAGTAGATTTCTCTGGTGCTCCAAAGCTAATTATTAATGAGGACTATGCAGCACCTGTAAAAGTGACAGCTACAGTGAAATGTGGCGAAAAGAAAAATGCGGTATATACAGTAACACTCGTTCCTGATGCTAAGTTGAGCGGCACATGGACTGCACCAACTAAGCTTACACAAAAAATAGCATCTGATAAAACCTCTACTGTTAATTTAGCTACAGGATCTGTTTGGAAAGACTATAGAGGTCAGAAGATGTGGGAAGCCGGAACTGGTGTAACTGGGGATGGTTCTAATGGATTTGCTAATTCGGTTGATGCTCTTGATATGTATGGTCTTACAGCTCCTGCTTTCAAAGTTGTCGGAGACAATGCCGATAAGTTTGAAGTTAGTGCTGCCGGCGAGTTGTCATACTCTCAAGCTGGTAAGGATATGCCATCTAGAGACGGCTTGACGGCAACTGTAGAAGTAACAGTTAAGTCTAAATGGGGAGGAGTAATCTCTTCAACAGGTGATGTTACGACAATAACTGTAACGGTTGAGTAAATATGATAATAACTCTTTTCTAAAAGATATCTCTTTTATTTCATTAGAAGAGAGAGTTTTTGAATAGATAACTTTTATAGATAATAAAACCCTTCTTCACCCTCGTGTGAAGAATATGCCGAGAAGAAACAAAGTGAAGGATATGGCTTGTGAAAGTCAATCCTTCCATCTTTGTTCTTCTTTAGAAAAGGGTGCCTCCCACATTTCCCACAGGTATCCCTTTTTATTTTTACTCTCGGAGCGTCTTTTTGTTGTACTAGAATCAAATTACTAGTCCCCCATTTCCCTATAGGTAAAGGAGGCGTTCCCAAGATGCAGAAAACCCCGGGCTTGCGAAAGTCCGGGTTTTCTTGATTAATAACCAATAACAATTAACCAATAACAACTAATAATAGAGTATGTAAATGAAAAAAGAAACCTATTCTTTATCCCACTCCTTGCTCGCTTCAAAACAAGGACAAGCCTTGATCCATTCTTCCGGTTCAATCTCACCGTCTCCGTCAAGATCGGGACTAAGATCACGATGTCCGCAGACACGGCATCCCGGAAAATCCTTTAATAAAGTCAGGATAAGAACCCGTAGCGAGTGTTTCTGCCAACAAGTGCGCGTGTCTTTCGGCTGTCCCATGCAGTCCAGTCCGCCTTCATAGCAGATACCGATACTTCCCGGTTGAAACCACGGCTATGCGCACCGATCCGTCTAACGGACGGGTAGACTTAATATCCCCGTTCTTACGAATATAAAAATGATAACCCACACCATTGAAGCCGCGGCGACGATGGCAAACATCCAAATCATGTTCGGTGAAAGATTTATCCTCGCGGGTAGCGGAGCAATGCACGACAATCAGATTAATAGTTCTCATGCGTTAGGCAGGTATTAAAGAAGTGGATGATGATGTGGATTCGGAACCATTGTTGCGCTGAATACACTCTTTATTGACACACTGTAAAGTGACAGCTTCCGAAAGTTTGCCTTTTAATGAAAAAATCTCCGAGTGCATTTCCTTCACACGGTCGCTCAAATCGAAATAATCCTTGAGCACCTTTTCGAGCTGTTTCATAAGGAAGCCATACTGCTCTTTCACTAGTTCGCTGAACTCTTTGACGTCCTGCATCATTTGCTGACGTTTTTTGCGACCTCCGAAAAAGGGAGGATGGCTGTAATGATATCAATGATTTTGTCTAACATCTTTCTTGAATTAAAGATTAAAAATTAAAGATTGAGAATTGAGAATTAAAAAATAAGAGAAACTAAAAATAGGAAAACTAAAAAACACGAGAATGAAAGAAAATGGAGAAATAAAGAAAATGAGAAAATGCGGGAAACAGAAAAACAGAAAAACAGCAACCACATGGCAAGGAACCATACATGGATCAGTTCCTGAAACCATGTGATACTGTTTTTTCTAAGGATGAAGTTTCATTCTGCCAAAGAAGATAGAGCGGGCAGCTTATTTACGCTGCTGGATCCGGTGCTTCTCCACCGCCCGGTTTATTGCCCCCCGAACCGCTGCCGGAACCATCGTCCGAACCACCGTTTCCGGAATCGCTTCCATCGCCCTTTCCGCCCAGGACGAAGTTCACGTTGTTTTCGCTTCGTGTACTCGTATGGCTCGAATTCATCAGCTTCAACGCTTTGTCGGCAACAAAGCGGACATTGACACGGCGGATGCTGCGCACCGTACAATCTTTCATAGTCTCCGTACCGTCACTAGTCAGCGTGATGTGGAACGTACCCAATCCGTCAATCTTCACCTTGTCGCCCTGGGTGAGCGACAGACGCAACTGTTCCACAAATGCCTCGATGGTGTGTTTCACATCTCCGGCAGTCAGTGACGATTTACTTTCGATGGCGGTAGCCATCGTATCAACGTCCATTACTCTTACATTGCCCGATTTCTGACGTATGTAATACAGTAACGGAGCATCCTCCTGATTTACATACTTTCTGCGCTGATAGCGTTCTACTAATACATCCATAAATTTAGAAAAGTTAAAGGTTTAAGTGAATAATTATATCTTTTCTTTTGATTACTACAAATATACAAAATCAGAGAGGAGAAGTCAAGTAAATATGGTTTTATTTTCTCTAATAATATAAAAAGTTTTATACCGAATATGTATCAATACTATTTTGATAAAATGTCTTGATTATTTGTACAATAGATCGTTTTATTTAGCATGTTTTTCCAAATATTCCAATGGCGGAACATAGTCATATATTTTTGTCATCGACGGATTGTGTCCGAAATATACATTCCCAGTCTCTCCATTACGCTGCTTGGCAACGATAACCACCCCCAGTCCTTCTGTCGGGTAACCGCTTTCCCGGTCGGTGACGACGCGTTGCATGGCCGGTCGGTAAAGCAACATCACGACGTCCGCATCCTGTTCGATAGCTCCGCTCTCGCGCAGGTGTGCCAGTTCCGGACGTCCTCCGGGGCGATTCTCCGACTCGCGGTTCAGCTGACTAAGCAGTATGACGGGAATATGCAGCTCCTTGGCCAGCAACTTGGCTTTCCAGGTGGCTTGTGCCACTTCCTGTTCGCGGTTGCGGTTGGCCTGCTTGGTAGCCATGTCGCAGAGTTGCAGGTAGTCGATAATAATTGCGTCACACTGATTGCGGCTCTTCAGTAGCCGGGCACTTGAGCGAATGTGATCCATGCTGACAGAAGTGCTGTCGTCCACGTAGATGGGGAGTTCCGATAGTTCTGAAGCTGCGGTGTGGGCATTTTCCATCTCTTGCAGGGTAGGTATTCCGTTCCTCCACCGGTAAGGATTGATGTTGCTTGCTGCTGCCAGCCATCGGTCGCAAGGCGTTCCCCTTGCATCTCAAGCTGTAGACGCCACCGCATTGCCCGCCATTGCCGCACTGCGTGCCAGGTGTAGGCAAAAGCCGTTTTACCTACGGAAGGCCGGGCGGCAATCACTATCAGATCACTATCCTGCAAACCGCCCGTTTTCTGGTCGAGTTCGGTCAGACCGGTGGGGATGCCGGTGACGCCGTTCACGCTTTTGGCAATACGCAATTCAGCTTCTTTCAGCGTGTCGGTCATTAGGGTGTCCATGCAGCGTATATGGTCGTGGTGTCCGGATTCGCCTTCGAGACGGTCGAGCAGGTTGTGCGCGTCGATGAGGGTGTCGTCGATGTCGATTGTTTCATCCATGGCGCAGGTGAGGAGTTTGTTGAAGCCGACTACGGCTTCGCGTGCCAGATATTTCTGGTGGACGATTTGCGCGTGATACTCGATGTGGGCGGAGGAAGCTACCCGGCTGCTTAGTTGTACGATGGTATACGGCCCGCCTATCTTTTCGAGCACTCCGCGACGGGTGAGCTCTTCTTTGACGGTGAGAATATCTATCTTTTTGTTTGCCTGATACATGGCTATCAAGGCGGCGAAGATCAGCTGATGATGATCGTCGTAGAACATTTCGGGACGTAGCTTGTCGGCTACGAGTGGCAGAGCTCCTGTTCTATCAGGCAGGCTCCAATGATGGCTTCTTCGAGTTCGCTGGCGTGTGGTTGCATTTCTTTTCGATGTTTTTAGTCTATATATTCGTTTAAGAAAGCCTTGTCTTTCAGGTAGGTGGCGGCAAGGGGGATGAAACGTGTGTCGTTGGTGTGGTAGTAGACTTCCTCGATGTGGTTGATGGCTGTCTGCTGTTCCTCTTTGGTGAGCTTGTCCCATTCGCGGCGGGCACGGGCGACGTACTGTTTGGGTTTTTGCATCGTTTCATGATATTTATCCCAGAAACGTCGAACACTTCGGA
>ENA-OQJH01000761-OQJH01000761.1-human-gut-metagenome-genome-assembly--contig:-NODE-761-length-15966-cov-1.682114_pt1 | contig 15966 bp, 19 predicted proteins | sample MGYA00242597_ERZ504763 | MGnify/ENA primary metagenome ERZ504763 (study PRJEB26092, sample SAMD00036359) | human gut metagenome | host: Homo sapiens | study: EMG produced TPA metagenomics assembly of... | reverse complement strand
ATTAATTTTTTGAATAATTTACGGATAGCCATAAATTAGACTATTTGCGGACACCCATTACCCGGTCAAACTCCACTTTCAGGAATCTGACGAATCGTCCGTTCTTCTCACGGTTGATCTGATGGAATTGCAGAATACCGTAAACTGAATCACGAGAGAGTTTGAATTTCTCCATCGCCTCCTTGACGGTGTAGTATTCCGCCTTGCTCTCCTGTTCGGAACTCTTCGAGAGGTCGAAGTGGAGCTTTGAGTAGAATATCTGCCCATGCTCTTTCTTGGAGGGAATGTTGTTCCGATACACTTGCGAACGGATGGCGACACGTGTCATGCCGTACTTCTCCTGAATCTCTTCCGGTGTGTACCATTCGGTAAGGTCGGAATCCACCTCGTATTTGGCAAAGGCGGCATCGATATGTTTCTTGCTGTAATAGTTGAACTGGCGTATTCTCACCTTCGGCACTTTATGTTGCCGTGTGTAAGTCCACACCCATTTGGCGTTGACTTTATATTTTTCCGCAATCTCTTCGGCGGTGTAATACTCGGAGATGTTGAAGTCGTTTTTTGCAACCAGTCGTTCGTAAGGTTTGCTTTTGAGCATTAACTCTATGTCTGCACGCCTTACCAAAGCCATTCTTCCGCTAATTCGGGATGCTCTAAGTTTATCCTCTTTGACTAATTTATAAATGTACTGACGCTTACGCCCATCAATCGGGCAGCCTGCGAGAAAGTGAAATATTCCTGCTTCTCCAGACTGGAGCGCAGCTCCTGCATTTCTTGAATATGGCGCAGTTCCATTTTGCGCTCCTTGATACGATGTTTGTAACCTCGCTTCGAGCATTGAGGGCTACAATAACAGGTCGTTGTTTTCTGTGCGATGAATGGTTTTCCGCACCATTGACAAATTCTCTTTACTTCCATATTTCCTATATCATTTTCTCTGTTTTTTATTTCCCTTTTTGTCTACACATGTAAACCATTGTCAACACACGTCAACTAATGCGTCACTGTGACATTCGGGCTAACCGTGAATTTCTGTCGCGGTAGAAATATGATAGAAAAATATGGATAAAAACCGTTATCTCCAAATACGGACTGGAAAGTGTTAAAATAGAAAAGTCGCTGATATACAGCGACTTTATTCTAAATGATTATAGTTGGTTACGGCTGTTTCCAAGCATCATTTGCCGATGCAAAAATGCTGAAAGATATTCTGAAGCACCATATCATTCGTCACTTCCCCTGCAATATCCGAAATGAAGAAAATACACTCCCGTATATCTTGCGAAAGAAAATCTCCAGATATATGCGTTTCAAGCCCATCCTGTACCCGGTGAATAGCATCTAAAGCTTTACTTAAAACTTCATAATGCCTTACGTTTGTCACAATAATATCATTCTGTGTTACCGTAGGCAGATGTGCTGCGTTAATAAGCATCTTTTGTAACTCGTCGGTCTGTTTACGTTCTTTTGCCGATATGAAGATAGACTTCGTGTATTCTTTAGGAAAGTCCTTTAATAAAGCAGATAATTCTTCTTTCTGCTTTTCCTCAATCAAATCCGCTTTGTTGAATACAACAATTAGTTGCTTCTCTTCACAACGAGGAATGATCTTTTCTGATAATTGCTTTATCTGAGAAGATGCATCAGATGAATCAACCATCCAAAGTACAATCTCCGCTTGATCCAGCTTTTGGAATGTACGTTCAATACCAAGACTTTCAATGGTATCATTTGTTTCCCGGATTCCGGCAGTATCAATGAATCGGAAAGTGATGCCACCTATATTAATAGTATCTTCAATGACATCACGCGTGGTACCATGAATATCACTGACAATTGCTTTATCCTCGTTCAGTAATACATTCAGTAAAGTTGATTTCCCCGCATTCGTTTCACCGATGATAGCTACCGGAACACCATTCTTAATGGCATTCCCAACATTAAATGAATGAACCAGTCGGGAGATAACCTGCTCTATTTCATCTGCGAGTTTTCGCAATGCCGAACGATCAGCAAACTCCACATCTTCTTCGCTGAAGTCAAGTTCCAGTTCGATCATGGAAGTGAAGTTTAGCAACTTACTTCGTAGGTCCGTTAACTCTTTGCTAAAACCTCCCCGCATCTGACTCATGGCCAAACGATGAGTGGCTGCGGAAGAAGATGCAATCAAATCGCTACAGCCTCCGCCTGACTTAAGTCCATCTTCCGTTGAGGAATGCGCGTTGGGTATATTCTCCCGGTTGAGCCATACGGCAACCGTTCTTAATCAACAATTGCATTACTTGCTGAAGAATATAGGAAGAACCATGACACGTGATTTCTGTACTATCCTCTCCCGTATAAGAATGAGGAGCCCGGAAAAGACTCACAAGGACTTCATCTATGACTTCTTCTCCATTATAGATACGCCCGAATGTCAGCGTATAAGGCTTTTGTTCACTAAGTAATTTGCCGGCTTTGGCTGGTTGGAAGATGCGGCTTGTAATGGAAATAGCTTCAGGACCGGAAACACGGATGCTTCCGATGGCTCCTCCTTGAGCGGTAGCAATAGCGCAGATAGTATCTTGATTCATTATATTTCTTTTTGGATGATGCAAAGATAATTGTTTCTAAGTAAAAAAAATAAGATTAGACACAACTTGTGTTTTATTTGTTTATATTTGCTGCCGTTCAAACAATGCACATACAAAATATAATGATAGTCTATGGAGCCGGATACAAACTTATATTCACCGAATGAGAATAATGAAATCATACGGGAAAATTCACAAAAGATACTTCTGTACTTGCCGCACATCAAATAGCTTTATGGGAATATGACATTCCGACAGGGAAATGTAGCTTCACGGACGATTATTTCCGCACGTTAGGCTTGAAAGAGGCGGGAGTAGTCTTTAAAGACATTAATGACTTTTACCATTTCGCATACCCCGAAGATATAAATGCCTATCAGACAGCTTTTGCTAAAATGCTTGCTTCGGAGTCCAAAGCATCTCAGATACAGGTCCGTTGTGTCGGGGAGCATGGTGAAGTGATTTGGCTGGAAGATCATTTCTTGTCTTATAAAGGGAATGAAGAAGGAGATCCGGATAAACTGTTGGCATATACTGTAAATGTTACCTCCCAGTGTGAAAAGGAACAGCATATTAAACATCTGGAAGAACATAACCGTAAATAATAGAAGCTTTACCCGAATTTATCTTCATCTTTGACGAGAATTTCTTTATAACGGATGTGCTGATGGCGCCGGGTACGATTCTGCTGCATCCGGTAGAAGTGCTGAAAGGAGCGGACGGGCGCAGTATTTATTCTCCGGAAGTAAGTGATTTGTTTCTTTGCAATATTCGCGAATGCCTGAAGGACGGGAATCTGAAAGAGATTGAATATCCATTGGAAGTGGAGGGGAGTAAACATTATTTTCAGGCACGCATCGCCCCGTTTGAAGGTAATACCGTGCTGGCGTTAATACACGATATTGGCGACCGTATCCGTCGTTCCGAGGAATTAATTGAAGCGAAACGGCGTGCAGAGGATGCGACCGGATGAAGTCTGTATTTCTCGCAAATATGAGTCATGAGATTCGTACTCCGCTGAATGCTATTGTGGGATTTTCGGAGATTATGGTTTTAACGGAGAATGAAGAGGAAAAACATGAATATCTGGAGATTATCCAGAAGAATAGCAATCTGCTGTTGCAGTTGATCAATGATATTTTGGACTTGTCCCGCATCGAATCCGGTAAATCGGAGATGCACTTCCAGCAAGTTGAAATAGCCGGTTTGGTGGATGAAGTGGAGAAGGTGCATCAGTTAAGATGAAGTTGAATGTGGACTTGAAAGTGGTTCGTCCGCAAGGAGAGTTCTGGACTTCTACCGATCGGAACCGTGTGATGCAGGTACTCTTCAATTTTTTATCCAATGCCATTAAGAATACTGAAACGGGAAGTATCACATTGGGATTGAAACAGGAGGGAGACTGGCTGAAACTGTTTGTCAGCGATACGGGCTGTGGAATTCCGGAAGAGAAACTTCCTCAAATCTTTACTCGTTTTGAAAAACTGAACGACTTTGTGCAAGGTACCGGACTGGGGCTTTCTATTTGCAAGAGTATTGTAGAACGTCTCGGTGGCCGTATTGAAGTTAGCTCGGAACTGGGACAAGGTAGTACGTTTGCGCTTTATCTGCCTTATCAGGAGATACCGGTAGAAGTTGCCGAACGGAGTCTTTCTACTAAGATTGATTCTGATCCGTACGTCATAAAAAAGATTTTGGTTGTGGAGGATATCGAATCGAACTTTGCCCAGTTGAATATCTTACTGAAGAAAGAGTATACTATTCTGTGGGTGCGTAACGGACAGGAAGCAATCAATAGCTTTATTCGGGAAAAACCGGACTTGATATTAATGGATATTCGTATGCCTGTGATGGATGGCATTCAGGCTACAGAGAAGATTCGAACTATTTCTCTTTCGGTTCCTATTATTGCAGTCACTGCCTATGCGTTCTATACGGAACAGCAACAGGTATTCAGGCTGGATGCAATGCAGTTATCTCCAAACCATATTCTTTGGAGAAACTGAAAGAAACGATAGAAACCTATATCGGATAATTAATTTTCTAAAAGGAGACCAACATTCTGAAAGTTAGATTGTTATTAAAGTAATAATAACAATCTAATTTTTGTTGGAATATGGAGAAAGTGAAAAAGATAGTCCTCATCGGAGCTAGCGGCTTTGTTGGTTCCGCTCTGCTAAATGAGGCATTGAATCGTGGCTTTGAAGTGACAGCTGTAGTTCGTCATCCCGAGAAAATAAAGATAGAGAACGAGCATCTGAAAGTAAAGAAAGCGGATGTCTCTTCGCTCGATGAAGTATGCGAAGTTTGCAAAGGAGCGGATGCCGTTATCAGTGCATTCAATCCGGGATGGAATAATCCTGATATATATGACGAAACCATCAAAGTATATCTGACTATCATTGATGGAGTGAAGAAAGCGGGAGTAAATCGCTTCCTGATGGTAGGTGGTGCCGGATCACTGTTTATTGCGCCGGGATTGCGACTGATGGATTCGGGTGAAGTTCCTGAGAATATCCTGCCCGGAGTTAAAGCTTTGGGAGAGTTTTATTTGAATTTCCTGATGAAGGAGAAAGAGATTGACTGGGTATTTTTCTCTCCGGCAGCAGATATGAGACCGGGAGTACGCACCGGACGTTACCGTTTGGGCAAAGATGATATGATTGTGGATATCGTGGGTAACAGCCATATTTCTGTAGAAGACTATGCGGCTGCAATGATCGATGAGTTGGAACATCCCAAGCATCATCAGGAGAGATTTACGATTGGATATTAATGAAAAAATGGCTTGAAACATACAATACAGAGTATGATTCAAGCATTCTGTTATAATGGATATATCTCTTATATTCTATCGAGCACAGTCTTAATCAGTGTATCGATTGTATTCTTATATCCGGTATTAGCCTCTTTGATCAGTCGGTTGGCTATCACCATGCAGACGGTCATTGCCTTATGTCCCATCAGTCGGCTAAGTCCTGCAAGTGCCGAACTTTCCATTTCAAGTTGGTAATCTTAAAGCCTTTATATTCAAATGCTTCAATCTTATCATTTTGTTTCGGGTCTGCTAACGGAATACGGAGTTCACGTCCTTGTGGCCCAAAGAAGCCTCCTGCGGCAATCGTTACACCACGTACCATATCTTCTTTAGCAATCCGGTCAATCAGTTCTTCACTGGCATCAATAACATAAGGCGCAGGGGCACACATATTTCCCGACCAGCCATGTGATTAAGGAAAGCACGTTCGAAAGGAAGATCGCATACCGCATTGCGTCCGGCGTAAAAATTCAATAATCCGTCGAAACCGATAGATTTCTGTGAACAAACGAAGGTGCCTACCGGAGTATTTGGCTGCAAGCGCCGCACGTACCGATACGTACTAACTCCAGTTGGCGGAACTTTTCTTTTTCTTCCCGTGTCTCAAAGTTGATGTTGGCAAGTGCATCCAGTTCGTTCATAACGATGTCGATATTGTCGCAACCAATTCCGGTAGAAACCACTGTGATTCGTTTACCTTTATATGTACCCGTGATTGTTTTGAATTCGCGGCTTTCCACTTCGCATTCTTTGTTTTCAAAGTGAGAAGCTACGAGTGCTACACGTCCTGGATCTCCTACAAGGATCACTTTATCTGCCAGCCATTCGGGCTTTACGTGAAGATGGAATACCGAGCCGTCTTCGTTGATAATCAGTTCAGAGGATGGAAGTACTTTTTCATGTTATTGAACGGTTTTAGTTTTACAATAAGTCGTATATATAAATAGAAACGCCGGAACCGGATTTTAGTTCGGAAGAGGTATCTTTCTTTTCTTTTGCAAGTTTGTCAAAGAGAAGATACGCAGATGAACTGAATAGGAATCGGGTTCCAGCGTTTGGTAGACTATTTACTCAAAGGCTGGTTGGTGGTACCACCAGTCGTTGGTTTGGCAATGTTTTCGCGCATTGAAGTATCGGCTTCGATATTTTTCATACGGTAATAATCCATTATACCCAGATTGCCGCTACGGAAGGCTCTGCCATTGCTTTAGGTACTTCCGCTTCCGCTTCGATTACTTTGGCACGTGCTTCCTGTGCCTTAGCTTTCATTTCCTGTTCGGAAGCGACAGCCATTGCACGGCGTTCTTCTGCTTTAGCCTGTGCGATGTTCTTGTCTGCATTAGCCTGGTCAATCTGCAAAGCTGCACCAATGTTTTTACCTATATCGATATCCGCGATATCAATAGACAGAATTTCGAAAGCTGTTCCTGCATCCAATCCCTTGCGGAGTACAAGTTTAGAGATAGAATCCGGATTTTCGAGTACTGACTTGTGGTTTTCCGAAGAACCGATAGAGGAAACGATACCTTCACCTACACGGGCAAGGATGGTATCTTCTCCGGCACCACCGACCAGCTGCTTGATGCTGGCACGTACTGTTACACGAGCTTTCGCTATCAGCTGGATACCGTCTTTGGCTACTGCAGTAACAGGAGGAGTATCAATCACTTTCGGGTTTACAGACATCTGAACAGCTTCAAACACATCACGTCCGGCAAGGTCGATAGCGGTTGCCATCTGGAATGACAGCTCAATGTTGGCTTTCGATGCGGATACCAGCGCATGTACTACTTTTTCTACATGGCCTCCGGCAAGGTAGTGGGCTTCCAGTTCATCACGGGTGATGTTCTTCAATCCGGCTTTGTGGGCTTCGATCATGCCCGGAACAATGATATACGGCGGAACATTACGGATGCGCATCAGGAAGAGTTGAATCAACGAGATGTTAACGCCTGATACTTTAGCCGACAACCAAAGGAAGAACGGCACATAATGGAAAATAGTATTAGGAAAATAATACCTCCAACAATCAGAACGATAGGTAAGTACAAAGATGTTTCCATTGATAATTTATATTAAGTGAATATTATATTTTGTGTTTCTCAACCAGGATGGTACCGTCAGTGATGCGGCTCACAATGATGGGAGTTTTTTCATTGAGGAAGCCATCTATCGATCTTACTTCCACGATGTTACCGTTAATCTCAGCATAACCGATTTGTGCCAGGCGGGTAGTGCTGATTCCTGTGTCGCCTACCTTGACGCTCTTTTCCGCACTGCGGTCTACTTTCGAGTCAATATCTTTTTTCAAAGCCAGCTTATCCAGCATCTTCGAACGCATGAACCAGATAAGCGAGCCGATACAGGCGACAGCGATATCCCTAAGTGATAAATCCTCCTGCCATACCCAGATTGGCGAAAGCGTAATAGTTGGCATAGAGAATACAAGCAAGTGCTGAAATGCCAGCCAGGCTAATCCCGGAATGACAAACAGTTCAACCAAAATAGTAATTACTGCAGCAATGATGAGAACGGTGATAATCAGTATGTCCATAACTCTGTATTATTTTGATTTTGTTTTTTCGGCATTACGCACACTTACTCCAAGAGCATCCAGTTCTTCATTCATTTGCAGAATTCTTTTTTCCAGATCAAGGATTGCGGGAGCGAGTTTTTCTTTTCCTTGTTGGTTGGCGCTTGCATATTGCTGGCGCAGACCGTTCAGTTTATCTTCCTGTTGCAGATAATCTTTTTCCAGTTGCCGGTAACTTTGGAACAGTAGCTTTGCTTTGGGAGATTTGAAATCACTCAACAGATAATAGGTCGTGTTATCATCGATGACAAACTCGAATTCAACCACACGACGTTCCTGTGGCTTATGATTGATTACCTCTTTCAGACGTTGCAATGCTTCTGTAACTGTATTTTCATCTTTCCAAGTTTCCTTCAGTGAATGAATCTGCGCCAGACGGATCATCTGCTGCGGGTCCATCGCCTCATAATTATAAGTCTGTTTAGATGAATTAGGAATGAATACATAGATGCAGACCTTCTCTTCGGGCTGGAAACGGTCGGAGGCAAACCAACCCAGATTATTGTATTCGTCAATGACGTACATATAATCGTTATAAGGTGAATTGAACGGCATTCCCACATTTCCGGTGTCAGATAAGAGTCTGTATTTGTGTTGTAGCGAGTGACAAAAATATCATACCCTCCCAGTCCTTCGCCATCGGTTGCATAATAAATAGTAACACCGTCCGATAGTACAAACGGGTAGTTGGCATTTCCGGATTCGTTGATGCTGCCGGGCAACGGGCGACCGTTGCTCCATTCATTCAGTAATTTATTCTTGGAGAATATGTCCAGATTTCCTCTTTCTCCCTTTTCGCTATAATAGATTTTATTACCGATTTCTGTTTCATAAACTGTTCCCGGATGATCTCCTTCGGTCTGGAAGAATTCGTTGAACGTAAATAGCTTGCCGGACTCTTCACTGATCTTGTATGCGCTTAGGAAATTTGCTTTATCTACCACGAAACTGTCGATAATACACACGTCTTCTACTCCTTTGAGCATACGCAGGTCAGCTTTGCTCTTTTCCAATAGAGCTTCAGCTTCTTCTGTCGATCTTTTGCGTTTGCTGAGATCGGCGATATATCTTCGAAGCAGTTGACTGCATCTTCGAAACGATAAGTATCATTGTAGGCTTGTCCCAGATATAGTTGCCCACCGGCTACCCGTCTTTTTACAGCGGTTTCGAGATACTTCACGGCTTCTTCCGGTTCTCCTGTTTTCAGGCAGCAGACACCGTACCAGTAGCTGTAGTTACCATTGGACGGTTGAGATTTGGCATATTTCTGAAATACGGGTTTGGCTTGTTCGTAGTCACCTTTTGTAAATAAGGTGCGTGCCTGTTCCAATGTTTGTGCAGATGCTCCTCCAAGGAAGAAACTGCAAATTAAAAATAGAATATATTTTCTTTTCATTGTTTTATTCACTAATCCATGCATCAATTGTTCAAAAGTACAAATTTATTAGAAATAAACCCTTTTTCAGTGATTCTATTATGTTAATTCTTCTTTAAATCATTCTTTTCGCTTACTTTTGCAGCCGATTTTCAAAGATATGACACAATTTACGGAAGAAGAGAAGACCATTCGCCGCATTGAACGGCGGTTTAGCAAAGGAGTGGTGCAATATGGATTGATAGAAGAAGGAGACAAAATCCTTATCGGACTGTCAGGAGGAAAAGATTCGTTGGCGCTTGTTGAACTGTTGGGTAAACGCGCACGTATCTATAAGCCTCGTTTTTCTGTCGTTGCCGTTCATGTGGTGATGAAGAATATTCCTTATCAGAGTGATACGGAATATTTGAAAGCGCACTGTGAAGCGTATGGAGTTCCCTTTGTACAGTATGAGACTGCCTTTGATCCTGCTACCGATACACGTAAATCTCCCTGCTTCCTCCTGCTCATGGAACCGCCGGAAAGCTTTGTTTACTGTTGCCAAGGAGCACGGATGCAATAAAATCGCTCTCGGTCACCACATGGATGATATTCTGGAAACTTTATTGATGAATATCACTTATCAGGGAGCATTCAGTACAATGCCGCCCCGGTTGATGATGAAGAAGTTTGATATGACAATTATCCGTCCGATGTGTCTGGTTCACGAAGCCGATTTGGTAGAATTGGCGGCTTTGCGCCATTATCAGAAACAAGTGAGAATTGTCCCTATGAATCGCAGTCCAGCCGCAGTGATATGAAAGGTGTTTTGCGACAACTGGAAGCGATGAACCCAGAAGCTCGTTATAGCCTTTGGGCAGTATGACTAATGTACAGGAAGAATTATTACCAGATAAAATAGATTAATTTGAATAGGTTATTATGAAGGATTCTATACCATTTTGTTGCTGATCGTATCCAATGTCTTTATGACATTCGCTTGGTACGGACATTTAAAGATGAAACAGGAGTACAGCTGGTTCGCTGCTCTTCCGCTGATCGGTGTGATTGCGTTTAGCTGGGCAATCGCTTTTTTTGAATATTCCTGTCAGATACCGGCTAATCGCATCGGCTTTATAGGCAATGGAGGCCCGTTTTCGTTGATGCAGTTGAAAGTCATCCAAGAGGTGATAACACTTGTTATTTTTACAGTGTTTACTACTATCTTCTTTAAAGGTGAAGCGTTACATTGGAATCATTTGGCGGCGTTCGTTTGTTTGATTGCGGCGGTGTATTTTGTGTTTATGAAATAACGGCATCAATATTGGCATAAAGAATACCAATGCGATGATTGAAAATAGTAAACCTCCCATTGTGCCAATCGCAAAAGAGAACCAAAACGCCTCTGCCTGTGGACCATCAATCAAGAATGGAACTAAGCCCAATACGGTAGATAATACAGTCAATAAGACTGCAACAATCTTGTGATTATAGGCTTTTACATAGAGCTTAACAGGAGGGAGTCGTTTGGCTCGATCGGGGCAGTTGCTACGAATTCCGTTATATTCGTTTATGATATAGATAGCGGCATTCACCACCAGTCCACTTAATAGAACCAGCGATGCAAAACCACCTGTTCCAAAGTTAGTGCCGGAGAAATAGAACGTTAAAAAGGTCCCTATAAAGGATACCGGAATCAGTGATATTATCACAAGTGGCTGGCGTAATGACTCAAATAAGATTGAACAAGTGAAGAAGATAATGACAACGATCAGCAGGATCAACCAATATTGAGTTCCTTTATCGTCATACCATCCATAACTTGTGTTGACTACACGAAAACCGACCGGCAGAGCAGCATTCACCTCTTCGGTTGTCTTTTTAATAAACTGATCGGATAGCTCATACGTTCCCATATAATCAATGCTACATCGAGCGAGTACTCTTGATTTTTTGGTGATTTGGTTGCTGACAGACCGTCGCCCAATCTCTCCGATGTGAGCATAACAGATGGGGTTGTCACCTACATTTATATAGCTGTTCATCAGATGCCACACATCGAACTTATCACGTAGTGAAGAGTGACAATCAATGTCTATGTATTGATCTTTATTGCGGTAAGTGCCTACCGATCCTTCGTTCAACAGTGCAGAAAGTGCTGAATATCCTTGATTGAGATTCAAATCGTAGAGTGCGATTTTTTTCATATCATACTTGATATACATTTCATCCGTCGAATTATCTTGATTGACATAATCGCCGGAGCCTCCTAACTCTATATCGATGTTGGTGACTCTCTTGTTGTTTTTAATCTTTTCGATTACCATCTCTGCATATTTGTAAAGATAGTCATAGTTATAACCACTCAACCCTATACGGCACGATTTATTTTTCCCAGTGTGAGCGAGTTGGAGAAACCTTTTTCACTCACTCCTGTTGTGCTCCAGTCTACGCCGCCTATTGACAACGCTTCCCTAATCACTTGTGACTCTAAATGTTGAGGAAATGCCCCATATTTATATTCATCGGTAAATTCCACTTCAATAGAACCACTTTCTCCATTGACTTGTGTCACAAATTTCTTGATCTCCTTGTATTTTGCCAGGAAGTGATCCATTTGCCACATCTTTTGATTCAACACTTCCGCGTCGCCCTTTTCTGTTAATTTGGCCGATATTCGAAGTTTTACATCATAGTCACTCTGTGCAAATGTACGAGATGATTGGGTGGATGAGAAGAGATGCAGCGTCCCACCTGTCACCTTTTCAAGAGGCTGGCGTAATTTGTTTTGATAAAGCTCGCTACCAATGGTCTTATTATAGACTACTTCATACCATTTGAGTTCAGGCTTTTCTTTATTGCCATAAAAATAGTGAGACCGACCTAATTCTCTCGGCAACTGGTTTAACGGAATACCAAACAACAGCACCAAAATTGTGATATAGATCCATTTGTGTTTTTGGGTAAAGGTGATATAATAGTTATAGAATTTATTCCATTTTATGATCCTGTGACAACGGCGATAGTCCCTTTTCTCCTGACGACGGTTTAATCCATTGCGATCAATAATTGCTGGCACAAAAAACAGAGCCACAAACAGAGCCACAACAAGATTGATGATGATGATAGTAGCAAAATCATTCAGTGTTCCTCTTACATAATCAGGCATAAAAAAGATAATCACTAATGACCCGATTGTAGTGAGCAGTGCTGCCAAATTGCGATGAAGACGCTTCGGTTACGGTAATAACTGTAGTGATCCACCATCACAATGGTGGTATCGATCATAATTCCGAACGATACGGCAACACCAGTCAACGAGATTAATTCAACTCTATATCAAACAGATAAAAGAAGATAACCGATATCAGCACGTTTGCAAAGAGTGCCACGGCTATAATGGATAGATAACGACCGCTTCGACTTGATATCCAGATAAAAAGGAAAAGAATCAGTAACGAAAGGAAAGTTCGTTTTATCAATTTATTCAGTTCCTTAAGTACATCCTTAGCAGCATCATTGGTTAAAGAAATATAAAATCCATCTGAAAGATTGGCTTGTACCTCCTCCATCCGTTTACGTAACTCGGAAGAGGCTTTGATGATATTCACATCAGTATCGGCTGATATACTTAGGTTGATCGTATTCAGACCGTTGATGCGGTAAAAATTGCTTTCGCGGTGTTTTTTATAGTTTAGTTTAGCGATATTATCCAAATAGATGATTTTTCCCTCTATGGTGGTAAGCGGCGTCTTCCCGATATCAGAATCAAGCGGCTCAGTCTCTAAAAGTAGCGTGATACGCTCTTTATTACCATTACGGTCGATCTTGTCAATATCCCCGACAATAGATCGTTGCCCTAAGAAGTTTTGAAGCCTGATGTGATTATATTGGATTCCAGGCCGTAACGTTGCAACTCTGTCGGATCATATTCTATATCCAGATAGGTTGGAGGTGCTCCCGAAACGGCGACCTCCCGCACATAATCAATTTGCGTCAGATAGGGTTTGATATTTCGTTCTACATAATTCTGAATATTGGCCGGATCCATATCCGCATTGATGATATAGGATAAAACTTGCCGGGAATTTTGTTTCATGCCGCTTCCGACATCTCCTCCTGACAGGGAAGGATAACCGGCTCCTTCAGGCAGCTTGCCGGCTACCTGTTTCAGCAGGGAGGATATTTCAAAACGGACGGCTGATACGCTGGCGTTCTCTTTCAGTTCTATCGCTACGTTTCCACTTCCGTAGGACGATGTAGAAGAGGTTTTCTCCACTCCAACCACTGATGAAACCATTCCTTCTATTTTAGAGGTAATCTCCTGTTCAATTACCCGTGGTGATGCTCCCGGCCAGTTGAACGAGACGTTCAACTGCTTTCCCTGTTTCGGCGTAGGATTATAAGCGACTCGCAGTAGCGGTACCAGCGCCATTCCAATCACCATCAATACCGCCATAATCAGTATGAGGGAGAAGCTGGGGATCCGCTCTAAAAAGCCTTTTTTTGTTATATCTTTACTCATAAGCAGCAGGATTAGCGTTTACGGTAAATAACATAATAAATCAACGGTATGAAGAACAGGCTGATAAGTGTTCCGACTGTCATGCCAATAATGATAGAGAATGACAATGGATATTGCAGATCCGAACCCATGTCCACCCGGTTCAAGAATGGTGCAATAGCCAATATGGTCGTTAGGGAAGTCATAATGATCGGCTTCAAGCGGCTGTGACCACCTACTAAAACCGCTCGCAGCAGTGACATACCCTGCTTTCGCAGGCGATTGATCGTATCCACTTTCAGGATCGAGTCGTTGATGATAATACCACTCATAACCACTAAGCCAATCATTGACATGATATTCAAACTCTCACCAAAGAGCCACAGACCAAACAACACGAAGAAGATATCAACCACAATCTCTGAAAGGATGATTAACGGTTGAACAATACTTTCAAATTGTGCTGCCAGAATAAAGTAGAGTAGCGAAATTGCTACCAGTAGAATGATGATCAACTCCTTGATGGTCTCACGGCTTGAAAAATACTCTCCAGTGAAGGCCACAAAGAAGTAACTATCCTCTTTTACAACCTGCTTGATGGTCTCCATTACTTGCTTCACATCGCTGTCCGGCACATCGAGGGCGATAGGGTAGTAGTCGCCATCACTACCCGAGTAGAGCTTTTTAAAATCTTCTCCTTTGGTTTCACGGATTACCATCGAGAGCGGTATCTCCACACCGTTCTTATTACGCACTTTGCCCGATAAAATATCAGAAGCTTCGGCACGTGATTCCCCCGTTGTGACAGGCATCGAATAACCGCCTTGATTGATGCGAAACAGCACATTCTGACTGATGATATTTTTCATCTTTCCATAGATATCATCATATGTGATATCATATACCGCCATCGCCTCCACATCGGCTATATAACGGATGTTTTGCTCCATCACAGCCGGAGGCACAACTATATCTGGCAGTGCTTTTCGAATCTTCCCTGTCAGCTCTGTTACCTGTTCCACTGTTGGAGCTTGTCCCCCTTTGCTATGTAATTGCACCACCAGTGGACTTCCCTGTTCGGCAAATATCAGATTAAAGATATTGCCCGAAACCTGAAATGTAACCAATGCTTTCGGATGGTTTTCTGCCACATAATCCGTTAGTCTTTTCTCTATCTTAGCCAACGTCTCCGCATCTTTCGCTTTGATATAAACCACGCTCTCAGAGGGGCTGATTTCTTTCGTGTGAGACATTAAAAACTGTTGCACGCCAATCATTGAAGTGGTTTGCTCAACCAAACTGTCAACTTGCGACAACAAACGATGCACCCGCAAATCATTCTCTTCGAGCGATATGCCGCTATTCCAATCGATTGTCATAATGGTATCATCATGCGAGATATGAGGCAGACGGCTCTTTTCAACTATCTGATAGATGAGATAGGTCATCGGAATAAGTGCAATAAAACAGACGATCATCACTTTGCCGTGCCGAAGTGTCCATTTAAGCGTCTTTTCATACGGACGGTAGTAGTTGAAAGTAAAAAAACGGGCAATAAAACGATTTTCGGTATGTGCCGGCAGTTTTTTGTACAACAAGTAGAAATAGACCGGAAGTACCAGTACGGCTACGAGCAATGAAGCAAACAGGGCTATCGTCACCGCCATTGCCTGATCGTAGAAGAGCGCGCCGGCCGTACCGCTTAGGAAGATCAATGGTACGAAAACCGAACAAGTGGTCAGCACACTGCTAAGCATCGGTGTAAAGACCTCACTGACTGCTTCAGCGATGGCATCATTGAGTTGCATCCCCGATTGCCATTTTTGTGATATATTATCAATTACAATAATCGAATTATCAACGATCATACCTGTCCCGAGAATTAAGCCGGATAACGAAATGATGTTAAGCGATATACCCAACAGATGGAATGACAGTAAAGTGACGATCAATGACAGGGGAATTGTCACAACGATCAGCATCGGTGAGCGGAGGTCCTTCATAAACAGGAAAATGATCAGTGCTGCCAAAATAGCACCTACCAACAGGTTACTATCCAAATTATCGATTGAATAGGCCAGCAACTTGGTTTGGTCACGGGTTAGTTCAAACCGGATATTCGGA
>ENA-OQJH01000760-OQJH01000760.1-human-gut-metagenome-genome-assembly--contig:-NODE-760-length-15974-cov-3.363350_pt1 | contig 15974 bp, 21 predicted proteins | sample MGYA00242597_ERZ504763 | MGnify/ENA primary metagenome ERZ504763 (study PRJEB26092, sample SAMD00036359) | human gut metagenome | host: Homo sapiens | study: EMG produced TPA metagenomics assembly of... | reverse complement strand
ATCCATCACAGAGATTACGGACAGTTTTCAGAATATCAAGGATTCTACCGAAAATCTGCGTAATAATGGCGGATATGCTTGCACACAATATCAGACATTTTGATATATGATAAAAATATGGCCTTAAGCTGCAGAATATGGAGACAAAACAGATGGAAGTGCTTGCTGTTTTTGACGAGAAGAATTATGACGACACAACAAAAGTATATGAAAAATATAATGTGCGTGGTGTAATTTCCGGGATGGAAAGATTGCCATGCAGTGTAGTACGGATGGCGAATATAAGATGCCCGGCGGCGGGATGGAAAAGGGAGAGAGTTTTTTAGAAACCTTGTGCGTGAGATCCGTGAAGAGACAGGGCTTACCGTTTTAAAAGAGTCTGTGTGTGAACTAGGGGAGATCCTTGAGATGCGCCGCGATATATTTGATCCGTCCTGTAAATATATCTGTCATTCTTACTTTTATTACTGTAAGGTAGGGGAAAAACAGGAGAAACTTCATCTGACACCCAGTGAAGTGGCAAAGGGGTATTATCTTAAGTGGGAGCAGCCGGAGACTGTATACAATACCAATATACGCATAGAAAAGGATCCGTGGATCATTCGTGACACTGCATTTGTGAAGATGATTCTGGATGGAAAAGTAAAATTGCCGGAATAAAAAGGCAAAGAAGAAATCCGGTACATAAAATAATAGAATGTCCGCGGAGCGCGCATTCTATTATTTTTGTGGAAGAACGACAAAAAATATGTTATACTTAACAATATGTATTGCAGAAAAACTGATCTGATATGCAATAGATAAAGGCACAGATAAATGACGGAGGATGGCGCATATGAATGAAAATTATGTAACACTTACCATTGGAAAACAGAAAAATATTGCACTGATCGCGCATGACAATAAAAAGGCAGAGCTGATCGCATGGTGCGAAACAAATAAAGAGATCCTGAAAAATCATTTCCTTTGTGGAACAGGGACCACGGCACGTATGATTACAGACCAGACCGGACTTCCGGTTCGTGGATATAACAGCGGCCTCTTGGTGGAGACCAGCAGATCGGTGCAAAGATCGTTGAGGGAAAAGTAGACTTTGTCATTTTCTTTTCTGATCCATTGACTGCACAGCCTCATGATCCTGATGTAAAGGCACTACTTCGTATTGCACAGGTATATGATATCCCGATCGCAAACAATAAGGCATCGGCAGACTTTATGATCAGATCTGAATATATGAATGAAGAGTATGAGCATGAGGTGATCAACTTCAAAGAAAACATCAAAAAACGCTCAGAGACATTATAAGGGGGAACATTTTTCATGAGCAAAGTAGCAATCGTATCAGACAGCAACAGCGGAATCACGCAGAGTATGGCAAAGGAACTTGGAGTTACTGTAATGCCGATGCCTTTTTTTGTGGGAGATAAGACACTGTATGAAGATATCGATCTGTCACAGGAAGAGTTTTACCAGATGCTTTCCGAGAAGACAGACATCCATACATCCATGCCGCTTGTAGGAAATGTGACAGATACCTGGGATGAATTGTTAAAAGAGTACGATGAGATCGTACATATCCCAATGTCGTCCGGACTTAGTGGTTCCTGTGAGACAGCCATGATGCTTTCCCAGGATTATGATGGAAAGGTGCAGGTGGTGAACAATCAGAGAATTTCTGTTACACAGCGCCAGTCTGTTTTAGATGCACTTGCGCTTGCAAAACAGGGAAGAACTGCATCTGAGATCAAGACAATTTTAGAGCGTGATAAATTTGAATCATCGATTTACATTATGGTGGACACGCTGTATTATCTGAAAAAAGGCGGCAGGATCACACCAGCTGCTGCCGCGCTTGGAACACTGTTAAAATTAAAACCGGTGCTTCAGATTCAGGGTGAAAAATTAGATGCATTTGCCAAGGCAAGAACGGTAAAACAGGCAAAGAGTATCATGATTGAGGCAATGAAGAATGATTTTGCCAACCGGTTTAACGATCCGAACGGAGAGCATATGTATCTTGAGATGGCATATACGCATGATTTAGAAGCGGCAGAAAACTTCAAGAAAGAAGTGCAGGAGGCATTTCCGGGGATGGAGATCCGTATGGATCCGCTTTCACTTAGCATTTCCTGCCATATCGGACCGGGAGCGTTAGCAGTGGCATGTTCAAGAAAGATTCCAGAGCTGGAAGCGTAATAGAAAAATAAAAGAGAACAGAGAGAAAAGCCAGATAAAGCAATCGCCTGAAATCTGAATTACAAGAGATAATTCGGATCTCAGGCGATTTTTACCTATAGAAATTAAAGTCCTTTGCAGACAGAAAAATTTCACGCTGTTTAGGCTGGAGAACTGCTGTGCTGCCGTATCTTTTTGCTTTTCCAAATGATATAAGTGATCATCAGAGGAATACCGGCGCCCACCCAGGCAGCAGGATCAGCAAGGCAGATCCCCTGATAACCGAGTGGTTTCTGCAGGAGTGCGATCGCAACAAAGCGGCATACCAGCTCGATCACGCCACTCAACATTGGAACAAGTCCTTCGCCTAATCCCTGTAAGGCATTGCGGTATAAAAAGATCATGGCAAGCGGGAGGAAAAACCAGCTTACAGTTTTTAAGTACATCATTGCATAGGAGAAAATTTCATCGGAAGGATTACTTACAAACCAGCTCACGATAAATTCTCCACCGAAAATACAGATGGCAGCACCGATGGCTGCAGCAGCGATACAGATGAAAAATCCTTTGCGCATACCGTCGAAAATACGGTCGTATTTCCTGCACCGAGATTCTGACCACAGTAGGTTGCCATGGCGGTGCCGAGCGTCGGCATGGTCTGAGTTGCGATATTGTTGACTTTAGAAGCGGCTGTAAAGGAAGCAACCACACTGGAACCAAACACGTTGACAGCACTCTGTAAGATCATGGTTCCAATGGCGGTGATGGAGTAATTTAATGCCATTGGGATACCGATCGAGAGCATGTTAATGACACCCGGGCGATCCAGATAATAGTCCGCTTTTGTTGTGCGAAGGATCTCAAACTGCCGGAACATATGGATAAAACATAAAATTGCGGAGATTCCCTGCGCAATGATGGTGGCATAGGCGGCACCGGCGGTTCCTGCTTTCAGTACGACAATAAATAAAAGATCCAGTACCACATTTAATATAGAAGAAATGATCAAAAGTAGAGCGGTGTTTTGCTGTCTCCAATACCTCTTAAGATACCGGCGGATACATTGTAGAGCATTGTTAAGATGATACCTGCAAAAATGACCTTGATGTAAGCATCTGCCATGGATAAGATATTATCCGGTGTATGCATCCAGACTAAAAACAGGCGGGAAGCGGCAACGGTCGGAATCGTAAGAATTGCAGATACGATCACGGTTAAGATCAGGGAGAGTGCAACGTAGTGTTTTAACAAGCGAAAATCTTTTGCACCGAAGGCATGCGAAATCATGACACCAAATCCCTGTGCGATTCCGGTGGCAAAGCCGAGCACTAAAAACATGATACATCCGGTGGAACCGACGGCAGCAAGTGCATCTTCGCCGAGGTATCTTCCCACGATGATCGTGTCTACCATATTATAAAATTGCTGGAACAGATTTCCTAATAAAACCGGAATGGAAAAAAGCAGTATGATTTTTAATGAACTGCCGGTGGTCATATCTTTTGTCATGCTACTGGAAACTCCTTTCAAACTTTGGTATGATGTAATTATTCAGTGCACATATATGCAGTATAATGTAATAAACATGTAAGGCTTAGTATACGTCACAAAAATCAGAAATACAAGCGGAAAATAAGACTTTTTTTCTAATTTTTTTAAGGGAGAATCAGATGGACATTAATTTGGAATACTATAAGATATTTTATTATACGGCAAAGCAGAAAAGTGTTACGTTAGCGGCAGAAAAACTGTCAATCTCACAGCCGGCAGTCAGCCAGGCGATCAAGCATTTAGAGAAGGATCTTGGCTGTGCATTGTTTGTAAGAACGGCAAAGGGAGTACGTCTGACCAAGGAGGGTGAGATGCTTTTTTCCTATGTGGAACGCGGCTATGAGGCGATTCTTTCCGGAGAAAAAAGACTTCTTGAGATGCTAAACCTTGAAAAGGGAGAAATCTGCATCGGTGCAAGTGATATGACATTAAAATATTATCTGCTTCCATATTTAGAGCGGTTTCATGAAAAATATCCCAATATCCGCGTGACCGTGACCAATGCGCCAACACCGGAAACTTACAGCATCTTGCGGATGGCAGGATTGATTTTGGAATCGTGAGCTCTCCGGTGGAGCCGCAGGGATGGCTTAAGATCATCCGGTCAAAGAGATCCGCGACGTTTTGTGGCAGGGAAAAATACAAAGAGCTCTGTGGGAGAAAGATGCAATACAAAGAACTTTCGGAATATCCGCTGATGTGTTTAGAGGGAAGCACCTCGACGAGACATTATGTGGAGGCATTTTTAGAAGAAGAAGGTGTGACGGTGTCCCCGGAATTCGAACTTGCCACCAGTGATATGCTGATTCAGTTTGCGCTCCGCAATCTTGGGATCGCAAGTGTGATGGAAGAGTTTGCAAAAGAGTATGAGGAGGATGGCAGGCTTTTTAAGCTGCAGTTTGAAAAAGAAATTCCGGCACGAAAATTCTGTATCGTATTAAATGAGAGGATCCCGATGTCTGCGGCTGCGGCAAAGCTTTTAAAAGGACTTTTATAAATTCACATAATGAATGATTATATCAGATATAAAGAATATTAATTTTACTTATAGAGAAACATCATGTATAATCAGTAAGTAAACAGGAATAGCATAGAGAAACTAGGAGGATATTCAAATGGTAAAAGCAGTCGTTGGAGCCAACTGGGGCGATGAAGGAAAAGGAAAGATCACAGATATGCTTGCGAAGGAAGCAGATATTATCGTACGTTTCCAGGGTGGTGCAAATGCAGGTCATACGATCGTAAATGATTACGGAAAGTTTGCACTTCACACATTACCGTCAGGTGTATTTTACGGACACACCACAAGCGTGATCGGCAATGGTGTCGCTTTAAATATTCCGGTACTTATGAAAGAGATCCAGTCTATCGTGGAGCGAGGCGTTCCGAAGCCAAAGATTTTAGTTTCAGACCGTGCACAGATGGTTATGCCTTACCACATTCTGTTTGACCAGTATGAGGAGGAGCGTTTAGGCGGAAAATCTTTCGGTTCCACAAAGTCAGGTATCGCACCATTTACTCTGATAAATACGCAAAGATCGGTTTCCAGGTCAGCGAGTTATTTGACGAGGAGCTGTTAAAAGAAAAAGTTGTCCGTATTGCAGAGACAAAGAATGTACTCTTAGAGCATTTATATCATAAACCACTGATCAACCCGGATGAATTATTAGAGACATTACATGAGTACCGCGATACCATCGCACCTTATGTATGTGATGTTTCTTCTTATCTGGATCAGGCAATCAAAGAAGGAAAGACTATTTTATTAGAGGGACAGCTTGGAACTTTAAAAGATCCGGATCACGGAATCTATCCGATGGTTACATCTTCCTCTACACTGGCAGCGTATGGTGCAATCGGTGCAGGTATCCCGCCATATGAGATCAAACAGATCGTGACTGTATGTAAAGCATACTCTTCCGCAGTCGGAGCAGGTGCATTTGTCAGCGAGATCTTCGGTGATGAGGCAGATGAACTCAGAAGACGCGGTGGTGACGGCGGTGAGTTCGGTGCAACCACAGGACGTCCGAGACGTATGGGATGGTTCGACTGTGTAGCAAGTAAATATGGCTGCCGTCTGCAGGGAACCACAGATGTTGCATTTACCGTACTCGATGTACTTGGCTACTTAGATGAGATCCCGGTATGTGTTGGATATGAGATCGACGGTGAAGTGACAACAGATTTCCCGACCACAGCAAAATTAGAGAAAGCAAAACCGGTATTAAAGAACCTTCCGGGATGGAAATGTGATATCCGTGGAATCAGGAAATATGAGGATCTTCCGGAAAACTGCAGAAAATATGTAGAGTTCATCGAGGAACAGATCGGCTACCCGATCACAATGGTTTCAAACGGACCGGGAAGAGACGATATCATTTACCGTACCAAATAGGAAAAAGGACTATCCGATATGATAAAAATATTATTTTTGACGTAGGAATGGTGTTAGTCAACTGGGATCCGCATGCGCGTTTCAGGAGTTAGGTTTTGATGAAAAGACAGAGGAGGCGGTTGGAAATGCGACCGTTTACTCTGATGCCTGGAATGAATCAGACCGCAGTGTTCTGGATGCAGAGGAGCAGCTTGCTGTATTTGTCCAAAATGCGCCGGAATATGAAAAAGAGATCCGCCTGTTCTGGGAAAATGTTGCACGGGCAATTTGTCAGTACGATTATTCGCGCGCATGGATCCGGGAGCTGAAACAGAAAGGTTACCATGTGTATATCCTTTCTAATTACGGAAAATGGACTTATGAACATACAGCGGAAGCTCTTTCATTTCTTTCGGATGTGGACGGACAGGTATTTTCCTTTGAAGTTCATCAGATCAAGCCGGAACCGGAGATCTATCGGACACTGTTAGACAAATTTAACCTTGTGGCAGATGAATGTGTATTTTTAGATGACCGCAGGGAAAATATCGAAGCAGCGGAAACACAGGTATTCATACCGTGTTGTTTAGACGTATCAGGATGCTTTGGAAAAATTAAAAACATATGGTGTTATGTAGGAAATGGTACATGACTGCATAAAATCGTATCACAGGAAGAGATACAGGATAAGAGCAGCTTTCACGGATGTGGAGGCTGCTTTTATTTATGATAATAGAATGCTCGCAGAGTGTGCATTCTATTGTATATGTTCACACTTTTATCACAGATTCATCCTCCTTTAAACACAATTACACGTTACTCTTATAAAGTAATAATTTGGTTACTGGTCACACGATAAGTGCGGATAGTGGCATATATTGAGAATGAAATAAGGAGGAGAGAAACGTGATTGAGATCAATCATCTGGTAAAAAAATATGGCAGTCATGTTGCTGTTGATGATCTGTCGCTCACGGTAGAGCCGGGTAAAATCTATGGTTTTCTGGGCCCGAACGGAGCCGGAAAATCAACAACGATGAACATTATTACTGGCTACCTTGCAGCGACATCTGGTGAGGTAAAGATCAACGGATTTGATGTGTTAAAACAGCCGGAGGAAGCAAAAAAGTGTGTGGGGTATCTGCCGGAACTGCCGCCTCTTTATATGGATATGACGGTAAAAGAATATCTGGATTTTGTGGCTGAATTAAAGAAGTTAGAGAAAAGCCTGCGGGCAGGATATGTGAAGGAAGCCATGAAAATTACAAAAACAGAGGAAGTATCGGGAAGACTGATCCGTAACCTGTCAAAAGGTTACCGCCAGAGAGTCGGTTTTGCGCAGGCAGTACTTGGATATCCGGAAATACTGATCTTAGATGAGCCGACCGTAGGATTGGACCCGAAACAGATCATAGAGATCAGGGATCTCATCAAGGAACTTGGAAAGAAACATACGATCATACTAAGTTCCCATATTTTGTCTGAAATCTCTGCTGTCTGTGATCATGTATTTATTATTTCGCACGGAAAACTCGTTGCCAGTGATTCCACGGAGAATCTGTTAGAGCGGATGACCGGTGCACAGGAGATCGAGCTGCTAGTGAAAGCAGAGGAAGATACTGCGGAAACAGCGATCCGTGAGGTCGCACAGGTGGAGCGGTGTGAAAAAACAGAGTCGAAAGAGGATGGCGCGGTACAGCTTCTTGTGACGGCAAAAAAAGATGCGGATGTACGCGAGGCGATTTATCACACCTGCGTGGAACACCATATGCCGATCTTAGAGATGAAGGCAGCATCGAAGTCCTTAGAGGATGTATTCCTTGAACTCACATCACAGGAAGGAGGAACAAAATAATGTTTGCAATTTTTAAACGTGAGATCAGATCCTATTTCCAGACTGTGGTGGGATGGCTTTTTATTGCAGCAGTACTCGCTTTATATGGATTGTATTTTTATGCTTATAACTTGAGGTCCGGTTCGCCTTATGTTTCGTATTCGCTTTCCGCAGTTTCATTTATTGTGATGATTGCGGTACCGGTACTTACCATGCGGAGCTTTGCGGAGGAACGGCATACAAAGACAGATCAGCTGATGTTAACTTCCCCGGTTCCGCTTGGAAAGATCGTGTTTGGCAAATATCTTGCCATGGTCGGAGTTTTCTCCATTGCAATGATCGTTGTTGCGCTGACACCGTTATTTTTATCCATTTATGGTTCCGTGCCGCTTGGAGAAAGCTATGTGGCGTTTTTGGGATTCTGGCTGTATGGCTGCGCATGTATTGCGATCGGTATGCTGATGTCAGTGGTAACGGAAAGTCAGGTTATCGCAGCAGTGCTTGGATTTGCAGCACTGTTTCTTGGTTACATGATGTCGAGTATTACCAGCATGATCTCACAGAGTGGTAATCTTCTGACAAAAATATTAAACGCATATGATTTGTACACACCGTTGGATAAATTTATGAATGGCTGCTTAGACCTCACAGGCGTGATCTATTTCTGTCGGTGATCGGAATCTGCCTGTTTTTGAGCTGCCAGCTGATCCAGAAACGCAGATATTCGGTTAGCACCAAAAAGATCGCTCCGGGGGCATTTTCCATCGGAATGATCGTTGTCGCCTTTGCCATTGCGGTTGTTGTGAACCTGGTGGCAAATGAGCTGCCGTCCACGGTCACAGCAATCGATGCGACATCCACAAAGTTGTACTCCATCACGGATACGACAAAAGATTACTTAAAGACACTGGATCAGGATGTCGATATTTATGTGCTTGCAGCAGAGAAAAATGCGGACAGTACGCTTTCAGAGACATTACAGCGATATGAGGATCTGTCCGGTCATGTAAAAGTAAGCTATGTTAATCCGTCGACCAATCCGACATTTTTCCAGAAGTATACGACGGATGCACCTACTTCGAACAGTCTGATTGTTGCGAGTGATGCACGCTCCAGAGTGATCGATTATAACGATATTTATGAGTACTCCTATGATTATTCTTCCTATTCAAGAAGCCTTGATGGATATGATGCCGAGGGACAGATCACAAGTGCACTCCAGTATGTGACCAAAGATTCGAGCGAGCTGCCGGTTGTCTATGAGATCACAGGACACGGGGAAACTTCGCTTTCCGGCGGATTTTCGGAAGCAATCGAGAAGGCGAATATGACACTCACGGAGCTGACATTGTTAAAAGAGGAGGGTGTGCCGGATGATGCATCAGCAATCATTATCAACGCACCGACTTCGGATTTCTCCGCAGATGATGCAAAGAAAGTGACCGATTATCTGGAAAAAGGCGGAAAAGCGCTGATCACGACCAATTTCCAGTACAAGGATCTGACGAACTTTGAAAGTATTTTAAAAGCATACGGCATTGAGCGTGTGGATGGTATTGTCATGGAGAACGACAGTTCCTACTATTACAATAACATTCCATACTATCTGCTTCCGGAAGTAGAGAGCAACGATTACACCTCTTCTGTCAGCGGAAAAATATATTTTGCACCGTACAGCGAAGCGTTCAGTTATGACGGGTCTTCCGATGATGTGACATATACCGCATTGCTGCAGACAACCGATAAGGCGGTATCAAAGATTGATGCAGATAATGCAGCAACATCTGAAAAAGAAGACGGAGATATTGAAGGACCATTTACGATCGCACTTGCGGCGGCAAAGACAGAAATGATACATCATCCCAGGTCGTTGTGGCAGGTTCTATGGAGTTATTTACGGATTCCACAGACCAGATCGTATCGGGAAGCAACGTATCGATGTTTACCGATATCATGACGAATCTGACCGGCGGGGAGGATGATAATACCAGCGTTATTCCGGTAAAAGACTATAAGATGAGCACGATCACGATCACTTCAATTTCTACAATTATTGGTGGACTGGCAGCAAGTATTTTTATACCGGTTGTACTGATTATTATCGGAGTTGTGATCTGGGCAGTAAGGAGGAAAAAATAATGCAGAAACAGAAAAAACAGATGATCGTTCTGGTCATTTTGCTGATCCTGCTGATCCTTGCGTATATAGGCGTCCATTTTACAGTAAAAACAGGAAGAAAAGGAAAATGCCAAAGAAGAGGCGGAAAAGATCCAGGTGACGGATCTTGAGGTCTCTGATATCACACAGTTTTCTTATGTGCTGGATGGAACAACACTTTCCTTTACAAAAAATGGAACAGAGTGGACCTATGACGGGGATCAGTCGGTTGATATTGATGAGAGCGCTTTGGAGACACTTTTAAATAAGGCATCAGCGATCACGGCATCAGACGAGGTTACAGAGTATGATGACTGGCGGACTTTGGCTGGATGATCCTGCTAATACGGTTACGTTAAAAACGGATTCCGGGCTAACGACGATCTACATTGGCAGCCAGAATGAGATCACGAATGAGTATTATCTGAAAACGGGCGACAGTGATACCATATATGTTGTGGACAGCGCGCCAGCGACCGGATTTGATAAGAGCATCGAAGATCTGACCGCAAAAGCAGATGATACGGAAACTGAGGCAGAAGAGCCATCGGAGGCCGTGGATGAAACGGAGACAGCGACCGTGGTGCCGAATGAAACAGAGGCCGTTGAAACAGAGGAAACGGAAACGAAGTAAGAGAGTGAAATGACAAATCTGAATCACAGAGATGAAAATACCGGATTGTATATGTGCAGTCCGGTATTTTAAGTTCATAAATTTTTAATTTGACACTTTTGGAAAAAAGAGGTAACATGAATATAAGAAAGTTCATTAACGAACTAATTCGAACCGCAAAGCAGGAAATAAAAAGTTATTTACTGGAAGAAAAAAGAATGTGGAGCAGGGATGATGTACAGTGAGTATGAAATATTTGGAACCAACCAGCAGATGAGAAAAGTGATCGAGCAGGCATGTGAACGGCTGATGGAGACCTATGGACTGCGCCATGTGGAGCTGGATATCCTTTATCTGATTTCCCATGAGAAACAGAAGGATACCGCAAAGGATCTGATCGAGATACAGCATTTGTCCAAGGCCCATATTTCAAAATCGGTGGACAATTTAAAACAGCATGGATATATTGAGCTGGTTGCTGATGAGGCGGATCACAGGAAAATACACATTCGTATGACTGGTAAGGCAAAACCTGTGCTGGAAGAGTTTGAACAGATCCGGGCAGATATTTTAGAGCGTCTGTTTTCGGGCGTGACAGAAGAAGAACGAAGCTGCTTAAAGCGGGTAATGGGCAAGATCATGAAGAATATTCAGGCAGAACAGGAGGATGGGACATGAACCAATATGGAGATTTTGGAAAAGAAACGGAAGAACTGATGACAATATGTGAACGTAATGACAGAATCCCGCCGGAGCTGTTTAAGGAGTTCGGTGTAAAACGTGGTTTGAGAGATGTGGATGGAACCGGTGTGCTTGCGGGGATCAGCAATATTTCAAGGATCGATGCGTTTAAAACGGAGGATGGGAAAAAGGTTCCGTGTGACGGACAGCTCTGGTACCGCGGTTACAATGTGATCGACCTGATCCATGGATTGAGGGAAACGTTTGGATTCGAGGAAGTGGCATACCTGCTCTTGTTTGGTGAACTGCCAGATGCTGCAAAATTAGGGCATTTAAGAGCATGTTAGAAGAGTGCAGACAGCTTCCGACAAATTTTACCAGAGATGTCATTATGAAAGCACCGAGCAAGGATATCATGAATTCGCTGACGAGAAGCGTGCTGACACTTGCTTCCTATGATGAGACGATCGCTGACCAGGAGCTGCATACGCAGTTAGAACAGTGCATCAAGCTGATCAGTGTATTCCCGATGCTTGCGGTGTACGGTTACCATGCATACAACCATTATATCTGTGATGACAGCCTTTATATCCACCGTCCGCAGGAGGGATTGTCCGCAGCAGAGAATCTGCTCCTTATGCTTCGCCCGGATAAGGCGTACACGGAACTGGAAGCGCGCGTGCTTGACATTGCGCTGGTACTTCATATGGAACACGGTGGTGGAAATAACTCTACGTTTACAACAAGGGTTGTGACCTCATCCGGATCCGATACATACTCTGTCATGGCAGCGGCACTTTCTTCCTTAAAAGGACCAAAGCACGGCGGCGCCAATATCAAAGTAGTGGAAATGATGGATGATATGAGAAATCATGTGAAGGACTGGGGAGACAGAGACGAAGTTAAAAACTATTTGGAACAGCTTGTCGACAAACAGGCATTTGACCGCAAAGGCCTGATCTATGGTATGGGTCATGCCGTTTATTCTCTTTCCGATCCGAGAGCGCGCGTATTCAAAAGCTTTGTGGAAAGGCTCGCGGTGGCGAAGGGAAGAGAAAAAGATTTTGCATTATACAGTATGGTAGAAAATCTTGCACCGGAAGTGATCGCGGAAAAACGCCATATCTATAAGGGGGTTTCAGCCAATGTGGACTTTTACAGTGGATTTGTATACAGTATGTTAGACATCCCGTTAGAGCTTTATACCCCGATCTTTGCGATCGCCCGTATTGTCGGATGGAGCGCGCACCGCATGGAAGAGCTGGTAAATATGGATAAAATCATTCGTCCTGCATACCGGAGCATCATGCCGGAGAAAGCATATGTGCCGTTAGAAGAGCGATAAAAAATGAGCAGAGGAAAATTAATCTTCCTTCTGCTCATGATTTTTCTTGACCATCTTATATACAAAAGAATATGCCCAGATCAGCACCGGGATGATCACGGTTGCATAAACAGAGGCCATCAGCATATCCATATAGTTCTCATTGGAAGAGAGTGCACAGACGATGGTGGAAATATAAAGACCGGCTAAGATAATTGCGCCAAGAATGGCAAGAATACGTTTTATTTTTTTCAAATCCAACCCTCCAGTTTTAGTGTACTTATCGGCATATTGTTCGCAAAATGCCGGAAATATATTAAGATTATCCTAGCCGAAAGTGACGGAAGAGTCAAGATGCAAACATCGTGAACAGAGATTTCGCTTTAAAAAATAAAAGTCCCTGAAAGCATGTCGAAAAGACTGAAAAACTGTATCAGTGGAAGGATTCCAAAAGTTGATGCAGTCCGCGACCTTCTCTCCAGAATAAACCCGGATGAAATACGCAGCATACATGAAGAAATGATTGATATCATAAAACGTAACCGGATATTCCGGAATGGAACGATAAGCGGATATGTTGTGGCAGGTTTTGATGGTGCGGAATTATTCAGCAGTACAAAAAATCCTGTCCGAACTGTCTGACTCGGAAAAAACTCACAGGGGAAACCGAATACTTTCACCGGAGTGTGGTGTGCATGACCATAGGAAAATCACCACACGTAATTCTGGGGCAGGAAATGTTAAAACCAAGGGACCTTTCAGGCTTTGAGATGGAAGGGTGTCCATATAACTGCGTGTGGTGCGGTATCGTGAGCAGTGGGAAGAAAAAGGGGGAAAGCCGAACGTTTTATGTGGCTTGTAATGACACTGGAAACGGCAGATTACCGGGTGTTATGGGAAATGATGAACCGCAGGTGGGACATTGAGGAGAATGGTTTCCATCAATTGAAAACGTATTATCACGCAAAGCACTGTTACTGTCATGATGCGGTTGAAACAATATCTAACCTGATAATCATAGGCTTTAATGTAAGAGAGTTATATTTGTACCGGAGAAGCCGGAGCTTTGTAGGAAGCGGAATAAGCCGAAAGAGTATAAACCGGATTTTTTTGCGATGAGCTGCTAACAGAAAAAGTGAAACAGATTTTATATGGAAAAGGCGGATAGAGAAAATCAGCCGAAAAAAACCTAGGGAAAAAATAGGGGGGATTTTGCGCGTATTGACCAAGAATGAAGGCAGCCGCAGATGGAATGCTGATAACTGGATTATTTATAAAAATGCATGGATAAAAAAGTTAAAAGCGAAATCTCTGGCTTAAAGTAGGATCTTGAGTTTCCATAAAATGTAATCAAAAAGTGGTTACACCTTCCCAAAGCACTAATCTTCCACTTTTTTGAAGAGCTAGGAATGGAAGTTCTGTGAGTAGAAGTACTTTAATAAGCCCCACCGAAATCGGGCTTTTGGAGATATATTCTTGTATCTATCTAAGCGGTCAGCTTAAGGCAGAGTTGACGATATGCCGGACGTTTTGTCCGGAACCATAGCCTGACGCCTTCTTTTGCATACGATAGTATGCCAGAGATACCTTTAGCTAACCGGTAATAGCAGAAATATACTTTTTTCTTTACAGGGTCTGCTTTTTGTATAATTGAAACCTTAAGGGCATTTGTTTCTGACTTCATAGATATATGTGCAAGAAAAGCCATGCATAAGGTGATATAAAAATTTAACGTATTGATGGCAGACAGCTTTCGTACTCGAAAGTTTTCAAACTGAAACATCTGTTTTTTGCAGCGGAAATATTCCTCTATTTTCCATCTCGAAAAGTACTGCTTTGCAACAGCGATTACATCTTCTTTTGATTTAATATCTTTATTGGTTGCAAGCATCATTGGATGTTCGGTTAAACCATAGACGAGCACCAGGTCAATATCTTTTTTAGAAGCGGTTATCTGAACTTTTACATGAGACAGATATGCTTCACGGGATGATTGTTGCCGGTAAGAACACAGGCTTCTGTTACGTGATAGCCTTTTCATAAACTGTTTTGGAAGCAGTACTTTTAGAGCCATCTCTGACAAGTCCGAGAGCTTCAAATTTGTAACCATCAGGATTTACAACATCGCTGTCATCAATGTGTATGACAGGTTCTTGCGGAGCCATTTACGGATGGCAGTAAGATAAGATTTAAGCGCGGTGGAGGAAATGCCATTGTTTAAATGTCTGGTCAGCCGTTCAACAGAATTGACCTTTTTGGAATCTTCGTGAAGCTGATCCACAACATCGGTTAAAAGACAGCTTCTGGAGGCAAGCATACCATAAGTCATCTCGGCAGAAAACTTTTTGTCCGGCTTGGACAGGTGTTTTGAAATTTTATTTGAAAAAGTTAAAATTTCCCGTTTCAAAGTATAAGTATTTGTTGTAGAATTAAGCATAAGGAGTCCTCCTGATTTTTGTTTAGTATCTTTTTGATTAGACACCTTAATTTTACTACAAAACAGGAAAGGATTCCTTATATTTTGGGCATTTTTTGAAAGTTGTTTATGACGATGATTATGAAAACGGGGCTTTGTGGATAAAAGTACGGAAACTCAAGAGAGAGTAGAATAAATTGACGTGAAATAGCTTGTATGATATAATTGTGCAGTCTTTTGGAATACATGGAATAGATAAAAAGGAGTTAGAAAATGAATTGGAGAATCAATGAGAGTGGTGTATCAGCGACAATTGAAAATATTGAATGGGAAAGAATACACTTGATTCTTACAGTAAGGCTGCATATTGACGGGCAGAAAACGTATGATATAGATAAGATGGAATTTTATGCGGTAAATAATTTGGGGGGATGTGGAGTTAAGTTCGATGTACGCAGGAAAGAAGATATCATCAAACTTCATGTTAATGTAACAAATAGTGGTGAACTACGTTGTATTCCGAGGGGAACATATCGTATTTTTGTATGTGAAAAAGATTGTGTTCTGGCAGAGTGTGAAACCAGTCCTGATATTGCAGATCAATTAGAAGCAATGTCCAGAAACTTTTTGTATGGTGAAAGGGGAAAATCTTACAATGTTACATTTTATATAGAAGATGGAACGGATACACTGCCATTCCGTATGCATTGTATCGCATTAGGGGCAGTAGGGGTTACATTTCCACAGAATCCAAGCTTCCTCAAAAAATAAATTTGATAAAGCATTGAAAGACTGCTATTTATCTAGCAGATCTGTTTTAAGAAGAGTATATAAATGGTATTCATTTTTG